>Ga0172377_10000067_pt1 | contig 83046 bp, 55 predicted proteins | sample Pumphouse3metaG_FD_119749 | JGI IMG/M metagenome (GOLD analysis project Ga0172377, IMG submission 119749) | Leachate microbial communities from a municipal landfill in Southern Ontario, Canada - Pumphouse #3 metaG | ecosystem: Engineered > Solid waste > Landfill > Unclassified | place: Canada...
AGTAAAGCATGGCCCAATCCGGCTGATGATGTGCTGCACATTAGTTTGGAAAATTTGCCTCAAGACAGCGAGTTCAGGCTTCAGATATACAACACCGCCGGTCAAAAATATTTCGATAAAGCACTCACCGCCTCAGCAAATAGTGTGCAATGCCACATAGGGGTATTACCAGCCGGCAACTATGTGTATCAACTACAAACCGCCTCCGGAAAAGCCGGTAGTGGGACTTTTATAAAACAATAACAAAACAGTAACTTAAAATATTAATGATCATGAAAAGTACAAACCACTGTTTAATAACAGTTCTGCTACTGTTAAGTAGTTTTTGGCTACAACAGAAGGCTCAGGCAGAAACCTTATATGCGTTGCCAACCAATTGGCTGGAAACCTCTACACACTCCAATAATAGGGTGAACACAAACCTATTGCTACCTATCTTGGATAAAAAAGAAACCTACCATTTGTCGGTCAATACCGGTCAAATAGGTTTAGTTGCTTCTCTTCTTAACAAAGAAGATATTCCAAATAGTGAAACTAATATCAACATTAAAAAATCTCAGAAGATAGGCAGTGAATATGCTTTACCTACCCAAAGTAGTAATACGAATCAGTTTTCATATAGATTGGGTGAATGGGTCACCCCTTCAGTAAATAGCATAGGGGAATGCTACTGGCAACCTGTTATCCTGAACCAAAGTATTTATTATAATCGGGGTAGGGTTGGTATTGGAACGGCAACACCAGGTGCTGATCTGCATGTGCATGGCAATATGAAGCTGGGAAGCAATATTGGCACTGTAGGTATCAATTCTTTTGCTGGTGGAGATGGTTCCACAGCCAGCGGAACCAATGCATTTGCTTTTGGCAAAAACACTAAGGCATCGGGTACAGATGCTGTTGCAATTGGATTTTGGTCTGAAGCAAGCAATGACAAATCATTTGCACTAGGTTTTTATAATCTTTCAAACACACCGTCCTCATATTTGTTTGGACAATGGCTAAAATCTACTATTAGTAGTAATATTACCATAGGTTTTGGAGCAGGTCAAAGTTTACTCACAAACAATAAACACAGGAGTTTGATGATGGGTATGAATAGTGACCTTCCGACATTTTATATGAGCCCTTCTGCCGGCGAAGGCACTACCGGTCGTATCGGCATGGGCAATATGACTGATCCGCAGGCCAAGTTGCACATTTATTCTGATGTGGATGAAGCCGCCAGCTTGAAGTTAGAGCACCGAACTACGGGCACGAATCGGTATGCCGAAATAAGTTTGGGTACTCATAGCATACGTGCCGCCAATACCGAAAATATGGTGTTTAGCACACCAGCAGGTAATAGACATTTTGTGTTTGAGAATGGGAAAGTAGGGATAGGGACGAATAACCCTAAAGCGACACTGGATGTAAATGGAGATTCAAAAATTAAGGGAGTACTGTATGTAGAAGAGGTAATAGTAGAGGAGGCTTCTAACTGGCCGGATTTTGTATTTGGAACAAATTATAAGCTGATGAATCTAAAAGAGTTAAAAGCTTTTATTACAACCCACAAACATTTGCCTGATGTACCTCAAGCCGATGAAAACGGTAAGCTACAACAAGTGGAACTTGCAAAGATGAATGCTTTGCTCCTTCAAAAAATTGAAGAATTGACCTTGTATATTTTAGAACAAGAAGAACGAATTACAAGGTTGGAAAGAGCATTAGAGTAATAAAGCTGTTTGTTAAATTAATAATTAAAAGATAATTATATGTTGTTAAAAAAGTTTACTTATCTTATAATCGCACTGTTACTCCAATATAGTATAAATGGTCAAAACGGTGATCAAAGTGGTTATAATATCATTAAACAAATAGATGAGATAAATCCTATACCAATAAAATCCGTATTGACTCAGAATATAAATAATCTGGTTAATCTAGGTACAGGAGGGATCAATTATGAGCTACCTTTATTTGATATTGAACAAAACGGCTACAAGTTACCTGTGAACTTAAAGTATAGTTCTAATGGATTTAAAGTATCCGAGATTGCAAGTAACATTGGGTTGGGTTGGCAGATTTCTGCTGGGGGAATGATTACCAGAACAATTAAAGGAGAACGTGACGAGATAAATTATAATGGATATACCAGCGACGCTGGGTCATTCGTGTATCAGGATTTAAGTGATGGAGAAATCCCATCTTATGATGAAGATCCTGAAGGCTTCTTAGACGCTTTGCAAACACTAATATACTCCACCGAAGGTGTGTACGATTCGGAACCTGACATATACTCCTTTTCATTTGGAAACAATTCCGGTAGTTTTCTTTTTGACCACGAAGGAAATATACATTTTATACCTGAACAAAATTTTCAAATTAATACGACTAGAATAGTGGGCAACGATTCTGCTGGCGTAAGCATTCATATTTTATCTTTCGAAATAACTGATGCAGATGGTATTATTTATATATTTGGGCATACAGAAGATAACCAGTATCATGAGAAAACATTGGTTGAAAGCTTTGCATTTTATACCGGCTTAGAATCTTATTATATTTCGCCAGCAGATGGATTTTATCCCAGAAAGTACAGAACGTCAGCTAAATCTAATACAGAAAAGTATAATCATTATAATGCATGGCTATTGCAAAAAATTATATTAACGGATAAATCCGAGATATCCTTTGACTACTTAATTGATACAGTTTTTACATATGTAGGAACTGATGAAGTGTTTCATGCTTGGTACTCGCAAAACCCACTGGAAAATAATGGAGACAGTGGGCCATTTCTATTTCATGATCCTTATGTTGTGACAAGATATAACAAATTTAGATATGCATGTATTCCTAGACCAAGTGAAATTAATTGGGATTCCGGCAAGATTATATTTAGCTCCACTGATTCGCAACGTGAGGACATAAATGAATTTACATTGCAAGACTCACTTAAAAACAAAAAAGGATATGCAATAAATAAAATAATTATTGAAGATTATTTAGAATCAACCGTTTCGACGATAGAACTTGATCAAAGCTATTTTATGTATCCTGGAGGTTCTGAATTCCAGTTTTACCCCTCTTATTTTAAAAGATTGAGGCTTGATAGAGTTAGGATACAGGATAAATTCTTTTCCTTTAATTATTACTATGGTGAACTAAGTAATCTTGGCGGATTATTTTTCCCCTCAAGAAACACTTCTGAAGTTGATTATTGGGGTTACTTTAAAAAATATACTGGAATTGGAATAGCACCTAGAGTCATAAAACCAAGTCTGTATTGCTATCCTGATGACGTTCAAAATCCATTATACCAATCTATTTATTCGACATTTCCAAGAAGTAACTATCAGGGAGATGAATATTACTTTGATGATAATCTAGGTAATAATTTAGAACCGAATCCGGAATCAATAAAAGTAGGAATGTTAAAAACCATTCATTTGCCAACAGGTGGCTCTATTGAATTTGAGTATGAACCAAATGATTTTATTTTAGACGAAAATCAAATCACTGGAGGCGGGGTCAGAGTCTCAAAAATCAAGAAGAAGCATGCAGACAATGAGGATTATATTACTATCCGATATGAATATGAAACTAGTCCTGGGTTATCCTCAGGCCGACTATCAACAATACCTCAACATGCTAAATCTAATTATTATTCAGAGGTTAATGGTTGGGATACACACTTTAGTGATAAAAATAAATTTAGTATTAGAACAACTAGGCAGTTTTCAACAATGACAGATATGGGAGCAATAAATGGATCAAATGTGAGGTACACTAAAGTAACAGAGTATGTTGATGGTATAGGAAGAACAGAATATTTCTTCAATCATCCTTTTATGGCAGAGGATTCTGAGTTGTTTGTTGATAATCAATTGTATATTAGTAGAACGGATATTTTGAGGACTACATTCTATCAAGCACCCGAATATCCAAACGTGCCACCATATCTCTTAAATCTAAACCATAGGGATGGTGCTGTTCATTTAACAGCTCCTTTAACTGAATGGTTTTCTGGTAAATTAGAAAAGGAAATACATTTTGATGATCAAGACAGAAAAATCCTCGAAAAGTCTTATCACTATTCCATCAAACCAACTTTGCATCCAGGTATATTTTATGTTCAAAGCAAATATCACGCAAACATGGTAGCAGTATGGAATGTTTTTAATGCAGAAGTGCCTGTTGGTTCATTTGATATGTTTGAGTTAGATATTATTTGGGGAGTAAATCGTTATAGGACTGGTAGCATTCTTCTCGATAAAATTGAAACTTTCGAGTATTTTCCAAATAGTAACAATATTATAACAAATCTAATTGAATATAAATATTATGATATAGATCAACATCATGGGTACACTATGGAAAAAAAAGTAGTTAACTCTGACCAAAGTGTTCAAACGTTAAACTATATCTATCCCTTTAACTACCCAATGGGATACTCATATATAATGGATCAAATGATAGCATTAAATATGTTAAATCAGCCTCATGAAATAATTAAATACCGAAATAATAGTATTGCCGAAGCAGACTTAACAAAATACAAATTTTTTTCTCATAACCTAAAGCCACACAAAGTGTACAAACTTGAAATAAGCGAACCAATCACTAATTTCACCCCTTCTAATCAACTAGCTAACGGGCAAATTGATCCCAGGTACAAATTGCAAACTGAGTTGAACTATTCACCTACTACAGGAAAGCTACAAGAGGTAAAACGAACTAATAATAATGATCTGGCATATATTTGGGGCTACAAACATACACTACCAATCGCCAAGTTAGAAAACACAACATTCAACTTAGTTGAAAATGAATTAATAGGAATGGGTCATACTGTTGAAAGTTTACAAACAAAGACAGACACCCAATTACATTCTATCTTCCAGACACTAAGAAACCGTCCTGCCATGAAGGATGTCATGATTAGCTCGTACACCCACAAGCCCTTAATCGGTATGACATCAGAAACAAACCCTAGCGGTTGGACTACCTATTATGAATATGATAGCTTTGGGAGATTGCATTATATCAAAGATTATTATAATCATTACCTTCAAAAGTTTGATTATCACTACAAAGAAAACGAACAAACCGTAAAACCTGATTCACAATGAAACTAATACCATTTTATTTGTCCTGCCTGTTCCTTATCATACTGGCTGCAACTCCTGTCCTGCAAGCACAGCGTTATATGGAATGGAGCAAACAGGCAAGCCATTACGGAAAGCTGAACGTTTCTGCCCTGACTACACACAAACCAAATATATACGTTGCAGGCCATTTCAATGATTCTCTACTGCTTGGGAATACAACTTTGAAAAGTGAAGGAAGTGAAGATATATTTCTTGTAAAATATCGTAACAACGGCAGTCTGCAGTGGGCTACTAACAAAGGTAATAAAGGTCAGGCTTCAGTCCTGGCATCTACTATCCTTGCTACTGGCAATCATATTATTTTGGGAGGAACCACTACTGCAATTCCATTCTATCACAAACAAACAGATATCATATCAAAAGCCCTTTTTCTATCGGTATGGGATACGAGTGGATTTGAATTGTGGCAAAAAACAATTCCTTTCGATGGTATGGCATCTCTTGATATGCTTGCATCAGGCCCCGACAGCACCATTCTTGTCGGTGGAATGTTTAAAGGCAGTATTTCACTGACTGAAGATCAACACAGCACGAAGGAGAACACGGCGTTTTTTGCTCAACTCTCGGATCAGGGTGAGTTATTGGAATCTGCCATCAGTACGGGAAGTGGACAGCACAGAACCATTGCAGCTACCCGTATGGCTAATGGCAGTATTTTGCTAATGTTTGCCGCCACTAAGGGACATTTTCAGTTTAAAGGAACGGAGATTGACTTAACTTACCCTATGGAATCAGACGGTTTGCTAATCTTTAGCCTTACACCATCATTTGAAAAGTCATGGGTTGCAGCTATCAGATCAGAAGGATTTGTGGAAGGAGTGAAACTGCTTGGAGATTACAGCAGCACTACAATTGCTGCAATTAACTTTAATGGGAAACTAACTTGCAATGAACAACAAATCCAAACAACTGCACAGCTAGCAACAATATTACTTAGATTTGATGAAGATGGGAACTTGATTAATTACCAGCTGATTTCAAACAACGAATATTGCCGTCTGAAAGATATTGCCGTGATGCCGGACAACAACCTGATGCTTACAGGCTATTTTAGCGGAATAACCATGTTTGGCGAAAGTTTTGCCGGATCGAGTAAACGCCAAGCCTTTGTAGCCCAGCTATCCGACAATGATCGCTTGATTTGGTATGATATACTTCATCTAGGTGATAATCACATAGGCCAGGCAGTGAGCCTTGGTTCTGAAGCTGATGTGTTTATTGGTGGTGACTATCAAATGTATGCAGCAAATACTACCGGTATCGTGAATAAGAGTACCAGACAAAACGGCTTTTTTTTGAACAAGTATAAAAACTGTAAACCATTACCTTTAAAGATAACTGCTCCACCTATGATGTGTCTGGATGATACCCTGACCATTACGGCTACACCAGGTTATGCTTTTTATGACTGGACAAACAGTAATACTAACAGTAATACCCTAATGGTTACTGAACCCGGTAAATATGGGTTGCTCGTTATAGATGAAAACGGCTGCAAAGCCTCAGATACGATACAGATTAAAGCCGCACCAATAACATCATTTGATTTTGGTGATGAAGTTGTACTCAGTCCCGGAGAATCATTAGAACTGGTAGTGGACAGTACTTTTAGCAGCTATAGCTGGAGTGATAACTATCAGGGCAGGAACCGTTTGCTGAGTTATCATCAAAATGAAGAATCACTCCTACTTGGCCTCACTGTACAATCAGAAGGCCATTGCCCAACTTCGGATACCCTATTAGTTAAATTCACAGAAAACAAACTCCTTACTTCGTTTAATGTTTATCCAGTACCTGCTAAAAACATCCTCTACTGGACCTGGACAGGCCAAGAACAAATACTTTACGATATTTCTATAATTGACACTCATGGTGCTGTGATGTTTGAAAAAAAATTAGGAATTCATACCACATCCTTTAGTGCTCATCTTAAGCTTGACAACTTAAAGTCAGGAGCCTACACAATCAGGCTACATACTTCTGAGGGTATTTTGAACCGATTAATAGTTAAACAATGAAACTAAATATCCACCTAAATAACAATAGCTGTTTTCAGACTATAACAGCAGCGATTATCTTTTTTACTATGCTTTTTGCAGGTAATCTGATGACACAGCCTGATTATGTTTCAAGCAACGGTTTTTATACCGGGCAAGCAGAGATAGGTGCTCGACAGCGCGTAACACTAACAAAAGGTTTTAAAGCACTGAGCGGATGTATGCTTCGAGTATATACCGACCCAAATCTTAACCTACCCGATAACCAATACGATCCCAATCCAGGTAATATAATTGTTGGAGCAATTCCTGATATTAGCATTAATTATATCTTAACAACTACTATGCGTGCTCCTACAACTAACCCTACGCAGATCAACGAAAAAGCTCATGTACAACTTGTAGAGTATTTTGACGGGCTCGGGAGACCTTTACAAACAGTTATTCCCAAAGGATCGCCTCAGCAAAAAGATATAGTGACACCCTTTTCATACGATAATGCTGGACGTGTTGACAAACAGTTTCTTCCCTATGTTTCTACTAATACTAACGGCAATTATAACAACAATGCCATTATACAAGCTATTTCCTATTATCAGAATGGTCTGCTGGAAGGGCGGGAACAAGATACAAAGCCCTATTCCACTTTACACTATGATAACTCCCCACTTAACAGACCAACTGGCGAAACTGGTATTGGAAGTGCTTGGGAAAATAATCCCACCGAGATCATTTATAAATCCAATGCAACATCTATAACGCATTGGAAAGTTTCAGGAGCTTCGCCAGGGACATTCACAGCTACGACTTTTAATGCACATAGCCTTTATCTAAATGAAAATATAGACGAAGATGGTAACACAGAACGTATATACACTGATAAACTCGGACAAAAAATACGTGTAGAGCGTTTAGGTGAAAACAACACCATAATACGTACTGCTTATATTTATGATGATTTTGGATTGTTGCGCTGTGTTGTTACACCAAAAGCAAACAGCCCGGTAGATACAGAGCTCTGTTATTATTACAACTATGACCATCGCAATCGCCTTATAGAGAAACGCCTGCCCGGAGCCGATTGGATATCTTATGTGTACAACAAACGCGACAGGATTGTCTTATGGCAGGATGGCGTACAACGGCTCAACGACGAATGGAATTTCCAATTGTATGATGCCCACAATCGACCTGTGATCAATGGTATAAAAATGATTAGTAAAAGTCCTGAGGCATTAAGAAACATTTTTAATACGTACAATGGTGAGGCATATGAAACCTGGTCATCCGATGGCCCACTATATGGCTATACAAACCAAAGCTTTCCTGTAGCATACCGACCAAATATTGCCGGAATCAGAAGTGTAAACTGGTACGACACTTATGAGTTTAAGCAACTTCCATTTATTGGTACTGATTATAATTTACCTACCGTACCCGATGGTGGTACCATTACTCCGGCGGCTCTCGGCAAAAATCAAGGGATAATCACTGGTAGCTTAGAATTAGTTGATGAAATACCCAATTTACGCCTAATTACTGTATTTTATTACGATCCAAACCGACGCCTGCTCTGTACTGTAAGCGACAATCATCTTGGCGGTCGTAACAACGTATTTATTGGTTATACCTTTAATGACGAGATAAGTGAAAAGATTGAAACCCATTATGTTAACGGGCAAATTAACAACCAAATTGTTTTAATTACAAAATACACTTACGATCATCAAGGCAGACTAGTTGAAGAAAAGATAAAATTCGGCGAAAGCGATTTTATCACTCTCAAGGCCATGGAGTATAACGAAACAGGTGATTTACTAAATACCTATCTACATGGAGAGGAAAATAGAGGAACTTTTAACCAAAAAATAGAAAACACATACAATATCAGAGGTTGGTTACGTCGCATAAATAATCCTGCTGAGATTGGACACAAACTGTTTGCCATGGATTTGCGTTACGAAAATCCTGAAACAGGTGGTGCAATCGGAGTTACCGGCAGATTTAATGGCAATATAAGCCAAATGCACTGGAACAGTAAAAATGATATCCAAAAAGCCTATGGCTATACATACGACCCCTTGAACCGCCTCAAGCAAGCTTACTATGGCGAAGGAGCCGGGGGCAATACGAAACCAAACTACTTCAACACAGCCTTTGATTATGATGACAATGGAAATATAATCAATCTGCAACGTTATATGAACAATGTGCATATTGATAACCTAAATTATACGTATTATGGGAATGGCAACCGCCTGAAAAGCGTTAACGATGCATCAGGTAACACAGCAGGATATGTACCCAACACCGGACAATATCTCTACGATGCCAATGCTAACATGACATACGACCCCTCTAAAATAATCAATGTTTCATATAACAAACTTAACTTACCTAATTTAGTTGAGTTTGATAATAACGATTACATTACATACACCTATACTGCTACTGGTACAAAACTACGCAAAACCATAACCTCATGGAGAACAACCACCGGAGGCATCACTGACTATTCCGGACAGTTTTTGTACCACGATAACAAATTAAGTAGTATTTTTACTGCTGTTGGAAGAATGGTACCCATGCAGTATAAGAATGAAACTTATTGGAAATACGAGTACAACTTAAGCGATCATCTCGGTAATGTGCGCATCGTCTTTGCTGCCCACTCCCACGGCCAGCCCGAACTGATACAGCAAACTATCTATTACCCTTACGGGATGACACTACACCAACAAAACTTTGGAGGCACACTCGATCAGCCTAACAAAATGCTGTACAATGGAAAGGAGCTGCAAGACGACCAACTGGCCGGCATAAGTTTGGACTGGTATGACTATGGCGCACGGTTTTATGACCCGCAAATAGGGAGATGGCATGTGGTGGATCCACTAGCAGACGTTGCACCGGATTGGTCACCATACAGAGCTTTCTATTGTAATCCTATTAGATATATTGATCCAACAGGATTGTTAGAGGATGACTACGGGTTAGACAAAGATGGAAATATTACCTTACTTCGTGAAACTGATGATAAAACGGATAAGCTGATTGTGTTGGATAACAAAGGAGCCGAAACAGATAAGTCCATTGAGGTTGAAAAAGGGATACTAAATAACGTGAAAAACACCAAAGACAGCAGAGGCACCAGTTATGATTATATGAAAGTCAGCAACAATGAGACAGCAATTAAACTCTTTGAATTTATATCAGAAAACAATCAGGTAGAATGGTCGCAGGTTAAGTATGACACAAAGTCAAACTACATTGCTACAAGCCACAATCCAACTTCTGAATCAGGCGGTGTAGACCTTATGTATAAATTATTGACACAGGAGTACACAGTCAGGGAGCATATCCACAGCCACCCAGATAGAAAGACAAGTTATCACGGCCCTTCTGGCTTTCATCCTAAAGACAGAAATAGTGGGGATAGGGAACTTGGAGAATGGATAAATAAACACTATCCAAACAAAGGGATAAAACTCAAAGTTTACGAGGCGCCTATAAAGAAATACATTGAGTACAACCACAAAGGAATAGTAAAATAGTATGATGTTCAATCGATTAATAATTTGGCCAATTGTCTTCCTTTGGAGTTTTTCAGGTTGCAAGGCACATCAAGGAAATGAATTTAATATGCTAACGGTAAAGGATACACAAATAAACGAGGCTATTAAAGTGGTTGTTAAAGAGGAATCCGAATACGGAAACCTTGAAAAAAGTGCTATTATCATGAAAATAGAAAAGTCAAAAAACGGTTATGAAATACGAATCGGGGCTTTATACAAAGAAAACCTAAGCTCGTATTTATCAGGTAAAAAAGATAAACCGTTTGGTTTTTTTGAAGTTGAGGAAGTTACGGTTGTAGTATTTGGAGAAGAAGAAATGTCGCTCTTTGAAATGACCAACAAAACAAAAAATCTTCCTTTCCTTCAATCAAAGCCAGAATTGAAAGTTAAAGAAGGGGACATTCCATCACCGCCAGTAATTTATGAGCCTATTGTTTGGATTTACACTTATGAAAACGAAAAACTCAAACTAACAGACAAAGGCAGATTTACACTATTGATATGAATTACTAGCCCGGCAAGTCCGGGCTTTTTCATTTAACATCATTAAGCACCCCGACATGGACATCCTTAAATTTTTTCTTGCCTACTAGTGCAACAACAAAGGAGAATACCATTTTCGGAAACTACCAAGTTAAAAATGACACTCTATACATAAGTCAATCTTATGGAAGTTATGATAAGGAGTTTTCGGGAGATTCAAGACATAGGATTGAAAAAAGAGATTTCCAACTCATTTTGAAAAACGATAATGTAATTGGATTTAGTGAACAATGGAACAATAACAATCAAACTTGGATTAATAATTTCTATTTTAGGAAAGTAGATTGATTAAAAGCAAATCAAAACCATAGCTCCGCAAGTCGGGGCTTTTTTTCTGCCCTGTTCTGCTCCGCAGAACCCAAAAAAGAGGTATCCATCCGGCCAACCGCCTCAATAATAAGGTTTGTCAGATTTCTAACTTATTCCGGACAGTTTTTGTATCGGGATAACAAATTAAGTAGTATTTTTACTGCTGTTGGAAGAATGGTACCCATGCAGTATAAGAATGAAACTTATTGGAAATACGAGTATAACTTAAGCGATCATCTCGGTAATGTGCGCATCGTCTTTGCTGCCCACTCCCACGGTCAGCCCGAACTGATGCAGCAAACTAGCTATTACCCTTACGGGATGACACTACACCAACAAAACTTTGGAGGCACACTCGATCAGCCTAACAAAATGCTGTTCAATGGAAAGGAGCTGCAAGACGACCAACTGGCCGGCATGAGTTTGGACTGGTATGACTATGGCGCACGGTTTTATGACCCGCAAATAGGGAGATGGCATGTGGTAGATCCGTTAACGGAAAAATACCCGAGTAGCTCACCGTATACGTATGTAGATAGCAATCCTATACGGTTCATCGACCCAGACGGCAGAATGGCTGTTGATGTAATGAAGGATAATGATGATTTGGCGGATGCGTATTTAGCTTTAAAAAGGATATAAAGTGTATTGCCCCACACTTTAACTATACATAAAGAAAAGCCCGAACCGCTAACAGCCAGTTTGGCAAAAATGGCGGGTGAAGTGCTTCGTATGAAACTTTTTTGCACATTTGATCCCGAAAGCTATCGGGACGTCTTCGGTTGAAGTTCAGTGCTAAAAGTGCCATCTTCGCCAAGCGAATCAACCGTTGATACATGGTTGCAAAACAAGTTTGCAAGTATTAAGCATTTATTTTGCGAAACACCATCACCGCCCTGTTGATATTATATATTTTCATAACAGGTTGTGAGTCTGTTAGGTATGAATGATATATCGTTTGCTTATCTATTCGGGCGTATCCTCCAAAACCGGATTCATCCGAACTGAACACCAGTATATATTCACCTGATTCCCGCAGAGGTATCTCATAATCGGGTAATGTTTGGTTAGCATGCCAGTTGAACACAAAAATCAGATTATTTCTTTCAAACACTATGGTTTTGGCATCTTCATCCGTTTTCAACTTCCAGGGTGGCGAGGCAGTCAATATGTGGTATTTTTTAACAAACTCTAACATCGCTTTATCAAAATCGGCTAACCAGTGATATTTCAGATAGTCTTTATCCGCTAAAGACCACTGTCGGCGTGCATGCTGATAGCTCCATCGGTTTCCTTCTCTTGGAAAGTCAACCCATTCGGGATGGCCAAATTCATTTCCCATGAAATTCATCCATGCCTCGCCTCCGAGAACTAGCGTAAAAAAGCGAACCATCTTATGCAAAGCTATTCCTCTATCGATGATCAGGCTTTCATAATCTTTATCCATAGCTGTGTACATCTCTTTATCCATCAGCCGGAAAGCAATAGTCTTATCACCTACTAAAGCCTGATCGTGCGATTCGACATAAGCAATAGTTTTCACATCAAACAGCCGGTTAGTCATGGCATGAAACATTTGTTCCATATTCCATTGTTCATCAGGCATATCGCTAATATATTTTATCCAAAAATCAGGTAACCCCATTCCAAGACGATAATCAAATCCTATCCCGCCATCTTTTATAGGATGACACAAACCCGGCATTCCACTTACATCTTCGGCTATAGTAATGGCATGTGGATTTAGTTCATGTATCAGAGTATTGGCAAGCTGCAGGTAAGTTATGGCATCGTATTCAACACCATCCAAGAAATACTTTTCGGGCCTATCAAATACTACATCCTGCCCATGATGAAAATACATCATAGATGTTACACCGTCAAAGCGAAAGCCATCAAACCGGAATTCTTCCATCCAATAGCGCAGATTCGACAGCAAAAACTGCAATACTTCATCTTTGCCGTAGTTAAATAATTTCGAATCCCATTGAGGGTGATCACCTCTTGCTCCGGAATGAGTGTATTGAAAATCGGTACCATCAAACAGATTCACCCCTTCACGGGTATTTTTTACGGTATGCGAATGCACTATATCCATAATCACAATCAATCCCTGACGATGAGCCTCGTCTATCAACTCTTTAAGCTCTTCGGGGGTTCCAAAGCGGGAGCTGGGAGCAAAAAAGTTTGAAACATGGTATCCAAACGAGCCATAATAAGGATGCTCGGCTATAGCCATCAGTTGTATCGCATTATAGCCAGCCTGAATGATCCTATTTAATATATTTTTCTGGAACTCTTTATACGACCCCACCCCTGCTTTTTCCTGCGCCATACCAATATGAGCTTCATAGATCAGCAGTGGCTCATCAGGATTTATTACAGGCGAGTTGTATGTGAACGAATACGGGCTAGCCGGAGTCCATACTTGAGCGCTGAAATCTTTGGAATGTTCATCTTGAACGACTCTTTTGATATAAGCTGGAATACGCTCATTCTCGCCAAGCTGGCTTTGTACCAACACTTTGAATTTGCTGCTATGCACAAATTTTGTGTGATACTCTTTGTCGGGCAAGAATATTTCCCAAATACCTCTACCATTATTTATCAAAGGGTGGTCATATGGGTTCCAGTTATTGAAGTCGCCTGTCAGGAACAGTGCTGAGGCTGCCGGCGCCCATTCGCGGTACCACCATCCTTTTCTGGTTAAATCATAGTTCAGCCCAAACAAATTATCAGCCGAGGCAAAGCTGCGTAAGCTGCCATATAGCGATTCAATATTTTGCTTGCGTGATCGAAACCGTTCATATCTCTCGCTCACAGCCCGGGCTACCGGTTCTAACCAAGGATCAGCTTGTACTAAAGGCATGGTGTGATATGTCATACACTTTTATTTTATAGTATTATTCACCCGTTCTTTTATTTCCAACACTTTATATGAAACGGGCTTTAAGTCAATTCGTATTCCGGTCGTATGTAACTCATCAATGAGAAATTCTATACTTTCTGCCCCTTCCTCCCATATATCTCTTACAAACCAGACCCTTGATGAGTCTGATTTTAAATTCATCAGCTTCTGGGCATCCTGTGGTATTTTCACTTCTATCCGCCGATCTTCTAATCGATGGAAATTCACCAGGATAAGCAGTCGTTGTTCATTAGTATAGCGAAGGAAGGCATACACAAAATGCGGGTCGAAGCCTGAGTACCATGGGTTTGCCCACATCAGATCGTAAAACGCTCCTTCTCGTAATGCTGGCTGCTTTAGTCGCATGTGTAGCAGTTGGGTATAAAAATCACGAAGCAGATGTTGTTCAAAAAGCATCTGGCCTCCATCAAACTTTCCATCATTCATCCATCGTTGATGGCGGGGCATATGACAATAGTCGTATATGGAGGTACGGCCGTCATCCTTGCTGAACCCGGTCTCTCCTGCTGCGTCTTCTCCGGTTTCCTGCCCATTATACACCATCAAAGCGGAGGTATGTAAAAATGCACTGACTACTATAGCGGGCAAGGCAGCAAAAGCATTTCCTGCAAAATGAACAGAAGCAAGTCTTACCTCATCGTGATTTTCCATGAAACGCAGCATTTGTGGTTGCATACCTTCGGTCTGTTTCCAAGCATTGGTAATTGCTTCGGCTGGATGATCATGTCTCAGAATATTCTCTAATTGATTATACAAACCAACCTTATCATACAACAAGTCAAAGCCAGCCTGGATAAAATCACGATACAGTCCGGACTGATATATCTCAGCTATCATCAACACATCAGGATACGGTTGACGCAAAAGCTTAATAAGCCATTGCCAGAAAGCAACAGGTATCATTTCGGCCATGTCGGCACGAAACCCATCTACACCTTTGCTAAGCCAGTACATCAAAATATGATGCATCTTATTCCAGGTATCGGGGACAGGCTCGAAATGATGCGACAACAATCCGTTATAATCAACACCATAGTTTAGTTTCACGGTTTCAAACCAGTCGTTTACTCTTGGGGCCGGATGAAAACAATCGTTTCCCGTAACCTTGGCCGGCTGTTCCACATAGACAGATGCAGCTTCGTATATAGGCAGTTCGCGTTTAGGCGGCACAAAACTTTGTCCGGGCAGATAATAGAAATTATTGGATGGATGAAACGCAAGAGCAGTATCATCTTGTTCCCCAAAATCTATTACTCCTTTTGGTTTGGACACAGAACGGTATTCTCTTGCAAGATGATTGGGCACAAAATCGATGATCACTTTCATCCCGAGTTTATGGATTCGTTTCACTAATTGTTCAAACTCATCCATGCGCTGTGTTATATCTTCTGCCAGATCGGGGTCTATATCGTAATAATCAGTAATCGCATAAGGCGAGCCTGCCCGACCTTTGACTAAAGCCGGATGTTGTGATGGGATACCATACTGGCTATAATCAGTCAAGCTTGCATGCCGTATGATACCTGTCAGCCAGATATGTGTAAAACCCATTTGTTTGAGTGAGAACAGAGCCGCTTCATTGATATCGTTAAGCTTGCCACAGCCGTTGGATTCAATAGTGCCGTTGATCTGCATCTGCCGGGTTTTATTCCCAAAAACACGTGGAAATAGCTGGTAGATATTGATCATGGAAGGAAGGTTTTACTCAGGCAAAGTTACAAAACTATGGCTTAATGGAACCAATAATCAATGGGTATGTCACAAACAGCTATTTCAGCCAATAACGGTAAAAAAAATACAGTTGAAGATAAGATCAGTAGCCTTTGGATTTGGCTTCGTTCCACAGTTCATCCATTTCCTTTAGCGACATATGGTGTAACAGTTTATTTTGTTTACCGGCTTGCTGTTCAATATATTCAAAGCGTGTTTTGAATTTTCGGTTTGTTTTTTCAAGTGCGTCTTCCGGATTTACTCCTATATATCGAGCGTAGTTGACCAATGCAAATAGCAGGTCTCCAAATTCTTCTTCAATATTTTCGGCTTGTGCCTTTGAGCTCAGCTCTTCTTTTAGTTCTTCCAACTCTTCTTCTACTTTTTCCCATACTTCTTCCTGTTTCTCCCACTCAAAACCTATTCCACCGGCTTTCTCCTGCATGCGATATGCCTTGAGCAAGGCAGGCAATGACTGAGGCACGCCGGCAAGCACAGAACGATTGCCTTGTGCAAGTTTTATCTGTTCCCAGTTGTTTTTCACCTCCTTAGCGTTATCTACAGCTCTATCGCCATATATATGCGGGTGGCGCACGATCAGCTTATCTGAAATACCGTCTAACACATCCCGTATATCAAACGCAGCTTGTTCTGATCCTATTTTCGAGTAAAAAACTATATGCAGCATCAAGTCGCCCAATTCCTGCTTAACCTGCTGCAGATCTCCCGACAGTATGGCATCGCTAAGCTCATAGGTTTCTTCTATGGTCAGATGTCGCAGACTTTCTATAGTTTGTTCCCTGTCCCACGGACAACTATCCCTTAGCTCGTCCATAATAGTTAATAATCTGGCAAATGCTTCCATCTTGTCGTTCATGATCATTCTTTTTTGCAAAAATACGGCTTTCCATCAAGCGGTTCAGTATTGGATTTATACCTTCAAAAGTCAGATTCCTCAAAAAAATAACAATATGCCCAACTGTACTGCGTTTATATATGCTGGTTAAACAGATGCATTGCTACCTTTGCAACTGCTTTTAACATACGGAGGGCTTCAATCCTTGTTTGAAATAGAATTTGACAGAAGTTTGATACATTTCCAGACATTCACCCGATTCTCATATACCAAATTTCTGAGAAAGTGTTGGCTGTTTTTTATGTTGTTAGGCATTGGTATTTCCCAACCGGCTAAAGCACAGCCACGACCACCTTTACCTGTTGACAACTATCAAATTGAGCTGCGTACTCATTACGGGATTCACTTGCATCATCATATAGAGTTTCAACGTTTTAATGCCGAGTTCTCTTCTTTTGAGCTATCTTTTCAACGATCTACCTTTGGCAGGCAAAAATGGGAAGCCTTATATAGCTATCCACTCATAGGGTTTAGCTTTTTTTATTCTGATATGGGTGGTTTTAAGGAGTTAGGCAATGCGTATGCCCTGTATCCTTTTATTAACTTCCCGCTCAATCAGGATTTGGATAACCGCCTTACCTTTCGCCTTGGTGTTGGATTAGGTTATTTGACCAATAAATTTGATCCGGTTTATAATCACAAGAATTTTGCTATAGGAAGCCACCTCAACGCAGCTGTCAGCATGTTTTTTGATTACCGGAGAACCATTAACCAACGCTTTACCTTCATTGCTGCCGCTGGATTGACACATTTCTCCAACGGCTCTTCAAAGACACCTAACTATGGACTCAATATGGTTAGCGCCGCAGTTGGATTGAACGCATTTATAAATCGACCCAACGCCTATCTCAAACTCAGGTTTCAACCTGTGCTAAGGCCGTTTGAATACGACAACAAGAAATGGTTTACTATTGAGCTGATGCAATCATTCGGCACTAAAGATATGAGCCAGCAAATAGGTGGAAGACACTATGTAACAAATACCGCAGTGCATCTCATGTTTCCACTCTCACTCAAGTATAAGCTTGGATTAGGACTTGAAACAACTTATAATGGGGGCGATAAAGCTCTGTTAGACAATAAAACAGAAAAAGAGCAGCCCGATGAACCTTATTATACAAACCAGCTTCAATTGTTCAAGCATGGGATCAGCCTCAGCTACGAGTTGATTTTATCAAAAACATCCTTTCTTTTCAATCTGGGGTATCACAACGAAGCAGGAAATATCACAAACTGGATAGCGTATCAAAAAGTGGGTATAAAATATTTGTTTACCGATCAACTGTTCGGAACTATAGCCTTGACTGCTCATGCCGGACGAGCCGACTTTATTGGCTACGGCATTGGATATAAATGGGACTTCAAATATTATTTACATCGGAACAAAGCAAAATTAAAAATGTAGGATGCAGATACTCAGCAAAATAAAAAAAACTGCCCGAGATATAGTCTGGCTGACAATGATCATGCTGATCGCTGCCAGCTGTGCAAAAGATATTTTCAACACAAGCGAAGAAACTACCAAAAGCTTTGATTTAGAAGATTTCAACGCCATTGCTATTTATGATAATATTGACATAGAGTTCAAACAGGCCAATCAAAACGAAAAACCCAGAATAGAGATTACCGCCACCAAAAACACTATTGACCATATTATCTGGGACTATGAGCAGGATTTTCAGGAGCATGGATTTTACACTATCGAACACGCTGTAGGGCAAAAAGACACCCTAAACCTCGAACAAATTGTTTGCACCTATAAACGGTTGATACTAAAAAACGATAAGCCTTTTAAAAATTTCGTCAATCAGCAGCATTATCCTCAGGTAATAATTTACTTTCATACTATAGAACATATTGAATATCAGGCTAACGGAACTATTGTCTTTAGCGATCCCATTGAGCTGTTCACCAATGATTCGGTTTCATTTTCGCTTAGATTTTCTGAGGGTTTAACACCATATATAGCCGATTCAATTGCAAAAACCATATTGCCGGCTATGTTTATGTGCAAGATCAATGAGGGTTCAGGTGATCTTTCCTTAAAGCTACAGATGAGAAATCCCAGGAGCCATTCGTATCTGCTTCATTATTATGGCACTTCCAATTTACTGATAGAAGGAAAAACCGAGACTTGTTATGTATTTCAAGACAGCTACGGGCCTATTGACGCCCATAATTTCAGTTCTGACTTCACTTTTTTGACCAACAATTCCGACAACCATTGCTATGTCCATGCGAGATCACGTTTAGGAGCTACCATCAACGGTTCAGGGAATGTGTATTATTATGGCAGGCCTTCTATCACGCACGATGGTTTTGGAAGCGGGCAACTGATCCGTGTAGAATAGATCAGCAGTTGGTCTTGCTATCTAGTTTATTTAATAGGCTCGTGCAAACACCACCCTTTGTTTTGAAGGGTTCCCGCTATAAATACATTTTCCTTCTTCCATCTTTCCCTTCAATGGGATCAACCGGATAGTGGCTTTGGTTTCTTCTTTAATTCTTTGTTCGGTTTCGGGTGTGCCATCCCAATGAGCCATTATAAAGCCACCTTTTTCGATCAGCTCTAAGAACTCATCCCATGTATCAGCCTGAAATGTATTTTGTTCTCTGAAGTCCAATGCTTTCTGATAAAGATTTTTCTGTATCCTGTCAAGCAGGTGCCGTACTTTTTCTACCAATCCTTCTACCTTATACGTTTCTTTTTCAAGTGTATCCCTTCGGGCTATTTCCACACTAGCTTGCTCTAAGTCGCGGGGGCCTATAGCTATTCGCAAGGGTACTCCTTTAAATTCCCATTCATTAAATTTGAATCCGGGCTTCTGTGTATCTCTGTCGTCAAGCTTCACACGTATATCAGCTTTTTCAAGCCATTGTTTGATCTCACGTCCTTTGTCGCACACCGCATGGTACTGCTCTTCATTTCGATAGATAGGTACGATGACAACTTGTATGGGAGCTAATTTGGGCGGTATCACCAATCCGTTATCATCGGAATGGGTCATCACTAAAGCTCCCATCAAACGTGTTGAGACACCCCATGAAGTAGCCCAAACATATTCTAATTTATTTTCTTTATTTAAAAACTGCACATCAAATGCTTTGGCAAAATTTTGTCCAAGGAAATGTGATGTCCCGGCTTGCAATGCTTTACCATCCTGCATCAGTGCTTCAATGCAATAGGTTTCTACAGCGCCTGCAAAGCGTTCATTGATTGATTTCACACCTCTTAGCACTGGCATTGCCATCCATTCTTCAGCAAAGTCGGTATACACTCTAAGCATTTGTTCAGCTTCAGCAACAGCTTCATCTTTGGTAGCATGAGCGGTATGTCCTTCCTGCCATAGGAATTCGGTGGTACGCAAAAATAAGCGGGTACGCATCTCCCAACGTACTACATTAGCCCATTGGTTGATCAACAAAGGCAAGTCGCGATACGATTGTATCCAATTTCGATAGGTGTCCCATATAATTGTCTCACTGGTAGGCCTTACTATCAACTCTTCATCCAAGCGGGCTGATTCGTCAACTACTATCCCTTTGCCATCTTCATCATTTTTCAGACGATAATGGGTAACAACGGCACACTCTTTGGCAAAACCTTCTACATGACTGGCCTCTTTACTGAAAAAAGATTTGGGAATAAACAACGGAAAATACGCGTTCTCATGCCCGGTATCTTTAAACATTTTATCCAATGCAGCTTGCATCCGTTCCCAAATAGCATATCCATAAGGCTTTATGACCATGCAACCGCGTACGGATGAGTTTTCTGCCAGATCAGCTTTAATCACTATGTCGTTATACCACTGAGAATAATTATCTTCGCGTGTGTTTAATTCTTTCGCCATTGAACTTTGGTATAATATTTGTAATTTTTTGAGGTGAATTATTAGCCGCAAAAATAATAAAACCATGCAGAACCCGCATAATATAATCAGGGAGATTGATAAAATGAAAACAATTTATTCACTTGGTATCCTCATAGTACTCACTTTTGGTGCCTGTTCTACAAGCCGAACTATATATGATGATGTATATTTTTCGCGCAAAGCTACTGACCATCAGGATGCACAAATAGCAACTGCCGCACAGGCTCAACAACAGCCAACAACCCGCAGTTCCAACAGTGATTATGAATACCAAAACTATTATCAGGAAAATATTTCGGGACAAGCTCAGGACACAGAAACCCAAGCTGTCTACAGTACTACCGAAACTATAGTAGAACCCGATGGCACTACCTATTCATCTACAGAAACCTATTATGACTCAGAATATGCCCAACGAATCAGACGGTTCAACAGTGGTTCTACCAGCTCATTCGGATACTACGACGGATATTATACCGGATGCTTTGACTGTTCAAGAAACTACTTTTCCATGAGTTACGGATATCCTTATGGTATGGGAATGTCAATGGGATTTGGCTATCCGTATTATAACTCCTATTGGAGCTATTACGATCCTTTCTTTTATGACTCATGGTACAATCCGTGGTATAGCTATCGCAATCCGTGGAGGTACAACTACTGGGGGTATGGAAGCTACTGGAGCGGATACAGATATGGATATATGCATGGCTTCTGGGACGGCTATTATTATGGTGGCTACTATGATTACCCGTACTACAGTAAAATGCCCGGCAACTATTTATATGGTCATCGGTCATCTATTGGAGGCAGTTCTACTGTTCCCCAAGGTGCACCCAGAGGCAGCAGGTCTGATCAAAAGCAAGGAGCCAGTATAGGTACCGGACGTGCAATAAATGATGGTACTAGTAGCGTAGCTCCTGCTACAGCTAGAGGCTCTGTCAGGGCAGGTGATGCCAACACAAGCCAGCCGCAGACACAAGCCGTTAACCGTGCCCCCCGTCCCGACGCATCGCAAAGGCAAGCAGCCCAAGCTACTACTCAAGAAAAACTGAATGAATACCGTCAGCGGTATAATCGTCCAGGCACTCCTGCAGCGCGTACTCAACAATATGAGAGGCCACGGACATATACGTCTCCTAGCGTACGTCAGCCAAAATCGAGTAATGAATACGTAAGGCCTCAATCTGAGACACGTTCGTCAACAGGTACAAGTACCCGTACTGTCAGAGAAAGCAACAGAGCTCCGGCACAAGGTTCATCTGGTACTGTCCGCTCGCAAACACCCGTCAGAAGCTCCGGCGCCACTAGCCCGAGCCGAAGCTATTCGCAGCCTAGCCGAAGCAGTACACCTGCCTACTCCCCTTCAAGAAGCAGCTCATCATACCAAAGCAGCGGCACAAGCAGCTCCTCAGGTTCATCAAGAGGAAGCAGCTCATCATCAAGCTCCGGCAGACGCAGATAGGTATATTTTGTAACACACGCTATAAATCGTTATTGCATATTTTTCCATACGATTCTGTCGTTTAATACTTAGTCCATCATACCGTAATACTCGAACAGCATGAAAAAAATATTTCTAATATCCGCATTACTAGTTAGCTTTGGAGTTCTCCTGGCTCAAAATGAAGATGATGCCTTGCGCTATTCTCAGAACTTTTATCAAGGCACAGCCAGAAGTATGGCCATGAGCGGTGCTTTTGGTGCATTGGGAGCCGATTTTTCCTCTCTCAGCACTAATCCGGCCGGTATCGCATTATACCGCAGCTCTGAATTTAGTGTGAGTCCAGGACTTTTTACTAAAAAAACAGAATCAACATATAATGGGATGTTTGGCGAGGATAACCGATCCCGATTCAACTTATCCAATATAGGTATGGTACTTACAACGGAGATGCCCGCCGGCGGAAGCTCACCTATAAAGTTTTATCAGATAGCTGTGGGAATGAACCGAACCAACTCTTTTGGAAACAGAAGCTTCATACAAGGCGATAACGACGACCACTCTATGATAGATGTGTATTTAGACAGGCTGTGGGACGTATATCCAGAAGATATCAACGAAGATAACTATCCTTTCGACCTTTACCCAGCCTGGTATGTTTATCTGCTTGATACCATCCGTGATAATAACGGAATATTGTACTACGACAGTCCGGTACCGCCCGGAGGCATACGTCAGTTTGAAACAATGAACAGCTATGGATCAACCAATGAATGGCTGTTTTCTGCAGGAGCCAATTTCAATGATATAGTATTTGTTGGGGCTACTTTAGGCTTACCTTATACACGATTCTACCGTACATCCGTATTCACCGAATCAGATTATTTTGATGAATACCTTGGTTTCGATGAATGGAATTATACCGAAGTCCTTGAGACTCATGGATGGGGTGTCAATTTAAAGCTAGGTCTTATCGTATGGCCAATTGATTGGCTACGTCTGGGTGCTTCAGTACATACCCCTACCTATTATGGTGAAATGAAAGACTTATGGTACACTACTACAGACGCAAAGCTTGGACCCGACTATAACTTGAAAACATCGCCCTGGGGTGAATACAGATACGAGCTCAACACCCCTCTGAGAGTTACAGGAAGTGCTGCTATTATCTTCGGGCAAGCCGGCCTGATCAGTGCAGATTATGAGTTGGTAAATTACAGCAAAATGCGACTTAGAGCTACCGACTACTCATTCAATACCGAAAACACAAGTATCCGAGAAAATTTTCAGACAACGTATAACCTGCGCATAGGAACAGAATGGCGACTAAGCAACCTCAACTTCAGAGGAGGATACGCATTATACGGAAGCCCTTATGCCGACAAAATAAATGACGGAAAGATGGGCAGTATCTCACTTGGTATAGGGTATACAGAAAATAATTTTGGACTTGATCTGGCATGGATAAATGGAGTGATGAATCAAGATTATTATCTCTATAGCTCAGAGAGCTGGACAACCAATCCTGTGGCTCAAAAGATCATCAGTAATCATTTTGTGATGACAACCCGATTCAGGTTCTGATACGATATAGGCTGTTTGTACAGGTGTCGTTCTATAAAAAGTTCGGCACCTGTTTTATTTTTTCAACCTATACAGACGAGTCTTGGCTTGAAAGTGTAGTCCCTGCCGATATTCTTCAGGCTTTATCTTTATACAAAGGTTAAAGTATTCCGCAGCTTTTTCGGTATGGCCTTGTGTTTGATAAATATCTCCCATTCGTAATGCTGAAGCAGCCGCATAATAAGGCGGTTGGTGGCTACCGGCCTCAATGGTTTTTTTATAATAAACCAATGCCTTGTCAAGGTTTCCTAACTCATGTTCAACTCTGGCCAATTGATAATATAAAGCTAACTCATCAAGTGGATTGTATGTGGCCGGTGATGGGATCAGAGACACGAGCAAGGCTTTTGCCCTGACGAGATATCCTCCATCGAACAGCAAACGGGCTTTCAGCAATGGGACAGGTAATGGGTCATACTGTACTGCTTCTTTGGTAGCCTGCTGATCGGCTTCTATTTTACTTGCAGGCAGCCTGGATATTTCATCCATGCGATTGCGGTACTTCTGCATATCACCTTCAAGATATGCGATCCACGCTAACTTACGCATGGCATCACGTTTATAGTTGCTACCCTCAAACGAAAGTAAATATTTCCTATAGCCCTTTTCAGCCTCCTTGAGATCAAGGTGCCGCAAACAAGTCTCAGCCCATAAATAGTCCAAATAATAAAAGGGCAGACAGGTTGAATCCCTGGGGTATGACATCAAGGTTTTGCGAGCCCTGTCGTTCATGCCGGTGCGCATCTCAAGATTAGCCCTGGCATATACCAACAACGCATTTCTTTTATCGTCTTCCCTGAAATAGGATACTAATTTTCGACTGATATTTTTATCCGACTGAAAATGCACTTGAATGAAACTAAGAAAGAACAAGGTTTCAGCTCTGAGACAACTTTTGGAAGTATCGTCATTCACCTGATCAAGCAGCTTGAACAATATGTCGCGACCAGTTTCTACATCGCCTTCCATAGCTACTAACTTTAGCACCCATTGAAACTGAGGCGGAGTACTGCCAACAGCTATCTGCAACAAGCCATATGGTAAGTGGTTATACATACAATCAGGAAATAGCTGTATGTTGTCTTGCAGCAGGAAATACGCTTTACGCATTTCTTTTGAGGCAGTAAAGTGTTCGTTGAACTTAAACTGTACGAATGCATTCTGAAGATATACATTTGCTAAAGCCCATCGTTTCAATGGATCGTTGTTGCTTATACTCTGAAGCGATGTGAGTAACTTTTTCCTTAGCTCCTGCATCAGCCTGAGTTCATTTTGGTCTTCACTGACGAAGGTTCGTATAAACTGTCCGTAATATTCCAACATACTTAGAGTAAGAGACTGTGGCTGCGCATGGCGTATTTCTTCGATCAGCTCTGCTGCTTCATTCATCCTCAACGACATCATTGCCTCACAGACCTGATTGTATCGTTCATCGATCATCAATTGCGAGGATTGAGCAAAAGAGGTATAGCAAAGCACCCCGCTTAGTATCAGTGTGACTACAAGCGCCTTATGATTGGGTATGCGGTTTTTCTTTTGATTTTTTGGTTGTTCTGTATGCATATATGATACCTATTCCCAACAATAGGGGTACAAAGTAAAGCAAAAATCCATATGTGTTTTTTGCGTCCAATACCTGATTATCACCTATGAGCATATACGAAGCCCAGAAAAAAGGATGGCTTTTCAGCATGGATGCTGATTCTAAATAGTCTATCTTGGCTTGTTGCAACGCCTTATCACGTGTATATCCTTTTTTGAGGTACGTATAAAACGATTCCATCAGTTCGGCGCCTGCATTATCATTCACTTCCCAGTTAGCCATCACTATTGAGGGTACTCCGGCGTATAAGAAGCCTCTTGTAAGGCTTATCACTCCTTCTCCTTCGCGTAGTTTGCCCACCCCAGTTTGACACGCACTCAGTACTGCCATAGCGGCATTCAGGCGCAAGCCATACAGCTCGTAGGTATATAGCTCAAAACTAGCTTTATCCGAACTATCCGGCTGAAAAACCAAATGTGAGAACAAGGGGTTTTCGTCATCTACTATGGCATGCATAGACAAATGCAGTATATGGGCATGCTCGGCCTGATGGATAAACTGTTGCTTAGAAGCTTCCGATTCCTCAAATTGTGTCCCGGAACCCCATACGGTTATTATTCTTTCGGCTTCTTTTTTGGCAAAAGGCAGAGGCATCACAGGGGTTAGGCTTAAAGTATCTATTTGATATGCTTTGGCTTGTTCATAATCAGGCACATAAAGCTGTAGCTCATAAGCTTTCCGCCTTTTCCGATTTACCGGCTTATACCGTAAGGTAGATGAATATGCGTAGGAAATCGGATGCTCGTATAAAATATAGGGCAGGCTGGCATAATGCATGGATTCTTGAGTAGGCTGGGAAGAGTTGGAAGGCTTTATCAGTATTTCAAATGGCAGGTAATTCAATATCCCATCCGGTATCAGAATAAGACGCTTATTCGGCATCATAGCTGATACCGGACTGATTAGATATTCATACAGCACGTTCGACAGTTGCACAAATTGTTCAAAATATTCCCTGCCTTGAGAAATGATGTCTTGCAAGGCTTGTTGACGTATGGTTGTAATACCTTTTTCGATGTGTTGAAAATTTTCGATACGCGTAAACACTATAGTTTTTTTATCCAACGCAAAGCTGTACAAATCTGTTTCGCCTACCATGTATTCAATTAAAAGCTCGTCGGGTTGCAGCATTTTTTGAATCTGCCCGGGAGTGAACACCGACATATCATAGCGTAAAGAATAATAGTCGGGAAAATTTTGTTCGATATGATGAACCAAGCTATCGTAGCTTCCCATTAGTTTGAGTTTTTTTTCCTCGTAGAACGCTATTCTTGCTTCGCTAACATGTTGTTGTCGTTTTTCTTCTTCTATCATTTTTGTCAGGCTCACCAAGTCCTGGTTCAGGTTTTTTTCTTTTTGGATCACTTCAGCCGGTACGCCCGAAGTCATTAAAGCGAAATGTTTTTGCATGGAAGACCTCAATACTGCCGCTTTACTGGTTTCGGCTATTTCAAAAGCTATTGGGATGATGGATTCGTCACCTGAGAGCTGATACAACTCATATGCTACTTGAATAGCTGCCATCAAGCCTGAATGCAGGTTTTCTCCCAACTCCATTTGTCCTTCTTCGGTAAGAGACTGACCTACCTCACCCATCAGATGCATGCCTTTTATGAACGCATCCAATGAAAGCTGCAAGAAATTCATTTCCCCGGTTGAATTGTACCAGCCTTGATACATATACCCCTGATCGAAATAAAGATCGATGAACAACAGCTTTACGTGGTCATCAAATACTTGCTGTCCCGTATGATCCGTAAGTATTTGTTCGGCTTCGGTAAACAATTCACTTGCATCTTCATACCGATGTAAATGCCTGTAACAACTTCCTATCTTCCGAAGATTAATCGCCAGATCCAACCCACTTCGAACCTTTATACGGGAACTAATATCCCGCACCTGTTTGTAATATTTCAACGCTTGCGCATAGTCATGCTGCCTATACCAAAAGTCGCCATAAATTTGAAGTGAGGTAAAATATTCATAATGATTTTCTCCAAAGTATTTGCGGACAGTCTGCGTAGAAGATTCATAATATTTTTGAGCCAATTCAGTCTGATCCAACCCCTGATAAGCACGTGCCATATTTCGGTATAAACGGGCCTTTGATGCGGTTTTCATTTCCTCGTGCTCATTTTTGATTAAGATTTTCAAAGCATCTTCATACTCACCAAGCTGATTAAAGAGCAAGGCGAGATTATTTTCTACTGATAACAGAAGTTGATTCCCAGATTCATCTGATTGTCTTAGCACATGAATTGCAGTTTGAGAATATGTAGCGGCTTTTCCGTATTCAGCATTAAGAAGGTGAATGTTTGCAATATTATTCAAAACTAATCCTAATTGAACATTTGACTGAGTCTTAGCTACTTTCAAGATTTGTTCGGCTTTCTTCAGATAAGATAGACTTTCAGATATATTTCCATTATGTTTTAAAATCATGCCATAATTCAAGTAAAACGTTACCATCTGTGGGTCGTCAGTTGCCAACAATTGTTCACGTATATCTTTTGACCTTTGAAAATATTCAAAAGCTATATCAAATACACCCTGAACAGAGTAAATAATAGCTATATTTTGCCATACATCGGCTAAATCTAAGGAATGTATATTGGCTTGTTCATATAGTTCTGCAGCTTGCAGATACTGCTTTAATGCATACTCAACGCGTCCCATATAATGATAGGTTATCCCCATATAGTTCAATATGCGCGCACGTAAAGGAAATTGCACTGTATCCTTCTTATTAGTATAAGACAGTGCACGGTTTAGCTGCTGTATAGCCGGTTCATAATTCCTAATGTCAGCTTCCAACTTTCCACTAATGAAATAGTATTCCCTCCATATAAGGCTGTCGCTCTGAGGGATATGGTTGGATTGTACGACATTATTCAGTTTTTCTTCTGCTAAGGGATATTCCTTCAGTTCGCGATAAAGATTGGCTTGTTTCAGGTCAATAAAAGGGATTTGTGAGGGGTTGGCAATTTCGGCCATAGATTTCACTATCAGCATTGCGCTATCGTATTTTCCCGCATCTTCCAATGCTTCGGCCTGTGCCCATAGCTCATGCCAACCATAATCCGGCTGCTGGCCGCATACGGTTCCATGCATGATCACCCATAGTAAGATCCCAAAAAGGGAAGCTTTTGAAGAAAATAAGCCCATCTTCCCGATATAATCGGCTAAGATAAAAAAAAGAAAGGCTTTGGCCTTTCTTTATTGGTACTGATTTTAACAGTAAGCTAATTTCTCATTTTGGGCAGTCTGTTTTGATGACATACTGATCATCACCCAAGCTGTATGAGGTTTTTATTGTTTGATCAGGGTCCGGCTGAAGATATATTCGTTAGTATGTCTGTTTTGCAAGCTTAGCATATAATATCCCGGCAGTAGTTCGTTCACTGTAACAGGCAGTTCCTGCAACCCCTTTCTCACTTCGGTTTGTATAGTACGAACTAACCGACCTGTAGCATCAGTTATCTGTATATTCAACTGCATATCCGATTCGGCTTCAAATCGAACATAAGCTTCATGTATGACAGGATTGGGATATATTCTATCTGTCATAGCTGGATTGGCTGTGTTTACGGCGGGTATGGCAAATTCGATACGTGGGATCCGTTGTCCTTTGGTATCCAATAAGTGGCTTTCACTTCCGATTTGAAGAGGTATGTATTCGTTGACCGGCTGACGCATTTTAAGCTGCACCCATGCTAACTCGTCTATAAGTGTTGTTGGACCATCCGAGACCCATGAGATCCGTATGTGATTGTCGAACACTGCAAACCCGGCCCCATCTCCGGCAATATCCACTCCAAGCACTTCAACTACAGCAGGATCATAGTCCAATACCAAGCCATAGCCGGTCATTTGAGTTTCAGCTGTTCGGGCATATACAGGGATAGTGATGACTTCTTGCCGGCCTGCTTCTATCCGATGAGCCGGATAGGTATCAAAATGATCAAGCAAATCTCTACCTGTAGGTAAAAAATCATCATCTAACTCTCCAATCAAGACTCCACCAACTCCATCATGTCCATGAGTAACACCAGTTGTAACCTGAGTTTCTTCAAACACCCATATACCGGCCGGAAATTCTTCTCCATAAATGAAGTAGTTGTTAACAACGAACAAAAAGTCGTCCATATCAACTTCACCGTTGCCATCCACATCAGCTGCCATCAGTTCCATGGGGTTGAGTTCGATAGCACCTTCTAAATACTGATATAAAGTCATTGCTTCCTGCATGGTTATGGCAACACCCGGCAAGTCGGAGGTAATGATCACATCAAAGGTGCCAGATGGTATATCGCTAAACGCATACACCCCTTCGGTATCTGTAATGGTTTCGGCTATAATCACTCCACTCTCATTCCATAACTGAACGGTAACACCCGGTATGGGATATTCAGGATTTTTATGATACCATACACTACCAGTCACAGGATACTGAGCATATAAAGAAACGGACATTAAAGTCAGGATCACAAAAGATAAAACTTGTTTTCTCATGGTTAAAAGTATTAAATAAAATAAATAATAGACACTATCTAACCATTTATACCATTTGCCTATCAAATCTAACCACTAAAAAGAGACTTTTTTTCAAAAAAAATGAAAATAATTTATAAGTCACTGATTTTCTTTACATTATAAAAGCAACTTTTTTGAGAAAAAAGACAGGTAAATAGCCCGATCGAACTATATTTTCCTTGTGAACCTAAAAAACACTTATCCCTAAAACCAGGAAATGAAAGGATGTCCTTTTCAATTTTCTAGGATTTTTCATCCAGGCGTAAAGAGAAGGATTTGAAAAAGGAGCTATTTTTTTGGTCATTTCATTCTGCTGATTAAAAGCGATCACATCTTCAGCTTGTTCTCCTATCTTTCACTAAGCAGGGAAATCAACAATTCTACAGACTTATTTGGCCGAATATAATATACCCAGCATTTTTCCATCGCTCTTGTTAAGGCTGTATATACCATTGAAGCCTTTCCCTGCTTTTCTTTATCAAAATCATCTACTGAGTTATTTTCTAATAGTTCTGTACAATTTTCAAAACCTATCACTGCAACATACTTGGCATCCAGCCCCTTAAATTGATAAACTGTTGTACTTCGGACAAAATTATCTTCAAAACTAAAGTTTCTGTTATCGCCTTCGATATTTTTTTCATAATCTGGAGGTTGAATTAGAATACCCTCATGTGATTTTTTTCTTCCAGAGTCTATAATCCGAACTGGAATTTGTCGTTCACTAAAGAGTTCGCGCACCCAATAAATTATACGGTCATTCCTAAACTTATTTTCTCGGAGATAACGGTGCGGATATAGGATAGCAAAATCATTATAGGTGGCTGTCCCTTCATTCACCAATTCCTGAATAACACCAATAAAATGATTAACTATCTCTTTAACGTACTGCATTTGCTTTATTTCGAGCCTTGTTGACAAAATATTTGGTAGTGACAAATTTGTATTTTTTTGTTCCTCCATTGTAAAATGCCTTGCTGATCCTGTAGGGTTAAAAGATTCGGGATCATGAAATCCTTCGAAATATTTATCAGACAAAGCAAATATCTCTTGAACTATTTGATCAAACTTCGTATCAATAGATTCATTATCAAACTGATCAAATTCCATGATTGCATTATAAAGTATTTGAGCAGCAAGCAGTAAAGGCGAACGTTGCTGACGAATAAGTGTTTTTGTGTACTCAACAATTAAACCATTGTCATTAAGCTTGTTTAGTAAGCTATCGCGGTTGTAAATATTTTGCTTAGGATCATAGAAAATTGAAAGGGACTCTGTCTTTAACAAACCCTTTATTTCCTTTAAATTTTTATCAGTAATATCTTGTGCCTCATCTAATAAAATTGCATCAAAGGTTTCTCCCTTCCATGAATAATCTGATAAATTCTCAAAATGATCAACGATTATATTATCCAAAATTCCTTTTTTGTTTAAGAGAGTCCTTAACATATTAGCCATCACCACATTAAAGCAGAATACACCAATTTTACTTTCTGGATTTTGTTGGTGGATATATGCAGCTCGATTAACCAACACTACCGATTTTCCACTTCCGGCAGGTCCTTCAAAAAGAACAGTTTTAGTAATGTTCAACTTTACCAATTCTTCTTGAACTTCATCCAACACTCCATAAATACTATCATTATTAGGGCTTTGCACAACAGTAGTGCCCAAAACACTTGAGATGTCAATCCATTGATCTTCACTCAAACCTCCTGAGTTAGAAAAATTAAGCTTCCGCAAGTTTCTTAAAGATTCTTCATAATCTTGTAGCTGAAGGTACTCTTCACTGAAAAAACCAGTATCTAAAATACAATTTAATGGTAGTTTCTCGCTCCAGTTACGATCGTTGATAGTTACACTACTAATGTTAGTAAAAGCAACACCATAGTTAACAGGAAATATTAATTTCCCCAAATATTTACCAGACTTATTAAGTAAATTAGGTTTCTTTTTTAATTCATTTAAGATAAAAAAAGAATGATCTCTCGCCTGATCCAGAGGATTCTTTTCCGAACTTTTTTCACCTTTGGAATTAACAAATTGAAGGTTACCACTGCTATCAAACTCTATATTTTCCGGAATCCAATCCTTAACCTCTATAACATATACCCCTTCAATTGGATGAATTACCACAAAATCAATCTCCATCGCAGCTTTATGTATGTTAATTTTATGCCACACATGGTAATCGGCAGATAATTTATTTTTTAAAATCTCATACAACTTTTTCTCACCTGGTTTTCCTTTATGATCCAATCCGCTTCGCATTGTTGCCATGATAAATATATTTTTATTAGCTAAAAAATCTTCCAATAGATTGCAGTTCGTATAGATTGTCCTACAATCTGCTATAGATCACCTAACCTACAAAAATAACCAAACAATGTTAGTCGTAAGCAAACTTCAATGAACAATTTATTCTTACAACAATACTGTTACCAATCAGAAAATCATTTCATCGGTTAAGAGATAAACTAAACAGCAGTTAGTTTTCTGCGAACTTATTGCCCAATTTTTCAGCAAATTCTTCATCTATGCGTTTGTTCAGCACATCACATCCATACAGGAATTGCCGGTTGGCGTTGTCTTTTTCTTTATACACAAAGTGCAGTTCTTTGTAGTCGCCGCGTATTGGAAACAAGCTAAGAGCTTCATTCAATGCGTCCTGCGGCCTGTTGTAAGAAGCTAACGAAAGCCTTGATGCGAGAGCGTTCAACTGCACGAAAGAAGTACTTGTCACAGGTCCTTCAAGTTGGCGTTCGATCTGTTGGATGCGTCTTTGCGAGTTGGTGTAACTTCCTCCCATCTCCCAGGGGAAGGAAGCCGGTAAAACCAAAGTTGCCATACGGGCAGTGTCGGACATAAACAAGTCTTGTACCATTAGAAAATCTATTTTTTCAAGTCTTGCCCTGATTGCATCCCTGTCTATGGCACAGCCTACCGGGTCTTCACCAAATATAAACGCATTGCGAAGCTTTCCCGCTTCTATCAAAGCTTCTAAATTGTGGACAAAGTCTGGCAGTCCGGTGGTCTTCCAAACAAATTCCAAACGGTACAAAAGATCGGGATCAAGTATGGGTTCAGCACCCGGTCCTAAATCAGGGCTAAGTCCCATATCGAAAATACCGTGGCTGTTGTTACGCTCCTTAAGTGCTAATATACCAGTGGCCGTCTTGCCCAACTTACCCGTGATCATTGCTAAGTTATGCATAGCCAGACTGGCATTGCCCGACAACTCCTTTTCCTCAAACAGAAGCAGGGCATTCATTTCGTTGGTATAATCAGCAGCAAAGTCAGCTATTGTCTTATGAGTAGCACCAGCCCGTTCAATCAGGTAAGCATACTCATCTTTCAGCATTGCATTGCGGTATTCTTCCCATCCTTCCGTTCGGCTTTGAATATACTGCTCGTCGTATAACCCATGCTTCAGGATAAAATGATTGACAGCTTTAATGAAATAGAAGTAATTTTTGATCACTATCTGTTGATCGGCTTTCCGGCTGAACCATGCCTGAGGCTTGGTAGTGATATGAACTAATTTGACACCTTCTTTAAAACGGGTATTCATGATCAGGTGATTGACTATAGGATGGTTCAGATGCAGTTCGCCACCTGCTACAAACAGTTTTGAAGCACCTCGTATATCGCAATACGTGGCGTTTTCGTTGGAGTTGCGCACATATCCTTCACCACGGCCTAAATAATGAAAGCTGCCGGTATTATTTGTTTTGACGCCTGCCCTTGAAATTTTTTGTATCAGATATAATTCCTCGTTTGTCAGCCGTGCTCCTCCAAAGAAAGCATTTTCATCAGGTAACACCTTCTTAATATTGTTCAGGATACTATCATAAGCTTCGTCAAAGCTAATTTCCTTCCATTGATTGCCAAAGCGCATCAAAGGCTTGGTAATTCGATCAGGATGGCTAAAATATTTGTATCCAAATAACTGTCTTCTGTTGGCTAGGATCGGTCGGTTTAGTGATTGTCGCCAAGGTCGTACGGCATAAAACTTCGATTGAAAATGCTGTAGCTCAATCTCATACCCTTCCGAACCAACCATATCAACAGCTTGTACAGGAAGTAAGGGCAGAGGTGCAAAATCAGCATCACTATTGATTGATATAGCTGCAGTTGGGCATGTAGTAATACATAATCCACATGACTCGCACTCTGTTTCTATCAGGGGCCTACCTCCTACTGGTGTCGCATAGGTTTTACCTCCATTGATCACTAATTCTAATGCGTTGGCTCCGACAACCTCCGTACATATGCGCACACATCGCCCGCAGGCAATACATCGGTCAGGATCTAAGGCGATAAATGGGTGGCTGATATCTTTCGTCAATGGTTGATAGCCCGACTTAACAGGCTGTTGTTCTGCCTGATATAGGGTGGCATATTCACGAAGCTTGCAGGTATAGTAAATCGGGCAGCCGCAGCTTGTACAAGCTTGTGTCGCCTCTATCACTTGATCGTCATCCGACAAATTATGAATCTTACCAGCTAATGATGGGGGGTGTAGGTTTTTTTCAGATTTCCCTTTATAGGAAGGATCGTCAGCTTGCTGGTTGATCTCCGGTATAGAAAAAAGATTTTTTTTACGGCTTAAAAAATTCGTTTTCTGAATTTCAACTGCCTGATCGCTAAGAAACAAATGAACCGATTGAGCCAAAGTGCGTGCCTGCGAAAGCGCTTCGGTGAATGTAGTCAGATCCAGGTCTGCATGTAAAAAGGCAAAGACATTTAGAATCGAAGTTTGAAGAGTTATTGGGTTTATTTCAAGCTTTCGTATCAGGTTTTCTTCAGTTTTCACAGTAATATCCGGAAGCTGTATCTGATCTAATGAGAGCTGTTGAGTGTGTACTGTGGCATCAAACCCTTTCATAGACAGTAAACCTTCAGAATCTGAAGCAGGCTGTTCACCGGTTTTAAATTGTATTCCCGATTCACGGAAATATGCCAATTCTCTTTTCAATATCTTTTCAGGTAGCTGCGCATTGGTCAATTCATACCGGAGCCAACCGCCGGCTTGCGCATTGGTATCAAAGACAACTACATGATATCCTTTGTCGTTCAGATACATGGCAGTAGCCAATCCACCAGGACCTGAACCTATTACCGCCACTTTTTTTTGATCATTGTCAGTTGGTGTGGGTTGCGATATCTTTGAAGTATTCCACTGCTTTTCGGCTATATACTGTTCTATTTCGCGTATATTGACCGAAATGTCCTGATTGTTTGGTAGTCGTGTTTTGCAGGCTGCTTCGCATGGATGCGGGCAAAGCCATCCACAAAAGGCGGCCAATGGATTTTCTTTTCTGAGCCAGGCTATGGCTTGCCCGGTACGCCCCTGGTGCCAGAGGGCAAAAACAGCCTGAATATCAACTCTAACCGGACAAGCGATAGTACAAGGAGACAAACAATCGGCATAGTGCCTGCTTACTATCTCTTCCAACACTTTTTTCCTATGTAGAGTAAGCAACTCATTTTCTGTATCTATCGTCATACCATCCTGTAAATACGTTGAGCATGCCGGTTGCAATTGAGTGATACCGGCTAACTGTACCATACAAAGGCGACAAGAAGAACCAGGTTCTAAACGAGGGTCATGGCACAAACAAGGAATTTCAATGCCATGACGTTCGGCACATTCGTAAATAGTTTCACCCGCAAAACCAAAAACCGGGATGCCGTTAAGCTGAATAGATAAATAAGTGGCCATGATCACAAACTGATTTTGTTATATAAACTCTTGCATATGATGCTACAGATCATGAATAATTGTGGTGTGCACATAGTTGTCAAGCACTCTCATATAAGCATAGAACAAAGCTATTTGCAACCCGATGAAAAAGCAGTTTAGTAAGAATAATGGTAAACCCGCTGCTTCTGTAGTGCTGTAAATAGGTGCTACACTTTCTATACTGACCCATAAATCACTCAACTAAATTAAATGTTTTTTTAATAGCTGGCCATTTTAAATATTGATTTACAGTAATTTATACTTAATCTAAATAAACATACGATATAAAACACTTGTCAAAGTCAGCTTTGGTACCACGCAGCAAGGAGATATCCACTATACACTCTAAGGCAAAGCTGTCAAGAATGAAATCAATGATTGGATAAGCGCAGTGACTTTACCAGTACAGGATTTCGATAGGTATTTAGTAAGTATATGATCAGCCATTAGCCGGTTGATGTGGTGGTAAGATAACAGGCCTGGCATTTATCCATTGCCTTTTGTGTGTTGTGTTCACTAACTTATTTCCTTGAGTAGTGCCTTATTATTTAGACTCAAAATCACTAACCTAAGTTCTATCAAATTTTATACGATTTGATTATCAAATACTTACAATTGTGTGTATATATTTTCAACATATGTATATATTTTCAACACATATCGTAGTATCCTATACCTCAGCATCTTGACAGCTTTCCATAAATAAGGTGTTGATATTCTCAACACTTTGATTTGTTGGGACTTTCAACATTATACTCGTATCTATCTCATTTTGTGTATATTACAGTACTATGGCATGCTTTTAGCCTACAGAAGGGTAGAAAAAAAAGAAAATACATACCTATAACAAATCGTACTATGAAAACAAAACTCACAATTTTAGGACTTTCCCTGACTTTCTTCGCATTTTTTATGTATCCCCCATCAGCAATTGCACATAATGCTGTTACAGAAACAATGTACACTCAGTTAGTACAAGAAGCTCTGGCAGCTACATCATTCGATCCTGCTGATTTAAGCTTCACCCTGAGTACGGATCATTTTCTTTGCCAAGGACAAGAAGCTATTGCTCACAAGTTTCTGATTGCCCGTGATGCCATAGTTGCAGTAATTCGTACCAACCATCCAAATTTTGATCAACTCATGCAAAACGGATACAGCTTATCCATGATAGAAGAAGCCACCAAATATTCTATGGCATTTGCCAATGCAGAGATTATCGAGCTGCTCAACCAACGCTTGTCCGTATCCATTGATACTCCGGCTGAAGAAAATTTTGAAAGCCTTATCAATACTCTTCAAACCCATCCTACCTCAATAGGTTTCTGTTACTTGTCAGATTTTATCCGCCTTTCACAGCCCGGTAACCCGCTGCAACTATTGCCCCTTGACAGGAATGAAAACAACAGGATTGATCCTAAGGAAGAGTTTTACGGTTCTGTTGAAAGTTTGCAACATGCATTGTGGACTGGGAAATATCCCCGCATCCTTTCTAATAACTTAGTTTTGATCAGTCAGGAAGCTCAACTTACCGAAGCTGATATGATCTTTATGAATTGGGTTTTATCTACCACCCATGAAGTGATAGAAGCCAATGGCATGACTCATATTCGTCAACATGAGTTAATGGCACAAGCCAAAGCTTTGGATACTAACGAACCGGCTGATACAGCCACCGCCAACGATAATTGGGTTATCATCCTGATTGTGATAATCAGCGGATTAGCCTTGCTTTCATATGCGATCGTACTGTTGATGCGAGAGCGTACAGCTGATCATCTGCCATCAGAAGATACAGCAGAAGAAGTGTTCTCACCACAATCTCTGTCATGTCCTGAAGGGCTTTTCTACAACAAGACACATACCTGGGCATTTCAGGAAAAATCAGGGGAAGTGCTGCTTGGAATAGATGATTTTATCCGCAAAATTATAGGCAAGGCCGACCGTATTGAGCTGCTGAACAAATCAGCTGTCATCAACAAAGGCGATGTGTTGGCATCTATTTATCATCAAGGCAAAAAAATACAATTGAGAGCAGCCGTATCCGGCACTATATCTGAAATAAATTCTGATACTCAGCGTATTATGGATAGCGACGACATAGGTAATTCATGGTTATACAAGATACAGCCTACCAACTGGAGACGTGAGACCGACTTTATGATGATGGCCGACAGCTATAAAAGTTGGATCAAAGAGGAATTCAGCCGGATCAAGGATTTTCTTGCAGCAATGATGACACCAGCCCAGTTAGGCGTACAACATATAGTACTGCAGGACGGAGGGGAACTGAAAACCGGATTTATGCTCGATATGGAACCAGAAATATGGGAAGAATTTGAGAATAGGTTTTTGAAATAATATGATGAAACAAACAAACAAAGGCTATAGCTAACAAATAATACACATTAAAACTCTATCCAATGAACTCAACAGCTCTATTTATTTTAGTACACATCCATTTGATTTCTCTATCCATCGCAGCTTTTATATTGCTGATAGCTTTGATGGGATATGTCTTTTTCAGGAATAAAAGATTGGAAAAACCTTTTGCACATCAATCCGTGCATCCCATAACTGATGTGCCACAGCTGCAATACAGCAGCAATCATCTTTGGTTATCACAAAGAGCCCCCAAAGACTTATACATAGGTATTGACAATTTCCTGACACGGTTGTTAGGCAAAGCCAGTTTTGTGTCGTGTGTGGATTCCGGTCAAACCATCAGCAAAGGAGATATCCTGGGTTATATCATGCAGGGCAGCAAAAGTTTCACGGTATTGTCACCGCTTTCGGGCAAGGTCAGGAAGCTCAATGATCAGTTTCATCTTGAGGGATGTGATTCAAATCCGATTCCGGGCAACTGGCTTCTACAGCTTCATGCCACCCGATTAAAGCAAGAGTCAACGCATTTTATTCAACAGGGTGAAATGGCTGCATGGGTGAAATCGGAAGTGATCAGACTCAGAGATTTTCTAGCTGCGTCGCTTTGGAGAAACAATCAAAGCGCTATGGCCCAAACCTTACAAGACGGAGGTGAGATCATCACCAATTTATTGCATGAAGTGCCGGAAGAGATATGGGTTGATTTTGAGAACGACTTTCTCAATTTCGATTTTCCGCATTCACCGGCCCTATGATTGATCGGGTTGTGGCGCCTGCCACAACCCGAATTTTTTTATTTTTGTTCGCTAATATCAGTATAGGATGGCGGATAAAACTTCCAAGCAAAAGAATAAAGTGCGGAAAAATAAAATTATCAAGAAATACGTACGATTTCATTCTTCGATCTACAGTCGGGTTGTTATTATCATAGCAGCCTTATCTGCTTTGTTATTAGGAAGTTATGTCATCATCTTCCGTACGGTGAACGAACATTTTCTACAAACACTCATATACCAGAACGGTAATAATGTGGGAGCCATAGTTGAAGGTGCGTTGTATCATTCAATGCTCAGAAACGATAAGACTGAGCTATACAACACCCTTGATCTGATCAATACGCTCTCGGGTATTGATGAGGTGGACCTATACGATAATACCGATTATCTGGTGTATTCCTCTTCATCGAGCACCATACATAATTTTGTAGACCCCGACTGTATGAACTGTCATGATGCGCTTAATCAGATATTTCCGGGCGAAGAAAAAACCTATCATATCATAGATGCAAAAAGCAATTGCGGCATGTTTCTCACAGACGATAACGAGCGTTATTTGTTGATCCGCAATCCCATTTTAAACGAATCATCCTGTTATACAGCCGACTGCCACGCCCATTTCCCAGAGGAAACCCTATTAGGCTCCTTGATCATTAAAATGCCGCTTGGCCAGATAGATCAGTCAATCAAGGAGTCTTCTAATAAATACTTTTTATTTGCGGTGATCATCACGTTTCTGATCACCTCATTTTTAGTCTTTTTCACTCAGAAAAACATTAAACGGCCTTTGCATGCATTGATCAATGCCAGTCTTTCGGTTGCTCGAGGTGAGACTGATACCCGTCTCAAAGTCAAACCCGATGAGTTAGATGATATCAAGCTTGTATCGCTCACCTTCAATGAGATGTTGGATAAACTACAAGCTGCCAACTTAGAATTGGAAAACTGGTCGCGTCAGTTGGAATACAAGGTTCAAAAAAAGTCGGAAGAGCTGAGCTCCGTTCAAAAAGAGCTTATACAGATAGAACGTATTGCCTCCTTAGGCAAGCTATCATCTTCGGTTGCCCATGAGTTAAACAATCCTCTTTCAGGTATATTAGTGTACACTAAACTCATACACAAACAATTAAGCAATCCGGATTTGGATGATGACAAACGACAAAATATATTGAGCAAGCTCAAAATTATTGAAAACGAGACTAAACGCTGTGGCGATATAGTAAAAGGTCTTTTAGATTTTTCACGTAAAGACGATTCACGTCAGGAAATCAGTCATTTACACGAAATTTTAGAAAGCACACATGAGTTGATGCGACATCAAATGAAAATGGCTAATATTGCGTTTCATACGCATTTGATAGCTTCTAACGATTTGATTCAATGCACACCAAACCAGATCAAACAAGCATGTATCGCATTGATTGTCAATGCAAGTGAAGCTATGCAGTCGCAAGTAAACGGTGAGATAACCCTACATACTTTTAACCCCGACACTGAAACTATTTGTTTGTCAATCATCGACAACGGCAAAGGGATTGATCAGGAAAATTTAGTCCATATCTTTGAACCTTTCTACTCGACCAAGCACGAAGCCAGCGGCATAGGTTTAGGATTGGCTATAGTTCATGGCATCATTCAAAGCCATAAGGCAAAAATTGAGGTAGAATCGGAAGTAGGACAAGGCACAAGTTTCCATATTACATTCCCTTTAATTGAACTAAAAAACAGCAGTCATGCCTGAAAAAATATCACTTCTCATAGTGGATGATGAAGCCTCGGTACGCGATTCATTAGAAAACTGGTTTCGCGAAGACGGATATGCAGTCCGTTGTGTGGAAAATGCCAAAACTGCTCTACAACTTCTTGAAGAAGAGAATTTTGATATTATTATTACCGATATAAAAATGCCGGGTATGGATGGTCTGGAGATGCTCAAACGCGTCAAAAGTCTTATGCCCGAAGCCATAGTAATAGTGATGACGGCTTTTGCCACTGTAGATACAGCAGTACAAGCTCTTAAAGACGGCGCCTTTGATTATGTGACCAAGCCTTTTGATCCCGATGACCTATCGCATCTGATACGGAATGCGTCCAGACAAATAACTTTAAAGGCTGAAAACATCCGGCTCAGGGAGCAGGTTATCAATCTTGAGAACGTAGAAGACATCATAGGCGATAGTGATCCTATGCGTGATTTGCTCAAAGAGGTACAGCGTGTCGCCCAGTCGAATGCCACCGTTATACTCACTGGCGAGAGCGGCACAGGTAAAGAACTGATCGCAAGGGCGATACATGCCAATTCCTCACGTAGGTTTTTCCCTATGATCAGTGTACACTGCGGAGCATTAAGCGAAAGTCTGTTGGAAAGTGAACTGTTTGGGCACGAAAAAGGAGCTTTTACCGGTGCGGTATATAACCGTAAAGGGCGTTTTGAGATGGCCGATAGCGGTACTATTTTCCTGGATGAAATCGCTACCATCTCACCAAAAATGCAGATTGAGCTGCTCAGGGTATTGGAAACCAAAAGTTTTATGCGTGTAGGAGGCAATAAGTTGATTACCTCCGATTTTAGGGTTATTTGTGCAACCAATCGCGACTTAAAACAAATGGTTGATGCAGGTACATTCAGGGAAGATCTGTATTACCGGCTGAACGTAGTCAATATACGCATCCCGGCTTTGCGGGAAAGGACAAGCGATATCCCCCTGTTGGTAAATTATTTTATCCAAAAGTTCTGTACCTCTATGAGCAAAAGTCCGGTAACTATTGAAAAAGCAGCTTTGGAACGACTGCAAGAGTATGATTTCCCGGGTAATGTGCGCGAATTGGAAAATATGATAGAGCGCGCCATCGTCATTGGGAATGGAAAAGAAATAAAAGTGAGAGACCTGCCATTGTCAAAATCATCAAATATGACGACAGTGGAAAGCTTAGACGAATTAGAAAAAAAACATATAGTGTTTATGTTGGATAAATACGAATGGAACATATCAAGGACTGCACGTGCACTTGGTATTGACAGGGTAACGCTATATAACAAGATGCGTAGATATGACATTGAAAAACCTGAATAATCATGTCTCACACCTAAAAACATAGCCAGTAGTCAAGCCTGTACAATGAACCTTATCCGACTGATCAGCTTAGGGTATTTCGACCGACAATTATTAGAAAACGTTGCCGAAGATGTTTCGGCCTGCTTTACCTTGAAAACGGAAACTATAGTACACTTCCACGATTTAGAACCATACTACGACTCTAATCGTAGGCAGTACGATGCTAACAGGCTGTTAGCATATATAGAAGCAGAGTTCAGGCAAGAGCATCAAAAAACAATCGGATTGGTAAGTGTTGATCTTTTCATTCCTATACTGACCTATATATTTGGCCAGGCTTATTTGAACGGATATGCGGCTATTGCATCCTTTTATCGCCTGCAAAATGAGCTATACGGACTTAAACAAAACAATCTTTTGCTAAAGGACAGATTGGTAAAAGAGATCAACCATGAATTAGGACATTGCTTCGGGTTGATACATTGTTATGATCCTGTATGCGTGATGCGTTCAAGCACTTACGTTGAAGATATTGACCAGAAGAGTAAATATTTCTGCACAAAATGCCAATCGCACCTATAGTTTTCGGTTAGGATCATAAATTGTTTTAATGCATGCATCAACACTAAAACTCAGTATGCAGTTTGAGTGTCAGGTAGTTGTATTTATTATTTACCAACCTGATGCAAGCACATCTACCAAATGGATCACTTTTATAGGAAGTTGTTGCTTTTTGGCATATCCCTCCAATTGCATCAGGCATTCGAGGTCGGTAGTGATCAGATATTCGGCGCTGGTATCAATAGCAGCTTGTATTTTCTGATGGGCAAGAGCAACCGACAGTTCTTCAAATTGTTGGGAGAATAATCCATCTGCACCACAGCATGATGCAGAATCTTTCATCTCGACTAATTCCAATCCTTTTACTTTTGATAGCAGCATTCGCCCCTGATCAGATAGTGCGTTCTCCGTTTGTAATGAGCAGCTATCGTGGTAGGTTACCTTATGCGGGAATGACGCACCAAATTGGGTGAACTGTAATTGGTGTACCAAAAAGTTGCTGATATCCCACACATTACGTACTATGCGTTTGTATTCTAAATGGCTGGCTGTGTTATGAAACAGCTGATGAAAATGCTTGCGTATGTATGCAACACATGATGCTGCTGGCCCTACTATTGGCCGGTCATTCGGAAAGTCGTGAATAAATTTCTCACCCAACACCTTCGCTTCGTCCCAAAAGCCACTTGTAAAGGCTAACTGACCGCAACTTGTTTGTTCAGGATTATAATGCACCTCAACGCCCGCCTTCTCTAACAATTTAACAGCATTCATACCGATCGCCGGATAAAATTGATCCACGTAGAAAGGGATCAGCAAGTCAATTATCATATCCTTAAAATAAGAAGCAAATATAAAAAACTTCTCATGGTTTTAATAGAATACTTGTGGAATTCCTTCTATGCTCTAAAAATGCACTAAGCAAGGCTAACACACATAAAATCTATCTATGGTTATCTTTTTCGGCTCTTTTTTATCTCTGATTCAATAAACTCTTCAATAGCCATTGTCATAGAAGGACTTGTTTTTGTAGGTGCTTCGATATGGAGTTGAAATCCGGCTTGTCGGACAGCTTCGCAGGTTGATTCACCAAACCCGGCAAAAAAGGTATCGCCTTGTTTGTATTTTGGAAAATTCTTTTGTAACGACTTTATTCCGGCAGGGCTAAAAAACACTATCATATCGTATTCATCTATTTTAATAGATTTCAGGTTCGATGCCACAGTTTTGTACATCACTGCCTTGGTATATGAAATATTGTTCTGGTCGAGCACATCTGCCATGCTGTCTCTATGAATATCGGAACATGGGAGCAAGAATTTTTCGTCTTTATGCTTACGCATGACATCAATCAGATCATCAAGTCCTTGTTTACCGAAGAAGATTTTCCGCTTTCTATACTGCACATATTTTTGCAAATAATAAGCTGTTGATTCGGCCAGGCAGAAATATTTCATGCTTTCGGGCACTTCAAAGCGAAGCTCCTGGGCAAGCCTGAAGTAGTGATCAACCGAATTACGGCCAGTCATTATAATAGCCGAGTAATCGGCCAGACTCACCCGGTCTTTTCTAAACTCACGTGAGCTAACCCCTTCGATATGAATAAACTTGTGAAAGTCAACGGTGAGATTATAGGTCTTGGCTAGCTCTCCATAAGGAGATTTCTCTATATCAAGGGGCTGGGGTTGGGAAACAAGAATAGTTTTCAGCTTCATAATAGTCAGTTTTTCCTTATTCAAACATCACCAAATACACTATCGGTATGACCGCTCAACAAAATCACTGAAAAAGACCTTACTTGAACATTGTTTTGTATCAAGTTAAATATCAGCCTATTTCAACTCCATTTACTGTTAAATATATTGCTTTTGACAGCAATAAAATCGGAACAATTTCAAGGGTGCAAAGATATAAAAATAAATAAAGCAATGGGTAACCCGGCTTCATAAACCCTATCTGGATGATACGAAACAGTCGAAATCCAAACAGCAAAGCAGCTATACTGATGATAGCAAGCAGCATACCCAATGAAGGTGAATACACAAGTAAGACTAACAAAGGAAAAAGAATAACAAGCAATGTAAAGCTAAATACGATCTGATTCATGGCAAAAAAAAGGCCCTGATCGCGCATATTGAAAAGCCTTGAGAATGTGTGTATCACAGAAAGCTTACCAAATACATGCAAAAACGTTAGTCCGGCAAAAAATAAAAAATCAGATATTTGGTCTGAATATATAAGCGATTCATATCCCAAATAGCTTAAAGTAGTCTTCATCAGCATAGCTAGTATCAAGACATATACAAACAAGACCATATAGGCTAAACTGCTTTTCAGCGGATTCCATTCCCTGCCAAGATTGATCAGGTTTGAGTTGCTCAGCGATGACTGCAAATATTGCTTGAAGCGACGTGGATAGCTGTACTTACCCACGACTATCATCAAAAACAATATCCAGATAACGATACCTTGCCAATGGAAAGCAGCAGGATACACAGTTCGTATTTGTGGCTGCACCACCTTAGATGCCTGATCTATTGTAATAAACCTATCGGATAGTGCAGTGCGAGGCATATAAAATACGACCCCTTCTGGTAAATCATAAATGCCGTATGATACCGGATTGGTGTCAGGTGGAAGCGCCACCCGATTCAACCCTATACCTTTCATATGATGAACAAGCTCCGACATGCTCTTTGTAGCTTTGAATTGATCCGACCGACAAAATTAGTAATTTATAATGATTACAAAATAGGTAAATATTTTATCTTCTTGATTTAAAGGTTGTTATAACATTTATTAATATTTGTGAAGTCTTTCACAATTCTCGAAAAAACCAAAAAAATTCGGTACTTTTGCAGCTTTAACTCATCATTTTTTTCGGTAATCATTTCTATGAATCTTATTGATCAAATCAGGCTTAGGGCACAAGGGACGGCAAAGCGGATCGTCATGCCCGAAGCAACAGAAGAACGCAGCCTTCGCGCTGCCGATATTATTTTACAAGAAGACCTGGCTCGGTTGATCCTATTGGGTAATCGAGAGGAAATATCAGCCAATGCCTCGCACTGGAATCTGCAACATATTCATAAAGCACAGATCCTTGACCCAAAAGATCATGATCGTAAAGAGTTCTTTGCTCAGATGCTTTTCAAACTCCGGCAGTCTAAAGGCTTAAGTATAGAGCAAGCCCGCATCCTGGTTGAAGACCCGCTTTACCTTGCTGTGTTGCTTATTAAAAACGGTGATGCTGAAGGGGAGGTTGCTGGAGCCAATAACGCAACTGGCGATGTGTTACGTCCTGCTTTTCAGATCATCAAAACCCAGCCCGGTATCACAGCTGTATCAGGAGCTTTTATCATGATAATGCCTGAAAAAACTTATGGAGACAATGGTCTGCTGATATTTGCCGACTGTGCTGTGAACCCTGATCCAAGTGCACAGGAACTTGCCGAGATCGCTATAGCCACGGCACAAACGGCAAAAAACATAGCCGGTATAGATCCCAAAATAGCGATGCTGAGTTTTTCCACCAAAGGCAGTGCAAATCACCCAAGGAACGATAAGGTGATAGCTGCCACACAATTAGCCAAAGCCCTTGATCCGCAGCTAAAAATTGATGGAGAGCTACAAGCTGATGCTGCCTTAGTAGAGGCTATTGGTCAAAAGAAATCACCCGGGTCGCCTATAGCGGGCAGAGCTAATGTATTGGTCTTCCCATCGCTTGAAGCCGGTAACATTGCATATAAATTAGTTCAACGACTGGCAAATGCCGAGGCAATAGGGCCGGTACTACAAGGATTGGCAGCACCTATTAACGATTTGTCGCGCGGCTGCTCGGTAGAAGACATAGTAAACTTAGTAGCTATTACCGCTAATCAGGCTAACGGAATTTAATATACAGCAAATCAAATATTTCAGTACATAAATCATCACATTATGAGCGAAACATTAGCAGACTTCAGTTTAGGCAAGCGCCCGCAGGCTAAGGGTGTTATCCATAAAGTCGGAGTAGTTGGCAGCGGACAGGTAGGGCAGGAAATCATCCGACATGTCAGCCAATATGGTCTGGACGTAGTTTTTTTAGACCTTAATGAAAAGATCTTAACTCAGGCTTTTGATCAGATCAGCATTCAGCTTGATGAGATCATCAACCATTGGGGGCTCACTCCCAGCGAAAAACGTTTAGTACTTAGCCGCATCAAAGGAACTACTTCGTATAACGATCTGGCCGATTGTGATATCATCATAGAAACGATCAGCTCACGCAAAAAAGGAACCAGCTTAGATGCCAGAAGAGAAATCTTCCGTAAAGTTGAGCAGGTCGTCAGAGAAGACACCATCATCTCGTCCAATCTTTCCACTTTGATGATCTCCGATTTGGCCAGCGCATTAGAGCATCCGGAAAGAGCTATCGGGATCCATTTTATTCTTCCAATGAATAAAACGAGTGTGGTAGAGGTTGTAAGAGGTATCAACTCTTCGGATTATGCCTTTAATCAAGCTGTTAAATTTGCTGGTATGATCAATAAGAAAGTGATCAGGCTCAACGAATCACCAGGTAATATTACTACCCGCATGATGGTCACTTCTATCAATGATGCGTGTGAGATCCTTATGGAAGGTGTGGCATCGGTGAAAGACATCGACAAAGCCATGCGCGAAACTATGGGATATCTGTTTGGCCCGTTTGAAATGGCCGACCGTATCGGGTTGGATAAGATTCTGAAATATATGGAGAATCTTTATCAGGAATACGGCGATAAAAAATATAAACCCTCACCTATTATCAAACGACTTGTCAGAGCTAATTATTTAGGCCGTCAGACAGGCAAGGGATTTTATAACTATTTATCCGGCAAGCCGGTAGATCAGACCGTAACCTGTGCAGTAATAAAGTAACAAAAAAAAGAGTGGATAGTATGAAGATCATTGTATTAAACTGTGGGAGTTCCTCCATTAAATATCAATTGTTTGATATGCCCTCGCGCAAGGTGCTTGCAAAAGGATTAGTAGATAAGATAGGACTAAAAGGAGCCTCAATCAGCCATAAACGGGATGATGACGTTCAGGTGAAATTAGAAGGTGAGATATTGGATCATCAGTCGGGTATTGAGTTTTTGCTTGGCATTTTGGTCAGCCAAAAATATGGCAGCTTGAAATCTCTTGAAGATATTGATGCTGTTGGACATAGAGTAGTACATGCCGGTGAGAAGTTCAGCGGAAGCGTTTATATCACTGATGAGGTTGTGGATGCGTTGGAAGAATGTGTGGAGTTAGCTCCACTGCACAACCCGCCCAATCTGAAAGGTATTTATGCCATGCAGGAGTTGCTGCCCAAAATACCTCAGGTAGGGGTATTTGATACTGCGTTTCATCAGACCATGCCGCCACATGCCTATTTGTATGGGATACCGTACTCACTGTATGAAACATATAAGATCAGGCGTTACGGATTTCATGGTACCAGCCATAAATATGTCTCGGCTCGCGCATGCGAGATATTAGGAGTAGATATCAAAGACCAGAAGATAATCACATGCCATCTTGGCAATGGAGCGTCAATGGCAGCTATCAATGGAGGTATATCGGTTGATACCAGCATGGGAATGACCCCTATTGAAGGGCTTATCATGGGCACGCGAAGCGGCGACTTAGATATAGGAGCCTTACTATATATAGCTGATAAAGAAGAAACCAGTATCCCGCATACCAACACTCTGGTAAATAAGTTCTCCGGAATGTTAGGTATCTCAGGCGTTTCATCGGATATGCGTGATATTGCCGCAGCAGCAGAAAATGGAAACGAAAGAGCAGCCATCGCACTGCAAATGTACCACTACAGAGTACGAAAATATATAGGTGCATATGCCGCTGCTATGGGAGGATTAGATATGATAGTATTTACAGGCGGTATAGGTGAAAACGACACTCTGACAAGAACAAAATCAGTGCAGGAGTTAGAGTTTTTAGGAGTGAAGATAAATGTGGAAAAATCGTTGGCGTCACGGGGAAAAGAAGAAATTTTAAGCACCGACGATTCCAAAGTCAAAGTATTGGTGGTGCCTACAGATGAGGAACTGATGATCGCAAGCGACACATACGATATTTGCGAACACATAGTCAGCCAGGCAGACTACTAACTCACTAAAATAGGTTCATTGTAAAGGTCGCTTGTTCAGAGCGGCCTTTTCTTATTAAAAACTACTCAGTTAATTTTAATCTCAATTTCCCGAAGGTGAGCACCACCTATTGAAACTGTTTTAGAGATAATCAACTATCAGGTTTAACAGGTGTACAGAAAAACTGTAAGTTTGTGATGTCTTATTTTCTTATAATTTTCAAGCTAAGATGCAAACTGATACGATCATCGACCTACAAGGGTTATCTGTTTTTCAGCGTAAGAACTTGGTTTTGACTAATGTCAACTTACAAATAAAAAAAGGTGAGTTTTATTATATCATCGGAAAGACGGGTAGCGGTAAGTCGAGTTTACTCAAAACATTGTATGCCGAATTACCTGTGATTGAGGGACAGGCTATAGTTGCCGGTTTCAATCTGAAAACGATCCATCGTAAAGAGGTTCCTTTTTTAAGACGCAGGTTAGGCATTGTTTTTCAGGATTTTCAACTGCTTGATGATCGTTCGGTTTTTGACAATTTAGCTTTTGTGTTACGGGCTACCGGGTGGAAGGACAAACGGCAAATCGAGCAACGCATACGGGAGGTATTAGAGTTAGTAGATTTACATCCCAAGCACTATAAATTCCCTCATCAGTTGTCGGGTGGCGAGCAGCAGCGGGTTGCCATAGCCCGTGCTTTACTCAATCATCCTGATATCATATTAGCTGATGAACCTACGGGGAATCTTGATCCCGACACCTCTAACGGTATAGTAAGGCTATTGATGAAAATCAGTGAAAACGGACAAGCTGTCTTAATGGCTACCCATAATTATAATCTGATATATAAATATCCGGCTGGGGTGATCAAATGTGAAGAAGGAAGTATTAGCTCATCCGACAATCTGCTTAACTGACAATCAATCATTATCAAAAAGTATTTCGATCAATCGTCTGACGTTGTGGCCATTATGGTAGAGTTGTACTAATCTGGTTTTCCTGCGTTGAATTTCTCTGCCGCTGAAGCTCCTTTTAAATAGTTTTTTGATCTGTTGTTTCATGGCATTTGCGTCGTTAGCTACTATACACAGCTCATCTAAGGTGCTTCCACTAAGCATTTTATCATTTACCAAACAGAACCGCCCATTATATAATGTATTTAACAGCTTGAGTTTCAAGCCTGTTGCCTGAAATGTGATCAGCAGATGCAGTTGTGCTTCATTGATGAGCTTAAACATTTGTTCATCATCCGGATTGGCAACAAGGCTTACGTATGGCTTATCAGCTGTCAGACGTTTGAGGGCAGGAGTAGGATTAAGACCGGCTACGACAAAGGGAACCTTTAGGTCGTCAAACACTTCATCCAATAAGAACTTAATGGCGTTTTTATTCTCACTGACTGATAAATTTCCATGATACAACACATAGCTACCCTGGCCTGTTGACGATTTGACTTCGGTATGTGGATGGAAAGCAGGGATAAAGCTTACGTTCCGGTATTTTGACGCAAAATATTTTTCGTCTTTACGGGAAATAGCTATCACAGCTGAAGCCCGATTCAGTACCCGTTCAAACCGTTTCAGTTTTTTTGCTTCGTTATAGTAGTAGTATTTTTTAAACAAATCGGTTTCGGCAGAGGCTAAATGATAGTAATAGTCATGCTCTATGTTATGCATGCGTACTACCATTTTCCGGCCATGAAAGCGTATGTCATTCAGCAATATACTGGTATGCAGGCCTTCCAACAGTATAGGATGTTTATCGCGAAGCAGCGTATTGATCAGTTGTTCCGAATTGCGTGAACTGACGATGTAAGGAATATTTTTAAACAAATGTGTCTTTGCTAAGTCGCGGCGATAATAATACACCTTTTCGCAATAGGTGTTCAGCTCTTCTGCTTCTCCACGGCCGTATTCATATGTATGTAAAATTATTTTCACACCTATCGCATGCAATGCCTTGATCTTATAGAAGACATCTATTACCCCTCCATAGTTTGCAGGCCAGGGAACATCAAACGATACGATGTGCAAATATCTATCCATTATACAGTTCTATAAATTGCAACAGCTGTTTCTCCTCATTTTCCCATGTAAGTATTTCAGCTGCTTGTCCTACATTCTCTTTCCATGTTTTCAACAACCCATTATTTGTCATTCGTTGTATGGCATTGGCTATAGAATCAGGCTGATGGTCGGTGATGAAATCGCCTATCTCATACTTCACTACTATGCGTTCCAACTCAGGCAATTTACTGGTTAACACGGGGATACCGGCTTGTATATAATCAAAAAGCTTGTTAGGCAAGCTAAGGCGATAGTTCATATTAGTAGGTTTGTCAAGGCTTAATCCTAAGTCAGCATGACGAGTATAATCCATCATTTGCTGATATGGCATACGGGGCAGGAATTGTATGCGATCGTCCACACCCCATCTTACTGCTTGCTTGCGCAATTGCTCCCACACATCACCACCACCTATGAGCAACAGATAATGATCGGGAAGATACTGCATTGCCTCAACTAATTCCTCTGCTCCGCGCTGCACATTAATACCGGCTCCCTGCATGATCAATATCTTTTTTCCTTCAGGAATATTCAGCTCATTGCGTGTGCTCGACCGTTGCGGGAAGAACTGTGGAGGGATATTCCGTACTACTTGCACTTGCAACCCATATTGCCATCGAAAAAGCTCAGCTATGGAATCATTGACAGTGATCATGGCACCAAGCCGGGGTACGATAAGTTGTTCAATAGTTTTCCACACTCGTTGCACACTTTTGCGGTGAACTAATTCAGGTGTTTCGGTAAAATACTCATGGCTGTCGTATATCAATTTTTTTCCTCTGATGCGTGCTGCTGAATAATTTGCTAAAAGCGTATCCAAATCATTGGAAAAGAATAATGTAGCCCGAATAAATAAGAGTTTAAGAAATAGCCGCAGATTATATTCTGCATAAAAAAAAGGGCCTCGCTCAAAAAGCAATCGCATACGAATGCATTTATATTCCCTTTCTTCCATTGGGATACTCGAACGCAAACGTCGACCGATCAGCACCACCTCGTAGCCCGACTTTTGCAATGCCAGGCAAGATTTGTGAACACGCTGATCGGTAACTAAATCATTAATGACAGAAACAACGGCTTTTTTCAAGTAGAGATTTTCGATTTACTTTAGATTGATGAAATGATTAACTGAAAAGTTGCAAGGAATAGTATATTTGTTAATATCTTTCTGTTGATAAATATCCTTTTACACGCTTTTACCTATAAGAAACTTATTTAACTTTGAGAGAAATTTTTGGGTATGATCAGGAATTACCCTTTAACCGGTCATAACAGTTTTGGGCTTGATGTTATGGCCGCTTGGGCTTGTAAAATATTTGACATCAGAGACTTAGAAAAAATCATCCAAAGCAGTGTCTTTGCTGATGAGAAGCATATTATATTAGGTGGCGGCAGTAATTGTCTTTTCTTAGATGATTATTTTGAAGGCTTAGTCCTTTTGATAAAGAACAAAGGCATTACCATAGTTGAGGAATCGGACAATTCGGTTATAGTAAGTGTAGCAGCAGGCGAAAATTGGTCTGATTTTGTTGACAGCATGGTAGTCAGAGGCTATGGCGGGCTTGAGAATTTATCGTTGATCCCGGGTAAAGTGGGTGCCGCACCCATACAAAACATAGGTGCTTATGGAGTAGAGCTGATGGACGTCTTTGTAGGGCTTCAGGCATTAGACCTATATACACGGGAACTTGTCAACTTTAATCGGGAAGCATGCGAATTTGGATACCGGTCAAGCTTGTTTAAAACATCAGACAAAGACCGGTATGTGATACTTTCAATTGATGTGATGCTTCACAAAAACCATACTCCCAACATCTCATATGGTAGTGTGACAAAAGCTCTGCAACAAAAAGGCATAACGAAACCAGGCATCAGTGATGTCGCACAGATTGTGAAAGAGATACGACAAGCCAAGCTCCCCGACCCTGCCGTATTAGGTAATGCCGGAAGTTTTTTCAAAAATCCATTGGTGCATAATTTGGTCTTTCAAAATTTGAAAAACGATTATCCCGAACTTAGAGGGTATCCCGAATCCTATGAAACAACAAAGATATCAGCAGCATGGCTGATAGAAAAAGCTGGATGGAAAGGAAAACGTATAGGCGATGCCGGTGTTCACACCAAACAAGCCCTTGTATTGGTAAACTACGGGAAAGCTAACGGACGTGACATATACAGCTTAGCAATGGAGATTCAGCAGGATGTAAAAAATAAATTTGGAGTCGTACTTGAGCCGGAAGTAAATTTTATATAACAAAAGGCTTCACACTAAATTCATTTGTTTAATTCAAGCTGAAAGCACTCATATTATTGTGCTAATAGACTTGTTATTCAATAGCTTTCCATATTATAAGCTTGATATTTTATTCTACAACTTGCATCTTCCAATTAACAACAGGCTGTTCATATCTTCTTCCTTATATCGTTTTTCTCAGGTGTAGTCGTTCGTACTTTCGCTCTCTGAAACCAATTTGACTTAGGTTTAGGAAAAAGCAATGGGGACAAGCTAACTAAGCAAATGGCACAGCCATCTGCTTCTGACAACAACCAATTATCGAATAAACCAGCAAAGCAAATCAGCTTTTACACCAATAAATTTAATGTGGTGCATGGAAAATTGAATAACACATTATTCATACCCGGTCGATTGCATTTAGTAAGTCTACTCGTGTATATAATCAGCATGAGTTTTGATGCCTACTCTCAGCCCGGCATTGTCAAACATCCTGCCGATACTGCTGTATGTATGGGTGGAAAAGCAGATTTTCTGATCATCGCAGTTCATACCATTAGCTATCAATGGCAGGAAAATGATCATATAGGATGGTATAATATTGACGAGAATTTCATCTATGCCACTGGTTATGCCACATCCAAACTTACCATACATGATGCCAATGCAGGCTTGAACGGCTATCAGTACCGATGTTTGGTGAGCGACGCTGAAAACAATATAGTCATCAGCGAGCCGGCAGTCTTATACGTCAGTGAACCTCCTGCCATCATCGAACAACCCATTAATAACACTGTATGTAAAAACGATATTGCTAGTTTTCAGATTAGTGCTATCAACGGTGAAACATATCAGTGGCAGGAAAATATCGGTCAAGAATGGTACGACCTGCATGATGATGCATTTTATTCAGGCACTGATCAAACGCTGTTGCAAGTATTTACTACTACTGGTATGAATGGGTTTAAATACCGATGTAAGGTTTACAACAACAATTGTCCTACTATTTCCTCATCGGCAATATTATACGTACATCCAACGCCCACCTTGCATGAGCTAACAGGTGGTGGAGCCTATTGTGAAGGAGAGCAAGGTGTAGCTATAGGATTAAGCGGTTCTGAAACCGGAGTAGTGTATCATTTGGAATGTAATGGCCTTAGCACAGGTATATTGAAAGAAGGCACGGGTTCAGAAATTAATTTTGGTTTGTTCACTCAGCAAGGTAGGTATACCGTACAAGCTATTCACAGCAATACAGCCTGTGCCATACAAATGCTCAACACTGTAGAAGTAGTTAAAAACCCATTGCCCTTGCCACAGCAACTTATAGGTGGCGGATCGTATTGTATCGGAAGTACTGCACCGATAATCTCTCTTGTGTCAACGGAAAAGAATATTGAATACCAATTGTTTCGGAATGGTTCATACAATGGCAGCAGCATTATAGGTAATGGATTTCAAGAGACTTTCGGGTATCAGCCGGAGCCTGGTATTTACACTGTTTATGCGCGAAATATTTTCACTGGATGCAGTCGGATGCTTGACAATTATGTCGAGGTAGTACGCTATGAGTTGCCGGAAGTTTTCGCATCACCGGATCAAACTATTCCAAATGGAAGCAGTACTACTCTATCGGCTGTAGCATGGGGTGGATCAGGTGAATTCCAATACCGATGGGAACCGTCAGCCCTTTTAACACAACCCCATCAGGCTCAAACAGCTACCATTGATTTGTATCAGTCTCAAATCTTTCGGGTACTAGCTATTGATCGAACTACTGGCTGTAATAGCATAGCCGACAGCGTCAGTGTGTTTGTGAGTGAAAGTACTTTATCGGCCACTGTATTAGCCGATATGACTTCCCTTTGTGAAGGCGATCAGGCGACACTCACAGCCCTGCCAAGCGGTGGAACGGGTTACTACACCTATAGCTGGAGCTCCGATCCAGAAGGATACTACTCCGATCTACAAACTATAACAGTCGCCCCACAACAAACCACTACCTATCATGTTCTGATTGAAGACGGCATTAATCACACTTATAGCTCAATTACTCTGACCGTTAACAGCCTACCGTCCGTATTTGATATGACGGGAGGTGGAACATATTGCGAAGGTGAGCAAGGGAAAGAAATTGGGTTATCTGGCTCTCAAAGTGGTATAATTTATCATTTGATGCGTAATACTATCCCGGTAACAAGCATATCGGGAACCGATAGTCCTCTTCATTTCGGTATGTATGACCATCCGGGGCATTACACCGTTCAGGCTGTTCAGCCAGCTACAGCTTGTATCCGTGTCATGGATGATACCGCTATAGTGCAGGTTGCACAGCGTCCTCTATCATTTGCAGGTAATGATCAATCCATTACATCAGGTGAATCAGCGATATTAACGGGATCAGCAATAGGTGGAAGTGGTATTTACAGTTATGTATGGAGCCCTGCCGACAAACTGATTGACCCTAACGCCCCTTCTACAGCCACTACAACTCTTTACAGCTCGCAAATCTTTAGCCTGGAAGTAACAGACCAACATACCGCATGCACCAGTCCACCTTCTTCAACTACAGTCTTTATCAGCGGTGGAACCTCTTTGACCTTAGACCTTATAGCTGATTCATACAGCATCTGCCCGGGTGAGACCGTTCAGCTAATCGCACTACCTACCGGTGGCACAGGTAATTATAGTTTTGCCTGGTCATCTAACCCAGATGGGCTTGCATCCCAGATATACAATCCCACCATACCATTATTTCAAACTACTACTTTCATAGTCACAGTAAATGACGGATTAAATCAAATCACCGATTCGTTATCAGTTGTAGTACGACAAAATCCGATGCCGTATGCTGTTACAGGTGGAGGGCTGTTTTGTGCCGATGGACCAGGGGTTGAAATAAAATTAAGCGGTTCACAGCCAAACTGTCTTTATACTCTATGGCATAATGGATCAGAGACTAATGAGGTCAGAATAGGAAATGGTGCTGCCCTCAGTTTCGGTGAATATGTCATTGAAGGTTCTTATCAGATCAACGCCTTGTCGTTAGAGACCTTATGTTCGCTACCAATGGATGGAACAGCAATTGTCTGGAAGGGCATAACGCCTACTGCCGATGCAGGCCCTGATCAGTCAATTATAGCCGGAAACATTGCGAATCTATTTGCCAACCCATACGAAGCTTACGACTATTATAGCTTTTTATGGGAGCCTGCCAATAAAGTGATTCATCCGTATGCATCTCAGACTAACACTATTCCGCTTATACAAACACAAGCATTTACCCTTCATGTTACAGATACTTCCAGCCATTGCCATGCAATGGATGAGGTGGTCATTTATGTACGTGAAGGGGATTTAACAGCAGTGATAAGTGCTCAGACTACAACAATTTGTGAAGGCAGTACAACTCAACTCATGGCAGTTGCCAGTGGTGGTAGTGGCTCCTATACCTATTCATGGACTTCCGATCCGGCCGGATTCTATTCTACTCTCCCTAATCCCGTGATCAGCCCTGATACCACCACTATATACAAGGTAATAGTCTATGATGGACAACAAAGCACGCAGGCTCAGATAAAGATAAATTTAGCGCTCAGGCCGGAGAGCTTTTCAGTAACAGGAGGTGGATATATCTGTACACCAGATGATAAGGCAGCTATTGGACTGCTTGGCTCACAGACATCAGTGCATTACAGCCTGCACAATAATGGAGAATTCATAGGTAGTTTGACAGGAACTGGTGAACCTCTTAGTTTTGGACTGTTTTCTATGCCCGGGGTCTATACGGTTCAGGCAACAACCTCCGATGGTCAATGTGCTTCTAATATGTCTGGGGCTGCGTTGATACATATAGGCGGTACTGTTATTGCTCATGCAGGACCAGATAAGTATCTTTCACAACCTGGACAAGTTACTTTAGAAGGCGAGATATACTCATCTGACCATCCTTATACCTTCAGCTGGTTTCCTGAAGAGAAGCTGTTGAACCCGGAAGTGCTACAACCTACTACCTTAGTGTTAAACCATACTACTTTGTTCAAGCTACAAGCCAGCTCTTCGAACACCTACTGTCAGGTATCTGAAGATTACACAGTAGTATATATAGGTGATTCGAGCGAACCTATGCAACTATCGGTTTTCACACCGGATGAGACCGTATGTCAAGGAAGCAGTGCAAGGCTATTTGCTCTTCCTACGGGTGGAAACGGAAGCTATTGGTATCAATGGACTTCCCTGCCACAGGGATACTCCTCCTCAGAAGCAAATCCAACGGTATTTCCTGAGACAACCACCACATACATGGTTTTGGTAACCGATGGAGTACACACCCTTGAAGACAGTATTACCATTCAAGTACTTCCAGCTCCAGATGTTTTTACCTTGAGCGGCGGAGGAATATATTGTGCCGGCAGTCCGATAAACGATATTATACTACAAGGCTCAGAGCACCAAATGGTCTATACCTTACACAAAAACGGCTACCCAACCGATTATGTGCTGTCTGGAACGGGAGCTCCATTGCAGTTTGGGCCTTTAGAAGAAGCTGGTATATATACTGTTGTAGCAAAAAATCCTATATCACTCTGTTCAAGATTTATGTCGGGTGAAATCACTGTATCCCTATCCGATGTACCTATAGTAGTGTGTGTTCCATTGCAACACATCTCATCCGGTTCATCCACAGAGCTTACAGCTAATGCTGCGGGTGGATCGGGAGATTATAGATTTCAATGGCAGCCAGCCTCTCTGTTGGTTGAACCGGAAGCATTATCAACCATGACCCATCCGCTCTATCATACTACCGTATTTTTATTTACTGCAACTGACCTACAATCAGGGTGCACCAGTCAGGCTGATACTACTATAGTCATAGTTACAGATGAGATGCTCTCAGTCACTATATTGTCTTCAGCTTATCAGATATGCGAAGGTGAATTTGTGGAGTTGATTGCTCTTCCACAAGGTGGAAACGGTTCGTACAGCTATACCTGGACTCTCCAAACAGGTGAACAGATTGGGAATCAATCACATATAATTTATACGCCTGAGGAATCAACCGAAATACATCTAACGGTTACCGACGGCAGTCAAACAACCGAAGCTACTATATTTATAGAAGTAGTTACATACCCACAGGTATATCAGGTTTACGGCGGTGGAAGCTTATGCAATCTCAATGAAGGTGCGAAGATTTTTTTAGATAGCTCGGAGAATCATGTGCTATACAAACTCTACCGCAATTATACTTATCCGATCGCTCAGTTTGAGGGTAACGGTTCTGCTTTAGATTTGGGGATGTATACTATCAGTGGTATTTATACGGTAGAGGCTTTGAATCCAGAGGCAGGTTGTCAAGTCAATATGTCGGGCTCGGCTTTGATACAGTATCACGAAAAGCCACAGATTGTAGCAGGTAATAACCAGAGCATTCCATACGGCAGTTCAACCCAGCTAAGCAGCAGTGTTGCAGGAGGCTCAGGCAATTATGCGTATGAGTGGCAGCCATCAGCAAAACTGCTGAACCCAGATGTAGCAGACCCGTTCACTATCCATTTAATTGAAAGTACCATATTTACAGTGAATGTGTCTGATACAGATACCGATTGCACTGCTTCGGATCAGACTATGGTGTTTGTTAGTGGCGGCACTCTTGAAGTAGCTCTACAAAGCAATAAAACAATCGTTTGTTCAGGTGAATCGGCTATTTTAACTGCCCTGCCACAAGGAGGGACCGGTAATTACAGTTGGGAATGGCACGACGCCTCTGGAAGACTGTCGGATAATAGTCCTACCATAGAAGTTTTTCCAGCAAGCTCAATGTATTATTATATCAGCCTGTCCGATGGGATTGAAACTATTACTGATTCAATTTTAATACGTCTTGCTGATCCTATTCAGCATTTCAGTGTATCGGGCGGCGGAAGTTGGTGTATAGGCGACAATGCTCCGGAGCTGGTGCTCACAGGATCGCAATCTGGATATAAGTACCAATGTTTTATAAACGGTCAAGCCAGTTCACTCATAATGACCGGGACTGGTAATCCTTTAAAGTTCGATATAACAGCAGAAGGTGTTTATACCATATTAGCTACTGATCTTGCAGGCTGTTCCGCATGGATGCATGGTAACGCAATTTTTCAACAAAGTTTACTACCTATAGTTTATACTGTCTTTGGAGGTGGGACATTTTGCTCAAACGACAGGATGTCAGGCGTTTATCTACAAGGATCACAGATAGGTATTATCTATGAACTACTATTAGATTTCAATACGGTGATAGATTCCAGGACAGGTGATGGCCAACCTATTATTTTTCATCCTATCACTAAATCGGGGGCTTACAGTATTCGTGCCCGGCATGCCGATGGACGCTGTCAGCGACTGATGTACGGTACGGCAGTCTATAATCTCTATCCTGCACCTATGGTTTATTTTGAAGGTCAGAAACAGATCTGCCTTGGGCAGACAGCTACTATTCTTGCTACAGGTGCACGTGAATACAATTGGTTAACTGATCCACCTTATAATACCCCATCCATCACCGTACAGCCAGACAAGTCGACCATGTTTATCGTACAATCTGTCAATGAGTATCAATGTATCTCCCAAGACACCTTCTACCTGATGGTTCATCCGCTTCCAGTTTTCGAGATACATCTTGAAAGTCATATTGGCCGCCTGACACTTGAAGCGTCAGATCATGCTATTAATTACAGATTTGCCACCGGAGGACACATCTTACAGGAAAGTCCTTCACCGATTTTCTATTATGGTAATATTGCTCTAACACACGACAGCCTCGCCATCACAGCTATCAGCGAGCATGGATGTGCATCGGAACTCAGGATATTGGTGACGGATGAGGGTGTGCGGGTCAATGCGTTCTCACCTAATAACGACCTGATCAATGATAAATTTATGCCCGGAAGTTATATCATCGTTTTCGACCGTTGGGGGTTAGAGCTGTATAGAGGTAGCGAAGGATGGGACGGCACTTATAAAGGGAAACTAATGACGCCAGGCACTTATTATTATATTCATGAAATATATGATCCGCAAGGCTATTTGATTCGAAGCGACAAGGGATCAGTAACTTTAGTCGTAGAATGAATGCAAAGATCCTCATAGCATTGTTACTGTTACTACCTGCAAGTGTTTTTAGCCAGCAGGCGTTGATCAGGAAGGCCGACAAGCAGTATGCACGTCATAATTACGTTCGGGCGGCAACCCTCTGGCAAACAGCCTTTAACAAGATAGAAGACACACACAACCGCCGACACTTAGCATTTCGGATCGGAAGTGCGATGCATAGGATGAATCGATTGGAAGAGGCTATACAATGGTATTCGGATGCATTAGGAGAAGAAGCCTCCAATCCTGACTGGTTACTATCTAAAGCAGATGCCGAGCTTCGATCGGGTAACACAGCAGCAGCCCGCCAAACAGCCGCCAGAGTGTTGATCATTCGACCAGCTTCTTCCGAAGCAAAACTTATTATCAGGATGGCCGACACATCAGAAAAAACTCAGGAATTAAAGGGATCAACAAAGATCATCTATGCATCAGGGATCAACAGCCGATGGAGCGACTATTCCCCAAGCTGGATAAACGAGCATATGGTTATCAGCTCAACCCGACCAGCCGACAGCAATTCAGCTATAGACAAGCGAAGCTCTGAGTATTTTTCTAAGCTTTACATCCTTTTAGCTAATCTGTATGGCGACTATGGAAAGGCTACACCCTTAGCCGTACGGAACAACTCAAACGCAGGCACTCTGAGCTATGATCCTCACCACAACAGGATATTCTTTACACTATGCAACAACAATCGCCGACGCTGCACAATTATGCAAGCCGATTTTGAAAGTGAAACTTTTCGTTTTGGCAGACCTAAACCGGCGGCATTCACAAACAGAAAACATAATTACGGCCATCCATTTGTAACAGAAGACGGACAAACTATGTACTTTAGTGCCCGTTTACCCGATGGATACGGCGGTTCTGATATTTATTCTATCAGCCTGAAGCCTGATGGCACGTTTGGAATACCCAAAAACTTAGGCGATGGGATCAATACCGCATTTGATGAACTGTTTCCTACAGCCATCGGCGACAGCATATTGTTCTTTTCATCGTATGGACATCCGGGATATGGCGGACTTGATATTTTATACAGCAAGAAAACGGCTGACACCTATTTACCTGCCAAACCTTTGCTGCCGCCCTACAACAGTGCTTCCGACGACTTTGGATTGCAAATGAAAACCGGAACGACAAGCGGAGCTTTTAGCTCTGCAAGAAACCGCTCCACAGGAGACGACATCTTTTTGTTTGACACCTATCCCATACAGAAAATAATATATGGTACCGTACGCAGGCAAGCAGATCATAACCCAATATCTGATGCAATCATACAGATCAATAATTTACCAACATATCATAGCCAACAAAACGGCAGCTATACAATAGCTATACCCGACTATCTGAACAGTATACAGCTTAAAGCCACGCACCCGGATTATAAAACTGCTATAGCTGTAGTACCGGACTCGATAAGTGACCGGCAGGAAATATCGTTTGACCTGTTCATGCAAGCTATCAACCATATTATTCAGGTGTCGGGAAAAGTAAGCCTACGTGAAACCAAATCCCCTGTCAATGGGCAAGAGGTTATCCTTGTCCATTCCGATGGGTCACAGAGCACAACTTTGACAGGGAAAGACGGTATTTATCGTTTCGATGAACTATATGACGACCAAATGTATGTTATACGTATTGAACGAGAAGGTTATTTCAACGAATCAAGGGTGATTCGCATACCTACGGTTGATCGCCCCACCCTATTTCAAAAATCCAACGGATATGACTTAGATTTTGAACTCACTTCATTAACGGTCAAACAAGAAATCACTTTACAGAATATTTATTATGATTTTGATCAGGCAAGTTTGCGTGAGAGTTCCAAGCAGGAGCTTACCCGTTTGGCTTCTATGATGCGTCAGACACCAGAGGTACGTATAAAAATAGGCTCGCATACAGATAGCAGGGGCAGTCATGCGTATAACGATCGCCTTTCAGCTGCCAGGGCACAGTCGGTAGTAGATTATCTAATCCAAAGCGGTATCGCTGCTTCACGTCTTGAAGTAGCTGGCTATGGGAAACGTGTCCCAGTTATACCAAATGCCATTACTGAGACTCAACATCAGGAGAACCGCCGTACTACATTTCAGGTTATTGACCTGACTGCCTCACCCATGACAGTCCCAGCAACTGCTACTACTACCAAAGGACTGAGCTTCAGAATACAACTATTAGTTACCTCCACAGCCCGTAAGCCTGAACAAGCATTTGGAACCCTACAACATGCGGTAGGTGAGTTAGAGTTTTTTGAGACATACGAAGCCGGGAAATACAGGTATGAAGCAGGAACTAAATATACTTTACAGCAAGCGGAAGCACTTCGCAACGCTATTCAGTCAGCCGGATTTCCGGACGCTTTCATAGTGCCTTATATCGATAAGAAGAGAGTAAGCATGCAACAAGCCAAAGACTACAAGCCATGAAAAGAAAACCACTTTATATCGCATTGATATGCTGGAGTTTTGTATGGCCACTATCAGCTCAGATTGATCTGTTGCTAAGCAACAGCTACCAGAATGCCCATTTATTTAATCCAGCTTTAATCGAAAACAATCAAAAGATCAATGCCAATATGCTTATACGGCGTCAATGGATTGGATTTCCTGATGCGCCCTCATTAGAGCAAATACAGTTGAGCAGCTTTTTTGAAGCACATAAAATGGGTTTAAAGTTTTTGGCTCAAAACACCACTACTGGCAACGATCTCACCCGCCGTATCAACCTGGCTTATGCGTATCAAGTGTACTTCAGCGATCATATACAGCTTAACTTTGGCCTTGCAGCAGGTTTATATCAGAGACAGATTGCTTTTTCAAAGCTTGTTTTTGCAGACGGCTCTGAACCTTTGTCAAAAACAGATGAGACTTATTTCCGTCCTGATTTTGATTTCGGGATGCATTTGTTTGTTGGCCGTTTTGAACTAGGATATGCCATCAATCATATTGGAAATATCGGTCGAGAGCTTGTATTATCTGTAGTACCGCCTCACCAACATTGGTATATGGGTCATACTGCACAAATCGACCAATCCTTTGGACTAACAACTCTTCTATCAGTTCATAAGCAAGGTAACATACATCATGTTCAGGCTGATATACAATTTCTTTTCGAGCACTTTGAAGCAGGATTGGGCTGGCGTTACAAAGATGCTATCATTCTTAAGGCGGGCATTAAGATCAATGAATCGGTTGCTGTTTTTTACAGCTATGACATGGGTATAGGCCGGTTATCGAATTTCAATACCGGATCGCATGAGTTGATCCTTCAGATAAGTTTCGAGCGGTATAACCGCCTGCATTTGTCGCCTCGTTTTTTAGACTAACTGAGTTTGGCTGTATCATCTAACTCAACCAGAAGCTGTTAATAAAATATTATTTTTTCCTTTCAAAGTGGTTGTCAATATCCCATACTTTTTGTTATTATTGCCACCAATTTACCAAACTTCCTAAGCATTGGAAAACATATATTTGATTCTGGTTATTGTTCTTTTTATTCTCGCAATATCCGATCTTGTAGTAGGTGTCAGTAATGATGCCGGTAATTTTTTACAATCTGCCATAGGTTCCAAAGCCGCTTCATTCAAAATTATAGTATTCATTGCCTCCATAGGGGTTCTGATAGGTGCTGGCTTTAGTGGTGGCATGATGGAGATAGCCCGTAACGGTATTTTGAACCCCGAAATGTTTGTATTCACCGAGGTGATGCTGATATTTTTGGCGGTTATGGTAACGGATGTGATCCTTTTAGATACTTTTAATGGCTTGGGACTACCTACTTCTACCACTGTTTCCATAGTATTTGAACTATTAGGGGCTTCCGTCGGTATGGCATTGATAAAAATGTCGGGTGATCCAGACAGTCTTACCATAGGAGCTTATATCAACACTGGCAAGGCATTGGCTATCATAGCCGGTATATTGCTATCGGTAGTCATAGCTTTTAGTTTTGGAGCTATCATTCAGTATATTACACGAGCCATTTTCTCGTTTCGCTACGAAAAACGTTTTCGACTGTTTGGCGGCCTCTTTAGTGGAATAGCTATTACAACCATTATTTACTTTATTTTCATCAAAGGGGCGAAAGATGCCACATTCATTTCTAAAAACACTATACTCTGGATCAACAGCAATAGGTTGTGGATCATATTAGTCAGTTTGGTAGGTTCGACAGTTTTGCTTCAACTGCTTCACAGCTTTTTTAAAGTAAACACTCTAAAAATTGTTGTCTTGTCAGGCACTTTCGCTCTTGCGATGGCTTTTGCCGGTAACGACCTTGTAAATTTTTTAGGCGTTCCTTTAGCTGGGCTTGACTCGTATCAAACATTGATCAGCCAGCCCGGCATTCCTCCTGATTCATTAGTGATGCACTCGCTGAAAGGGGCTGTACAAACCAACCCCATTATTTTGTTATTGGCTGGAGTTATAATGGTTATCGCACTTTATACTTCCCGACGTGCACAAACGGTAATCAAGACAGCTATTGATTTAGGCAGACAGGATGAAGGTGAGGAACGCTTTGGCTCTAATCCGTTTTCAAGGGCTACGGTGCGTTTGTCTATCAATCTTTCAGAAAAGATACGAAACATCATACCCGAGCATCTACAAGAAAGGGTTGCCAAGCAATTTGAAGCCATTCCCAAGTCGCAGGCTGAAAAGGATGCACCTGCATTTGATCTGTTACGCGCATCGGTAAACTTAGTAGTGGCAAGCGCATTGATAGCTTTAGGCACCTCTCTTAAGCTCCCCCTTTCTACTACCTATGTTACATTTATGGTAGCTATGGGATCAAGTTTAAGTGATGGGGCATGGGACCGCGAAAGTGCGGTATATCGTGTGACAGGAGTGTTTTCGGTAATAGGGGGTTGGTTTTTCACTGCGTTTTCAGCGTTTATCATTGCCTTTGGAATAGTGTTTCTGTTATACTATGCCGGCCTATGGGCGATAGCACCATTGGTACTATTATCCTTCTTCCTGATGTACAGAACACAAAAGTCAATACAAAACAAGGAACTGCTACAACTTGATGCAGTGAAAGAGACCGACGAGATCAATAGTGAAAATATTTTTCAAAGCTCAAGTAATGCAGTGATTGAAATACTCAATCAGGTGCAGTTAGAATACAAAATGATTGTACGTGGCTTATCCGAGCAAAGTATCAGATCGTTGAAAGCCACGCGCAACAATATTGAGGACTTGTCGCAAAAGTCGAAAGAAAAAAAGAAATCAGTTACTACCATTATCACTAAACTGAAAGAAGACGCTGTAGAATCAGGTCATTTCTATGTGCAATCACTCGACTATCTTCGTGAGATACTACATTGTTTGAACTTCATTATTCAGCCTGTATATGATCATGTCAACAACAATCATAAGCCTTTGTCGGAGGCACAGCTCAGCGAAATGAGAGTGTTAGCACGTAATATGGGTGTATTTTTTACACATATCACCACCGAGATCAACGAGGGCAGATTTATAAACCAGGATAACGTAGCTACCGAGCAGCAAAAAATACTTAGCATCGTTGATCTGTTCCGAAAGAATGAGGTGAAACGTATTAAAAAAGATGCCGGAAGTACCCGAAACAGCTTATTATTTATGAACTTCCTGCAGGAAACAAAAAGTCTCTTGCTGTTTACCTTCAACTTATACAAAGCTCAACGCGATTTTCTGAACTACTACGAAAGCAAAAAGCTTTAAGTTCAGCTGAAACCCAAATTGTTTTGATCGTCAGAGCTGAGCGCTTACCAATCGGGCTTTGTCGTGTATATCCATACTCAGCCTTATATTCGAGAATCCTTGTTCGATCAGAAGTTGTTTTACAGACTCGGCAAATCGTTCGTTGATCTCCACTATCAACATTCCTCCTTTGGCAAGATGTAGCCGGGCAAAGGTTGCTAAGGGCTTATAAAATAACAAAGGTTCGTTGTCGGGCACGAAAAGTGCATGTTCCGGTTCCCAGTCAATCACGTTGTTTCGCATCAGCTGCTTATCTGACTCTGTCACATAAGGCGGATTACTCACTATCAGATCAAACTCATGCGTGAGAAGCTTCTGGTTTACATCCATCAGATCGCCTTGAACAAACTCCACAGCAGCCTGTAATGCAGCTGCATTAGATTGGGCAAGCTCCAAAGCCGGAAGAAATTTTTCTATGGCCATAACTTTGGAGCCTTCACATTCAAGAGCTAAACTAATAGCGATACATCCTGATCCGGTACCCATATCAAGCACACGTTTTTCCGGTCTATGGCTTAAAAACTCAAGAGCTTTTGAAACCAATAGCTCTGTCTCCTGACGAGGAATCAACACATGTGGATTGACTTGAAAGATACGGCCATAAAACCATGCCTTACCGGTGATATACTGAAGCGGCTTGTACTTAAGCAGATCCTTAATTGCAAAATGCACCTTCAACAACTCTGATTCCGAAAGCCTGAGATCAGGATTAAGAGCCAAATGTTGAGGCGTAAAGCCAAAGAAATCTTCTACTAACCAATACAACATCTGACGAGATTCATACTCAGGATAAAGAACCGTCAACTTAGCCTGATAGTGTCGGATGATGTCAGATAACAGATTGGAAGGCACTTTCACGATAAAAGCTTCGGACGGTTTGAGAAAAATAAAAATCCCAACGATTTTTCATTGGGACTTAGGCAGGGTGGTTAATGGGATTCGAACCCACGACCCTCAGAACCACAATCTGATGCTCTAACCAGCTGAGCTATAACCACCATAAACAGCGAGTGCAAAGATACTATCTTTTTACCATCACTCACAATAGTTGGCAAAAAATTTTGTTATCTATAAACGCATACATTACCGCTATTAGCAAAGTTTCATTGTATGTTGAAAGAAATAATCGTTATTTGTTTGTAAATATTTAATACTTTTGTGTGAAACAAACCGAAACATCATGAAAAAGATTCTCATTCTGATCGCAGCCCTTAGTATCGCAGGTGGTTCCTTTGCCCAATTCACTTTTGGTCCAAAAGTAGGATACACTACTACCACCCTCTCTATTGACCGTAGCGACATCTCCAATAGTTTAAATTCCGGTTTTCTTTTCGGCGCATTCATACGGGCCGGAAGTAAAGTGTATCTACAACCTGAAATTAACTTGTACACTTCAGGGACAAGCTTTTCCTCAGAAAACACCAGCCTGATGCCCTTTAATCAAAGAGTCACTCTTACTAATATACAAGTACCTTTGTTTATCGGATTCAACCTGATTGATCTGAAGTTAGTCAAGCTGCGTGCAACAGGAGGTCCTACAGCCAATTATGTGGTTAAAAAAGACATCAGCATTAGCCTCAACAACCCTATAAAAGAAAAAGATATACGGGATATCCATTGGGGGGTACAGTTCGGATTGGGCGTGGATGCGCTTATGTTTACTCTGGATGTCCAGTACATATTAGGCATCAGTAAACTCATAGACACCATCCATATACCGGTAGGAAGCACTGAACAGCCAATAGTGTTCGATTCAAGAAACAAAGGATTTGTGGTGAGCTTAGGATGGAAAATACTCTAAAACCTGTCAGGCTAATCACCAAATCTAAATACACATGCCTGCATTCATCAAGATAATAGTTGATTGCAGATGAAGTTATAAAAGAACCTTTAAACAACATTTTATCCTGTTTTTTTTCTGTTCTAAGCTATCAATCCTATGAACGACATGCTAAAGAGAATGCTGATCATTCTCTTGATCCTTTCCACAGCTTGTGAGAGCCCCTACAAAAGAAAGTTAAACTTCTCTGTTAAAAATTTGCAGCCGGATCATATAGTCATACAAGATTACGGGCGTGCCTTGTTTGAGTTGGATACCGTCCGATTTCAAGCTTCACTCTCTGCCATACAAGATGAATTCATCTATTTCTTAGATGTGGATCTGAACGACAGCAGCAAGATAATGCAACTCTATTCTTTTGTTACCGACTCTTTTCTGATAGATTTATATAGACAAAGCAGGCAGCTATATCCTTCATATTTACCTATAGAAAAGACTCTCACAGAAGGATTCAGGAGACTGCATCATTATTTTCCCGACATCAGTATTCCATTGGTTTACAGCTATATCTCAGGTGTTCATGCCGAAGCACCTGTTATCACAGACGGTCATGCCTTAGTGATAGGGATTGACTGTTATCTTGGAGCGGAGACACCAGTTTATCAGCAGCTTGGCATACCGCGTTATGTAACCGGGCGCATGCAGCCCGATTTCATTGCACCACAAGTATTTGGAACGATTTATGAGTATTATTTTGCACACGACGCAGCCTCAGGGAACCTGTTAGATGAGATGATAAAAGCCGGAAAACGGTTGTTTTTTTTAGAAGCTATGCTACCAACACAACCTGATCACCTACTTATCGGCTATACCAAAGCGCAATACGACTGGTTAAAAGCCAATGAAGCTGCTATCTGGGCATCTGTAGTGGAAGAACAACTTCTATATGCAGGCGACCCCCTGTTATTTCGAAAATTTTTTGGAGACGGACCTTTTACTCAAGACTTTTCACAAGAGGCACCTGCACGAATTGGCGAATGGATTGGCTGGCAGATCGTACGTAAATTCATGGAAAAACATACCGATATTTGTGTGGTGAAGCTAATCGGGATACAAGACTCTCAGGATATATTAGCACGCTCACACTACAGACCCAAATAAGGGCCATAACAAATTGCCTGATCATAGAATCCCATCATTTTGTCTTGGTTCAAAAAGCTTACTCAGACACATACCTGACATACATTCATTTAAAGCTGTGTATTTTACTCCGGTTTGGCTATCTTTGTTTGGGATATAAGCTATCCAAACTTAAAACGAAAGGCTATGTTAGTAAAAACATATGGCAGTGCATTGTTTGGCATCGAAGCTATTACGATCACAATTGAAGTAAATATTGACAAAGGCATACAATTTTTTTTGGTAGGGTTGCCCGACAGCGCTGTGAAAGAAAGCCAGCAACGCATTGAAGCTGCGTTATCCAATACCGGACATAAATACCCTAGGCAAAAAATTGTGATCAATATGGCTCCGGCAGACATACGCAAAGAAGGATCATCCTACGATCTTCCTATAGCTATTGGTATTATGGCAGCTTCAGGTCAGATCGATCATAAAGACTTAGAGCATTTTATCATAATGGGTGAACTTTCGTTGGATGGCGGCCTCAAACCTATCAAGGGTGCTTTGCCAATAGCTATTAAGGCATTGGAAGAAGGATTTAAAGGAATGATCATTCCAAAAGAGAATGCATCCGAAGCAGCTATAGTATCCGACTTAAAGGTATATGGCGCTTCTACTATCACTGAGGTAGTCAATTTTTTGAATGGCACTAGCCTGATTGAGCGCACACAAATAGATAGCAAAAATGATTTTTTAGCGAGTATCAATAAGTATGCGTTTGATTTTTCGGAGGTGAAAGGTCAGGAAAACATCAAGCGAGCCCTTGAAATTGCGGCTGCCGGTGGTCATAATGTGATACTTATAGGCCCTCCGGGATCAGGTAAGACTATGTTAGCTAAGCGACTGCCATCTATTTTACCGCCACTAACTTTAGAGGAATCCTTAGAGACTACCAAGATACATTCAGTAGCTGGCTTTTTAGCACGTAACACCTCGTTGGTTGCTATACGCCCATTTCGCAGCCCACATCACACTATCAGCGATGCCGGTTTAGTGGGTGGTGGTACTTATCCACAGCCGGGTGAGATATCTCTAGCTCATCATGGAGTATTATTTTTAGATGAACTACCCGAGTTTAAACGCTCCGTATTAGAAGTGATGCGACAACCTATGGAAGACCGCATTGTAACGATCTCACGTGCAAGACTATCAGTTGATTTTCCTGCCAGCTTTATGTTGGTAGCCGCCATGAACCCATGTCCATGCGGCTACTACAACCATCCTGATCAGGAGTGTGTGTGTACTCAAGGTGTGGTACAAAAATACCTCAACAAAATATCTGGCCCACTGATGGATCGTATCGACCTGCATGTAGAAGTCGTACCAGTACCTTTTAAAGACTTAGCCGACAGGAGCAGTGGCGAACCCAGCCAACTGATCAGAGAACGGGTGATTCAGGCTAGAAAAATACAGGAAGAACGTTTTAGCCAATATCAGGGGATCTACAGCAATGCACAAATGACAACCAAAATGCTGCAAGTTTTTTGTGAGATAGATCAGGTAGGTGTCAACCTGCTTAAGAGTGCGATGGAGCGCCTTAGCCTGTCGGCACGGGCATACGACAGGATACTAAAAGTATCAAGAACTATAGCCGATTTAGACGGCAGTACCGATATAATGACCGAACATCTGGCGGAAGCTATCAACTACCGCAGCCTTGATCGAGAGACCTGGGGCAGTTAACCTGTGATTTAATTTACCGATTCAAATTCTGAGACAAGCTCTTCTAACGACTTACCTAAGTTTTTAATCGACATTTCCACATCAGGTACCAAAGGATGATTGGGATATAGCCTGAGAAAATCCTGATAGGTTTGGCGTGCATGCATAGTATCTGATAACCGGACGTCATAAACAAAAGCCTTCAAAAACAAACTCATCACAGCTTTGTCGGAAACAGGAAACTCGTTAATGATCCTGTCGTAAACAGAGATAGTCTGGTGCGGTTCAGCATGATACATCATCAGGTCGGCCGCTTTGAATAAATATTCTACCACTAAGCTGTCGTTTTCCGTTTCATCGGCAGCTTGCAGATATAACGACATCAGCAACACTGCATCATCAGGATTGTATTCGTTTTCTTCGCCAAACAGTTTCGCTTCAAGAGCCTGCATCTGATCTTCCAAAGTTTCGCTTTCAGTAGTTTTTGGTGCACAAGATGAAAGGAGGACACCAACAAATAAAAAAAGATATACTATTGCTTTCATAAGAGTTTATTTACGTTTTAGAGACGGAAAAATCATGCGATAGTCCACATCTACCACTCCCTCACTTATATCGCGTAGCTTCCCTTTAAGCATCAGCCGTCTGAAAGCCGGAATACGATCTAAATACAGCTTACCGTCTATATGATCATACTCATGTTGAATGATGCGGGCGATAAAACCTTCGTATGTTTCTTCATAAGGCTGAAAGTTCTCATCCATATAACGGATACGCATCTTTGGCTTTCGGGCTACTTCTTCGCTCAAGCCAGGAATACTCAGACATCCTTCCTGCTCAATCACTTCCTCACCCTCTTCTTCAATAAGATGGGCGTTGATAAATACTTTTTTAAAATCCTTGGTCTCAGGAAAGTCCTGTGCAAAAGGATTCGCATCAATAACAAACAATCGGATAGAACGGTTGATCTGGGGGGCTGCCAACCCTACTCCATTAGCCGCATACATAGTATCCCACATATCGGCTATAAGCGTTGCAAGATCAGGATAGTCAGCTTGTATATCTGAGCCGGCTTTTTTTAAGACCGGATGGCCATATGCTACTATAGGCAGTATCATAACATTATGAAATTAGGGATATTGTTTGATAAAATCCAAATAAGATTGTAGGATAAGAGTGGCACTGAGCGTATCCACCAATGCCTTATCCTGTCGTCTTTTACGGCTTAGACCAGCATCTATCATCGTTTGAAACGCTATTTTGGAAGTAAACCGTTCATCAAACCGCTCAATACGTAATTGCGGGAAAGCTTTTCTGAGTTCTTTCAGGAATGGCACTATATATCGTTCAGCTTCGCTGGCTTTGTTATTCATATCTTTGGGCTCGCCCACAACAATATGATCTACTACTTCGTGTTCCATATATGTTTTCAGATATGACAGAAGCTGGTGGCTTGGCACTGTCTCCAAGCCGGTAGCAATCATCTGCAACGGATCGGTAACAGCTATTCCGCTACGTTTTCTTCCATAATCAATAGCTAAGATACGGCCCATATGATTCAAATCGATAACAGATTCAGGGAGTGCAAAATTACATTAATTTAGGCTACTGCATTCAACACTTCTCACTTGATTAGCTTGGGTTTTGTATTTTCGCAATCAAATACATCAGGAATATGCTTGAGCAAAAGATTTTAGAGGTATGGGACGACCGCCGTTTGTTGGAAAAAGATGATTACCGTACTGCTATTGCAGAAACGATAGCCTTGTTAAACGATGGCCGGCTTAGGGTAGCACAGCCACACAAAGGCGGATGGAAGCTAAACGAATGGGTGAAAAAAGCTGTGATACTTTATTTTCCTATACGTCAGATGGAGACTGTAGAAGTCGGCCCGTTTGAGTTTCACGACAAAATACCTCTGAAACGTCATTACAAACAGATGGGTGTGCGTGTAGTGCCTCATGCAATAGCCAGATATGGGAGCTTTTTGGACGAAGGTGCTATCTTGATGCCTTCTTATATAAATATAGGTGCCTGGGTTGGCAAGCACAGCATGATAGATACCTGGGCTACGGTAGGCTCATGCGCTCAGATAGGCGACCATGTGCATCTGAGCGGAGGAGTAGGAATAGGCGGGGTATTAGAGCCTGTGCAAGCATCGCCAGTCATCATCGAAGACCATTGTTTTATAGGATCAAGGTGTATAGTGGTTGAAGGAGTACATGTAGAAAGGGAAGCCGTGTTAGGTGCAAATGTGGTGCTAACCCAAAGCACACGCATTATTGACGTAAGCGGAAGCAAACCGGTAGAATTCAAAGGCAGGATACCGGCACGCTCGGTAGTGATACCCGGCACAGTAAATAAACAGTTTCCCGCTGGTGAGTTTCAGGTAGCCTGTGCCCTTATCATCGGGCAAAGAAAACCAACTACCGATCTGAAGACTTCACTCAACGATGCCCTACGCGAGTACGATCTGTCCGTATGATAAACACATCAGTACAAGTGAACCAGCCAAAAAAAATATTACTCATACAAACCGCCTCCATTGGTGATGTGATCCTTTTCACCCCTGTGCTAGAAAAACTTCATACGCATTTCCCTGAAGCCACACTACACTTGCTGATCAAAGCCGGTTACGAATCTCTTTTTGATGAGCATCCTTTTATAAGTCGTATCTGGCTATGGCATAAACAGCAAAACAAATACGGTAATCTGTTACGACTGCTCATAGATATCCGAAAAGAAAAATTTGACATGGTGGTGAATGCGCAGCGTTTTGCTTCAACAGGGCTGATCACCGTTTTAAGTGGAGCCAAAATACGAACCGGCTTCGACAAGAACCCGTTTAGCTTTTTGTACAGCCGACGCATCAAACATGAAATTCAGAAAGACGGCCAGCATGAGGTAGATAGAAACTTAGCTTTGATAGCTCCGTTTACAGATTCTATACGTCAGCTACCCAAGCTTTATCCTGCTACTACACATTACGAACAAGTTAAGGCGTACAAAACAAATCCCTTTATCTGCATAGCACCTGCTTCATTGTGGTTCACCAAACAGTTTCCCGAAGAAAAATGGATTCAATTTATTCAGCGGCTACCTGCCGGATTGCAGGTGTATATTTTAGGTTCAGAAAGTGAGTACGATTTATGCGAACGTATTCGAATGGTTAGTCATCACCAGCCTACTGTCAATTTAGCCGGTCGGCTCAGCTTGTTAGAGTCAGCTGCCCTGATGCAGGATGCAATCATGAACTTTGTAAACGATTCAGCTCCTATGCATTTATGTAGTTCCGTAAACGCCCCTACCACAGCTATCTTCTGCTCTACCATACCTGAGTTTGGCTTTGGCCCTTTAGCTGACGATTCTGCCATAGTGCAAACACACGAAAAGCTGAGCTGCAGACCATGCGGACTGCATGGCCACCAAAAATGCCCCGAAGGACATTTCAAATGTGCTCTGAACATCGAGATCAAACAACTGCTTGACAGAATCAACCTACACGACTAACCTCCAAACAACCCACAAAAAGTAAGTGATAAGCTATACTCACCGATCTAACTTATTTGTTGGTTTAAAGCAGGATACCGCACTTTTCAAATAGAATCTTTTATACTTTTGCCCAAATCTTAACAAAGACATCGCTATATGAGAATGAGAATTTTATTGATGATGGCTGTGGCATCGCTTTTTATCTTTTCCTCCTGCTCGCATCACCTGACCGGTACATGGTCGGTAGCCAATTTCAAAACCCTGAAAGCCGGTGAACCCGGAGTAACACTGAGTAATATTGGCAGCCTGACCTTTCATAAAAATGGCACAGGAGAGAAAAAGATCCAATACACACTGCTATCAAGTGAGATTGAAGACTTAAGTCCTTTTCAGTGGTCATTACATGATGAATATATCGTCATCGAAGGCCCGGAGTCGGATTTTTCACGTATCTGGATAGTAACAACCGGCAAGAGCAACCAACAAGTATGGAAAACTACTGATGGTAAAGCTGAAGTAAAGATATTGGAACTTAAAAAAGTGAAATAAGCAGCAGATCACACCAAGAAAAGAAACAGTTGCCAACGAACAGTTTGCAACTGTTTTTTTTCATCAAACAACCGGTATCAAGCCAGATCTAACTTCAAAAAGGGTATTACTCAATCTGGATATCCGTCAAATAGGCTCAAACGGCTTTACACAAATTCAGGTCTGATAGTCTGCAACCATTTTTCGATCCGTTGGTCGGAACGATTAGCCTCATTGTCTTCATCCAGGGCTAAGCCAGGAAACCGGCCATCCACCAATATATCGGTATTTTCGGAATGATACCCGTCTGTATCAGTAAAGCCCACGATTTTTCCTCCCTTATTCTTTAACAGATCGTACAGATGTCCTAACCCATTTACAAAAGTATCCGGATACAGATCGCTATCGCCTAATCCAAATAATGCGATCACTTTTCCATCTAATTTAGCCGAGCTAAGCAACGCCACAAAGGCATCCCAGTCATCCTGCAAATCGCCAAATCCCCAGGTGGAGGTACCCAAAATCAGATTATTATACGCATGAATACGCTCCATAGTTGAGTAGCCGATATCAAACACATCCGCCTCTAACAAGCCGGCTATCTTTTTGGCAATCTTTTCCGTATTGCCGGTAGATGACCCATAAAAAACAGCTATTTTACTCATAATTTAAAGAAGTTTAAAAAGTTCGAAATACTGTACCTTCACGAAAAGAACACGGGAAGGAACAGCCGATTACCATTAAATTCAGGTGTGAATACCTGATACGTAACAGATAATCATTTCTCTTGTTCATTGTACAAGGTTTTTTCAATAAAAACATGCATTGGCTACATCAGTTCACTACTGTAAAAGATCGACTGTTCGGCAGCAATTAAGTAAGTCTGTTGCATATGAACAGAATCTCGTTTTATGTGTTATTACTGCTGATGGCATGGCTGTTTTGTTAGCCTTTTGATTGATGTGCCATCCATGCCGGGCTTATTTAGATTGAGTTTAAATAAATATTTTACCTATTTTTGCAAGCCTTTTACAGGCCTCACTTACGATACTAAATCAAAGTAAAATGACAAGAAAAAGAAGATTTACGTTAGAAAACACGGACAAGGGTACCTTAAAGAAGTGGTACAGTTTGATGACTCTTGGCCGTCAGATAGACGATAAAGCCCCTAATTATCTCAAACAAGCTTTAGGCTGGTCGTATCATGCACCTTATGCCGGTCACGACGGGATACAATTAGCTATAGGTCAGGTGTTCAACCGTGAACACGATTTTTTGTTTCCATATTACCGCGATATGCTGACTGCTATCTCGGCAGGGCTAACAGCCGAAGAGATCATACTGAATGGATTGTCGAAAGGCACTGATATTGCCAGCGGAGGGCGTCATATGTCGAATCATTTTGCCAAGCCCGAATGGAATATTCAAAATGTATCTTCGGTTACCGGTAACCATGCCTTACATGCAGTAGGCACAGCCCGGGGCATCAACCGATATAAAGCTCAGGGCATAGCTATCGCTTCAATGGGTGAATCGGCTACGTCAGAAGGCTTTGTGTTCGAGGCTATCAATGGTGCATCCAACGAAAAACTAAAGGTATTGTTTGTCATACAAGATAACCAATACGGTATATCTGTCCCGCAAAAAGATCAGACAGCCAATCGTCGGGCTTCCGAAAACTACAAAGGGATTAAGAATCTCAAGATCATGTATTGCGATGGCAAAAATGTGTTCGACTCGATGAACACAGTGTTTGAAGCCAGAGACCATATCGAAAAATATGGAGAACCGGTCATTGTTCATGCCAACTGCGTACGTATCCACTCGCATTCCAACTCCGATAATCACGAGTTGTACAGAGACGAGAACGAACGCGAATGCGTACGCTTGTCCGATCCATTAGAACGTTTCAGGATACAGTTGCTCCATTCTGGTAAATTCACCGATGAAGAGCTTAAGGCATTGGATGAAGAAGCACGCAAGATCATTTCGGCAGCACATAAAAAAGCTATAGTAGCTCCAGACCCCAAGCCCGGATCTATCTTTGATTTTGTGATACCTGAACCTTTTATCAGCACAAAATATCCCGATGGCATCCACAATAACGGCCAGGGGAAACCATTGCGACTGATACAAGCTCTCAACGAAACTTTAAAAGCCGAGTTTCGGCATAATCCCGACACATATATTTGGGGTCAGGATGTCGCTTATAAGGACAAGGGAGGTATCTTCAACGTAACCAAGGGTATGCAGCAGGAGTTTGGCCCTACTCGTGTGTTCAATGCACCTATAGCCGAAGACTTTATCATGGGTACGGCTAACGGTATGAGCCGTTTTAACGATAAGATACGTATAGTAGTAGAAGGAGCCGAGTTCGCCGACTACTTCTGGCCTGCTATGGAACAATTTGTTGAAGCTACACACGACTACTGGAGAAGTCATGGTGCATTTGCACCCAATGTTACTATACGCCTTGCAAGCGGTGGATATATAGGAGGTGGACTTTATCATTCGCAAACCATAGAAGGTGCCTTAGCTACTTTCCCGGGTATCCGCATCGTATATCCTTCCTATGCGGATGATGCCGCCGGACTGCTGCGTACTGCCATGCGCTCCAAAGGGCCTACCCTTTATTTGGAGCCCAAAGCTCTTTATAACGACCCCATAGCCGAATCAATAGTGCCAGATGATTTTGAGGTGCCCTTCGGAAAAGCCCGTATCAGACGAGAAGGCAAGCACCTGAGTATCATCACATACGGCAACACAACCCATATGGCCGTGAAAGCTGCCGAACAAATCAGTAAAGAAAGAGGATTGGAGGTTGAAGTAGTGGACATACGCTCACTCATCCCTCTTGACAAAGAAACCATACTCAGCTCAGTAAAGAAAACATCACGAGCATTGATAGTACATGAAGATAAAGTCTTTGGCGGATTTGGAGGCGAGATAGCCGGTATTATTGCTGATGAGGCATTTAAGTATTTAGACGCTCCGGTGAGAAGAGTTGGAAGCACCTTTACTCCTATTGGCTTTAATAGAATTTTGGAAAACGCTATATTACCCAATACTAAAAAAATCTATCAAGCTGCTTTAGAAACACTCGAATTTTAAAACAAGCAACATTTTTTTAGGCCGTACCTTGAGATACGGCCTTTTTTATGCTGTAAACCAATGTTTTAAGATTGATTAACACTAATACTTCTCAGGCTATGCACTGATGAGACAGGATATTAGCTAATTTTGACAGTTCATTATCAACTGATAGCATGAAAGTAACTATGCTATTTACTAATTTATTATGAAAAAAATACTGATCAGTCTTACCGCCATCCTACTGCTGATTCCAGGTCTGTTGTCCGGTCAATCGGATAAAAGTGATCCTAAGGAAACAAGTCAGAAAATTGCAGCTACACTTTTTTATATTGAAAACTATTATCTTGACAGCACTCAGCCGGCACGTCTCACCGAACACGCCATCATTCAGATGCTCAAAGAGTTAGATCCTCATTCAGCTTATTTGTCGAAAAAAGAGATTGATGCCGCAAACGAGCCATTAGAAGGAAGTTTTGAAGGGATAGGCGTAAGCTTTCAGCTTCATAAAGACACGATATTGGTAGTATCTCCGGTTCCGGGAGGCCCTTCTGATAAATTAGGTATACAAGCCGGTGATAAGATCATCAGGATCAATGGGGAAGATGCGTTTGGGCCTAAGGTCAGCAATAATTATGTCACCGAGCGTCTGCGTGGAAAAAAAGGTACTACTGTGAATGTCAGCATTTATAGAAGTGGCCGATCCGAGCTGATTGAATATGCCATCGTACGCGATAAGATACCTATCAACAGCATTGATGCCAGCTTTATGCTGCCTGAACACACAGGCTATATCAAGCTGAACAGATTCTCCAAAACTACTATGGAAGAATTTCATAGCAGTATGCAAAAGCTGAAGGAACACGGTATGCAAAATCTTATCTTAGATTTACGCAGCAATTCGGGAGGGTATTTGAATACAGCTGTGGAGCTGGCTGACGAGTTTTTGGAAGCCGGCAAACTGATAGTTTATACCGAGGGGTTGAAGAGCATCCGTCAAGAGTTTAACGCCACCAAAAAAGGTAGTTTTGAGTCCGGCAAACTGATCATATTAATCAATGAAGCCTCAGCATCGGCCAGTGAGATCGTTTCGGGAGCTGTACAGGACTGGGATCGCGGACTTATCATCGGGCGCCGTTCGTTCGGGAAAGGATTGGTACAAAGACCTTTTCAATTGCCCGACGGATCAGTGATACGGCTTACTACCGCACGCTACCACACACCTACAGGAAGAAGCATACAGAAACCTTATGCCGATGGAGTAGAAACTTATTACAAAGACTTGTACGAACGTCAAAAACGGGGTGAGTTAGTCAATGCCGACAGCATACATTTTCCCGACTCATTGAAATATCGTACCCCAGGCGGATATACCGTTTATGGAGGTGGTGGCATCATGCCGCATGTGTTTGTACCTTGGGACTCAGCCCAATATACTGACTACTACTCCAACCTCATCCGAAAGGCTGTGTTGAACCGATATACAATTGAATATACCAACAGCAATCGAAAAAAACTGAATAGGCAATTCAAAGATGTAAATCATTTCATCCAGGAGTTCGAAGTGGATGAATCCATGATGAAGGTATTTCTCAAAGTGGCCGAAGACGAAAAAGTTGAATGGAACGAAGAGCAATTCCTGCATTCGGAAAACCTGATAAAATATCAGGTCAAAGGACTGATAGCCCGTAATTTATGGGATATGGACGCTTATTATCAGGTGATAGTGCCTATAGACGAAACTTTACAGGCGGCTATGAAACGTATGGAATATCCCGATTTATTTTCTGATATGTCCGTTCCAAACATCCTTGATCATATCAACATAAAAGGCCATTAATGAGTCTATTGGGGATTAGATAACTACCCTAGTACTACTCCAACATCCATTATTGATTTATAGCCATCCGAAGTTGCTTATTTCAAGGCACTTCACTGTCAACCAAGCACAAACTTTGATAGAAGCATAAAGCTTGATTTAACCACTGAACCGCTACTTTTGAGTAGGTGCTGTTGATAGTAGTAATTAATTTATTATCAGCCTATTGTCTGTAGGTGTTTGTCCATTAAATTTGTACTGAAAGTTTGTAATTTGTCCTTTACAACCTTTTCTTTCAACAAATATTTCTGAGATTGTGTCAACATACTTTGTGTTTTCTATACAGAATGTAATTTGGTGGTTCATTAAAAGAGAAAAAAAAGGTTGCTAAAGATTCTTCTGTATTGTTCGTATAATTAAAACTTTCAGGTGTTCCACATTCTTGTACTTGTCCAAAAGCACAATTCAATATCCAAAATGTGCTGAGGATTAATGTTAATCGTTTCTTATCTGTTTGTTTTTATAAGTTAGTATTACTGCCAGTTTTTCAATATTTCACAAACCGGGCTGTAAGAGGCTGATGATCAGTGATCAATTGAATGATATACATTCCTGATTTCAGATGTGCAAGCTGGATCTCCTGCATTCTCCTGCTTTCACTAACTAACTGCATCACCCTGCGCCCATACTGATCATAAATCATTACAGCAAATATTTCTGTATGTTCATCATCAAGTTTCACAAACAACCTGTCAGACACTGGGTTAGGATATAGAAAGACTTCAGGAGTGGAATATTCCTGAAGGTAGGGTGCCACTTGTATCTCGGCATTATATAATTCTAATCCTCCGCTGAAGTTACCGGTAACCATCTGCAGCGTCTCGCCTTCCAATAGTCTTCCTACCCATGCGGCTGTCCGCATTCCCGGGTTGATGACACTCAGGTTGGTATCTATCACAAACTCCCATTCGCTGCGTTCACGAAAAGCCCCGTTTAAATTATTTTGTATCTGGTCGAATAAGAAGAGTTTCCCCTGCTCCGAACCACTGACCATCATCAGCTCATCATCAGGGCTATAGAACATGCGAGGAGTACTGTATCCGTCATACGAAAAATTATAATCTGTTACATTCACCTCTCCGAAAAAGTCGGTTTGGAACACAAACTGTATCTCACCGTTTTGTTGCTGTCCCTTATAAAACGATATCTTACCATTTTTTGAGCCTACCAACAGATCTACTATTCCATCATCATCCACATCGAACAGCTCGGGTGCGCTCCAACTACCTACAGTGATTCCTTGAAAAAAATCGCTTACCAATTCCCATTGGTCAATTTCTTTTTGCCTCAGATAGATTAGTTTTCCATTTTCGCTACCTATTAACATATCCGGCAGTCCATCTCCATCAAGGTCAGCCATAGCGGGTACTAAACCTTTCAGTTTCAAAGCTGATAGGCCTCCCAAATCTTCGGTCTGCCGCTCAAACATCCATTCACCCTCTTTTTCTATCTGACGGTAATGAGTCAGGGTAGAAAGATATTCGGAATGCAGGGTTAATCCTACATACCAGCTTCTCACGTATCGTCCGAAGTTACCTATAATCAGGTCTTTGCGCCCGTCATTATTCATATCATACAAGAGCGGATAGGCACCAGAGCCCACATCTATCATCTGATCCTGAAGAAACGACTTGGTATAAAGCTCAAAAACGGGTTGAGTATCCGTTCCTTTGTTCAGATAAAGCCATACACTGTTGCGATTTTGGGTTACATAAGGGTTTGGATCGAAAGGTGAGACTAACAAGTCCTTCACCCCGTCGTTGTCCACATCAATATAAGCAGCAAAGGGCATTGAAAAAAGATGAATTGGTGTAGTACCTGCCGGAAAAGCAGTATCCTGACTGACCATCAATGCATGATCAGGTGTGCCACCGTTTTGCAAAAAGATGAGATTAGGATAGTCCACATCGGCTAAAAGCAAGTCGAACAACCCATTACCGGTAAAGTCATGTACTAACAAGGTAGCCCCTCTGTGTCTGAAGCCATCCTGAATATTTCTTACAGTATTTTCAAAAAGGCAGGTATCAAGAAAAATGGTATTATCTTCCTCGTCTTCTGCTATGCGTCCCCAGCAATAATCGGTCTTTTCAAAGTCTAATGAATCGGCATGACCATATTTCTCCATAGACCGGTTTGTGTGCAATTCAATAAACGTACCTAATGCCCAGAATGTAAGTATGTCTAAATCACCATCACCGTCTATATCTACTATAGCTGGATAATCCACATTGCTTGAAAAGATATTCACATAGCCTCCACCCTGAAAGGAGGTCAGATAAGGTGAGACGACTAACTCAAACTCGGGCAGGCTGTCGCCTATGTTTTTAAACACCCGGATACCAGCCCAGCCGGGCGAATAGGTGAAGATATCCTTACGGCCATCCCCGTCATAATCAACAATTGCCATCCAGTCGTAAAGAGGTGGAAAGCATTTGGCATATCTTGGTTCGTATCTATAGCTTATCTCCCCTTCACCTCCTTCATTCATAAAACAAAGGATGCGGTTACCCCGTCGGTCAAAGACTATCAGGTCTTCTTTGCCATCTTGATCCAGATCCATTGAACCAAACTGGCAGGCATCCAAACCACCTGCCCAAGGATATTGCAACAACTCCATATCCGACACAGCAAAACCGGTATATTGCGATAACACATGATATGGATACAACAAACCTAACGATAAAAACGCTAACCAAAGACGTAACATCATATAATTTGAGTTTATACAAAGGTAGGTGTTTTTTCAGCTATCAATGGATGTATCTATTTGATCCGGCCTTTCAGCAGCAGACATCCATTGGTATGAGATACTACTATTCACAATGGCTCTGATATAAGTGTTATCATAAGTTCGTCCCTACAGGTAATGTGCAATTAATCCCGAAGGCTTTCGGAATGCAATGTTTATGTATTAGTGCGGTAAAAGCATATAAATAAAGTATCAAACAACTGAAAAGCAATATTTTATGGTCACACAAAAAAATTGAAGTGAGCAAATCATGTGAAAAAATAAAGGCCAACAGCGACTAAAATTTTCTTCATACGTTTAAAAAATCATCCTTTTATGTGATTGTGGATGCTATCCCTTTTACTTCACTTTGCTGATTGATTCCAATCAATCAACTGACCTTTTTAAAAACAACTTTAATAAACTGAGATATTATGAAATATTTCGTGTTGCCTACAAGGTTTTCAGACTTCTTTATCTACCTATTGACAAGTCTGTTCACTTTTCAGGCCATTTATAATTTTCTTCATGTACTTTTTAACTAAACCAACCCTACTATGAAAACAATTTTTCTTACTATCGCATTGGCGATCAGCAGCATGGCTATGTATGCCCAAATCGGAAATCCACGATCCTTTTTTGAACAACAGGATGAATCCCAACTTCATAATGA
>Ga0172377_10000069_pt1 | contig 82305 bp, 65 predicted proteins | sample Pumphouse3metaG_FD_119749 | JGI IMG/M metagenome (GOLD analysis project Ga0172377, IMG submission 119749) | Leachate microbial communities from a municipal landfill in Southern Ontario, Canada - Pumphouse #3 metaG | ecosystem: Engineered > Solid waste > Landfill > Unclassified | place: Canada...
AGATTGTTTTTACTCTTGCTACACTTATTGCTGCTCCATTTACTGGTGGTACTTCTTTAGCTCTTTTACCAATTGCAATAGGTGCAGATATTGGAATGTGGCAAGGTGGTTCACTTGCAAATGGAACTATGAACCCTTTTAAGTGGGATTATAGCAGTAAAACTTGGGGTTACATGCTTAGTGGTACAGTGGTAGGAGGACTGAGCGGTTATGTCGGCAGAGCGATAGCTGCTTCAGAAATACCGATGGCAAATACATTAGGTATTATGGGAGCATCGTTAACAAACTCCGTTGGAACTTATGCATATACAGGCGGGCAAACTGATATTTCAATGAGTTTTGGTGTTGCTTCTTGCAAATATCAAGGATGGACACTACTGCGCAATAAATCAATATCCTACGCTTTTTTTATACAATTCTTGATTGAAACTAATCCATTCTATTCAGATTTTGTTCTTTTGCAACTCGACAATGAAATTCAAAACAAACTAAGGGCAGCCAAGTACAAGATTTCATTTAAGGCTATCCATAAACAAGCATTAAGCTTGCATCAATATAGCAAGAGCTGGTATATACATTTAATACTGTGGACAATTTCTATTTTATTTATCTATAAACTTTTATTACAATGAACAAACTAACTATTTTAATTTCAATCGTATGGTTATGCTGCACTAGTTGTTCAGCCAATCATAGCTCAGGCATGGAGTATGTTAAGTTATTAGAAGATAGATCTCTTGAATTGTCTGAAAACACAGAACCAATTCAACAGAGAATTTATCAATCATTTGTTAATTCCATAATTAGTAAGAATACATCCCTTTTAGATACAGTGTATAAAGAACTGGAAAATATGTATGCTAAGAATCAAAGTAATATTATTGTTTATTGGAAGGCTTATCTCTTGTACTATAAATCTATATATTATATTCAATTAAGCGATAAAGATAATTCTGAACTTTCAATTAACGCAGGTATAAAACTGTTAGGGGAATTAAAAAGAAAAAACTCTGATGATTATGCTTTGCTTGCATTACTACAAGGCTTCTCTACCCAATTTCAATCAGGTATTATTGCAGGCAAAATCTCATCACAGAGGGAAAAGAACGTTAAACGTGCTCTTGAATTGGACCCATCAAACATTAGGGCATACTATGTTTATGCCAACGGCGACTTTTATACTCCTATACAGTACGGTGGTGGAAAAAAAGCCGAAGAATACTTATTAAAAGCGCTTGCCTTAGAGGAAAAGCCTATTATCAATCCCTTTATACCAACCTGGGGCAGAGAGGAATCTTATGTCTTGTTAATTCAACTTTATATTCAAGAAGAAAAATGGGACTCTGCAAAGAAAGTGTTTTCAGAAGGAATTAAGCAGTTTCCTGACAGCTTTAGCATTCAAAGATTTGCACAAACTTTGATTAATCATTAGCCATGTTTCTAACAGGAACTTGTTCATACTTGACAATGGTATTACTCAAATGGATTTTGGTTTTATTCTTAGTTTTTTGTTTTCCGTTCATGGGATTAACACAAAACCACAAGCTTGTAGGCAAAGTAGTCGAAGCGAAGAAGAATCCAATATTTGCTGCCAACGTTTATCTTTCCGACCTCCGTCATGTTACTATAACCGATTTGGATGGACGTTTTGAGTTATCAATTGACCAAATATTTCCTGAAGACACTTTAGTGGTTTCTTTTGTTGGATATCAAAAAAGTACCATAAAACTATCAGAACTTGATTTCAGAGAATTTCATGAGTTTTTATTACTTGAGGATATAATAAGTTTTGAGGCGGTAGAAGTTATAGGCAAAAATCCAATTTCTGAGAGTTCTTCCATCTCTAAGCTTGAAAGATTAGAAATCTATGGTATCCCAATAGCTGCAGGCGATCCGTTAAAAGCTGTAACGGCATTGGCATCATCAACTGATACAGATGAAACTGCCAATCCTTCGTTAAGAGGCAGCTCTACTGATCGTTCAATTGTAACTTTGAATGGTGTTCCTGTTTTGAATCCGGTTAGGAACAGCCAGATATCAGGAATTGGTAATTTTAGCTTGTTTAATACCGAAATTATTTCTGAACAATACATCTACGCCAGCAATCCTCCTTTGACGTATGGAAATTCAACAGCAGGCCTGGTTGAAATCAAAACACCACACGACGTATCTGCAAATCAGACACAATTTTCCGTTGGTTTAGCAAACCTGGGGCTTTTTTTAACCAGAAAAGTCAAGGATAATTCATTTATACAGGCTTATAGCAATTACCAATTCAATGACATTTTTACCTTGGTTAATAAAGAATCGATGGATAAACTAAATAGCTTTGGGAATTACGATGCAGGCTACAATTTAAAAATCAGGATAAATGACAAGTTGACATTAAATTCATTTACATACGGTATCAGTGAATTCTACAATATGGAGTCAGAGCAATTTTCCTTTGTCGACAATTCAATTGCTGATAATAAAAGGGTTTTCACTATAAACAATTTGATACTAACCACCAACAAAGGGATTTTGAATTTAAACAGCGGTTATGATATTTCCAACTCAAATTACAAATACGGGATTATTAAATCGAGTAAAAGAAACAATATTTTATACAGTTCCATTGATTATAAATGGTTTCTGCATTCTAATAGTGTATTGCAATTTGGAACTTCATACACTCATTCAGGGTACTCTTTTAGAGACACTATACCTAAGTTATACTTTTTATTAACACCGGAATCCCCAAATTTTTCTGTTGATACCAGCCTATATAATAATAATTTTGAGAGTTACTTTTTTTCAAAATGGCAGCTAAGCAATAAAATGGTATTATCATCAGGTATCCGATCTAATTTGCCTATAGGTGATCAAAAACACTACATTAGTTTTCAATCAGGGCTTCGTTACGATGTAAGTATTAATAGTTCTTTTCTTTTCAGCTTTGGTAAATATAACAATTATTCTATACCTAATTATTCGTTGTATAAATACCGGTTGTTAAACAGTAAACACCTTGCCTTGGACTATTCATTTAATACAAATAAAATGCTTATTAATGCAGCAGTTTATTACAAAGATGACAGCGGAGAGGATACCCCTCAGGATGCATTGGAAGGATTGGTTATTTATGATAAATTGGAGTATTTCGGTTTAGAACTTTCTGTTGAAAGAGACTTTTATAGATATTTTAAACTCTATTTAGCAAATACATTTTTAAATCAAACACTATTTTATGATGGAGAGGAATACACTGGTTCTAAATCATTGAAGTATTTTATTAAAACATCACTAAACTATAATAATCCTAAGCTATTTAACTTATCACTAACCTACATTACACGCCCCGGGCTTTATTACACAAATATTATTGGAGCAGAATATATTTCAGAATACGACATGTTTTTTCCAGTTTATGGCGTCTACAATAATAACCAATACAATAATTATAACAATTTGAGTTTGAGTATCAATAGATACTTTAGACTAAATAACTCAGCAGTAATTGCTTTTGCTTCCATTAGCAACATTCTAAATTTTCACAACGAAAGAACCTCAATTTATAACAACGACTTCTCTTTTAGCTATTTCGATTTTTATCAAAAAAGAACAATTTATTTTGGGGCTATTTTTAGATTTTGACATATACATATGACTCCAGCTTTCTATTCTGTCTTTTAGCAGTAAAGAGCATATTGAAAAGTTAAGTATTAAAAGGCCAGCTACCAACATGGTATATATTTTATTGCTGAGATTGTGCTAATATGAAAGGTTGTGGTTCGCATCAAACTTCATCCTGGTCAGGCAGTGATGTGCTCCGAAATCGGTAACAAAAACATATCGCCAACCCGTTTACAAGGACCAATAAATAAGCTGGTTGTACACATATAAACGAGCTGCTAAGAGTAAGCCAAAATTATAAAAGTGAGTTAGGAGAAAAGATCTGAGATCAATAGCATTAAATATTAGTGAGAATATCAAATATTTCTAAAGGATACCACTTCAGCAGTTAGGCACATAAATCATACACGCATATTTAGGTAAGGTATGGTCCTGATGCGTTCAGGTGAACGGGTTTTTCAAGATCAGGTCTACTGCAAAATAATGTCCTGAAATCGGTCTTTTGCTACCAATAAGCTGGTGCATATATCCCACATGAACCGTTATTGGTGTTGTGAGAGGCGAAATTGCATAATACAGCATGAACCGGCTGTCTTTATATGAAAAACTACCCCAGCTTTGGTTTTCTGAAGAATGTGAAACCGCAAATAACTGTTCGGATATGGCTATGATCTTATGTTTTTTGTCTTGAGTGACAGGTATTTCAAGCTTAAGTTTAAAACGAGACCTCAGTTGAATATCTTCTGGATACTTCTCAAACTCAGGGGCATAAAATCTTCTGAACTCTTGTTTCAGGCTTGCATTGAGAGCTATCTTCTCAAACGATATCTGATAGGATACTGCTCCATTGAGACGTATCTCCTGCCTGTAAGCCGGGTCAGCTCTCTCATAAGGTGCTGATGTCATATATAAGTTCAACGATCGATAGCTCATCGCAAAGGAGTAGTCCCAATGTGGGTGAGCACGCTTTTTAAACTCCTGATTGAACATAAACGCACCTGGTTGGCCAAGCGGATTAGCCTCATCTGCATAATTTCTGGTACCATATCCTAAACTGGTGGTCGATTGCCAAAGTCCTTTTTGATCAGGCTTAATAGTCTGATTGACAGCCAATGCCACCCAAGCCCCGTGATTGATCTTGCCCATACCCGGCGGACTGATCTGACTGCATACAACCCAAGGTAACATAAAAAAAAGAAGGATGAAAAACAAGTGTTTACAGTTCAACCGATGATACAACATATACAGATAGCTATATTTTTATTTAAAACCTAAAGATTGCGGCAAAAATGCAAAATTGTTTGTACAATCCAATGCAACCCTTAGGTTTTATTTTACGTCTTTATCATAGTCATTAATTTTCAAATCAAATTTTCACTTATCAAACTAAAAATCTATTTATGAATAACAAATTATTTTTCCCATTACTTTTTTTTATCTTCGGCTTTATTGGATTATCGGCTCAGAATGAGCAATCCTTGCCTTGGTATACAGGGAATCATCTGCTTCATCTTGAGGGAGGATCCTATTTTATGGGTGGCGATATAAAAGAAGACTTGTCTATCCGTCAGAATATCAGCTATTATGAGGCAAGTCAGTACTCGCCGGGTATTATAACACCTGAAACTAAGACGTATTTATTTGGTATAAAGTATGAATATCATTTGCCTCATTTCAATAGTGGTATATCAACAGGAATACGTTTTATCGGATTACAAAACGAACTAATCGGTTATACCTCAAGGGTGTCTCGCTTTTTTTACCTGCGTTATTCGGAATCGGATAGTGATACGAAGTTTGCACGCATCAGCTCTCTTATGGAAAACTATTACGCACTAACCGTTCCTTTTGAATTACGTATAGGATTATATCAGTTTACCGGTATCAATTTTTTTGCGAAAGCTGGAGTGGAATATTCCCTAATCAATTTCAAAAAAGAGGTGAATATTCAGTTTCAGGAAGAAACCATGATGCCTTATCACAATATGTTGGTACAAGAGATAACCGATCCTGCCAATACTCATTTTGCTACTTTTTACAGCTCTTTAGGTATTTCTTTTGGAAAGAACGACAAGATCAATTTTGCTCTTGAAGTGCTGTTACCATCTTTTGTATTGACCGATAATAATTTTCATCTTCTTGATATCAAGGAGTTTGATGGAATAAAATTATCTGTTTACTTTCCTGTTTCACCCTTTAAAACCAATAACCGATGAAAAAGATTTTAATAGCCTTCGTATCCGTACTTTCTTTGAACCTTCTTTTCTCATGTCAAAAGATGAGTGATTATGAATTATCTGGAACAGTTTTCATAGAAGACCCTTATTATCCGGGCTTACCTATTTATTCCGAATGGGGTTATAACACGTTTGGGGCTTATATTGATCGCAAACCCTTTATTTCCACCGACTATGACTTGCCGGTGAAGCTGATAGCCAATTCTGATACCTTGCATATGATATTCAGAGGGAGAATGGGACAAAAGTCGGTTGATATGACTTTTTCTATCAAAGGACCTACACCCTCTTCCTATGAAGACCTGATTGAATTGGATGAGACCAATTATAATCTTCAAGATACCGGACGATTGGTGAAGCTGAAAATAGATGGAACAACAACTGAGCTTCGTATTATTGAAGGCGAGTTGATAATCAATCGCGTACAACGGCTTTATGTAGATGAAGAATTAAGCCGGACGATCATGTCAGGCTATTTCAGATTCAAGACATTTTTATATGATGAGCCTGTAGCCATTTCACAAGGAAGGTTTGACTTTGGAATCGGATATGAGAATTTTTATCGGTATTAACTGGTAAGGTCGGTACTACCACTGAACCAGCATGCCTGATTGTCCATTTTATTTATTGGTTTTGTTTTACCATAGTCGATAGCTGGTAGATCAATGGCAAATGTTTTACCCGAAAGCACTACTTTTGCAACAATTTGGTTAGTATGAAGCATATTGTTGCATTTTTTTGTGTCTTTTATATCTTTAGTGGCCTAGTGTTTTCACAGCAAAGCCTTATCAAGCCTGATTTACATCCGCCCCTAGAAATTCCCTTGTATTTGTCTGGTACTTTTGGTGAGCTACGTTCGGATCATTTCCATGCCGGTGTTGACCTTCGCACTCAAACAGTAGAAGGTCATAAGGTGTTGGCAGTTGATGACGGGTACGTAAGTCGGATAGCTATTTCCACAGGAGGGTACGGGAAAGCTTTGTATATCACACATCCTTCCACAGGTCTCACCTCGGTATATGGACATCTTCAACGGTTTAACAAAGAGATAGGCGAATATGTCAAAGCGAAGCAGTATGCATTACAATCGTTTCAAGTGAACTTGTTTCCGGAAGCAGCTCGCCTGGTAGTCAAAAAAGGCGAGCTGATAGCCCTTTCGGGTAATACAGGCTCTTCGGGCGGGCCTCATCTGCATTTTGAGATACGGGATACACCAAGCCAACAAATAATGAACCCATTGTCGTTTGGACTGAAGATAAAAGACTATATACGTCCGAAAATTGTAGAGATCGCTGTTTATCCTGAAAATGACTCAGCCTTTATTCTTGGAGAAAACAAACGATATATCAGTTCTGTAGCCGGATGGGGCGAACAGCACCGGCTGCCTGCCAATGAACCCTTAACCGTATGGGGCGAGCTGTCGTTCGGGATAAACACTTATGACACCCATAACGATACACCCAATAAAAATGGAGTTTACAGCATAGAGCTGATGATAGATTCAACTATAGTGTTCAGCATGGCAATGGATCGCTTTTCATTTGATGAAACACTTTATATCAATTCGTTGATAGATTATGGGTACTATATTCAGAATAACACCCGTTTTATCCGAACAAAAATTGATCCGCTCAACAAACTAAGTCTGTATGGAGACATGCCGCATACAGGCAGTTACAGCTTTATGGAAGAACGGGAATATACGGGTTGCTATACAGTGACGGATCATCATGGGAATATCTCAAAACTGCCTTTCACTCTTGTAGCTCAAAAGCCATTAATAGATACTGCTGACACTGAAGTGGCAACAGATAGTACAGTCTTGGTTCAAGCATCCGAAGGATATAGCTACAAAGAACAGTCGTTTTCATATTCAATACCTGCAAGGGCCTTGTACAAGGATGAACGACTCACTCAGTATAAAATCCGGCAAAACACTTATTTAAGTGATGTGATTTGTATAGGAGATGAGAAAATACCTTTACACAAAGCGATACAACTACATATAAATATTCCCGAACTATCGCTGCCTGAGGAAAAGCTCTTAGTGGTATCACTAAAGAATGACAAACCTCCTGTACCTCTCGGAGTAAAGATTGAGAATGGAACCATCAGCCTGAAAACCCGTAAATTTGGATGTTTTGCTATAATGGCTGATACCCTCCCTCCTCAGATACGTCAAAAGAATGCGTTTCAGGATACACTGACTGACAGTGTTACACTTCTTAGGTTTGAAATTGAAGACGAGCTGTCGGGTATTGGAAGCTATAGAGCCGAGCTAAACGACAACTGGCTGCTGATGGAATATGATCCTAAAACAAAGACCTTGTTTTATGAAGTAGATGAACGACTAACTAAAGGAAAAAATACGTTTAAACTGATAGTTACAGATAAGCAGGGAAATGCTTCTGTGTTTAGAAAAACTTTTATCAAACTATAGATGAGCTCTTTACAATACGATTTCAACAAACAGATTCACCGGATAGGTACTTCAAGTATCAAATATGATCGAAGAAAAGAGGTGTTCAACACCGAAGATGTACTACCTATGTGGGTGGCCGATATGGATTTTGAGACCCCCGATTTCATTCGTTTTGCCATTATCGAACGGGCTATGCACCCAATTTACGGATATACTTTTCGGGATGACAGCTATTACGAGGCGATGATTAGCTGGTTGCACAGACGTCATGGCTGGCAGGTTCAGAAAGACTGGATACTATACACACCAGGTGTTGTGCCGGCATTAAACATAGCTGTATTGGCGCATACCGATCCGGGTGATAAGATCATCATACAGCCACCGGTGTATTTTCCATTTTTTACTGCGGTAGAAAACCATGGCCGCTCCTTGCTTATCAACCAGCTTCTGTTAGAGGAAGGGCGATATCGTATGAATTATAATGAGTTGGAGCAGCAAGCAAAAGAGGCGCGCATGCTGATCTTATGCAATCCGCATAACCCTGTAGGCCGGTCGTGGGAAAAAGAAGAGCTTCAGCAGCTTGCCGATATTTGTTTGGCCAATGATGTGCTGATCTTATCCGACGAGATACACAACGACTTAGTGTTACCTCCAAACCAACATCAGGTACTTGCTGCATTATCCGATGAGGTTGCCGGTATCACACTCACAGCTCATGCAGCAAGTAAAACATTTAACTTAGCGGGATTAGCCAGCTCAGCCATGATCATTCCTAATACAAGTCTGCGGCAGCAGTTTGAGAAACAACTGAAAGCCATGCACATTGAAATGGGTAATTTATTTGGGTTTCAGGCTACACAAGCTGCTTTTACTCATGGGGATGAATGGGTAGATCAGCTGCTGGACTACGTGCAGAAGAATATAGAGTTTACTATAGGGTTTCTTAAAGAAAAACTACCCAAATTACGGGTCATACAGCCGGAAGCAACCTATATGGTCTGGCTTGATTTCAATGCTTATGGCCTTACAGATGATGAATTGGCCGAGACTATCATACATCAGGCCGGGTTAGGACTGAACCGGGGCAGTATGTTTGGCCCGGGAGGTTCTGGATTTATGCGTATAAACCTGGCGTGCCCGATGAAAATAGTACAGAAAGCATTGGATCAACTCGTACGTGCTTTTGAAGCCATCTAATCACAGGCTAAATAAATATATATTTCAATAAAAACAGCGCAGCAAGAATATACATTGATACGCTAAGTTTGTTGAACCTTCCTGTTAAAAGGTTAATGATCACATAGCTCAACATACCTAATGCGATCCCTTCTGATATGCTGTAGGCCAATGGAATTATCAATACACAGATAAAAGCCGGTATTGACTCGGAATAGTCGTTCAGGTCGAGCTCCCTGATTGAAGAAAGCATAAACAATCCCACTACTATCAAAGCTGGTGCTGTGGCTGCCATAGGAATAGAAATGAATAAGGGAGCAAAAAACAATGCTATAATAAAACAGATAGCCGTAACTAAGGCGGTCAGTCCAGTCCTGCCCCCTTCTGCAACACCCGAAGCACTCTCTACAAAAGTAGTTACCGCACTGGTACCTAAAATAGCACCTGTAGTAGTACCAATTGCATCAGCCATAAAAGCACGTTTGATTTGAGGTATTTGACCATTCTTATCCAACATATTGGCTTTGGTTGCTACTCCGACTAAGGTACCTAAGGTATCGAAGATATCAACAAATAGAAAAGTGAAAATGATGATAAGCATATCAAAAGTCCATATCTGAGAAAAATCGAACTTGAAAAATATTGGTGAAAAAGATGGTGGCAAACTTGCAATCCCTTGAAAATGAGTGATACCCATAGGTAAGCCAATGAGTGTTGTAAGTATAATACCAATCAGCAGATCACCTTTGATCTTTTTCAACATCAAAAATGAGGTAATAGCCACTCCTATCAGTGCCAACAAGGCTGGACCGGAAGTGATGGTACCTAATTTAACTATAGTAGCTCCATCAGGTATAATGATCTCTGCATTTTGCATACCCACAAACGCAATAAAAAGTCCAATACCTACACTGATAGCTGTTTTCAATGAGTTAGGAATAGCATTGACAATCACTTCACGTATATTAAATAATGTCAGTAGAATAAATAATATTCCTTCTATCAGCACGGCTGTCAGTGCAAATTGCCAGCTATATCCCATATTTAATACTACAGTATAGGCAAAGAAAGCATTGATCCCCATGCCAGGCGCTAATGCAAAAGGTAGTTTAGCCCAAAAAGCCATAACAAGAGTTGCTATGATAGCTGACAAAGCCGTGGACGTAAACAACGCATTGGCATCCATACCTGTAGCAGCCAATATAGAAGGATGTACAGCTAATATATATGCCATAGTAAGAAAAGTGGTGATACCAGCCACTGCCTCGGTACGTATATCCGTACCGTTTTGTGTAAGTTGAAAGTATTTCTCTAACATAAGACTTTGTTGTTTTTTTAAATAGTATGACACGAACTTCGTATCAAAAGAAACGGATCTGAACACCAGATACTTTTCAAAGTCAAAGATAGAATAAGAGCAATACCTATGAAAATAAATAGGGGTATAAATATATATATTAATATAAGAATTTGATAATGAGTGGATTAAATTTCATTCTCAAATAAATATCCAAGAAAAGAGATAAGGTTGTTTCGGGCTTTAGTATCAGGGGATAAAATGTCTGATAATTTCTTTCGCATAGCTTTCCCAGCTCATATTTTCAGCAGTTTTGGTAATATTTTGTCTGTCAATAGGTTGTTTAATTGCTTTGAGCATACAGATTTTCATATCCTCTATGTCGCCATCTTTTGCCAGATATCCATTAAAGCCGTCTATCACTGTTTCGGGGAAATGACCTACGCGTGTAGCTAACATGGGCATTTGAAAATTATATCCTATGGATTCTACCCCTGAAGGCGTAGCAGTCAGATAAAACAAAAGCAGGTTATCGCTTACCTGAAAATAGCGATGAACCTCTTCATTAGGCACAAACTCATTCACTACTACTGTCTTATCTTCTATAGCGAGCTGCTTGATCAGGTTTAAAGGCTGATAATTCTGTTCGTCATCTTGTTTTTTTAGCACTAACTTTTTAGCCGTATCAAACAAGGCTTTTTTCACCTTTGTGCGTACCTTTTTTGTATCCAACGTTTGCCAGAATGATTCACCGACTATCAATAAGCTTATATCATCTCTTTCTTGTGCCAATCTGGCGAATGCTTCTATAGCCTGATGCAGTCCTTTATATTTTCGGATAAATCCAAAAAACAGAAAGACATGTTTTCGAAGTCCTAATTTATTTTTCTCAGCCTGCTTATCGAAATCAGGGTCTGGTTTAAACATGTCATAAACTGGGTGAAACAGTCGGATCACCTTTGTTGCTTTCGTGTCAGACACAGTTTGTTCTGGTGCTATTAGCTGAAGTTGTTTTTTTGGAAACAGAGTCTTCAACTGATCAGCTGTTTGTCCGGCATGAACCAGATACCCATAAGCCGAGCTGATGCCAAGCTTTGTGAGGCGGTTGTCAAGCTTGCTTCCTTCTTTCTGGATAACAAAATGCAGGTCGAATACAATACGTATTTGTGTCTTTGCCAGCCGTTTGGCGATATATCCAAGCGGTATTCCCTGAACGGCAATAGCCCATTGCATCACTACCAGATCAGGTTGAAGCCTGCGGATAAATTTGATGGTCTTTTGCCAGCTTGAAGGTCGGTTATAATTTGTCAGATAGTGCACCTTGATCCGGGTACCTTCCAACTGATCGGCACGGCTTTTACGATCTATAAAATCACGGGGAATAATAGCCGGATATTGCTGTGTCCATGAAATAATATGTACTTCAAGGTTTTCAAACCGATCAAAAGCCTTGGCAAGTGAGGTGTTGTAATTGGCAATACCGCCTTTGAAACGTGGTCCGGGACCAAAACAAACGATACGTGTCATCCGTTTTTATGGCAAAAATAGCAAATATGGCCTTGTAAACTATGACTTGGTTATAGCCATCAGACCAAATTGTAATTATCCAATCATTCCACTAAGGCAAACATTTCCATATGCCATAACTCTGAATTAAGTAACGCCTCTTTACTATTCAACCATATCTCAATTGTAAGTGGGCTGATTGGCATCTGATGATCCAAAAGGAATTTCTGCAGTTCATCGTACACATATGTTTTCTCATCATATTTCCCTTGAAACGATGCTCTTACTGCCTTACCGCCTGGCCGTATAAAATATCGGACCCGCCCGCTTTCTGTAACTTCTTCCGGTATTGGATAAGCTAAAGTAAATTCTATTTTATCGGGTTCATCCGACTGTTGAATCAGCACAAATAAATCGGCTACAGGTTGTTGGCGTGATTGCCGCATATATGTCTCCAATTTATTAAGTAGTAAGCTTGCCATTTCCGGTATTTCTTCTTGTGAAATAATCTTTGTGATCCCAACAGCAGGTTGTGGCTCTAATTCAACCCATTCTACCTTAGGAAGCTGCTGTTTATCTTCAGTTAATTCTTTGAGTGTTTGCAATCCTTTTACCTGCATAGGAGCTATTAAATTGCCGCTAAAAAAGCCAAAATACCGATGAAAAGGATACGCTAATTCGGTTAGCTTGAGCGTCCAGACCACCTCCACGCTATCACCCGACACAAAAAACTCCCACTCGTCTATCGCATGCCCGCCTTGTTTCATATCCAATACATTTTGAATTAGCTTATAAGGCTCACTTCGAATCACTTCAATACTTTGAGTATCATTTCGGTTACCAATCCATTCCAAGCGACTTCCCTGTCCTGTCTCCGGCCCGGAATACAACAGGCGTAAATTTGTATCAGCCCACTCAAAAGGGCTCCATTCAGGCCATAACCGAAGACTGTTGACATGACGAAATACAGTCTTGACATCGGTTTGCATCCATAGACTGTTTCGCACTTCAATATGATCCGACATGAAAAGTGGAAGAATAAAGATCACAGCAGTAAGAATAAAAAAAACCGATCCAAAAAATTTTAACACACGCATAGCGACAACCTTTAGATATGAATAAGCGAAGGTAAAGATATTTTACAGGCCCTATAGTTGATTTATCAAAGACACTACAGTATCAATTTCTCAAGCTTTGAGCCTGATTACATATTATAGCTATGCATAGTCAAACAGTTTCGGTCTTATCAAGATTCATTATAAATAAAGTATTGACACAGTTTGACCCGATGGGATTCATTAATTTTGACCTTCCAATTTGGAATTTGCGTAAAGATCAAGATATATGCTATTGTTAGATGCGTATGGCTTTACTTTTTTACTTAAAAACTTGAATTTGTTAGCATGAAAAGATTAGTTTTTTGTTTACTGTTACTCACCCATATCACACATGCTCAGGTTAGTCATGTGTTTGAATTTTCTCAACCTGATGTAACACATATCGGGCAGTTTTTTTCTCTCGAATTGCAGGGTACTATGAATACCGGTCTGGCTGGCACACCGGCTTTACCATATCAGATGGTTAGTTTATTATTGCCTCAGGGTCAGATAGCTGCTTCTATCGAAATCGTTCGTGACAACAAAATAACTCTTGATGGAAATTATCTGCTTTATCCGGCACAAGCCTCACGTCCTCTTTCGGCTCAAAAGGAATACACGTTTCAATTAAACGAACATATTTATCAATCTACTGCAGCTTTTCCTGAATCAGTTCATGGACAGCTTGTTACGGCTACACTGCATGGTCATCAGATAGCTATGTCAAGTTTTACTCCAGTAGAATATATTCCTGCTACAGGCCAGGTATCGCTTTATAAGAAGGTAACCGTCATCATTCATACTCGGCCAGATCCTGCCTATCCACAGCATTTAGCAATGGTACGTACTGATGATTATGCATCTGATGCCATTAAACGTATAGCGCAAAATGTATCTCAAATACCTAGTTATCAGTCTAACCGTTCGGCAAGCGACACCTATGAGCTGTTGATCATCACACCTCAAAATTTTGCACAAGCATTTGAACCGCTGATAGAGTACTACTTCACCAAAGGAATACGAACGCAGCTGATTACCAAAGAAACTGTGGTATCTCAGTTTTCAGGGCAGGACGTTCAGGAAAAGATCCGAAACTGTATCATAGATGCGTATCAGAATCACCATATTGAAAATGTGTTATTAGGTGGTGATGTGGAGCATATCCCCTATCGTGGTTTTTATTGCTACGTACAGTCAGGCAGTGGCTATAGCGATAATAATATACCTGCCGATCTGTATTATGCAGCCCTTGACGGTACCTGGGACGATAATGGCAACAATATATGGGGTGAGCCTGATGAAGCCGATCTGCTGCCAGAGATTGGTGTAGGACGCATGCCGTTCAGCAATATCACCGAACTGAATAATCTGTTAAACAAAACTATGATGTATCAGACCCAGCCGGTATTAGGCGATTTTCAGAAACCACTGCTTGTGGGCGAAAATTTATACTATAGTCCTGATACCTGGGGAAGAGATTATTTAGAGCTATTGATAGGAACACATCATGATAACGGATATACAACAACCGGTATCCCTGAAAGTTATGATATACAGAAGATGTACGAGTATGATTATTATTGGTCGAAATCACAACTTATCAGTGCAATTAATCAAGGTGTGCAATATGTGCATCATGTAGGGCATGCAAGCGAAACCTATGTAGCCAAGATGACAAATTCTGATATCACCAATTCCAATTTTAATCAGACAAACGGTATTTCCAAGAATTTCACGATCTTTCATACTCACGGCTGCGACTGTGGTGCCTTTGATTATAACGACTGTATTCTTGAGCGGATGGTAAATATTGAAAATTTTGCTGTGGCGGCGGTAGGTAATTCTCGGTACGGTTGGTTTAATGAGGGTCAGACGGAAGGACCGGCAGCCCATCTGCATCGTGAGATGACCGATGCACAGTTTAACAAAAAGATTGGTGATATAGGTAGTGCGCTGTCTGAAGCCAAGCGCCAGACAGCACCCTGGGTTACAGCTCCAGGACAATGGGAAGAAGGTGCGTTACGATGGAATTTCTACGACCTAAATATATTAGGCGATCCCAACCTAAGCGTATGGACCGATGAGCCTTATGCTGTAACCGCCGACTATCAAACTGAGATTTTTGTGGGTTCACCTGAGCTTACTGTTGAAGTATGGATTAACGACAGTCCGGCTCCAAATGGATACAGAGTGAGTGTGGTGAAAGACGACATAATCGTAGCAAACGGATTAACAAATGAAAACGGAAACCTCATACTCTATTTCGATGAACCTGTTACAGAAGCAGGCGAAGCAAATCTCATAGTGTCAGGGTTTAATATATTCCCGCACACTTTTGATCTGCTTTTCATTGCCTCTGAAGGTCCATTTGTAGTCTATGAAAGTCATACCATAGATGATAGCACACCTAATGGAAATGGCAACGGCATACCGGAATATAATGAGACGGTGAGTTTAGGGATCTCTTTGGAGAATATAGGTGTTGAACATGCACAGAATGTGGTGGTTATCTTGTCAGCTGATGATGAATTAGTAAGTATTGATAATCCCGAAACTGAGCTTCCGTTCATTGGATCAGGTGAGACAGTGCTATTAAATGAAGTATTTATTGTCAGCTTTGCCAAAGAAACTCCCGATCAGCATCAGGTGAAATTTCAGCTTCAATGCTCTGATGGAACAGATAATTGGAATAGTAGTTTTAACCAAACTATAAGTGCTGCCATACTTTCTATAGGCGATCATCTACTCAACGATCATCAGGGCGGTAACGGAAACGGAAGGCTTGATCCGGGTGAAACAGTACAGTTTGAGGTTGAGATTCACAATACGGGCCATAGTGCTACTCAAGCCTTAACAGCTGAGTTTACAAGCATATCACCTTATGTTACTCTGACAGGGGAAGTGCAGGAGATCGGTGTAATGGATAGCAATAGCACGCAAACAATTAGCTGTGAGCTTCAGGTAAGTAGTGACACTCCGCCTGGAATGACGGTGACACTCAACATGAGAGTGTATGATCAGGTTTGGGATGAGGCTTTATCTCTTATACTGCCTATTGGACTGCAAATTGAAGACTTTGAAAGTGGTAATTTCGATATGTATGAATGGCATCATGACGGAGATGCAAATTGGATGATTAGCATGTTTAACCCTTATGAAGGAAATTTTTCTGCTAAATCGGGTAATATAAGCCACAATCAGAAAAGCGACCTCTGGATAAGCCTTATCAATGCGAGTGAAGGGACCATTAGCTTTGCACGTAAGGTGTCATCCGAAAATAATTATGATAACTTGAATTTTTACGTCAACGAATTATTACAGGCACAATGGTCGGGTGAGCAAGACTGGGAGGAAGTGAGTTTTATTGTCCCCGAAGGACAGAATATTCTTCGCTGGAGTTATGTGAAAGATCAGAGCGTATCGTACGGTACCGATGCCGCATGGATTGATCATATCGTCTTCCCTTTCAATACCACTATGATAGGAATAGACGATCACAGGCTGTTGAATGCTGTTTCAATAATGCCTAACCCAGGAAAGGGATTATTCTATCTGTCCGGATTAGATAGCGAACAGCTTGACATACAATTGTTTGATATGGCCGGAAAAAATGTGTTTGAATATCAGGGCTATCCGCCTTCAAACCTGAATATAGGACATCTTGAAGACGGGGTATATGTGTTGCAGATAGTCCAACCGGAAAAGGTGTTTCGCACTAGACTGATCCTCAGCCGCTGATCTTGAATCGCATGTGCTGTATCAGGTGGTCGGTGGCTTTCAGATAAAAATCTCCTCAGGATATTTTATCTCATATAAAAACAGGGCGTGTGCTGGCACTGAAACTCCTGCCCTGCCCCGGTCCTTGGCTTCGATGATACTGCGTATTCCTTCAGCCTTATACTTTTCTTTACCAATATCTAACAAAGTACCGGTGATAGCTCTGACCATATCTCTAAGAAAACGATCGGCGGTGATAGTGAAAATCAGCAGATCACCTTTTTGTGTCCATTCAGCCTGATATATCTCACAGTAATTCGTCTTACTTTTAGAGTGCAGCTTGGCAAAACTGGTGAAATCATTATACGTCCTCAATATTTCAGCAGCGCGTTGCATTGCTTCCACATTCAATTCACCAAACACATAATAGGCTGTATTAGTTCGGAATGGGTCCTTTTTCCGTGTGATCACATATTTGTAGCTTCGTTCTAAGGCATCGAATCGGGCATGTGCCTTAGGTTTGACAGATAGGAGATCAAATACTGCCACATCTTTTGGAAGAAACGCATTCAGCTCTGTTATCCAATCCGATTTATCTGCTATGTCAAGAGGTTCAAGCATGTCGAAGTGTGCATAGAACGACCAGGCATGAACTCCGGTATCTGTTCGGCCACAGCCTGTTAGGCTTATCTTTTGCCTGAGTTTCAGACTCAGACAAGTCTCGAGTTCCTGCTGTACACTGTGTGCGTTATCCTGTCGCTGCCATCCGTGATACGCACTACCATGATACGACAGATGTAAAAAATATCGCTGCAAATCAATGGATTTAATCGCACAAAATTAATATATTCGATCAGATATTTCTTTTATAACCGATATCATGCATCAGATAACCGGCAAATGGATGGAAAGCTGATCAATTAGTGATCTCGTACAATTGGCTTACTTTTGTGCTCAAATTTTCAACCTATGCGTGGAAATAAGTCCATTCTTTTTGTTACTACCCTTAGTTCGTTTCTGACAACTTTTATGGGCTCGGCTATTAATATCGCTTTGCCAAGTATAGGTAGTGACCTGCAATTAAATACTATTGCATTAGGCTGGGTCTCCACATCTTATTTGTTGGCAGCTGCTATTTTTCTACTTCCTTTTGGACGTTTGGCCGATACCTATGGTCGTAAGCGCTTCTTTTTAAGTGGGATAGCCGTCTTTGCAATAGGATCATTGTTATCAGCTATGTCGAAAGGTCAGTTGTTGCTTATCACCTCGCGTGTGGTGAATGGCATAGGTGGCGCATTGATTTTTTCTACCGCTTTAGCCATACTCACCAATGCTTTTCCTAAGGAAGAACGTGGTAAAGTACTGGGTATCAATGTAGCTTCTACTTATTTAGGACTAAGCATTGGCCCTACTATAGGAGGTGTGTTGACTGACTACTGGGGTTGGCAGAGTATATTTATTGTTTCAACGGTATTAGGTATCAGCATGATCCCTTTTGCAATGAAGAGACTTCAGCGTGACCATCACAGTTCTTATACGGCAGAATTCGATTTAAGAGGTTCTATCCTTTATGCTGCTGGATTGGCATTGATCATATACGGATTCCCTAAGATAGCAGCTTTGGAAGGAGTTATCTATCTGCTGACAGGAATAGCGTTAATGGTATGGTTTGTTCGGATTGAGAACAAAGTCAGGCAACCTTTGCTGAATGTGAATATTTTCAAAGGCAATCAAGTTTTTGTGTACTCTAATCTGGCGGCTTTCATCAATTACAGCGCTACTTTTGCGTTGGTCTTTTTGATGAGTTTTTTTCTTCAGAACGTCAAGGGGATGGATGCCCGTCAGGCTGGTATTATTCTGATGGCACAGCCGGTTATGATGACAGTATTCTCGCCTTTAGCCGGCCGACTGAGCGATAAGGTGGAGCCTCAGTATGTCGCTAGCCTTGGCATGGGACTGGCCGTAGTCGGGCTGATCGCATTTATCTTCCTGACCCCGGCAACACCAGTATGGTATATAGTGCTGTTTCAAATGATACTAGGATTAGGCTTTGCGTTGTTTTCTTCGCCCAACACCAATGCAGTGATGAGCTCCGTTCAGCCTCAGCATTATGGATTTGCCTCTGCTACCTTAGGCACTATGCGACTTACCGGACAGACAGTAAGCATGGGTATCAGCCTGATGATCATCGCACTGATGATGGGTAAAACCGGAGCTGGGATACACGACACTACCGGACTGCTGCAAAGTATTAAACTGTCTTTCTTTGTTTTTGCAATCCTATGTACTGTAGGAGTTTATTTCTCGATGAAACGAGGTAAAGTAAGAAAAGCTATCTCTAAATAAATTCTATGAGGCAAGTCAGATGTTAAGTGCACTGATGATCCGATCTATTTTCCGGCCTAAGTTTTTATCTTCGGCCTCATACTGCTCTCTTGAAGAAAGTGTGCCTTTCACTCCGAAATAAAATTTTATCTTAGGTTCGGTACCCGATGGCCGTATGCTTATCTTGCTGCCATCCTCTAATATAAATTGCAGCACATCCGATTTGGGTAGATCAATTGTATTCTCGCTGCCTGTTTGCAAATCTTTGGTGACTGACAGCAGATAATCCTTGATAATCACTACTTTGCTACTATCCAACTCCTGAGGAGGATGGTTTCTGTATCGCTCCATCAATGCTTTGATCTCGGCTACTCCCTCCATTCCTTTTTTTGTTACCGACAACAGATGTTCTTTATAAAACCCAAATTCAATATACAAGTCTTGTAGCAGTTCCAACATAGATTTGCCAATATCTTTTGCCCATGCAGCCGTTTCGGCTAACATCACGCAGGAAATTACCGCATCTTTATCCCGTACAAAATCACCTACTAAATACCCATAGCTTTCCTCTCCACCACCAATGAATGTTTTCTTGCCTTCGTAGCGCTTGATCAGGTCGGCTATGTATTTAAAGCCGGTGAGCACATCATACGATTCTACCCCATATTTAGCAGCTATATCAACAAGTAACTCTGAGGTAACAATTGTTTTGGCAATGAACTCATTCCCTGTCAGCAAGTTGTTTTCTTTCCATTTGTGAAGCAAGTAATAGATCAGCAGGCTGGCAGCCTGGTTTCCGTTGAGCAGCAAATAATCGCCTTTGCCATCTTTTACTGCTATACCAACTCTATCCCCATCCGGGTCGGTTGCCATCACTAAATCGGCATTCACCTCTTTGGCTTTTTTTATCGCCATACTCAGCGCTGCCGGCTCTTCGGGATTAGGTGAATGGACGGTAGGAAAATTCCCATCGACTATATTCTGGGCTTCTACCCCATATATCTGACTGAAGCCCACCGCTTTCAATGCCATAGGTGCGATACGTACTGTAGAGCCATGTATGGGAGTGAAAACTAATTTGAAATCTTTCTGACGCGAGATAGCCTCAGGCGATAATGACAGTTCCTTAACCTTTGTCACATAAATCTTGTCAAACTCCTCATCCAATACTGTGATAAGCTCAGGCTTAGTGTCAAAGCGTACATCTGCCGGGCCTTTGATCCGCTTTACTTCGGCAATTACATTTTTATCATGTGGTGCAATCAGTTGACCGCCGTCATTCCAATACGCTTTGTATCCATTGTATTCTTTAGGATTATGTGATGCGGTGATCACTATCCCGCTTTGGCATCCGAAATGACGCACAGCAAACGACAATACTGGTGTAGGCCGTAAACTGTCAAACATATACACTGCTATACCGTTTGCCGTCATCACTTCTGCCGTTATCTGTGCAAAGCCATCGCTGTTGTTACGGCAATCATGAGCAATAGCAACAGACGGTTGTGCGATATGCGGAAACATCTTCCGAATATAATTAGCTAAACCTTGTGTTGCCATAGCAACCGTATATTTATTCATCCGGTTGGTACCTACGCCCATTATACCTCGTAAACCTCCCGTACCAAACTCAAGATGGCGATAAAAACTTTCAGTAAGCTCCTTAGGATCATTGTCAATAAGCCATTGAACCTGTTGGATAGTTTCTATATCATAAGGTGGGTGCAACCAGGTTGATGCAGATTGCAAAATATCGGGATCAATCTTTGAATTCATATGTCAATTATTTTTTTTGTTGTACGATCTTCTTAAATCCATCGGCTATCCTATCCTTAGTCGGGTCGATGAGAATACCCATTGGTAGCTTAGAGAAAAATAATATAGTATTCAGTCGGGCCTCGTGCCATTGGGTTGGATACAGTCCTTCACACACTTCCAATGCTATTTCATCTTCAATCAAAAAATGGATACTGATGGTTTCATCTAATTCCATACCTTTATAATGTGTTGCTATCCTTATTTTCTCTCTGACCTGCATACCTTGTTGGAGCATTTCTATAGCTAATGCTTGTGAAAAAATCTGCGGTGGCACTTTCATTCCGTAATACGACAAGACTTTATCACAACAACCATATATCTTTACAGCGAGATGGCTACGTCTTTGTTTCTGTATCAAGTTCATTCAGACATTTTTTGAGGCTGTCTTTCCAGTATGGAATTTCAACCTGAAAGCTGCGTTTAAATTTCTCTTTACTCAACACGCTGTAGAAAGGGCGTTGCGTCTTGGCAGGGTAAGCAGAAGACGGGATAGGGAACACTTTACAATCGAATTGCTTTAATTCCATAATACTTTTAGCAAAATCGTACCAACTGATGGCACCTTCATTGCTGAAATGGAATATTTCTTGAGTTGCTTCACCTTTCCATTTATCAATGGCTAATAGTATTGCCCATGCAAGATCGGCTGCCCAAGTAGGGCTTCCAACCTGATCGGAGACAACTTGTATCTGTGATCTTTCTGATCCAAGCCGTATCATAGTTTTCACAAAATTATGTCCGGTAGCGGCATACAGCCATGAAGTGCGAAAAATAATGCTGTTACATGTATGATGCAAAAGCAAGCGTTCGCCTTCAGCCTTGCTTTTTCCATAAACCGAAATGGCTTGTATGAGATCATCTTCCTGATATGGCTTATAATGTTGTCCATTAAATACGTAATCAGTTGAGATATGGATTAATAAAGACCTGTTTGACAAGCAGGCATCGGCCAGAAATCCAACGGCTGTCGAATTAACCAGGTAAGCCTTGTCAGCTTCTTCTTCCGCCTTGTCAACTTGAGTATAACTGGCTGCATTGATACAGACATCAATACCGTGTGCAGTAAAGAATCCTTCAACCTGATCTTTTTTAGTGATATCCAATTCAGATGAGCCGGTAAAATACCACTGGTATTTCCGGTCTGAAGCAGCCAACTTGCGAAGCTCCATCCCTAACTGTCCGTTTGCACCTGTTACTAATATATTCACTCTCTCATCTTTTTAAATGATCAGATCACAGTTTTAAAATAGTCAATAGTTTTGATCAGTCCTTCATTCAGCTTAACCGTTGGTTCCCAGTTAAGTTTTTCTTTTGCTAAACTGATGTCGGGTCGTCTTTGCATGGGATCGTCCTGAGGCAGAGGTTGAAACACTATCTTTGATTTACTTTTTGTAAGCTCTATCACTTTTTCAGCTAACTCTATCATAGTGAACTCGTCAGGGTTGCCAATATTTACCGGGCCGGTAAAATCATCAGCGGTGGCCATCATACGTATCATTGCTTCCAACAGATCATCAATATATTGAAAACTACGAGTCTGCATTCCTGTTCCGTATATAGTTATATCTTCACCTTTCAAGGCTTGTACTATAAAGTTTGATACTACCCTGCCATCGTTGGGATGCATGTTTGGGCCATAGGTGTTGAATATCCGGATGATCTTGATACGAACTTTGTTTTGGGTGTGATAATCCACAAACAAAGTTTCGGCACATCGTTTCCCTTCGTCGTAGCAAGCACGCGGCCCTATTGGATTGACATGTCCCCAATAGCTTTCTTTTTGTGGATGCTCTTCAGGATTGCCATACACCTCACTGGTAGAGGCTTGTAACACTTTAGCCCGGATACGCTTAGCCAGTCCAAGCATATTGATAGCACCCATCACTGAGGTTTTGATCGTCTTTATCGGGTTATACTGATAGTGTACCGGTGATGCCGGACATGCCAGATTGTAGATCTCATCCACCTCAACATAATAAGGAGTAGTTACATCGTGCCTGACTAACTCAAAATATGGATGCGACAACAAATGAGCCACATTTTGTTTGCGTCCGGTGAAATAGTTGTCTAAGCAGATCACCTCATTGCCTTCGTTGAGCAGTCGTTCACATAAATGCGACCCGATGAACCCAGCACCTCCGGTAACTAAAATTCTATTCATATATTTATTATTTTGTAATTATCTGTGGATAAATCTATTCCAATATTTTAATGCCAATAAAACCGTTCAGCTTGCCTTTTTGTGTTTATACGATTTTTTATTTAGAATTGGTGATACCTATGCCAAAATAGTCGAATCCTTCATTTTTCATTTCTTTTGGATCGTATATATTTCTTCCATCGAAAATAGCTGGCTTTTTTAATAATTTCCTGATCACTCGGAAGTTGGGAAATTTAAACTCCGACCATTCGGTTACTATCACTAATGCATCGGCATCTACCAAGGCATCATATTGGTCGATAGCAAACTCAATTTTATCATTGAAAATTCGTTTTCCTTCTTCCATCGCCACCGGGTCGTAGGTTCGAACGGTAGCCCCGGCTTCTATCAGCTTAGCTATCACCACTCTCGAAGGCGCCTCACGCATATCGTCTGTATTGGGCTTGAACGAAAGCCCCCATAGTGCAATTGTTTTTCCTTTCAGATCGTTGTTGTAATACTTATTCAGTTTACGGAACAGTATAGACTTCTGATCTTCGTTCACTTCTTCTACGGCTCTGAGTACCCGTAGGTCATAGCTATAAGATCTGGCAGTCTTGATCAGGGCTTTCACATCCTTAGGGAAGCACGACCCGCCATAGCCTGTTCCTGGATAGATGAAATATTTTCCGATGCGTTTGTCGGAGCCTATCCCTCGTCTGACCATATTCACATCGGCACCTACTATCTCACACAAATTGGCGATATCGTTCATAAAGCTGATCTTTGTTGCTAACATTGCATTAGCTGCATACTTTGTCATCTCGGCAGATGCGATATCCATAAAAATGATCGGATGTCCGTTCATTGTAAATGGCTTATACAAGCGTTTCATCAACCTTTCAGCCCGTTCGGAATTTAATCCGACTATGATGCGATCGGGCTTCATAAAATCGTCTATAGCTGCTCCTTCTTTTAAGAACTCCGGATTGGATGCCACATCGAATGGGATGTCAACACCTCGTTTATTCAATGCCTGCTGTATAGCATCCCTGACTTTTTCGGCTGTACCCACTGGAACAGTACTTTTAGTAACCATCAACAAATAGTTAGTCATATGCCGTCCTACTTCATCAGCTACATCCAACACATACTTCAGGTCGGCGCTGCCATCTTCATCGGGCGGAGTACCTACTGCACTGAATACCACTTCGCTACCTTTAAGTACCGAGGCTAAGTCGGTTGAAAAAAACAACCGCTTTTTCTCAACATTACGTAGCACCATCTCCTCTAACCCAGGCTCGTATATCGGGATGATACCTTGGTTGAGCTTATCAATCTTTTCTTTGTCTATATCCACACAATGAACTTCGATACCTACTTCGGCAAAACAAGTACCCGTGACTAATCCAACGTAACCGGTACCAACTATGGCAATTTTCATAAAAATGTTTTTTTAATACGAGATTCTAATTATTGAAACAGGCCGCCAATTTATAAAAATATCCATTGCCTTTAGCCGTCGCATGCAAAGTTTATGATGGAACATGCATTTTAAACAGATAAAACTCCATTATTCTTTTCAATTGAAAGAAGATGATGTAAAAAGAGAAGAAATCAAGTGGCGAAATAGGGTGTTTACTGTTGAAGAAGCCGTCCGAAACATATGATCGGCAGGTTACTCATCAGAAAGCATATGTAACAGCTTTAGTTTCTAAAATAAGCTAGTTTGTCAGGTTGATTAGCTATTTGGTTATTTATCAAACACAATATTGATTCAGCTTTCAGAAAAAGACCTGTTAGTAGAATTTGTTGGATAAGCCTATAAAATCTCTACTTTTGCAAAGTTTGTAAAATTTGCTCTTTGTAAGTTTAATCTCATTCAGCATGTGGAAATCAAAAAAAAATGTTGTACTTGTTAGTATTCTTATGACTATGATCTTTGCTCTGACAGCCTGTTCTGATGATAGTACCGATGCAGGTATCCGTATAGAAAACATGGATTTGTCGGCAGTTGCCGGCGATGATTTTTATCGGTATGCCACTGGTGGATGGCAGAAGCTGCATCCGCTTGGAGCTGAATATGCCCGATATGGCAGTTTCGACAAATTAGCTGAAGATAATAGGGAACAATTAAAAGGTCTGATACAGCAAATAGCTACTAATCCAACCGAAGAAGGTAGTATCGAACAAAAGATAGCCGATCTGTTCAACATGGCTATGGATAGCGTCAGGCTGAATCAGGATGGGATGAACCCTATACAAGACGAGTTAGCGCAAATTGCAGATCAGGGTGAGTTAGATCAGTTATTAGGCCTTGTGCCCTCACTGATGAAACAAGGGGTTCGTCCTTTTTTCAGGCTTTATGTGGGAGCCGATCCAAAAGACAGTGAAATGAATATCCTCCAGAGCTTTCAAGGTGGTTTAGGCTTGGGCGAACGCGACTACTATCTCGAACAGGATGAACATACACAGATGATCCGGCGTGAATATACCCTGCTTATAGAAAAGCTGTTTGAGAAGGCCGGATTTACTAAGGACGAAGTTAGTCAAAACAGCCTGGACGTAATGCGGATTGAGAAGCGTCTGGCTGAGGCTGCCTACGACAAGATCAAGCTACGAGATCCTCACGCAAACTATAACAAGATGAGTATCACCGAGCTGCAAACAATGGTTCCAGAGATCAACTGGGAATCATTTTTCAGCCAATTAGGGATACATGAGTTGGAATATCTTTCTGTATCACAAAAAGAACATCTTATTGAAGTTGGACATATCATTGCTACTGAGCCACTACACGCATTGAAGGCTTACCTTTTATGGAATGTACTGAATGCAGCTGTACCCTATTTGGATGACGAAGCCAATCAGATGCACTTTGACTTTTATGGGAAGATTCTATCAGGTAAAGAAGAGCAGCAGCCACGTTGGAAAAGAGCTGTGAGCTCAGTGGAAACTGCATTAGGACAAGCAGTCGGACAGATGTATGTGCAGAAATATTTTCCTCCGGAGGCAAAAGAACGCATGCTTAGTTTAGTGAAAAACCTACAGACGTCTTTAGGCGAACGAATCAATGATTTGGAATGGATGAGCGAGACCACCAAAGCTAATGCCATTGAAAAGCTTCATAGCTTTCATGTGAAAATAGGCTATCCGGATACCTGGCGCGATTATAGCGATCTGCTTATCGAAAAAGACAGCTATTGGGCTAATATTAAGAGGTCGAGAGCTTTCGCTACCGATTATATGTTCGCTAAAATAGGCAAACCGGTAGATAAAGACGAATGGCTGATGACTCCACAAACGGTTAATGCGTATTATAATCCCACCACTAATGAGATTTGTTTCCCTGCAGGCATATTGCAATACCCCTTCTTCGATATGGATGCCGATGATGCGTTTAACTACGGCGCTATTGGAGTAGTCATAGGCCATGAGATGACACATGGCTTCGATGATAGGGGAAGGCAGTACGATAAAGACGGAAACCTGAAAGATTGGTGGACTACCTCCGATGCTGAGCAGTTCAACGAACGTGCTCAGGTATTGGTCGACTTCTTTGATGCCATAGAGGTGGCACCCGAAGTTCAGGCTAACGGAAGGTTTACACTTGGAGAAAATATTGCCGACCATGGGGGACTACAGATCTCGTTTCATGCCTTTAAAAAGATATTGACCGAACAAGGGTTGCCCGATTGGGAAGGATTCAGTCCAGAACAACGATTTTTTATCGCATATGCCAATGTATGGGCCGGGAATATCCGTCCTGAAGAGGTACTAAAACGTACCAGAACAGATGAACATTCTCTTGGGAAATGGCGTGTTAACGGCGCCCTTCCACATATACAGGCCTGGTACGATGCGTTTCAGATAGGGACAGACCATTATATGTATTTAGCTCCCGAAAATAGAGCATATATCTGGTAAACATTTTCCGAAAAATAATATCAATCATAGAAGTTAGCTGACAAACGGACAGCTTTAATTCAGGTAAACGTTTATTCGGTATCAGGGGAATTTCAATAGCAGTAAGGATATAATGCCCTTATTCACCAAAACTAAAAGTCCGTTCCATCAGAGCTTGATGGTTTGACTAGGTAATATTCTTTAATTTTTCATTCATTTTAAATGATTGATATCTTCGATCTCAAAAGGAATACTAACCCAAAAACAGATATCTGCTGCTTGAGTTTCAACCATAATCTGACCGCCTAACAGCTCGGTCAGTTTTTTAACCAATGGCAGTCCTATACCTAATCCAAAATTTATCTCTTCCCCGATAAACCCTTGTTTCTCAAATATATTAAACATTTCTTGAAGGTCTTTTTGAGCCAGGTTATGTGACTTGTTTTTAACAAAAAACCGAATGATTCTGTCATTAGGATATTGCTCAAAACCAACTAACACTTTGTTATCTTCAGTAAACTTAATCGCATTAATGATTAAGTGGTATAAAATATGTTTTAATTTCTTGCCGTCGGTATGTATATGTAAGGATGATTCGGTATTCAAATACTTCACATATGTTTTTCTATTATAAGATATTGAAAACTCACTGAAATATTTTTCAAGTTCAGTAATGATTTCGACTATATCCACTCTTTCATAGGTAAAAGTTAATTCATGTCCTGTATAAAGCAAGGATAATTCAACTAAGTCGTTCATTATCATCAAGAAATGACTTGCCGTTTGGCGTATAGTTTTAGAATAAGCTTCATACTCAATTGCATACTCATTCGCATCTAATTGAGCGATGATATCCACAAATCCAAGAATGATATTAAGTGGTGACCTGATTTCATGAGATAGATTCTTCAGAAAATTAATTTTTGCCTTCTCAGATATCAATGATTTATTATACAGCATATTAACCTTAGCTTCCAGTTCACGTAGGATATGATTTTTTTCAATCACACCTATGAATTCAGAGCCTTCCATTACGGGTAATACAAATGTTTGATCGGTATAGAACTTTTCAAGAGCTGAAGCAATAGTATCATCTATATCCAGGTAAGCTTTTTTTGTAACGCAATCAATAACAAGCTTATGAGGCCGTTTGATAATATCTGATATAGTTAAAATACCGTGATATTTAGTTTCACTATCAATAATAACCAGATATTGATTTTCTAATAATAAATTTTCGACTGAGTTGATTCCAGCAAATGGATCAACAGCAGTATATATATTGGAAATATAATTTTTCAACTCCATTAGAATTCTCCTTCAATTGAATCGTAAAAAATTCTCAATTTAAGATCAACCTTTAAGATTTCGGAATCTGAAATATAAGGAAAGACTTTTTCGCGTAAAATGCCCATTATCTTGTCCTGATCGAGCTTTTTTAGGATCCTTTTATTTACGAAGACTGCCTCAACTACTTCATCTTCTATTTCAAATGCTTCGAATTCATTTGGAACCAAAAGCTCAAAAGATTTATAGACACCTATTTTACCTTGCGGACTTTTCTTCCCAAGGATTAAAATATCTTCAAAAGGAGGTAAACGGATCTCTTCAAAACTCAATTGAGCAATAAATTTTCTTTTTGTTGCTTCATCTTTCATAATATTCGTCTTTTGCTTGTTATTTTGAATTGATTTTTATGATATTGATATAGTTCGTTTTAATGGAATAAATATTTAATTCACTTGTTTTACAATTTAATTCCAATATTTTTTATTATTGAGATTGACTTTTTTTCCATATACTTTTTATTCATAGCCAGTAGATAGGCTATGGATAAGAAATTTGTATTATTTTCTTCTATTCTGGATACTGCACAAAGGATAAAGTGATCATTTCTTCACTTGGCAGTCCCTCCCTAAGTTCATATTCAGAACATAAGATCGCATCAAATTTAGGATAATTTTTTATTTCTAAGGATAATTATTTTTTTATTGCCGGTAATGAAGGCTGTCATGACTTTCAGTAATCACCAATAGTAGTTACAGATAAGTGGCAACACAAAAAAAATAAACATATATTTGATATGTCTATGAGCGGCATTAAAGCGAGTGTCAAACCTCATAGATTGCCCTCTTAAGGTTGGTTTTTCAGGCTTTTGCCTTTAACTATACCATTTTACCATGGTATGAGGTTCAGCAGATAGATCGTATAAAAAGCACAATTAAACCTGTAGCTACTAATAGGTTAATGACTGATACATAGGCGATTTCATGTTTTTATCAGCCTAATTTATACGTTAAACCTATACCTAAGGATTCTTTGAATTGTAATCGGGGGCCTAGTCCTGTTTGTTGTTTTACACCGTCAATCACTTCATAGATAGGTATATCAATATTATGGTCATATTTCAGGATCAGGTATAAAACCGTTTGTATGCTTTTATTGATAGAAAAGTTTAATGTGGTTTCCCAGTCCACGTCAATATTCCAGCGATTGCTTTTGTTCGGGTCTAAATAATTATTGTATAACGTAAGGTTAGTAGCCAGATCAATATTTTCAGACAGGCTTTGGTTGTAGTTTGCATACACATTGATCCCAAATTCGGGTAGTAAATTATGTCCTGGTTCAATGATATTACCTATGCTATCTATCACGGCTTTTGTAACACCAAACGCACCTTTGTCGGCTAATTCCTGGTTACAAACAAAGGTAAACTTGCCCGATGCCGGGCTTAAAAACAAGCTGAAATGTTCTGTTTTAACATATCGAAAGCCAAGTGAAGCAGTAAGATATCCCGGCGCCATAAATGCGGAGATCAGGGTGCTGTCGTTAGGATACTTATACCCATTTGCAAACTGGCTTTTAAAGGTTATCAAAGCCGAATATTTCCATTGTCGGGAAGCCTGTAATGAATAAGAAGTCGCAAAATCTAAACGATCTTCGGTCTTCTCGATCCGTCTTTCGCCGTATCCTACTACTCCAAACATTGACTTATGCTGAAAATCAAAGCTTTGCTTATCCTTCATATAAACTAGCTTATAATCAACCGTTGCCTTACCTGATACCGAACTTTCTCCCCCAGCCGACCAGTTCGACAAGCTAAGCTGATTGAATTGCAATCCAAAAGCTGCATTCGTTTTCCAATAGCTTAGAGTATCCTGCTTTGAAGTTGCATCTTGTAACGGACCATTTGCGGCTACGCAAAAAGGCCAGAAAATCATAACTAGTAAAGCAATACGTGAAAAGTTCCTGCTCTTGTTAGAATGACTAAGACAAATCATAAATCGTATTTTGTTTACGGACGATCGAATCAGCAAAGCTGTTGAAATCGTTTAATTGCTGCTAATGCTAATAATAACGGCATAATCCGTATATTGGTATGTGTTGAGGTTGGATTTTCGGTTTGATCCAATACAACTTTTTCAGACTCAAGCAATTTTAATAGCGATTAGTTTTACATCCGTATCATCTGAAATGCAGGCTAAGAAACATATTTCGTCTGGCTTATTTCAGCCATCGGTCTAACCAGTTGAAAAATGTACGTTGCCATAGTATGCCGTTCTGGGGTTTGAGTACCCAATGGTTTTCATCGGGGAAGTAGAGATACTCGGCTGGTATTCCTCTGAGTATTGCTGCATTAAACGCTGCCATACCCTGCGAAGCTACGATGCGATAATCTTTTTCACTATGAATGACTAATATAGGTGTATCCCAGTTTTGTACAAACTTATGAGGCGAGTTGGCGTACGACCATTGTGCTGTTTTGTTGGTCTTATCCCAGAAAGGGCCTCCTAAATCCCAGTTCACAAACCACATCTCTTCGGTCTCAAGATATTGCTGTTCAAAATTGAACATCCCATCATGTGCGATGAATGCTTTAAACCGTTTATTATGATTACCTGCCAGCCAAAACACCGAGTATCCTCCATAGCTAGCTCCTACGGCACCTAATCGGTTTTCATCTATAAAAGTCTCTTGCTTGACAGCATCAATAGCCGACAGATAGTCGCGCATATTTTGTCCACCATAATCGCCACTGATCTGCTCATTCCATTCTTTCCCAAAACCGGGTAATCCACGACGGTTAGGAGCTACTATAATATAATCGTGGGCTGCCATCATCTGAAAATTCCAGCGATACGACCAAAACTGACTGACAGTACTTTGTGGCCCGCCTTGACAATAGAGTAATGCAGGATATTTTTTGTCGGGATCAAACTGTGGCGGATAGATAACCCATGTAAGCATTTGTTTGCCATCGGTAGTAGGGATCCACCTTTCCTCTACCCTACCCATCTCGATCTGATCCAATATAGGTTGGTTCACAAAAGTGATCTGCTGTTCTTCGCCTGTCATTTCCTGTATATTAAAAAGCTCTATAGGTGATGACATCGACATACGGCTTCCTATCAACCTTCCCGCAGCCGGATAAACATTAGTATAACTATGTACCCCTTCAGTGATCTTTTTTATTTCACCGTTTTGGATATCAATGCGATATATTTGATCAAGTGCATGATGGTTGCTGATAAAATAAATATACCTTCCATCAGCATCGAAACTCAGCCCTTGTGCATCCTGATCGAAATTTTCGGTCAAATAGGTTTTTTCATTGCTATGCAAGTCCATTAGAAAAAGGCGTAGCTTATCAGCTTCATAGCCGTCTCTTTCCATACTTTCCCATGCCAGAAATTTTCCATCGGGTGAGAAGACAGGGTTCATGTCGTATCCCATCATTCCGGAAGTCAGGTTGATTGTCGTCTGACTCTCCAAATCATACTGATATAGATCGCTATTGGTTGAGGTGGCGTATTGCATCCCGGTTTTCTTACGTGCGGTATATACGATTGATTTGCTATCGGGGCTCCAGCTTATCTGTTCCATTCCTCCAAAAGGCCGTAAAGGCGATTCCCAGGCTTCGCCCTCCATAATATCGATATTGTTTTTCAGACTCTTACCATCATAGTCTGCAATAAAGATATGTGTAAACCCATCAACCCAATGATCCCAGTGTCTGTACATCAGATCATTATTAATACGTCCGGTAGCTTTAGGCAGATCAGGATAGATATCCGCTACTGTTCCTTTAAGTTTTACATCGGTTAGGTAGAGCAACTTTTTTTGGTCAGGCGAATAATCAAAACCACTTATACCGCCTTCGACATCGGTGATCATCACCCGTCCGCTGCCGCGGGTATTCATCTCCCACATCTGAGGACTGCCACTCTCGGAACTGATGAACGCAATTGCTTTACCATCAGGTCTCCAACGCGGATTAAACTCACTGACATTAGTATGGGTCAGCTGTTTCAGATCAGTTCCGTCAATATTCATCAGGTATAGCTCCGAATTGCCTTTGTTTTCTTCTATTCCGTAATAGGTTATAGTGAAAAGCAGTTGTTTGCCATCGGGCGACACAGCCACCTCACCTATTCTTCCCATAGTCCATAGCGCTTCGGCTGTGAGACGTCCATCAGGAAGGCTAATCGTTTTAGGACCTATCACATGAGGTTGAGGTTCTTTCTTTTCATTGACGGCACAGGATGTAAAAAATATTACTACCGCCAACAGCATGATCTGTAAAGTGTTAGTCATAGTGTTCAGGTATAAGGTTACTGAAACCGAAAGTACAAAAATTTATTTGAACAACAAGAAAATATGAAAACGTTAAGACAGAGAATTATTTTGAATGATTTGACTGTTCGGCCATATATTTTTATTTTAAGCTCATACCTATTAAAAAAAGACTTTATTTGTAAAACAGCTTGAATTATTGGATGTTTGCATAATAAAACAAATAGGTATGGTAAGTAATTCACTTTTTATTTTATTACATGGCGATCATCATCATTTCACGGTTACAGCACCTTTTCTAATAGGCATATTAGCCAGTGTGATGCATGTCGTTTCTGGTCCGGATCATCTGGCAGCTGTTACTCCTCTTGCTATTGACAACAAACTCAAAGCATGGTTCATAGGACTTGGATGGGGTATTGGACATACGCTCGGTATGTTGTTAATAGGTGTGGTATTCTTACTTTTCAAGCATTTGATACCCGTTGAGACTATTTCGGCCTATGGTGAGATAGCTGTAGGCGTTATATTGATAGCAATTGGACTATGGGCCTTATGGCGAGTATTTTTCAAAGCACAGGGCCATCATGCCCACAACACAACAGCAGGACATGAACATCTGATGCCTGCCAAACAATCTTTCATTTCGGCCGTCATCATAGGTACTATTCATGGATTTGCCGGTGTCTCACATCTGCTTGGGGTACTCCCTACTTTGGCTTTCCCTACCCGTTTTGATTCCGTCATGTATCTGACAGGATTTGGATTGGGAACTATTTCTGCTATGATCGCATTTTCGTATTTATTAGGTATTGTGGCACATCATTCCGATGAACGCTTTAAGCCGATCATTTTTAAATCCATACAGATAGCCGGAGCATTAGCTGCTCTGATAGTTGGGATCTATTGGATATTCATGTTCATATAGGTGAAGTTTAACACACAATTGATTTCATACTAAAAGATTTACTTGCTTTGCTGTCTGACAAGTTTTTAAACACTTACTTTACTCATGCTGGAACTATTACCTGAGAAAACAGTTGAACGTCTTAGTCAATACCGACGTGTTTTGCTGAATTATCAATATGTACAGAACAGTTATATTTTTTCGCATGTGTTAGCGCGTATCCTGAAGATCAACTCAGCTACTGTAAGGCGTGATCTGATGCTGATAGGAGTTGAAGGCGATCTGCATAAGGGCTATGACATCGGCTATTTGATACAAGAGATCGGAAAGGCTATTGACAGTAGGGAAGCTAAAAAAGTGTGTTTTGTAGGTATAGGTGAATTCGGGAAAACAGTTGCAGAATATTTCCATGCGATGGAAAGCAAGCTGATCATTGCAGCAAATTTTTATTTTGATGGACATAAAGCTGTGATAAGGAGCGATGTGCCATCTTATCCATTAAGCCGTATATCAGAAATTGTCAGTCAAGAAAATATTACTATATGTGTGTTAGCTGTTCCTAATGAGTTTGCACACGACATTAGCACTATCCTTATTCATGCCGGAATACGTGGAATATTAAATTTCAGCTCGGCCTTTTTGCAACTTCCACCTACAGTGTATGTTGAAAACTACGATATGATCACCAAGCTTGAAAAGATCGCTTATTTCGTAAAAGATGATGCGTAGTAGGGTTGGGATGCCAAGCTTAATTGATTGTGTGTATAAAAAAAATCCTGCAATTGAACACCTTGCAGGATTATTGTTTTTGAGAAGTGCCCAAGAAAGGACTCGAACCTTCACGAGCGTGCGCTCACTACACCCTGAATGTAGCGCGTCTACCAATTCCGCCACTTGGGCTAAACACCTTTACAAAAAAAACAGTGCCCAGAACAAGATTCGAACTTGCACACCGTAACCGGCGCCAGCCCCTCAAGCTGGTGTGTCTACCAATTCCACCATCTGGGCAAAAAAGTGGGGCAAAAATACTACAAAAATTTGGTTAACAAAGGGAATAAAAAATATTTATTATACCAGAATCGAAATTTGCCCCTTGACGCATGAACAATCAATCCTTATTTTTGGCACCTTTGTTCAAACTACAAGATTTATGGAACAATTTACTTCAAAAGACCTTGCCCAGATACAACGAATGGGGATAAACACCGACCAGATAACGTACCAATTAAACCAGTTTAGAAAAGGATTTAAAGCAGTTGAACTGATTGATGCTGCCACAGTTGGAAATGGCATAATCCGATTGGATGAAAAACAGTTAGATGAACTGACAGGTTATTTTGATCAACATTCGGATGCGTACGAACTCATCAAATTTGTGCCAGCTTCGGGAGCGGCAAGCCGTATGTTCAAACATCTGTTTGAGTTTATTCAGGAATCAGATTCTAAGCAGGTAGATATTGAAAACGCCAAAGATATTCATAGTATCGAATATCTGTTAAAACATCTTGACAAGCTTGCATTCTATGATGACCTGAGTTACAAGGCGCAAGAATCGGCCACAGAACTTAGCAAGCTGATACAAGCTAAAAACTATAAGAAGATAGTCGAACTGATCGTATCGGATGAAGGTTTAGGCTATGGGAGTCTGCCAAAGGCTTTGCTTAAGTTTCATGCGTATGCAGATGGTACTAACCGACTGGCATTGGAAGAACATTTGGTTGAAGCAGCCCATTATTGTGCCAGTCAGGAAAAAGAAGCCCGTATTCATTTTACTATCTCGCCTGAACATCGTACCCGTTTTGAGGATGCACTCAGACAGTTAGTACCTATATATGAGGAACGGTTTGGGATCAGATATGTGATTGGCCTTTCAGAGCAGAAAACTTCTACCGATACTATTGCCGTTGATATAAACGACAACCCTTTCCGCAACCAGGATGATAGTCTGCTGTTCAGGCCGGGCGGACATGGAGCCTTGATCGAAAACGTACAAGACCTGAATGAAGATATTATTTTCATTAAAAATATTGATAATATCGTTCCCGACGAACTGAGGCACGAGACATATAGTTATAAAAAAGCCTTAGGAGGCTTGTTGATGCAGCTCCAGAACACCATTTTTGAATATATGGATATATTGGATGGCGGCAATTTAGAAGACGGTGAACTTGAGCAGATCAGGGAGTTTGCCGAATACACACTACATATTATGATCCCTGATGCATTTGAAGGATATTCCGAAATAGAAAAGATTGATTTTTTGTTTACCCGCCTAAACCGTCCTATACGGATTTGTGGAATGGTGAAAAATGAAGGCGAGCCGGGCGGAGGTCCTTACTGGACACGCGACAGCCATCAAACCATATCACTACAAATTGTCGAAGCATCGCAAATGGATCTAAACAAACCCGATCAGGCTGAGATAGTGCGTAAAGCTACCCATTTCAACCCGGTAGATCTGGTATGCGGTATATACAATTTTCAAGGACAGAAATTCGATCTGAAGCAATTTATTGATCCTGAAACAGCTTTCATCAGTATTAAGTCGCAAGGAGGGCGTAAGTTGAAAGCATTGGAATTGCCTGGCTTGTGGAATGGAGCTATGGCCGACTGGATCACTATCTTTGTTGAAACACCCTTGATTACTTTTAACCCGGTAAAAACAGTGAACGATCTGCTTCGACCACAACATCAAAAGCAACAACCTCTTTGAGCCGGAAGTAAAAAAAATAATCGAACTTTGCAGAAAACGAAATTATAAGGTAAAATGTATCATGATCACTAAAACCATTGAAATCGAAGATTTGGTACGCGACTATCCGTTTTCTGTCAGATACCTGATGGAAAAAGGTATTAAATGTATTGCATGTGGTGAGCCAATATGGGGAACCCTTGAAGAAGCTGCATTAGAGAAAGGCTTTGATGGTACAGCTATACAAAGCTTTGTAGATGAAATGAATCAAATTGCACAGTCGGGCGATTCGGTAAACAATCAAACAAAAGCTAAAATATCCCCTACCCGGTTGGACCTTTGATTAACGTATATCAAGGGGCTAAGCGCTCACGTATCCAGGTTTCCTGTCTGATCCTATATCGGATTCTGTCGTTTAGCCGATCAGGCCGTCCTTGCCAAAATTCTATTGCGTCCGGTACTAAACAATAACCCCCCCAATAATCGGGTCGAACGACAGGAGTCTTATTGCGGGTGAATTGGGTTATCTCTTCTTCCAATTGGTTTCGCGATACTATGACTTTGCTTTGAGGTGATACGATCGCACTGATACGACTTTCTTCAGGCCGCTGATTGAAGTAAGCATCCGAATCAGCAGCCGAAATACGATGTAATTTCCCCTCTATACGTATCTGACGCTCTAACTCAGGCCAGAAAAAAGTGAGACAGCCAAATGGATTCATTGCAATCTCCTCCCCTTTGCGACTGGCATAATTAGTAAAAAAAACAAATCCTTCCTGAGTAACTTCCTTGAGCAAGACAACTCTGGCCGACGGTTTATCATCCACCGAAGTAGAAAGGACCATCGCATTCACCTCGTTTACTTTCTGTTCTACAGCATAATTAAACCACTGCTCGAAAAATTCTATTGGAGATTCGGGTAACTGATCATCCGACAAAACACCTTTATTATATTGATGCCTGAAACGGTCAAACTTCATTTTTTGATAGACAATATATTTACAACCGACAAAATTAAGTAAATTGCCGCAAATTCTTCACCGAAGATGTCCGTACTGTTTAAAAAGAAAACAATAGCAATACCAACCATTTATGGCTGGGTTTTGTGTGTCATACTGATAATACTCTTAGGATGGATAGCATTGAAAATAACCTATCCGTTTTTATCACATCCTAAAAAATCATTTGGAAAAGTATTAGTAGTGGAAGGGTGGATACCTGATCAGGGAATTAAAAATGCACTGAAATATTATCAGGCAAACGGCTACTCAAGCTTGTTTGTAACTGGTGTACCTATAACCCAATGGACTTATTCCTCTCCTTTTGCCAATATGGCAGAAGCTACTGCCGAAACCATGCGACGTAATTTCTTTAAAGACACTATTTATTTAGCTTCTATACCTACTAACATAGTCATAAACCGTACGTATGCCACTGCTATTTCATTGAAGTTAGAATCTGAAAAGCATGGAATTGATTTGAGTGCATTCGATTTGTATTCGATGGGGGCCCACTCCCGCCGTTCGCATCTGATGTTTACCAAAGCCTTTCCAAGCTCTTATATAGGTTTGATAGTAGATACCGATCCCTCCTTCGATCCGGCTAAATGGTATCAGACAAGCAGAGGATTTCGTACAGTTTTCGGAGAACTGATAAGCTATGTATACAGTAGAATATTTTTTTGGCCTGATGAACAAACTACGATTCAAACGATTATTACCGGGAAATATATTGATCGAACTACTCAGGAACGACTTGATAAGGATAGATTTTTCGCCGACAGCACTAGCTCACCTCTCAATCCTGATGAACTGCCATATTTTGAAGGACTCAGCTATTTCGATACCGATCCTAAATGGAAATTCAGATGTGAGATTGAAATTGATACTACTGAAGCTCCTTTTGAAATGCCTACTACTACTGCCCGGCTACCCCTGTATCGCAAATGTGGCTTGCTGAAATTCAACATAAACGACAGCACCTATACATTGAGTGCATATCAAAACATGGAGTTTCTGGCTAAAGACCCTACATATAAAAATTTGTTCATCCCATTTAAAGACCTCACCAATACGCATGAAACTTATGGTGGCGGGCGTTATATGGATATCGAAATACCTGATAACGATAGCGTTATCCTCGACTTCAATTTGGCATATAACCCTTATTGTGCTTACGACGACAAATGGTCGTGTCCGCTTCCTCCTTTTGAGAACTATTTAAAGCTTAGGGTAGAAGCAGGCGAAATGATGTATAAAACACCCTGATATGGAAAAATATGAAATATCGGTTTTATTGGTAGATGATGATTCGGTGCTTTTGGAACTGTACCATCATCAGATACGAGATTTAGTTCAACAGGTTTTCTTAGCTGAAAATGGTGTGGAGGGCCTGAAAATGTATAAAGAACATCAACCTGATTTAGTGGTCACTGATATTAAAATGCCACTAATGAATGGATTGGATATGGTCTCACGCATCAAAAAAGAAGACCCTAAAGCCAGAGCAATAGTGTTATCGGCTTATAGCGAGTCGAACTTTCTGATCAGAGCTATCGATATGGGTGTCAAGCTGTTCTTAGTTAAACCTATTGATTGGGATAAACTTATTCAGTCTATCAAGGATCAGGCATATGAGATATTACTTGAGAAAAAGATAGCTGAAGAAGAAATGCTCCGACATCTTGCTGAAAAAAATCTCTTGCATAATGAGCAGACCCTGCAAGCTGTTAGCGAATCGGCTGAGGTATTGTTGCATTCGGGATATAATCCGGATTCAGTACAATTCATGCTCTCACGCCTTGGATTAGTTACTCAAATCAGTCGGATCAGCATATATGAGAACAGTCAAGACAAAAAAAAGCCATTACAATGTGTGAAGAAGTTTGACTGGGTATCCGATCAATTGCCTCAGCACATCCGTTTGCAGTTTGACAAGATTGATAATCTTGAGCCCTTCCCTTGTACGAGATGGACTGAGCTGCTCAGCAAAGGAGAAGTGATACGTGGGCAAATACAGGATTTCCCCAAGCCGGAGAAACAAAGGTTCGAAGCACAACATATTGACTCTGTGTTAGCAGTTCCCTTTTTTGTACGGGGTAAGTGGGTTGGTTTTATGCGTTTCGATAGCTGTCAGGGACAGTATAACTGGAATATGGCTGCTACAAATACCATGATAATGGCTGCTAATATATTAGGTGGTGCCATGCAACGCACTTTTATTGAATCGGAACTTATCAGCCTGAATAATGAACTTGAGCAAAGGGTGGTTCACCGTACAAAAAATCTTGAAAGAGAAATAGCTGAACGTAAGAACATCGAAACTATGCTGCGCGAGAGTGAAGAAAAATACCGGCTTATATTTGAAAACGCCAATGACGGTATTTTCATCACAAGAGAGAATACCATCCTCTTTATAAACCCGCGCTTTCTCAAGTTAACCGGTTATAATGCATCTCAACTGATAGGGCATTCCTTTTTAGAGATAGTGCATAAAGATTCTAAACCTCTTATACATGATAATTACCAAAATCACAAGCCTGGAGAGCACCTGATCCCTTTAGACATACAAATCATAAACAGCTCAGGACTTGAGGTTTGGGTAGAAATTAAATTAAGTGTTGTATCCTGGGAAGGTAGAACGGCTTTGTTAGGATTTATTACGGATATAGATGAGCGCAAGCATTTTGAGAAAACTCTTCAGTTTTTGAATACTACCTTAGAGGAACGTGTTAAAGAAGAACTTCAACATCGCCAGAAGCAGCAACAGTTCATGCTTCAGAAATCACGTTTGGAATCATTAGGTGAAATGGCAGCCGGATTGGCACACGAGATCAACCAGCCGCTTGGAGGCTTGTCAATGAGCATAGAAAATGTATTAGACGAGCTTCAGGCAAATAAACTAACCGATGAATACCTCCAAAGCAAAATAGAGCTGATGTTCAAAGACATAGAACGGATGCACGAGATAATAACACAGGTACGAATGTTTGCACGCGAACAGGAATCGAATGAGAAAACAGTATTTAATGTTGCAGAAGCCATCAACAACAGCCTACTGTTAGTCAACCGCCTTTTCGATAACCATCAGATCAGCCTTTCGCTGCAACTCCCCGATACCGAGCTGCTTGCAGTAGGCAATGCAACACAGTTTGAACAAGTGCTACTGAACATACTCAACAACGCCCGTCATGCAGTCAGCTGCATGGCAAAAGAAGATACCTCATTCCAGAAATCAATTGAGCTGAATTGCACTAATACCAATAACAAAATACTGATTACCATTACCGACAACGGATGCGGAATACCTGAATCGGATATAGACAAAGTGTTAGACCCGTTTTTTACTACTAAAAGTGCAGAAGAAGGTACCGGACTTGGCCTGTCTATATCATATGGCATTCTGACAGAGATGGGAGGAACTATTGAAATACAAAGCATACAAGATCAATTTACCGAAGTGAAAATCAAAATACCACGATTTCAATATCACATTGACTGATGAGCTAAAAACTCGGTAGCTTGCCACCTGATCAAATAATTCTATGATGAAGTATACCTGTCATACTAATAAATTTTGGGATTTTCACACCTCCTTGCTTGCGCAAGAAAATTTTAAACATATGAATTGAAAATTTATTATATTCGCTGCGATGGTCTTTGTAGCAAAAAAATATTGTATCCCTTCAACTCATAAAAAACTAAGGTATAATACATGAAAGGACTAACCATTTTAGTATTGGATGACGAAGCGCGATTGCGTGAAGAGATAGCTGAATATCTCGAAAAGCGTTCCCATACTATTCTCAAAGCCGCCGTTCCATCAGAGGCATTTAATTTGCTTGATGAGCACGAGATAGACATTGCCATAGTAGATATTCGCCTGCCTGAGATGAATGGTCTGGAAGTGTTACAACAAATCAAGAAAACGTATCCCCGCATGGAAGTGTTGATGATCTCCGGTCATGGTGATATGCAAAGTGTGATAGAAGCTATGCGACAAGGGGCTTTTGATTATTTTCAGAAACCTTTTAAACTCTCTGAGGTACATCAGGCTATCCAACGGACACAGCGGTTCATCGAGCTCAGCCGTGAGCTTGAGTATGCACGTAACAGTGTAAGCACCCTCTCCGAGAAGCTATATACTAATATAGGTACACCCATGTTAGGAAGCAGCAACGCCATCCTCAGGATTGGTGAACTGATGCAACGTGTAGCCGAAGCTGATACAACCAATGTGTTGATAACCGGTGAAAGCGGGACGGGTAAAGAGTTAGTGGCGCATGGTATTCATCTGCTCAGCAAACGAAGCAATCGGTTGTTTCATTCGGTAAACTGCTCGGCCATTACAGACAGTTTGTTTGAGAGTGAGTTTTTTGGCCATCGCAAAGGTTCTTTCACAGGCGCATTGGAAGACCGTGCCGGATGGTTTGAAGCCGCTTCGGGTGGCACGCTTTTTTTAGACGAGATAGGTGATATGCCGCTATCGCAACAGGCTAAACTATTGCGAACCTTAGAAGACCGTACAATACGTAAAGTAGGTGGGGTACAAAATGTTGAAGTGGACGTACGGGTCATAGCCGCTTCTAATCATAACCTTGAAAAAATGGTCAATGAAAAAACATTCAGAGGCGACCTCTTTCATAGGCTGAGTACCTTTACCATTCATATTCCACCACTGCGCGAACGCCTTGAAGACCTATATATTTTAGTTGACCATTTCCTGCATCTCTTTGCCAAACGAATGAGTAAACCTATCTATAATATATCAAAGGAGGTGTTAGATATATTAGGCCGGTATGCCTTCCCGGGTAATATACGTGAGCTACGCAACCTGATTGAAAGAGCTGTTATCCTCTCCGATGGAAGGACATTGGAAATCGAACACTTCCCGGGCTTTGAACCCGTACTTAATTTTCATACCCCTGTAACAGACCCCAAAAGGTTTAATTTGGAAGCAATGGAAAAAGCTACTATAGAAAATGCGCTCAAAGAATCGGGGTTTAACAAATCAAAAGCAGCAAATATGCTTGGTATCACCTGGCAGACATTAGACCGAAAGATAAAAAAGCATCAGATCGATAGTGCTGAAAAGCCGGAAGCCTGACCGATTCTAACGTTCAATCAATTGTAAATGCAGTAACTGCCATCTTATGGTTTGATAAATAAACCGTAATTTTGCAAAAAATATACCTCATGCCAAATAATTATACCGACGAAAGCGTACGTACCTTAGACTGGAAAGAGCATATCCGTATGAGACCTGGTATGTACATAGGGAAGCTTGGTGACGGCACCTCACACGACGATGGTATATATGTACTTCTCAAAGAGATCATTGATAACAGCATAGATGAGTTCGTGATGGGAAACGGTAAAACCATCGAAATAACTATTGAAGCTAATCAGGTGACTGTTAGAGACTACGGCAGAGGGATCCCCTTAGGAAAAGTAGTGGACTGCATGAGCAAAATCAATACCGGTGCCAAATACGATTCAAGTGCATTTAAAAAATCAGTAGGCCTCAATGGTGTTGGTGCAAAAGCTGTCAATGCCTTGTCGAACAGCCTCAGAGCACAGTCGATACGTGAAGGGCAAACGAAAATAGTGGATTACAGACAAGGGGAACTCATAACCGATTATCCAATTCAAGATTCTGATCAAAAGCAAGGGACAATTATCTCCTTTGCACCCGATGAAGATATTTTTGGCAATTTCAGATACCTGCACGAGTACGTAGAAGAAATGCTCTGGAATTATGTCTTCCTAAACAACGGACTCACTATCCTATTCAACGGACAACGGTTTTTTGCCAAAAATGGATTATACGACCTGCTTGAACGAAATATGGCAGGGCACCAATCACCATTATATCCTATCATACATTTCAGAGAAGACGACTTTGAATGTGCCTTCACACATAGTAACTATAGCTATAACGATGAGTATTACAGCTTTGTCAACGGACAACATACTACTCAAGGCGGCACACATCAAAATGCTTTTAGAGAAGCAATAGTAAAAACGATACGTGAATTTTACAATAAAGATTATGATACTGCCGACATACGAAACTCTTTAGTAGCAGCTATCAGTATCAAAGTTCAGGAACCGGTTTTTGAATCACAGACCAAGACCAAGTTAGGTTCAACACATATGGAGCCCGACGGCAGAACGGTACGCAACTTCATTGGGGATATCGTCAAAAAGCATCTGGATAACTATCTGCATATGAATCCCGAAACAGCCGAAGCCTTGCATCGGAAAATATTGCAGAGTGAGAAGGAGCGCAAAGATATGGCCAACATAAAAAAACTGGCACGCGAAAGCTTTAAAAAAGTTAGCCTGCATAATAAAAAGCTTAGAGATTGCAGGATACAGTTTAACTCCAATCACGAAAAACGACTTGAGACTACCCTCTTTATCACCGAGGGCGACAGCGCCTCAGGAAGTATCACTAAAAGCAGAGACGTGCAAACACAGGCTGTGTTCTCACTCAAAGGAAAGCCATTGAACTCTTACGGACTGTCGAAAAAGATAGTATATGAGAACGAAGAATTCAATTTGCTGCAAGCTGCCATAAATATAGACGATTCTATTGAAAATCTTAGGTATAACAATATCGTCATTGCTACCGATGCCGATGTGGATGGCATGCATATACGGCTCCTGTTATTGACATTTTTCCTGCAATTCTATCCTGAGCTTATTCGTAGCGGACATGTATATATCCTTCAAACGCCTTTATTCAGGGTACGCAATAAAAAAGAAACCTTGTACTGCTATTCGGAAGAAGAACGGAAACAGGCCCTCAAAAAATTAGGCTCCAATGCAGAGATAACCCGTTTTAAAGGATTAGGCGAGATATCACCTGAAGAGTTTCGCTATTTCATAGGACCTAATATGCGCCTCGAACCGGTAATCCTCAAAAGAGATATGACTATCAACGAAGTGTTGGCTTTTTATATGGGTAAAAACACCCCCGAACGACAGCAATTCATCATCAACAACCTCCGCCTTGAAGAGGATATACCAATGGAAAAAACCGATCTGCAAGATCAGTAATATGTGATGACTATTTCCTTTTTATAAAACAAATCCCCTTAGATGACTTTTATTCAATGGCTTCCTACTCTGATCGTTTTCGTAGTGATGTTAGGCTTGTTGTTTGCGTTTCTACGTAAAGATGAACTTATCAGCAATAAATCCATAAGCAATCAACAGTCTGACACTAATAAAGAGTCGGATTCATTGGGGCAGCAAATCCGGCTTGAGCACTATCGTTTAATGTTACCCTTCAGGATACAGGCTACTGAACGGTTGTTGTTGCTGTTGGAACGTATGCAAGTTCGTTTGTTGATCAACCGGCATTTGAGTGGATCGCTAACAGCGCAAAACTTAGCACAACTGATGATTACCAATATCAGGGATGAGTTTGAACACAACCTCACGCAACAACTTTTTGTGAGCGAAACCGTATGGCAATTGGTGGTAGCCTCCAAAGAAGAAGTTATCCAACAAATTCATTTGGCATTAGCAGGTATGGAGGAATCGGCCGGAGCTCACGAGTTGGCCCAAAAACTCCTTTTTGCCGAGCCTTCCGCTATGATTACTCAGGCTATGCGGTTGATCAAGAACGAATTGAAAGCTCCCGAATAAACCACTTACTTAGTCTCATTTTCCAAATCTGAAATGATCAGTTGAATATCTGTCTCCGTTGCATGCAGTTTATCTCTGCATATGCGTATCAACAAAGAAGCCCGTTTTACTTGCTCCGATAGCTCGTCTATCTCAACCTCTCCCCTCTCCATAGCCTCTACTATACGGCCTAACTCAGCAAAAGCTTCACTATAACTTATCTGATCGTCCATGACTATTAGTTCATTTTATGTGTGTTACTTTACTTATTACACTACCCTTAAAAAGTTGAGTAGTCAATAGGCTGCCTTCCTCTGCCTGATCACTCTCTTTTAAAACTTTGTCGTTAATCAAACTGATGGAATAGCCCCGCTTGAGCACATTCTCCGGATTCAACAGATCAACAGAAGCGTTGAGTTGTGCTAAACGGTTTTGCTGATCTCTAACTGTTTCTCTAACAGCTGTCGTCAATCTCCACTGGCTTTGGGACAAGCGATTAGTTGCGACAGTAGTGAGCTTTCCTGCCCCTTCCGACCATTTTCTTTCCGCATTCATCAGCAATAAGATGTGTTTCTGCAGAATTTGCTTACCGGCATACTGAAGATCAGAAAAAAGTTCATCCTGTTGGCGTGCTTGTAGGATAAGTCTGTTTTGCATACCCGAAATAAACCGTTTTGTCAGATTATTGAGTTGATCATATACAGGTGGCACTGACTCTGAGACCCGTTTGATCACTTCTATGGCATGATTCAGACCTTGTTTGAAGTATTCAAATTTTTCAATCAGCATTTCAGCTAATGCACTGGGTGTGATTGCGTTGGTATGTGCTACCATTTCCACTACGGTCAGATTGGTTGCATGCCCTATTCCGGTAATTACCGGTAGGGGAAACAGAGCGATTTTTTTGCTTAGATGAAAATCGTTGAAAGCTGCCAGGCCTATCTCACCTCCGCCACCACGAATAATAGCTACTGCATCAAATACATCTTTCTTGGCCTTTATTTCTTCTAAGCGTTCTATCATCTGATCCGCAGCTTTCTCCCCCTGAAGCAAGGAAGGAAACAAACGGTGTACTATATTAAAGCCCTTTGAACCTGTTTGAATCAGTTGTTTAAAGTCTGCATAACCTTTACTGCTCTCTACCGAGATCACTGCGATACGCGAAGGTAAAAGCGGCAGACGCAATAATTGATTAGCTGTGAAAACACCTTCCGATTTAAGCTTTGAAATAGTATCAAGTTTCTCACGCTCTAACTGACCTAAGCTAAAGGTGGGATCAATATCAAGTATTCGAAGACTGAGGCCATGATTTGAATCATACTGTACAGTAGCTAAAAACAGCACCGAAATATGATCGCCTATGTCTGAGCCGGTGAGTTCTTTAAACACCTTATTAATTCGTTGATAATCACGGCTCCAAATCATCGACCTCATTTGTGCTACTACTTTTCCCTCCTCTTTTTGTAATAAATCCGGATAGCAATGACCTGAATACGGATAATAATTCAACTTGTTGATATCAGCTCGAACCCAGAAAGAACTTCTATACCGTTGAGAAAGCGTGCGCCGAATGCTCATAGTAACTTCTTTCAGGCTAAAAATCTTATTCCCATTAACAATTTCAGGCATAGAGAAGGTTTATAAGCGAAAATAATGAATCCTTTCTAATAAAGGGATGAAAAAAATTATACTATTCATAATTTCATATTGGTTTTAGTATCTTGCAGCCTGAAAAATCGATCAAAAAAATGCAACTGATCATTGTCTCGGAACATAAAGAACGGATTGATTCTGTCTTCATCAGTCCGATAAAGGGTTTGCAAGTGGAGTATCTGCCTATTGAGCCACTGAACCAATGGATGAGACATATGAACACCGAACATCCTAAAGGGATCGCATTATTTCCGGTTATAGACGGGAAATGGCAATATCATCTTTTGACGACGATTAAATTTCAGTATCCGGCCCATCCTATTTTAATCATAAGTGATACGAGCTTTGAGAAAGAGGCTATCCAGTCTTCGGCCCAGTTTCAGTGGGACTTTTTTTTGCTGCATCCAAAAAATAAAGATAGCATGCATCAAAGCTTGCGTCTTTATTTTTCACGCCTTCACAACCAACAGACTATTGCTAAGCTCAGTATTCAACTTAATGAAGCTAAACAGTTTAACAGCTATCTGCTTGGAAATCTTAGCCATCAGATACGCACTTCGCTTAATGCAGTAATTGGAATGACAGAAATGTTGTGTGATACCGAGCTGAACAGCAAGCAAAGATATTATGCAGAAACTATACAGGAAAGTGGGAATATGCTGCTGACGACCTTTAATGACTTGCTTGATTTTTCAAGAATAGAAGCCGGGCTGATACAACTGCACGACAAGCCGTTTAATTTGCTTGACAGCATACGCGAAAGCCTGTATAGCGTACTGAAAACCGCCCTTGAAAAAAAACTTGAAATAGTAACGGAGATCGAACCTGAAATCCCGTTAATGATCATGGGCGACGACCTGAGATTGCGGCAGATATTGATGAATTTACTGGATAATGCAATCAAATACACCCAGACAGGATTGGTGAAGCTGCAACTTTTTACTGAAATTCAAAAAGCCGGACCCACTCTAATGATCAAAGTAACAGATACTGGTATGGGGATAGCAGAAGAAGTCATTCCGCATGTATTCAACCTGATAAAACCAAAACTATCTACTGCGAAACAACATACAAAAGGGATAGGACTTGGATTGGTCTTATGTAGGTATTTAACCGAAAAAATGGACGGCAGCATTGAACTTGTATCTAAGCTTAAGGAAGGAACAACATTCACTGTAAGAATCCCACTGCGACCAGTATCATCCGAAATAGCAGGTCCAAAAATAGATGTATTACACCATAAGAAAGTATTGTATCTGACTAACACTAGCCTGTTAGACGAGACTATCAGATTTTATTGCGAAAAAGCTTCTATGGATTTCCAGTTAAAGACTGTTCATGAAAATTATCCCGAAGCCGGAGTTACATTTCGCAATATCGATTTGATAATAACTCATCTACGCCCTGATATAAAAATTGATCTGCAACTTATTGACACCCTGAGAGAGCATGAAGCCATCCCTCTGATTTTGCTTAAAGAACGAGATAAGATAGACGAAAAACTCATTATCATTCGTAACAATGTCATCATTTTGTTGAAGCCTGTTGATATGTTCGAGTTTTGGGAAGCTGCAGAAGCAGTGCTTACCGGCAAAGCCGACAGCCTTTTCCTTGCTTCAAAGCATAAGCAATACGATGAGCATTTAGGCGAGTATCATCCATTGGATATATTGATAGCAGAGGATAATGCCATTAACCAGCGTATCATCCTCAGCATATTAAACCGCTTTGGGTATCAGGCCAAGATAGTGGAAAACGGTAAAGAAGCATTAGAATCCTTAGAACGTCGGATATATGATGTAGTACTGACTGATATTCAAATGCCAGTTATGGATGGGTTAGAGGCAACCCGGCAAATACGTAGGCATATACCTCAAAAGCGGCAGCCGTATATCATTGCTCTTACAGCTGATGCACTGCAACAAAGCCGCTCCGAATATCTCTCACATGGCGTGGATGAAGTATTGTATAAACCAGTACAAAGTAATGCGCTTATCCAAATTTTAAGTAAAATAAAACGCTTGGAACGATAAAAACTTTTCTAAATATCATATCCTGTTTCGCCGTAAAGCAAATGACACGAAAACTATCTCTCCCCTTGTCAATTGATAGCTTATGAGTACTTTTGCGAAAACAACCATTCAAAATGATGGAAAGGGAACAAAAAAAGTTTACCATAAAAGAGTGGGCGATTGACGACAGACCCAGAGAAAAGATGTTGCTCAAAGGCAGAGCAAGCCTTAGCGACGCCGAACTGATCGCAATACTGATAGGATCAGGTAACCAGGACGAATCGGCATTAGAGCTGTCGCGCAAAATTCTTAAAAGTGTGAAGAATAACTTAGTAGAACTATCAAGGCTAAGCATAAGCGATCTGAAAAAATTTAAAGGAATTGGTGAGGCCAAAGCTGTAAGTATTTTGGCAGCTCTGGAATTGGGTAAAAGGCGTAGAAGTGCCGAGGCCCTCGAACGCAAGACCATACGTTCGAGCCGCGATGCTTTCGAGTGTATATACCAGGAAGCAACAGACCTGCATTATGAAAAATTTTGGGTTATACTGCTCGATCAGGCAAATAAAGTCTTGCGCCTCACAGAAATCTCCGAAGGAGGTGTATCAGGTACAGTTGCCGATCCAAAAAAGATTTTTCGTATCGCACTAGAACATCACGCTTCCAATATTATTCTTTGCCATAATCACCCATCAGGACAACTCAAACCTAGCGAAGCCGATATGAAGATCACAAAAAAAATAGTTCAGTCAGGCGATATGCTTGATATCAAGGTGTTAGACCATTTGATTATAGGTCACGATGCATACTACAGCTTTAGCGATGAAGGACTGATGTAACGCTTGTTAACATAAAAATAATTCATGAAAATACTTACTGTTATTGGAGCCCGGCCCCAGATCATCAAAGCTGCTGCATTGAGCCGGGCAATAAAAACTCATTATCCCGACCAGATTAAAGAAGTGATTGTACATACCGGACAACATTACGATACCAATATGTCGAATATCTTTTTTCACGAATTAGGTATCCCAATGCCCGACTATAATTTAGGTGTCGGATCAGCATCACATGGTCAACAGACAGCAAAAATGATAGAAGGTATCGAAAAAATTCTGATAGCTGAACAACCCAACTATATCGTATTATACGGCGACACCAACTCTACCTTAGCCGGGGCTATAGCAGCATCAAAAATACACCTGCCCATAGTGCATATTGAAGCAGGCTTACGTTCATTTAATAAAAGCATGCCAGAAGAGATCAACCGCATAGTATGCGACCACTGCTCTACCCTGCTTTTTACTCCTACCACTGCCGGATATGCCAACCTGCTTAACGAAGGATTCAAGGCCCACACAAAAACGCCGTTTACATCCGACAACCCGGGTGTGTTTCATTGCGGCGATGTGATGTACGACAATAGTCTGTATTTCACACAAAAAGCTATGGAGATCAAAGCTGGCTTTTTAACATCTAAAAAACTTAAACCGAATCATTATATTCTTAGCACCATTCATAGAGATCATAATACCGACCAGCCCGAGCGACTGAGAAATATTTTCACTGCATTACTACATATCGCACAAGAAAGCAAGCAGCCCATCTACTTACCCATGCACCCGCGTACTTCAAAACTACTTGAACAAAATCTTGGTGAACGACTGTATAAGCTTATTATACAGGAGCCCCTCATACGTTTAGAGCAACCGGCTTCTTTCTTAGAAATGATATTGCTTGAAAAAAATGCCTCATTGATCATTACCGATTCGGGTGGAGTACAAAAAGAGGCCTACTTTTTTCAGAAAGCCTGCATCATATTACGATCGGAAACCGAATGGACAGAAATAGTTGATGCAGGTACCGCCCTGATAGCTGATGCCGATACCCTGCAGATCATCAACGCATGGAAACACTTCAACGAACAGCCACCTACCAATTTTCCACCTTTGTTTGGAGATGGACAAGCTGCCAGATTTATTGCAGCTCAAATGTTGAGTAATCAGGTTGAATAAAATAGCGCTCCTTAGTTCTTTGGGCTAAAATGCGATTCATATACTGCTGATTCGATGATGTCATCCTTTTCCCATAAATCAATAATATATTCACCGTTGAGAAAATCATCAATCTGGCTACCATAGTATTTGCTGGCAGGTATGCCCGATGTTCCTGTTGGTATCACTACCTGCGAAGCACCCCAATCTGACAGGTCGTATATATGTCGTTGTGAAGCACCGCTGGTAACGTCGAACAGATCACTCAAGCTATATGACATCGGATTCACAGTATGGAAGCTACCTCCTACCGGAAATGGTCCCTTGTTTAAACCTAACAGACGCTCAAGCAGTTTTACTTTAGCTAATGGGTGCCGCAATGTGAGCTGATGAACTTTACCCCAACGCCATTCGGCAGGATTTTCCCCTAATCTGGCAGCTGCATCTGCAACCGCATCAGCAAATGACTTATTTACTATATCTTCAAATGTCTCTCTTTGCGGAGTAGTTACATCATCTATCCAAATTGACTGTTGATTAGCAAAGAAATATATGAAGTTATGCCGCATCAGTCTCGATATGACTTCATTATATAATTCATCACCTAATTCATCGGACATCACATTTTTAATGAAGTGGATATAAAATAAGTCGAACAGTAGCGGAGTAGTACCATCAGCTGTGTAGTGCAAATCCCACTGCCTCAGTATCTCAGTAGCTTTTTGGACAATTTCCGGCTTGTCGTGACTTTGTTCCAATATGCCCACTATTTCATCTCTGTAATCGGCTGCAAAAGAAGACTGCTGATCTAATTGTATGGCTTTGAAATCATCCGCTGTAAATTTAGTAGTAGAATTCAACAGCTCTCTGATTCGCTTGATACGAGCAGGTATCTCAAACCAATATCCTAAATAATGTGGATAATCCGGTCCGACAGTTCTGTTATTAGCCGATGATACCATTCCCTCCGGTGGATTAAAGGTAAAAGGCAGCTCTTCGAATGCCAGGAACCCATCCCAGTCATAGGTATCTGTGTCACCCGGATAGACTGAAATGGCGTCGCCTGCCTTACGGATAGCAACCAAACCTGTTGACTGCATTCCGATATTTCCATCTATATCGGCATATACTATGTTCTGGCTCACTGCACCAAAGCTTGAGAAAGCATCCCTAAATTCATACCAATCAGATGCACGGTTAGCCTTATAAACAGAGCGTACCTCATTGCTGAATTCATTACCTATCCAACGCATAGAAACAACTTCGTCTTTTAGTTTTTTAAAACCGGAGATGACAGGGCCTCTGTGGGTAAAACGATTTTCACGCATGATCGTATCGCCCTTATTGGTTATTATCGCTTCCGGTACAATTTCCAATGGGAGCCATTGGTCATTAAACAGATACAAGTCAGGATTCTCTGGATGCAGAGTTTCTTTGTAAAAGTCTATCTCGTCGATATAAAGATTGGTCATACCCCATGCAATATGATCGTTATGTCCTGCTATGATAAATGGTGCACCAGGTACTGCTACTCCCGAAACCTGTAAGGTATCCTCAACTGATTGGTGAACTTGGTACCATATACCTGGCAAGCCAAAGCTCAAATGCATATCGTTGGCTAACAGAGGTTTTCCGCTTGCAGTATGTGCACCCGATATCGCCCAGTTATTGCTGGCATTAAATATTTCAATAGAAAACCTATTTAGTTTCTCAGAGCTTTCAAGCAAAGTAAATAAGCTATCTTGTGAGGCGGTGGTATGTACATAAAAAGGTTGAAGGTCAGCTTGAGGCAACAATTCCTGTAAAAGCTCATATGGCAGTTTCTGAGCAAGTTTATGCACTATAATTTCGCTCTTCCAACTGTCAACAAGGTCCCATGCCATATAACCTATCAGGTTTAAGGTGTGAAATGGCTGCCATGGCTCAGGTTTATAACCTAAAATAAGAAACTCAGGAGGCAATTTGCTCTTTTGTTGTTCGATATACTGGTTTACTCCTTTTGAAAAAGCTTCAAGGGCCATGATTATTTCAGGTTCTGAACTCTCGAGAACCATCTTTGATTTTTGCGACATACGCAAGGCACGTAGCAATTGATCTGTATCCGCCATATCAGCACCGAATATCTCAGAAAGGCGACCCATAGTAACCCGACGTAACAAATCCATCTGCCAAAGCCTGTCTTGTGCCATGACATAACCAGTGACCATATACAGGTCATGCTGATTTTTTGCATAGATATGGGGTACAGCACGTAGATCACGTATCACTTGAACATCGTCTATAAGCCCTTCAAAAACAAGACTTTGATTATAGTTGGGTAAGGCACGCGAAGTAAAATAATGTATGGTAAAAAAGGCCAGACCTAATAGAAGCAGTAAAGAGATAAGAATCCCAAAAAGTATCTTTTTCATAGTTCTCAAGGTGTTGTTGTTTAAAAATCTGCTAAATAATCAACCAATCTGGTTCAGGAACGAAGTACAATAATACATAAATATTTTATTGATCAAAGGGAGCAAAACAAAAGAATAAAAGTTTTGTTTGCAGAAATTCAATTTAGATGAACCCCACCCTACCCACTCATCAAACGGCTAACAATAGAAAAGTATATGCCATCAGCCGGCTGATCGGTATTCATCAGCCGATTGGGTGATTATATTTTCAGAGTAAACAACACCTTGAAGGGGCAACACTTTAGATACCATGCACTATTATATCCATCAGTCAGATATCGAAATGATACTAACGCAAGGTGAATTAGTTCAGGTCGTTTGTGTGTAGTAATAAACTGTTGTTGAGTTGTGATCAGTATGTCAGGGAAACATTTTTCTCCCGTATCATTTTTCGCATATTGATCAAGGCATAACGCATACGCCCTAAAGCAGTATTGATGCTTACATCAGTTGCTTCGGCTATGTCTTTAAAGCTCATTTCGGCATATAGTCGAAGGTGTAATACTTCTTTTTGCTCTGGTGGCAAAAACTCTATCATTTTCCGAAGATCATCATGGATTTGTTCGGTGATGAGTTTCTGCTCTATAGATATATCAGTATATTCCAATCTATCAACTAGCTGATAGTCATCAGTTCCATTATCAGAGACGGGTAAGCGTTTTGATTTTCTGAAATGGTCTATGATCAGGTTATGGGCAATTCGCATGACCCATTGTATAAACTTTCCTTCTTCCTGATATGCCCCACTTTTCAGTGTACGTATCACTTTAATAAATGTGTCCTGAAATATATCATCAGCTAACTGTCTGTCTTTCACAAGCATCATGATATATGCAAACACCCTTGACTGGTGTCGCTGAAGAAGAAATTCAAAACTGGATTGATTACCATTAAGATAACTCTCAACCAGCTCTTTATCGCTACGATCTGTAACTTGCATAGAGCCTCCCTTTGTATTTTTTGGTTTACGATTAAAGGGTAAAAGTTATCTCGATAATGGTCCTCCTATAAGATTTTAGTGTTGAACAATCACGCCTTCTGACGTGTTTTATAATGCAAAAATAAACAGTTTTCAAAACAAAGCAAGAAATATTGATAATTTTGCGCAAATTTTCTTAAAAAGAATCGTTTTTTAATGGGTCACACTTCCGAACAGGCATATATTCACATCCGAAATGCACGGGTTAACAATCTTAAAAACCTGAGTATTTCCCTTGAGCGTAACAAACTGATTGTCATCACCGGCTTATCGGGCTCGGGAAAATCATCATTAGCCTTCGATACCTTGTTTGCCGAAGGTCAACGCCGGTACGTTGAAAGCTTGAGTGCCTATGCACGTCAGTTTCTGGGCAGGCTGAACAAGCCCGATGTAGATTCTATTACCGGTCTTTCTCCTGCTATAGCTATCGAACAAAAGGTTCACTCGCGTAATCCACGTTCTACGGTAGGTACCAGCAGCGAAATATACGAATACCTCAAGTTGTTGTATGCACGCATAGGCCATACATACTCACCCATCAGCGGAAAGCTTGTGCAACGACATCAGGTACAGGATGTAGTGCATTTTATTCTAGAACAAATGCCATCAACCACTGTATTAGTGCTTGCACCTATAGAACAAACAAATGGGCGAAGTGCTGCCGAACAGCTTAGCCTGCTTAGGCAGCAAGGGTTTGTACGAGTACTTAAAAATGGGCATATCCATCGCATTGATGAACTGCTAGAAAATGGAAAACTCAAAACGATCAACAACTGTATGATCCTCATTGATCGGTTGAGAATTGAAAACGGCGAATCAGACCTTTCAAGCCGGGCAGCCGATTCGGTTCAGACGGCTTTTTATGAAGGTAAAGGAAGCTGTATCATACAAATCGAACATGAAAGCAGTGTGGCACAGCATCATTTTTCCGACAAATTCGAAGCAGATGGCATTCACTTCGAGGAACCATCGGTGAATATGTTCACCTTCAACAACCCTTATGGTGCCTGCAAGACCTGCGAAGGATTCGGCTCAGTGATAGGCATAGACGAAGACCTGGTAATTCCCAACAAAGCACTGTCGGTGTATGACGAAGCTATTGCATGCTGGAAAGGTGAGAAAATGGGCGAATGGCTACGAAAATTAGTAGCCAACGCACATCGGTTCGACTTCCCTATACATAAGCCCTATTATGCACTGACTAAAGAGCAAAAACAATTGTTATGGACTGGTAATGAGTATTTTCATGGATTAGATCTGTTTTTCGAACATCTTCAGGAGCAAAGCTATAAGATTCAGTATAGAGTTATGTTGTCGCGCTACAGAGGCAAGACCTTATGCCCTGAATGCAAAGGTACCAAGCTAAGAAAGGATGCTTCATATGTACAGCTAACCGGTAAAACCATAGTTGATTTGGTGCAGATGCCATTGCAGGAGTTGTACGAGTTTTTTCAACAAATTTCGCTTAGCGAGCATGACCGCATCATTGCAAAACGTCTGCTCATCGAGATCACCAATAGGTTGTCGTTTTTACTTGATGTCGGTTTAGGCTATCTCACCCTCAACCGCAATGCCAACAGCCTGTCGGGTGGTGAATCGCAGCGGATCAATCTGGCTACTTCATTAGGAAGCAGCCTTGTAGGTGCTACTTATATTTTAGACGAACCCAGCATAGGGCTTCATGCACGAGACACCCAAAGACTTATTAAGGCACTGAAAAAGCTGCGCGATATTGGTAACACAGTGATCATAGTAGAGCATGATGAAGAGATCATCCGAGCTGCCGACCAGATCATCGACATAGGCCCCTTAGCTGGCAGTCAGGGTGGTGAATTAGTATTTCAGGGGAAGCTGAATGAGTTAGTATTAAACCAACAATCTCTAACGGCTAAATACCTGACCGGTGAACTGAATATTCCACTACCTGAAAAGCCACGTCGCTGGCGTAACTTTATTGAGATCGTAGGTGCTACAGAAAACAACTTAAAAAATTTAGATGTAAAAATACCATTGGAAGTGTTGACGGTGATCACCGGTGTAAGTGGTTCAGGCAAATCTTCTTTAGTTCGGAACATAGTTTATCCGGCCTTGAGCAAACTATTGGGTAATCATGCAGGACATAGCGGCAGCTACGGAGAGATCAAAGGTGATCTGCACCGTATTAAACAAGTAGAGATGATCGATCAAAACCCTATTGGCCGGTCTTCACGGTCTAATCCGGTAACTTATATTAAAGCATTCGACGAGATACGTACCCTGTTTTCTGAGCTTAAGCTATCTAAAGCAAGAAGGTATAAGCCTGGCTATTTTTCGTTTAACATTGCTGGTGGCCGATGTGATGCATGCGAGGGAGAAGGTGTGATAAAGATCGAAATGCAATTTATGGCTGATGTGTACTTAGAATGTGATGTATGTCATGGAAAACGGTTCAAAGAGGAGGTTTTAGACGTTAAATTCAATCAAAAAACCATAGCGGATATATTGGAGATGACTATAGACGAAGCTATAGAGTTTTTCACAACACACAAAAGCTATTCAGCTCATTGTCAGCGAATAGTACAAAAGCTGCTACCATTGCAGCAAGTCGGCCTGGGGTATCTGCGGATGGGGCAGTCGTCAACGACCTTGAGCGGTGGTGAAGCGCAGCGGATAAAGTTGGCTTTCTTCTTAAGCAAAGGACAATCGGATCATCCTGCCTTGTTTATTTTTGATGAACCTACTACAGGGCTACATTTTCACGACATCAGCAAGCTGTTAGAAGCTTTTACTGCCTTACTCGAAAACGGACACAGCATAGTAGTTATTGAACATAATCCTGAAATCATCAAATCAGCCGACTGGATTATTGACTTAGGCCCTGAAGGAGGTGATGCGGGCGGTTATATTGTTTTTGAAGGAACACCTAAAAATCTGGTAAATTCTACCGGATCATATACTGCTAAAGCTTTAGCAGGCAAATTAGTAGCTATGGGAAAGAATAATAGTTAAAAGTTATTAATTAGATAGATTACAGGGATATTTTAGGAAATTACGTCCGCTTTTTCAGTATATTCGCTGCATAAAAACATCTATTTTCAATCCATTCATTAATAACTAAACTATTCAACTATGCGCTTTTTCATACCATTAATTATTATCGCTTTTGCATGGACTTCATGCGTCAATCAAAGTCGTCAGGGCGGCGATGAACAGGAGCAGGCAAATCAGGAAGAAATTAGTCCTATTCATTTTGAGCAGGAAACTCATTTTGCCACTCTCAAGCAGCTCACCTTCGGCGGCGATAATGCAGAAGCTTACTTTAGTTTCAACAGTGAAATGATCGTTTTTCAATCTAACAATCCTGCATGGTCGTTGGAATGCGATCAGATATTTTATACCCCATTAGATGGAGCCGATATGGGTAATACCATGCCACAAATGATCAGTACAGGTCTTGGCCGTACCACTTGTTCCTTTTTTATGCCAGGTGATACGACTATCTTATACGCTTCGACTCATTTAGGTGGTGACGATTGCCCTCCTGTCCCCGAGCCACGTGCCGATGGAAAATATGTATGGCCAATTTATAAAGACTATGACATTTTTGTAGCCGATCTTCAAGGAAATATCATCGATACCTTGACCAATCGCGAAGGCTATGATGCTGAAGCTACCGTGTCTCCCAGAGGCGACAAGATAGTATTTACCTCCGATCGTAGTGGTGATTTAGAGCTTTATACTATGGATATCGACGGTAGTAACGTCAAGCAGATCACACATGACTTAGGCTACGACGGTGGTGCTTTTTTCTCACCCGATGGAAGTAAGCTCGTTTTCAGAGCCTCACGCTTAGAGACCGTTGAAGAGCAGGAAGAATACAAGCAATTACTTGGAGAAGGATTAGTGATGCCTACCAATATGGAAATTTTTGTATGCGATGTGGATGGCTCTAACCTGACACAAGTTACCCACCTTGGAAAAGCTAACTGGGCACCTTTCTTTCACCCTTCAGGTGAAAAGATACTCTTCAGTTCAAACCACCACAGCGAGAGAGGATTTCAATTCAATATCTTCATGATCAACTTAGATGGTACTGGCTTAAAGCAGATCACCTTTGACAACACCTTCGACTCCTTTCCAATGTTTTCGTATGACGGGAAAAAACTGGCATTTTCAAGCAACCGTAACAACGGAGGCACACACGACACTAATATTTTCATAGCCGATTGGGTTGACTAAGCCATCGCTCTCAAAAAAAACAGCTGCTTTCTTTGTATAGTAAGCAGCTGTTTTTTTGTGGTATTTATAGCTTATTGAAGCTGTTGTACGATTGCTTTAAAAGCTTCCGGATTGTTCAGTGCTAAGTCGGCCAGTACTTTACGGTTGATTTGAATATTGCTTTTATTCAATTTTCCTATTAACACGCTGTACGACATACCATATTGTCTTGCGGCGGCGTTGATACGCATGATCCATAATGAGCGGAAATAGCGTTTTTTGGTTTTCCGGTCGCGGTAGGCGTATAACTGTCCTTTCTCATAGGCGTTTTTAGCTACTGTCCAGACATTTTTCCTTCGTCCAAACTGTCCTTTTGTTTGCTTAAGGATTTTTTTCCTTCTGGCTTTTGAGGCTACTGAATTTACTGATCTTGACATTTTTTTTTGAATTGTTCATCATAGCGCCCCATCTATGGGAACTTGGAAGCTATGACAAAATTTGACAATAATTAAATTAGACTAAAGCATTTCGCGTATATTTTTCTCATCTGCTTTTGAAACCAGACCGCTATAGGTAAGATTTCGTTTGCGTTTTGTTGATTTCTTAGTCAGTATATGACTTTTGTACGCATGCTTTCTTTTAATTTTACCGGTTCCTGTAAACTTGAATCGTTTTTTAGCTCCGGATTTTGTTTTCATTTTAGGCATTACAACTATTTATTAAATGTTTATGTAAGTTACTTTTTCGGTGCGATAATCATGATCATTCTTTTTCCTTCTAATTTAGGAAGGTTTTCTACTTTTCCATATTCTTCAAGTTCTTGTGCAAATTTCAGCATGATCAATTCTCCCTGATCTTTATACACTATTGAGCGACCTCTGAAGAACACTTCTACTTTTACTTTAGCTCCTTCTTCTAAAAATTTGATGGCATGCTTGAGTTTAAACTCAAAATCATGGTCATCGGTATTAGGTCCTAACCTGATTTCTTTCACTACTATTTTAGCCGACTTGGCTTTAATTTCTTTTTGTTTCTTCTTTTGTTCAAACAGAAACTTTTTATAATCCAGCACACGGCAAACCGGAGGATTTGCGTTAGGTGAAATTTCAACCAGATCAAGTCCCATAGATTCAGCTATTGCCAGTGCTTCACGAATTGGGACAATTTGTGTCTCAATTCCTTCACCTACTATGCGAACTATGGGTGAATTAATTCTTTCATTGATAGAATGTGGGTCTTCTTTTTTTTGGAATCCTCGCCTTGGGCTTCGTCCTCTACCTCTACTTTGTGCTATAGTTTTGTCCTCCTTACTAAATTAGTAAATACTATATTGTGATTATATAAACTTATTTTTCTATCTGTGTTACTTCTGTTTGAATGCGTGTCGCAAATTCCTCTATGGTCATAGTACCTATATCGCCTTGTTGATGTTTACGTACTGATAGGATATTTTCTGATTCTTCTTTTTCACCTACTATCAGCATATAAGGTATTTTTTTCAATTCGGCATCTCGTATTTTACGTCCTGTCTTCTCATTTCTTTCATCAATGAAGCTGCGAATATCGGAATTTTGCAGAAAATGATACACTTTTTGTGCATAATTCAGGTATTTTTCACTTATAGGCAGTATGATAACCTGTTCGGGTGCAAGCCATAAAGGAAAATTTCCGGCTAAGTGCTCTATCAATACAGCTACAAAACGTTCCATTGAGCCAAATGGCGCACGATGGATCATCACCGGACGATGTTTCTCGTTATCACTTCCGATATAGCTCAAATCAAATCGCTCGGGTAAATTATAATCAACTTGAATAGTACCCAACTGCCATTTTCTTCCTAATGCATCGCGTACCATGAAATCCATCTTAGGGCCGTAGAATGCTGCTTCTCCCTCTACTACCACAAAATCTAACTGCTCTTCTTCGGCTACTTCCATAATAGCCGCTTCAGCTTTCTCCCAGTTTTCATCCGAGCCAATGTATTTTGATGGATCAAGCGGATCACGTATAGAAATCTGTGTGATAAAATCTTTGAAATCCAATGCCTTAAAGATACGCATAATAATTTTTATCACCGCTTTAAATTCTGATTTTATCTGATCAGGAGTGCAGAAGATATGGGCATCGTCTTGTGTAAAACCTCTGACACGTGTCAGCCCATGCAACTCACCACTTTGTTCATACCTATACACCGTACCAAACTCGGCCAGGCGTATTGGCAAGTCTTTATATGAACGGGGCTTTGAACTGTAAATTTCGCAATGATGCGGGCAGTTCATGGGCTTCAGGAAGAATGCCTCCCCTTCGACAGGTGTGGTAATAGGTCTGAAGGAATCTACTCCATATTTTTCGTAATGACCGGAAGTTTTGTACAGGTTCACATTTGCAATATGAGGTGTTATAACCGGTTGATATCCTGCTTCACGCTGTACTTTCCGCAGAAAGTTTTCCAAGCGTTCGCGTAACTCAGCACCTTTAGGTAACCAAAGCGGCAATCCTGAACCAACACGCTGTGAGAAAGTAAACAACTCTAACTCTTTACCTAATTTGCGATGATCGCGTTTTTTGGCTTCTTCCAATAATACTAAATATTCCTCAAGCTCTTTAGCTTTTGGAAAGCTGATACCATACACCCTTGTCAACTGCTTGCGCTTCTCATCACCTCTCCAGTAGGCACCTGCAATACTGGTCAACTTGATAGCTTTGATAAAACCCGTGTCGGGCAAATGCGGCCCCCTACACAAATCAGTAAAAGTACCGCTCTTGTATAAACTTATCTGACCGTCTTCCAACTCGCTGATCAACTCTAATTTATACTCATCATCTTTTTCGGTGAAATAACGTATTGCTTCTTCTTTGCTCACTTCCTGACGAACAAATACCTGTTTTTCTCTTGCCAATTGAAGCATTCGCTTCTCTATTTCAACTAAGTCTGCTTCGGTAAGTACGGTATCACCAGTGTCTATATCATAATAAAAACCATTTTCTATATCGGGTCCTATTCCAAATTTAGTACCTGGGTAAAGCTGTTCTATGGCTTCAGCCATCAGATGTGCGGATGAATGCCAGAAGGTAGCTTTACCTTCCGGATCATTCCATGTAAGAAGCTGAACATGAGCATCCTGATTTATCTTACGGCTAAGATCCCACACCTGATCGTTCACTTTGGCCGATACAACTTGTCGAGCCAAACCTTCGCTGATGCTTCTAGCGATCTCATAAGCTGTAACCCCAGATGGATACTGCCTGGTACTATTATCCGGCAGTGTAATTGTGATCATTCAATTGAATTTTTATAAAAACGGCTGCAAAAATACAAAATCTATGTTAATAAAAACATAGGAAAGAGGCAGTATTTCAATAGTATGAGGAAAAAAATCGAATCATTAGAAAATTACTACCAAACAAATGCCAACTGCCGAACGTTGGTATCATTTCGTTTGAGGTACACATTCAATATGACTTAGCTTGTTTGTAAGCTGAATTTAATCATTCAGAATATAAACGTTGTAATTTTAATATACTGATATACAAGGTGTTTAAAGACTCATTACACAATCCCCCAGCTTATAAATAGTTTCTGATCGTGGGCATAAACTATATTACATAGCATTGACGAAGGCAACGGTTCATTTCGGGCAGCAGGATTAGTATCTATGTAAATCAATGTTCTTTTACTTACTCAAATCGAATTATTAATTCTAAGAATATGAGGAAGTTGAGAAGTAGATTGTATTCATTGTACTATGTTATCGCCTTTCATATTCTTTACAAACTCTCGTACTCAGATTCCTTTAGCACCGTATGTTTCCATTTTCTTCAGCCATCGTACTCGTTTGGCTTCATCTAATTCTCGCATTGGCCCTACTGAGCTTATATAAACGGGTTTGATACCACAGAATCCTAATATTCCTTTACGCATCGCCTTATGTCCTGGTGCCCCTTCTACCCATCGGTAATACCAGCTTGGTTTATCCATAGTCACTACCAATCGGGCTGTCTTTCCGATTAACAGTTTTTCGTGATATTTTCGGCCGTTTTTATATTTGAATGCAAAACCGGGCAAGAGAGTCCTATCCATAAATCCTTTTAACAGCGCAGGAAAGGTGGTCCACCAGTTTGGGTAAATAAACACAAGATGATCAGCCCAGTCAATAAGTTGTTGTGCATGTTGCAGGTCAGGTTCCAATTCTTGTCTCCCTCTATAGCCTTGGCTAAAATTCAGTTCAAAGTTTAAGTCTCTGAGTATCAATAATTGCACCTGAGAGCCTGCTCCTTGAGCAGCGTTTGCATAAGCATCCGACAGTTGATCGGCAAATGAATCCATAACAGGATGCGCATGGATGATGAGTATTTTTTTCATCAGTTTAGAATTTTTTATTTTCTGTGTAGCAAGCAGTTCTATAGTTTGAGACAAATAGAACTGCCGGGCTTTTGTGAGTCTTTAATCATACCTTGTTGTAAAATCATGATTCAAAAGTGTATTTCCAATTCAGGTATGAGTTCTTTATTTTTTTTGTTCATTTTTGGAAGGTAAAAGCGAAAGTTCGATCACTTCCATCATTTTATCTACAAAATGGAACTGAACACCTGTAACATATTCTTCTTTTATTTCAATAAAGTCGCGTTTATTTTCTTGTGAGAGGATGATATCTTTTATTTTCCCTCTTTTTGCTGCCAATATTTTTTCTTTGATACCTCCTACCGGCAACAGTTTACCTCGAAGCGTGATTTCTCCTGTCATTGCCAATCGGGGTTTAACTTTTCGTTTGGTAAATGCCGACACTAATGCAGTGAATATAGTAATTCCTGCTGAGGGTCCGTCTTTTGGTGTAGCTCCTTCAGGTACGTGTATATGTACATTCCATTGTGAGAAGAGATCAGGTTCTAACTCAAAATCCGTTGCATTTGCTTTTAAAAATTCATAGGCTATAGTAGCCGATTCTTTCATCACATCACCTAGATTACCGGTAAGTTTCAGATCCCCTTTACCTTTACTCAGGCTTACTTCTATAAACAACAGCTCTCCTCCTACCGGAGTCCATGCAAGTCCTGTAACTACTCCGGGAGTTTCGTGTATCGCAGCTTCTTCTCTATGATATAGTGGGATGCCAAGCACTTTCTCCAAATCGTCTTTAGTTACCTTGGCTTCATATGGCTGTTCCATAGCCAAATGCTTAGCCTTGTTGCGTATGATGCGTGCGATCTGCCGTTCCAAGGAACGTACACCTGCTTCACGGGTATAATCTTCAATAATTGTTCCCAAAACTCTTTTAGGGAAGCGTATCTGTGAAGCTTTCATACCGTGCTCTGTAATTTGTTTTGGGATCAAATGCTTTTTGGCTATTTCTAATTTTTCTTCTACTAAATAACCGCTCAAATCTATTACCTCCATACGGTCACGCAAAGCCGGATGAACGGTTGATAGTGTGTTTGCAGTAGCAATGAACATCACTTTCGACAAATCGAAATCTATTTCTATGAAGTTGTCATAAAACCTGTTATTCTGCTCAGGGTCTAATATTTCAAGCAATGCTGCCTGAGGGTCGCCGCTTATATTATGGCCAATCACTTTATCAATTTCGTCAAGTACAAAAACCGGATTGGCACTTTTTACCTTTTTCAGGTTTTGTATGATTCTTCCCGGCATAGCTCCAATATATGTTTTTCGGTGTCCGCGAAGCTCCGATTCATCGCGTAACCCACCGAGCGACATCCGAATATATTTTCGGCCTACAGCGCGTGCGACAGATTTACCGAGAGAAGTTTTACCTACACCTGGAGGACCTACTAAACAAAGAATTGGAGCTTTTAAGTCTTGCTTAAGTTTGTACACTGCAAGGTGTTCAATAATACGTTCTTTAACTTTTTCAAGGCCATAATGGTCTTCATCCAATATTCGTTGGGCCCGTTTCAGATCAAAATTGTCTTTAGTGAGTTCATTCCATGGCAACTCCACCAAATAATCTAAATAATTGAACTGTATTCCGTATTCAGCTGCCTGTGGGTGCATGCGTCTTAGCTTAATAAGCTCTCTATCAAAGACCTGCTTTACTTCTTTACTCCATTTCTTTTTGGAGGCTTTATTTTTCAACTCTTCTATTTCAAGCTCATTAGGCGATCCACCCAACTCTTCCTGTATGGTTTTAAGCTGTTGATTCAGGAAATAGTCGCGTTGCTGTTTATCGATATCTATCTTTACCTTATTTTGTATCTGGGTTTTAAGCTCAAGCATTTGCAACTCTTTGGTCAGTGCTGCCAGAACTTTATTAGCCCGTTCGATCAACGAAGGCATTTCAAGCAAAGCTTGTTTTTCGGTATTATTTATATTCAGATTGCTTGACACGAAGTGTACTAAAAACACAGTGCTTTCAATATTGTTCAGTGCAATAGCAGCTTCGGGAGGGATATTTGGCGAGTTTTGAATGATTTGCAGGGCAATATCTTTGATAGATTGAATCAAAGCCAGAAAATCAGGTTCGTTATTCACCGGTTCTTCTGGCTCATATGCACTGACACGAGCTTTAAAATACGGGTCTTCCTGAGTGATAGCTTCAAGTTGAAATCGTTTTTTACCCTGAATGATGACAGTTGTATTACCGTCGGGCATATGAAGGGTTTTTAAGATAGTAGCCACCGTACCTATAGTGAATAGATCATCGGCAACAGGGTCTTCCACCGACGCATCCTTTTGAGATACCACACCTATAGTTTTATTTCCTCTGTAGGCTTCCCGAACCAATTGTATCGACTTATTTCGTCCTACCGTGATAGGAATAACGACGCCAGGGAATAATACTGCATTGCGTAATGGCAAGATAGGCACTTCTTCCGGTATTGATTCTGCGTTGATAACTTTTTCGTCTTCTATAGACAATAATGGGATCGATTCGCCCTCTGATTCAATTATATCCAAAAAATCCAACATAAATCCGCCTTGTATTTTTGACATGTATTAAGACAAGTTGACATAATTATTACTCTATTGACAATTTGGCCACCCTCAGATGGCAAAAAGCCCATGATAGCCGTATTTTATCATGGGCAGTAAGTATGGCAAATGCTATGCCAGTCGTTCTCAGGCTCGTCTGTTTTTATAAGTCATATTAAATATCTCCGAAAAGATCTTTCGCTCGATATTATCAAATTTTTTTCCTCTGCGTGCATAGACTACTTCAGCCGTTTTAAGAGCTTTACGCAGTTGGTAATCAACAAACCCATGAGTACCACCCCAAGAAAAAGATGGGATAAAATTGCGTTGAAATCCTGAACCAAAAATATTGGCATTGACCCCAACGACTGTACCAGTGTTCAACATGGTATTGATACCGCATTTGCTATGGTCGCCCATGATAGTACCACAAAACTGCAAACCTGTCTGCACGAAGCAGTCTTCGGCATACGACCAGAGTTTCACTTCCTCATAAGTGTTTTTCAGATTGGAAGTATTAGTGTCTGCACCCAGGTTACACCATTCACCTAAAACGCTATTACCTAAGAATCCGTCATGTGATTTATTGGAATATCCAAAGATCATAGTTTCGGATATCTCGCCACCAACTTTTGAGAAAGGACCTATGGTTGTGCCGCCATAAATTTTTGCATCCATCTTAACAACAGCATGATCGCATATGGCAATAGGGCCTCTTAGCTTTGCACCTTCCATCACTTCCGCATCACGGCCTATATAAATCGGGCCTGCTGAGGCATTCAAGAAACAAAATTCGACACGAGCACCTTCTTCAATAAAGATATTTTCAGCCTGAACTACACCATTAGTCTTAGAAATAGCTTGAGATTTTCGTCCTTTAGTCAGCAGCTCAAAATCGGAGCGCAACGCATCGCCATTGTGATGAAAAATATCCCAGGTATTTTCCAACTTCACAAAGTCGCAAACTGATTCAATATTTTCAATAGTATCTTCGGCACCTTCTTCACCCAAACTTTTTAAGCTGTCGTGACTAAGAAACATTGCAATTACTGTATCTCGTCGTACCAAAACCTGATCTTTTTTCAGTTTTCCAATTTCCTGAACCAATTCAGGATTAGGGCAAATAGAACCATTGATCAAAATATTTTCTTGTGCTTCGATCAATGGGAATTTCTCGCTCAGATAAGCTTCAGTAAGGCTTGAAGTGGTGGCATTCAGATACTTCTCCCATTTTTCACGTATGGTTAGAATTCCAAAACGAATATCAGCTACAGGCCGGGTAAATGTTAACGGGAGCAGGCTTTGTCGGGTAGCGCTGTCAAAAAGAATATAATTCATAAAAAAAGTACTGTTTCTCTAACGGTTACAACGAGTAAAATTAGGATATATTGGCTTACACTGGCGTATTTTGTTGATAAAATAACAGAATTGTTAAGAAGTATGTATTGAGTACAAAAAAACCCTCATCCATAAGGTAGACAAGGGTTCATATATCGTACGACAAACCGGATTATTTTTCCCTTGCCTCAAGATGTTTCTTATATCTGTTTTTGAACTTATCCACACGACCAGCAGTATCAACCAATTTCATCTTACCAGTATAAAATGGATGCGATGTATGCGAAATCTCTAACTTGATCAACGGATACTCGTTACCATCTTCCCATACAATAGTTTCTTTACTACGAGCGGTTGAACGAGACAAAAAACTATAATCGTTCGACATGTCTTTAAATACAACAAGTCTGTAATCTTTCGGATGAATGTCTTTTTTCATTGCGTATTCAGCTATATATTTTTAGGGCTGCAAAATTATTATCTTTCAATGGAATAACCAAATTATTCTGGCTTTTTTATGTAAAAAATCCAGGATTCTATTTTATCTTCTTCATCTGATTGATTATCAAGCTGCTTTTAAAGTGTAGATTTTCGCTGCTCGAACAGTTTTCAAAAATATTTCAGGCGATCACACAAAAATCCATGAAATCGATCGTTAATCAGTGAGAGTATTCACTTAATTCTATAAGAAATTGCATGGTATCAATCTGATCAGCATATACATCTATTGAAGGTTTTTGTGCCTGGCCAAAATGGTCTGAGCCTTTAAACCACCCGTTTTTAGAAACAATACATTGTACCTCCGACTGCTGCGAGCTAAGTCGAGCAATAAGCTGATCAGTATCATGATAAAAATCATAATGCAAAACGCCAACCGGACTGCTTAACGACTGATGCGGGCGCAAAAGCACGAACCCATTGTCGTAGTGAGCTTCTTTATTGACTAATAATAAGGATTTGTTATACAAATAGTTGTTGAAATATTTAGAGTGGCTTATGATATTTTCGTAGCGTTCAAATCCTGGAAACATTTCTTTGGGATCATACCCTATCGGCAAATACAGCATGGACACATTCCGGCATCCTAATCCAAAAAAGCTGAACACATCTACAGACAGTTGTTGCAGATCGTTTATAGTTTCATCACCATTAAAGACTGCCAATCCATTTCTGTTTCGCCTTATAATATGAGGGTAACGCGAAAAATAGTATTCAAAATAGCGGGATGTATTATTGCTTCCTGTAGCTATGATGGCATCTACCTTTTTAAATGGATCGGCTGTAAATTCAGCCAGTCCTTCCACAAGGGGTTCAAAAGATACTAAGATGTTGAATAAGGCAGGTAGTAAATAAGGGTCGTCAGAAGAAAGTTTTCCAATAAACCGGTTACCGCTTATGAGTACACACATAAAATCGTGAAATCCAACAACTGGAATATTTCCGGCCATGACTACTCCAATGTTCAGCGGTTTATCACTCTTCCCAACCGAATATTTTTGCAGCCAGTTTGTCAAGTCTTGTTCATTTAAAAGCCGTACTATACCATCAAAAGCTAATAAAATATTTTCTTCAGTAAACCATGCATTGTTTTGCATAGCTTTTTGAATGGCATGAGCCAGATGGTTTTCTTGTTCATTGAAAAACGTTTCTTTACTAATAGGGTAGCTTTCAATAAATTGGCTTAGAAATTCCCTTAAACGTATAAATGCTTGCTGTCGCTGTTTTAAACTTAAGTTCATGAGTTATGGAAATGGTTTGCAAAATTAATGAATAAGTTGCGTTAAACTTTTCACAATTAAAATATTGTCTCTATCTTTGTCGCATAAAACTTATTTTTTGTTACTAACAATTAAATACCTTATTTAACATGAAGAAGCATAACTTTTATGCAGGCCCATCTATACTTCCGGCCTACACTATTGAAAAGACTATTGAGGGTATCAAAGATTTTGCGGGCATGGGTCTGTCCGTACTTGAAATCTCCCACCGCAGCAAACAATTTGTGGCAGTAGTTGACCAAGCGGTTGCTTTATTCAAGGAGTTACTTTCTATTCCAGAAGGATATTCGGTACTTTTCCTGGGTGGAGGTGCCAGCATGCAGTTTTGCATGGTACCCTACAACCTATTGGCAACTAAAGCAACTTATCTGAATACAGGTGAATGGTCGAAGAAAGCCATCAAAGAAGCCAAACTATTTGGCGAGGTAGATATAGTGGCATCTTCTGAAGACAAGAATTTCAACTATATCCCGCGTGGATATACCATTCCAACCGATGCCGATTACTTTCATATTACAAGCAACAACACTATTTTCGGCACACAGATACATGAAGACCCTGTATCACCTGTTCCATTAATCGCAGATATGTCATCGGATATTTTCAGTCGTCCTATTGATGTATCCAAGTATGCAATTATTTATGGTGGCGCACAGAAAAACTTAGCTCCTTCGGGTGTAGCTTTTGTAATCATTAAAAACGATATACTCGGTAAGGTAGATCGTATGATCCCAACCATGCTTAAATATGAGACTCATATCAGTAAAGAATCTATGTTCAATACACCACCTGTATTGCCTATCTTTTCTGCTCTTCAGACTCTGCAATGGCTCAAGGATCAGGGAGGTGTGGCTGAGATAGAAAAAATCAATATCAAGAAATCCAATCTGTTGTATGATGAGATTGAGCGCAACAGTTTGTTCAAGCCTACTATTCCAGCCAAAGAAGACCGATCGAGAATGAATGTTTGCTTTGTGATGAATGAAGGCTTTGAACATCTTGAAAAGCCGTTTAACGATTTTGCTACCGAAAAAGGCATGGTAGGTATAAAAGGTCATCGCTCGGTAGGTGGTTTCAGAGCTTCACTTTATAACGCACTTCCCTACGCAAGCGTTGAAGCTTTAGTAGCTGTGATGCAGGAATTTGAAAAAATGAATAAATAATCCGACCTTTGGTCTATAACATAGTAAAAATATGAGAAAAGTATTAGTAGCTACAGACAAGCCGTTTGCTAAGACAGCCTCCGATCAGATACGGGAAATCTTCGATCAGGCAGGATACCAATGCAACTTTTTAGAGAAATATGGAGATCAGCAGAATTTCGTTCAAGCTGTTGCCGATGCCGAAGCAATAATTATCCGCAGTGATATTGTTGATGATGAATTGATGGCAGCTGCTCCTAATTTAAAAATCGTTGTACGAGCCGGAGCAGGTTATGATAATGTTGACCTTAAAGCTGCTACAGCTCGTGATGTAGTTGTGATGAACACTCCCGGACAAAACAGCAATGCAGTAGCTGAATTAGCTTTCGGAATGATGCTTTATCAAATCCGCAATCGATTCTCAGGCGGATCGGGAACTGAATTGATGGGAAAAACACTCGGTATTCATGGATACGGAAATATAGGCAAGCATGTAGGACGCATCGCCAAAGGATTTGGCATGACAGTTTATGCCTATCACCACAACCCGGCACGAAACGCTGAGATTGAACAAGATGGTATCAGTCCGGTCAATTCACCTGAAGAATTGTACAAGAAATGCCAGTATATTTCACTGAACATACCTGCCAGAGAGCAAAACAAAAAGATCATCAACAAGGACTTGCTTGGTCTTATGCCGGAAAATGCGATGTTAGTTAATACAGCCCGTAAGGAAGTAATATGCGAAGACAGTTTAAAACAAATCTTTGCAGAGCGTAAAGATTTTTCATACGTATCTGACTTAGCTCCCGGTAATGCTGCTGAGTTGGCAGAATATGCCAATCGTATGTTCTTCCCACCCAAGAAAATGGGAGCTCAAACAGCAGAAGCAAATATCAATGCCGGTTTAGCGGCTGCCCGTCAGATCATCGCATTCTTCAAGGATAACGATATTCGATTTAAAGTAAACTAAGTCCGAATTTATGTGCAGGCATCTCATCAGTAAGGTGCCTGCATCTTTTATTTTTTTAATTATCACCTTTTTATACTGCTTGTCATGAGCGATCAAACTAATAGACAACAGGTCTTCTTTCGATTTGAGAATTTACGTATTTACCATAAGGCGTTGGAATATGCGTTATGGGTAAAAGAAAACACGAGCTTGTTGAGGTCTCAGGATTGTCAATTTGCGGACAATTTTTGTCAGACCTCCCAGCGAATATCAACCCATATAGCTGAGGGGTCGGCTCGTGAGAAGCCTTTGTTTATTCAACATCTGAAAGAGTCGAAAAGTGCCATACGGGTCTGCCTTGTTTTCACTACACTGGCTCACCGTTTGGAGATGATCACTGATGAGCAGGAGAGCGAATCGCGTATCCAACTGATGGAAATGACCAAAATGTTGGGAGCTTTGATTACTTCGTTATTGAAGAATCCAACACCAGTACAAGAGCAATACGATGAAGATTATCTTCCTACTCAAAGCTGGTAATTAATTGTTTTTATTATTCACTTACTTATTGAATTAATTAATTCTATTTCAATCTATTATTTACTATGGCTATACTCAAAGCTTTCAGGGGATGGCGTCCCCCGCAGCATATCGCTGCTCAATTAGCTTCCCGCCCGTACGATGTGTTAGACTCAGCCGAGGCACGTGTGGAAGCAGAAGGAAATCCATACAGCCTGCTGCATATCATCAAACCCGAGATAGACTTGCCTGAAGATACCAATCTGTACAGTCAGGAAGTATATGACAAGGCCAAAGAAAATTTTGCCTTATTCAAAGAAAAGGGATGGTTGGTACAAGATGAGCAGGACTATCTGTATATTTATGCACAGACTATGGATGGTAAAACCCAGTACGGCATAGTAGGCTGTGCCGGTGTGGACGATTATATGAATAATCGCATCAAGAAACACGAGCTAACCCGGGCCGATAAAGAAGAAGACCGCATGAAGCATGTACGCATTACCAATGCCAATATGGAGCCGGTATTTTTCACCTATCCTGCCAACAACAGCATAGATAAGATCGTATCTGATTATGTCAATACAAATCAACCCGTCTATGACTTTACTGCAACCGATGGATTTGGCCATCACTTCTGGGTCATAAAAGATCAAAAGTTGATAGGGGAAATTATTCACTTGTTTGCCGGGATACCTGCAACTTATGTGGCCGACGGACATCACAGAACTGCTGCTGCTGCATTGGTTGGTAACGAAAAACGAAAAGCCAACTCAGCACATACCGGACAGGAAGAATATAACTTCTTCCTTGCAGTACATTTCCCTGATAATCAGCTTACAATAATCGACTATAACCGAGTAATCACCGATTTGAACGGAAACACACCGGAACAATTTATAGAACTTCTGAAAACCGGATTTGTAGTTACTGAAAAAGGAAGCGAAATATACAAACCTAATCGTTTACACGAGTTTTCCATGTATTTGGAAGGTGTTTGGTACGCCTTAGAAGCAAAACCCGAAACTTATGACGATAATGATCCTATAGGTATGTTAGACGTAACAGTACTGACCCAACAAGTATTGGAGCCTATACTGAATATTAAAGACCTCAGAAGGTCTAACCGTATTGATTTCGTAGGTGGTATCAGAGGTTTAGGTGAGCTTAAACGACGTGTTGACAGCGGTGAAATGGCTGTGGCATTTGCCTTGTATCCTGTCTCCATGAATCAACTGATGCATATAGCCGACACAGACAATATCATGCCCCCAAAAACAACCTGGTTTGAACCTAAGCTAAGATCAGGACTTGTTGTGCATACCCTTGATTAACTACTTAATAACTAATAAATACTCATACAATGGATACCAAAGAAAAAGTGCTTCAGCTAATGAAAGAAGCTGACAAAGCTATGCGGCCCGGCGAGATAGCCGAAGCTGCTGGTATAGACAAAAAAGAAGCCGACAAGATTATTAAAGCCCTTAAAAATGAAGAGCTGATCTATTCGCCTAAACGATGCTTCTATCAGGCTACCTGATACGATCATATTCTACTAAAATAAAAGCTGTTAGACGAGCGCAACAAGAAAAGCGCGTATATCACTAACAGCTTTTTTTTGATTTTTCAATAGGATGCTGTGGAAAATAGACCATACAGGTGCTGTTGTAGGATTTGCAGTGGTAATATAAGCTTTCAATCCATCTCAGGCTGAGTCCGCTTCAAATTATTCTCTATCAATAGATATTGAAACTTCTCCATCTAACTTCAGATACTTATCATATCCTCTGTTATACAATGTAACCCCATCCACAACATCAAATTCAAGTAAATTTTGTTTCTCTTCAATCCAGATTTTTGACTCCTTATAGAAACGTGCAATATCCTCCCTGTATAGGGTAGAACCAAAACTTTTTAAAACTCGATAACAACCCGATGACTTATCGATAAGCTGAATATACGTTTTACCGTTCTTATACTTCAATGTACTCACCAACATAAAACAAAGCTACATTTTAGCAATTAACATCCAAAATCGATAAAATTGAATAGATATACAGCGGTTTGTCAAAAGTGTATAATTTATTAAAAAAGATGTGCGGAAGTCAGGAAAAAAATCCTTACATTTGAGCATTCAGAAAGGATTAATGTATTTGATGGTCAAAACATTCAATAAGTCCTTACTGCTGTCAATATTTTGAACTTAACAGGAAGTAATTTCTCAAAGATATTATAACACCTTATTCAAAATCATTATGTGATCTTACAAAAAAACCAAATTCAATGAAAAACATTTACATCATTTTAATTGCACTGCTTCTTGGAAGCGGTGTAATGGCGCAGACCGCCCAGCCCTGTTCAAGCTGCCTGCCAGAGGGCATCACATTCACAACCCAAACACAGATTGATAATTTCCAAACCAATTACCCGGATTGCACGGAGATTGAGGGAGATGTATCAATCAAAGGGAATTATGATATTACAAACCTACATGGATTGAGTGTATTAACCACCATCAAAGGATATCTTGAATTTAAATACAATGATGCCCTACCTAACCTGACGGGATTAGAGAATCTGACTTCCATAGGGGATGGTCTTTATATTGACGGGAACCATGCCCTGACCAGTCTGACTGGATTACAGAATCTTACTTCCATCGGGGGTGACCTCTATTATCATTACAACCTTCCCCTGACCAAGTTGACGGGCCTGGATAATTTAACTTCCATCGGGGGTAATTTAGATATTGGTGGCAACTATTATCTGACTAACCTGACGGGATTAGAGAATCTTACTTCTGTCGGGGGTAGTCTTATTATTGAATTGAACTATAATCTGCCCAGCCTGATTGGATTGGATAATCTGACTTCTATCGGAGGTGATTTAAAAATGTGGGGTAACGATGCTCTGACTAACCTGACGGGATTAGAGAATCTGAATTCCATCGGGGGTAATTTAGATATAGGTAGTTACTCTGCCCTGACTAACCTGACAGGATTGGATAATTTAACTTCCATTGGAGGTACTCTTATTTTTTATCATGATCATCATCTGCAGAGCCTGACGGGATTAGAGAATCTGACTTCCATCGGGGATCGTCTTTATATTGGGCATAATGATGCGCTGACCAGCTTGACAGGGCTTAATAATCTGACTTCCATCGGGGGTGATTTTCTTATTTTTCAGAACTCTGCACTGACTAACCTGACGGGGTTAGAGAATCTGACATCTATTGGGGCTAATTTCGATATTGACGACAACTATTATCTGACTAATCTGACGGGATTAGAGAATCTGACTTCCATCGGAGGTTGGTTTACGATCACACACAATAATGTTCTTACCAGTCTGACGGGATTAGAAGGCCTTACTTCCGTCAGTAAATTTCTTGCTATTTATCATAATGGCGCTTTGACCAGCCTGACGGGACTGAGTAATTTGACTTCAATCGATGGAAATATTTATATTAGGTTAAACAATGCCCTGACTAACCTGAAGGGGTTGGAGAATATCAATGCAGGCACAATCACCGCATTACAGATATATGAGAATTCTTCTTTGTCAGACTGTGCATGCCGGAGCATTTGTGATTACCTTGCAGCGCCAAATGGAACTGTTGAAATCCACAACAATGCGGAAGGCTGCAACAGCCAGGAAGAAGTGGAAAGTGCTTGTACTAATTTATCTGCCGGTGAATTAAATATCCAATCTTCACTTAGTTTCTTTCCCAATCCTGCTTCCAATACAATTACTATAGAATCCGCTAATAACGGTATGCCACCAAAGAACACCTATCTGATCATCTTTAATCTCAACGGTCAGCAACTCATACAGCGAACTGTCACTGAACCGCAAACGGTGATGGATGTTTCGGGATTAGCTTCCGGGGCATATTTTGTGAAGCTGATTTCAGATGAGGGGGTGATGGTTGGGAAGTTTGTGAAGGAGTAAAATAATGCGAATTGTATGTACAAAATAGTCCAAACTGTTTTTGCTGATAGCTTAAATACTTAGAACAATCGAGCAGAGTGATGATTGATCTAATATTTTTTTCCAATCGGTATAAGCCCGCTAAATCAATCGACATGGTGGAGTGGTCATACAGATATTTTCTGTGCCAACCCCACAATATCCTATGCTTCCAGTACTTTCATATCATTACCCATAACCGCGTAATTGTTCATTGCCAGCCCTAATTCTTTACTGACTTGTCCATTTTAAGTCAGCAGATTCAACTTGATTAAAATTCAATTATTTTAGGAGTTAAAGGAGATCTAATTCTTATTTCTTTAGTAATAAGGTTGGTTAATCGGGCATCTGTAATTTTTTTTACACTCTCGAATAAAGCTTTTCAGTGAAGCTCCGGTACTTCGTTCAATATTTCTTGACACGACTAAAGCCATAAAACAAAATAGTACATGCAACTTGATTGGTTCTTCCTTAAGATGAAAGATTGGACGTGTTTGTAAATCACTTTTTGAGAAAGTATCAAAGTATATTTTTTACAAGTGATACACACATACCTGAATTTTGTCTTGATCTTAATCCACACAGGTCTTTACAGTCACGTTTTTATTGATCTCAATCAATAAATAGCAGATGATATACAGCTTAGATCCGATAATCTCCGGTAATTATTCAAATACAAATATCTTTGCATCTAAATCATTGCAATGAATCTCTTATTGAGATGACCCATACCGAACTAGTAGCATCGTTTAGAAACTATCTTTTACTCGAAAAAGCATTAGCGCATAATAGTGTGGAAGCTTATCTGCATGATGTGCGTTTGCTACTCGACTATTTATCAGCAGAGCGGCCTGATATTTCTATACATGATATTGGAGTTATTGAGCTGAGGGCTTTTTTGAAAGCCCTTCAGGAGACTGGTATCAGCAGCAGTTCACAGGCAAGGATATTATCAGGTATTAAAGCATTTTTTACTTTTTTGTTAGAAGAGGCTGTCATCCATTTCAATCCGGCTTCGCGTATCAGAACTCCTAAGACAGCACGTCAGCTACCGGATGTGTTATCAGTGGAAGAAATAGAAAAAATGATAGACAGGATAGATTTGAGCCAGTCTTATGGCTATAGGAACAAAGCTATTATAGAGATTATGTATGCTTGCGGACTACGTGTTTCTGAACTTATCACATTGAAGATCAGTCATATTTTTCCTAAGGATGGTTTTATACGCATTATCGGTAAGGGCAATAAGGAACGTTTAGTTCCGGTGGGTGATCCCACTTTGAATATTATTCATCGGTATATGCATGATTATCGAAGGCAGCAAACCGTACAACCCAAAGCTACTGATGTATTATTTCTAAGCTCGCGAGGCAGTGGCTTGAGCAGGCAAATGGTGTTTCTGATTGTGAAGCAGTTGGCAGAAGCAGCAGGAATCAGAAAAAGTATCAGTCCGCACACATTCAGGCATTCATTTGCTACTCATTTATTAGAGGGCGGTGCCGATCTAAGAGCTGTGCAACAGATGTTAGGACATATAAGTATTACAACCACTGAGATATATACTCATATTGACCGAAGCTATCTGCGTGAAGCTATCTTAAGCTATCACCCGCGCTCAAAGCAGACTTTCAGTACTGAATAATATTTCCAGCTTCATCCACATACACCCCCCAGTTAACGGCCAATAAGGTATCCCCGTCATAAAAAAAGTCTATTAGTCCGTCTTCAAAGCTGATCCGTATCTCTCCTTCCTCCTCTTCAGTTTCTAACTCATGGTATCCATTCGACTGCATCAGTGCGATAGTTTCTTCCCGGCTCAATTCAAAAACTTTTTTTCCAAAGAGCAAGGTATCAGGGTGATCGGTTTCAAAGCAAGCTAAAACGGTGCGTTCAACACCCTCGAAAAAAATAGAGATATATTGCTCCCAAAAATGCAGTACGACGGTAGTCATATCATCATCTGTATCCAGATGATCGATCTCTTCAGCTTCGCCCAACAGAGCAGTGATATCTTCTATGCTTTGTCCAAAATGTAAATCACCACAGCCTTCTAAAGGCTTAATAATGTGTGATAATGCTGACATAATACGATTAAATTTGTATAATTATCGGGAGTAAAGATACAAGTAGTTTGTTGTTGTGCAACTAAAAATGCTGTCAATTAAATTTTATTGAGCGCGTGGGGCTAATTTTATTAACGACAGCTACCGGTATGGTAAAGGAGGCCATCCAGAGCAGTACGGCTCCTGCATTGACAAGCAGAAAATCGAGCCAGGCTATAGCTACCGGTACTTCTGAGAGATAATATGATTCGGCCGGAAGTTTTAATATTCCGAAGCTGTGTTGAAGCCATATTAGCAAAAGAGCTATAATATTACCGGTTATCAAGCCTTTACCTAAGAGCCGTAACGAATGACGGAAAAATATTGACCTTATCGTACGATTTCTGGCACCCATTGCCTTGAGTAACCCTATCAAAGGGGTTTTCTCAATGATCAGTATGAGCAATGTACTTATCATGGTGATCCCTGACACACAAACCATCAGGATAAGGATCACTATCACATTCACATCCTGCAGGTTCAACCAGTCGAATATCTGAGGATAACTTTCATATGCGCTGTATGCTGCCAGATCGACCGGCAGGCTAAAATAGATTCTATCAGCTATTTCTTGTGTCCGGCTGATATCATCTATCTTCACTTCTATAGAGCTTATTTCGTTATCTTGCCATCCGTTGAGGCGCTGCACATGCTTTATATCTCCAAAAACGTATAGCTCATCAAACTCAACTAATCCGGTCTGATAAATTCCTGTAATACTAAATCGTCTTCCTCTTGCCTGATGTTCGTTGCTTCCAACAAACCACATGCGCATAGGATCGCCTATTTGCAACATCAGCTTATCGGCTATATGCTTTGAAATTAATACTTCATCGCTGCTTGTTGTATCATTAAACTGTGGAGCCCGTCCATCGATGATCCAATCCTGTAGGTAGGACCAGTCATAATGAGTGTCTATCCCTTTCAATACCACACCTTGTATGGCTTCGTCCGTACGAATGATACCCCCTTTGTTAGCTACCTTCTGAACAGATACTACACCTGTCATGGATTCAAGGCTAGTCCATAATGCAGAATCGGGTACAAAAGGAGGGTTCTCAACGGTTTGGTGAACAGTGAGTTTCTCAATTTGTATATGAGCTGCAAAACCGATGACTTTGTCACGTATCTGTTGCTTGAACCCTACCAACACAGCAATTGATATCAGCATGACAGCTATCCCAAGAGCAACACTAAGAAGCGCAATACGTATTACTGTTGCTGAAATATTATCTTTGTCAGACGAAAAAATTCGGGAAGCAATAAATCTTTCTATACGCATATCGCTGATTGAGTTCACAAAAATACAGATTGTATGTCATCTATCTTGAAAAAAAGCATTCTCCCGTTCTTTCTAATTGTTCTGTCTGTATGCAATATCAGTTGTTTCGCTCAGGAGCTTGAACGGGTTGCCTATTCTCGCTTAGTTCCCGGCGCAAATCAAACTGAGTTTTATTTTCCATTGTTAGCTGATAAAACCATTGCTTTGGTTGCTAATCAGACCAGCCGTATCGGAGACACTCACCTGGCTGACAGTCTATTAAAAAGCGGATTAAACCTCATTAAAGTCTTCACTCCGGAGCATGGTTTCAGAGGAGATCAGGATGCAGGACAACAGATCACCGACCATACAGACCTACTAACAGGTCTCCCGATAGTATCATTATACGGCAACAAGAAAAAGCCTGCTGCTATTGATCTGAAAGGGGTACAATTAGTGGTGTTCGACCTACAGGATGTAGGAACACGTTTTTACACCTATATATCCACGCTGAGTTACGTAATGGAAGCTTGTGCCGAACACCGGATCCCATTAGTGGTGTTGGATCGCCCTAATCCAAATGGATATTTTATTGACGGCCCTGTATTAGAATCAAAGTATAGCTCTTTTGTCGGACTACATCCTGTACCTGTTGCTTATGGGTTAACTATAGGCGAATACGCACTGATGGTAAAAGGAGAACAATGGATAGCACAAGCCGATGACTTACAACTGACGGTTATCCCTGTGAAAGGATACAAGCGGAATATGTTAGTCGAACTGCCTGCTGCCCCTTCGCCAAATCTTCCAGGCTGGGAGGCAGTTTATTTATATCCCTCACTCTGTTTCTTTGAAGGAACCGCTGTAAGCGTTGGGCGCGGGACTGATATGCCATTTCAGGTGTTTGGACATCCGAAATTACATAAGGGTGATATCCGATTTACTCCCAAAGCAATTCCCGGTGCAAGTATGCATCCTTTATATGAAGGAGTCGAATGCAAAGGATATAATTTGCAGCTTGTTGCGTATAATTTTGTTTCAAATGAAAAGAAACTGCATCTTCACTGGTTGATAGAAGCGTATCATGCACTTAAAGATCAAACTGCTTTTTTTAACAACTATTTTGATACCTTAGCCGGTACTGACAAACTCAGGCAGCAAATCGAGGCCGGAGTCGATGAAAGCACTATCCGTGAAAGCTGGAAAAAGGATATTCGACAGTATCAAACAATCCGAAAAAAATATCTTCTCTATCCCGATCCTCCAGGCTGGTTTGAACAGTAGAAAAACAAGAAAACAACTCTGAAACCAAGCCGGAAAGTATTCATTAATTCAACTTATCTTACTAATATCTTTGATAAAGCTTATCGACTTACTCGATTTTATGCTGAATCCGTCGAAAAAATCCGTACCAAACTCTATTTTCGGTGAGTAAGAAACTCATTCGATATGAATATACTATTTAGCTACCGAGTGCTAAGAATTCAGCTTGAACACAAGAAACGGTTCATAGCAATGATTTAGATCATACCTATGAACCGTCAATTTATCTAATACTTTAGATGCAGTTCTGCCGTATTATTTTTTTATACCGTTCTGCCGGGATATACCTTCAAGGCATTTTCCAATATTTGCATAGCTCTCTGCAGATCATCCACATTGAGTACATAGCTAATACGTACTTCATTTTTCCCTCTTCCTGGTGAGGAATAGAATCCACTGGCAGGAGCAAGCATCACGGTTTGGTTTTCAAACTCAAAGTCTTCTAACAGCCATTGGCAGAAGATGTCCGAATCGTCTATTGGCAATCGGGCTACCACATAAAATGCTCCTTTGGGTTCTGGGCAGAACGCACCTTCCATTTTGTTAATAGCCTCCACCACTACATTTCTTCGTTGATGATATTCATCCAGCACTTCTGTAAAGTAGCTATCGGGAGTATCTACAGCTGCTTCAGCAGCTATCTGTCCGAAGCTTGGTGGCGACAGACGTGCCTGTGCAAACTTCATAGCTGTGTTCATCAGCTCCTTATTCTTTGAGATCATCCAGCCTATACGCATCCCACAAGCGCTATATCGTTTAGATACCGAATCAATCAGTATCACATTGTTTTCGACACCGCGCAATTGCATACATGAATGGTGGGTAGAACCATCGTAGCAAAACTCCCGATACACCTCATCGGCTATCAGGTATAAATCGTGCTTCAACACCAATTCACGAAGGGTTTCAAGCTCTTCTTCAGAATAGAGATAACCGGTAGGATTATTAGGATTACACACCAATATAGCTTTGGTTTTAGATGTAATTGATTTTTCAAAATCGGCTATAGGTGGCAATCCGAATCCTGTTTCTATGCTTGAATAGATTGGAACAACTTTTACACCAGCATTAACAGCAAAGCCATTGTAATTGGCATAAAACGGTTCCGGGATGATCACCTCATCATCTGGGTCCATGATGCTTTGAAAAGCAAACAAAATAGCTTCGGAGGCTCCGGCTCCCACGATGATCTCATCTGCTGTGATATGAATATTGTGTTTCTTATAATATTCTACTAACTTTTTGCGGTAAGACAGCATCCCGGCTGAATGGCTATATTCCACTACTTTGGCATCGAAGTTACGAATGGCATTCAAAGCTACTTCAGGCGTGTTGATATCGGGCTGGCCGATATTCAAATGAAATACTTTCACTCCTTTCGCTTTAGCCTGATCGGCATAAGGTACAAGTTTACGGATGGGTGAGGCGGGCATCAAACGCCCTTTCTTAGAGATACTAGGCATAGGAAAATTTGGTTTTGATAATAATTCAGTTTCTTATTTATGTTATTTACAAGCACTTACATTTTACAAAAAAGGCTATTAGTTTTCTTTCAGATTAGGTTTAGTAGGTATGGCGGTTTCTTTTTCAGGTAGTGTTTCAACGGGCTTATCAACTACTTCACCTTTAATAGTCAGTACTACATGCTTATTCTTCACTGCATTGCTCATCACGGTGATCGTTTTCTGGAAGCGCCCGCGTATAGCGGTGTTGTATGTTACCTTGATCTTTTCCTGTTCACCGGGTAAGATTGGTTTCCGTGGCCAGGAAGGCACTGTACAACCACATGAAGAGCGAGGCTGGTTGAGGATCAGAGGCTCGGTACCTGTATTGGTAAAAACAAACTCATAAGCCCCATCGCCTCTATAAAAAATAGGACCGTATTCATGGGTGGTTTTTTCAAAAGTGATCTCTGGTCCGTTGGTTGTAGCTTGCTGTTCAGCAACCTGGGCCGAAACCATAAATGCTGTGACGCTTAGAATAAGAAGTAATGCATATTTTTTCATGACAATTTGCATTTAGGTTAACGATTAGGTTTTATATGCCTACAAAATTACCTTTTTTTTATATCTCTAATGTGAATAACTGTTAATATTTTAACTGTGACCTCTATTTATCAATGGCTGACCCAAGCTTATGCACGATATTTTGTAGCCAATAAAACAAGTCTATTTTTGGCCTTTATCATCCAAAAAGATGATTCAGTACATGCTTCTATTTACAAGGTACACCTCCTAAGGCTTGTTTTCCTGCTCCTTTTACTGACCGGTTTTTGCTTTTTAGTGCATTGAGTGTATCTTTCTTCTATAAATCCTTGTTTTCGTTGTTATCGCTTTTATAGAGCCTTGTAGCTAATTTCCTCTTCATCCTTTAAATGGAATACGTTTATGTGCGATAAATCCCGGATTAAATCCGGGCGAAACAAGTCATTTTGTAAACGGGGTTGCTTACAGTAGTTGTAAACATTGCCACCACAAAGTTACCCGACTTTATGTGTACTGAGTTTTTCTAACTTAGTTTCTTCTATAAATCCTTGTTTTCGTTGTTATCGCTTTTATAGAGCCTTGTAGCTAATTTCCTCTTCATCCTTTAATGGAATACGTTTATGTGCGATAAATCCCGGATTAAATCCGGGCGAAA
>Ga0172377_10000070_pt1 | contig 82274 bp, 68 predicted proteins | sample Pumphouse3metaG_FD_119749 | JGI IMG/M metagenome (GOLD analysis project Ga0172377, IMG submission 119749) | Leachate microbial communities from a municipal landfill in Southern Ontario, Canada - Pumphouse #3 metaG | ecosystem: Engineered > Solid waste > Landfill > Unclassified | place: Canada...
GTCCGGAGGAGCTCCGTTCGGCATCTCCGCCACTCTGTTGAGAACGTCAGATAGGTACTCGAAGAAGTTGATTCGGTGCAGTCTGCAGGAGCAGGCCAAGGAGTAGAAGATGGCATCGCGTTCTTTGAGAAGATTCTCCGGATTTGCAATGGTGGCGTTCAGATTTGCGACCGTGGCTTTGAACGAGGACTCCATATTCCGGATGGTGAGGGTCAACCGGCAAACAGCGGCATTTGAAGCCTCCAGTTGATCCTGCATTACCTTTATGTTTTTAGTTTCTCTAAATACAAAGGTGGCGCAGGAGCATTAACCGGTCAATGCGTATTCCCGGAGACGCTTACGCGGTGCGGGCAAATTGTCTTTCAGATCCGCTGAGCCGAGGCGATTTTGAACGACACGCCTACGGACATCATAAGAAGCTGATTCTTGTAGTCATACTTCCCGTAATCTGAGTGATTTTCCAAAAGTTCCTTTTTCCCGGAATCGTAAGAAAATGAGAATTCAAAGAAGAACCTTGACACATCCACTCCAATTCCGGGGCACATCAGAAACCCGCTGCCGCTTGGTTTCGTGAACACGTATCCTGTTTTTAAATCCGCGAATGGGCTGATCAGACTTTTTTTAAGAAAAGAATGTCTCACCTCTGCGAATATAGGTATCGTGTGCTCGTCGCCGGAGTGTACATAATATGTTGTGCCTACACCCAGATAGGTTCCTTGCCCAAAGGCATATCCGATTCCCGCGGACGGGGCGAATTCCGAGCCGGTCGTGTGGCGTGTGACGAATGTCGCGCCTCCCACGCTTGCGTATCCGACCAAGCCTTGTTTGAAAAATGGAGAGTAAAAATCTTTTTTCTGTGCGAATGCTGTAACACTGACAAGCATCAAAGCCACGATTATTATACGAGTTTTCATCTTTTTAACACGTATGGATTAAACTGTCAGCAGGCACTACGCAGCATACAGTATGGATTTTTGTGACAGAAGAAAATTCTTCGTCTTGTTTTGAACAAGATAAGAAAAGTGCTGATACGGCGCTCAAGAAAATGACTACCTTAGTACTCATAACTTGATATGTTGGTTATTTAATTTTGTAAATGTATGCATAATAATAACCAAATTGATTGCAAGTAAGAACTTAAGGATAACCGCTCACATCGACTTCCCTTCATTGGCACCTTGAATTTGATAATAAGGAATATATTTATATTTGCAGTCGTTTTTAAAAACCAAGGCAATGAACTGCAAACTTATCCTTTATTTGACTTCATTCTTGCTAATGGTTTCAGCCTCATTTGCCCGCGCGGATTCTCCGTTCCTACAAGACTGTCTCCATCACAAGGGGTACGTCGGACTCTCCTACACTTACACCAAGTATATGCCTTTCGGCATTTCCGCAGACTTCAAGAAATCCATAGCCTACATCGGAATCGAAGCAGGAGTGTTCGATTTAACGGAACATTATCAAGTGAAAGGCAGCAAGACAATCGTAAAGCCGGACTTCTACGCAATGATAAAGCCGGGATTGTTCTTCAAATACTTCTCAATCAATTGCGGATTCGGAACACTTCAGCAACAGCATTCCATCGATCCATACAAAATCAGCTATTACATCGGGACGAGCGGTGACAAGATTCAGATTGACAGGACTGTGAAAACCGACTCTGACGGCGTAGGTTTCACCTTCAGGCCTGAGTTACAAGGATATATCCCATTTATCTTTCTCGATAAGAACTTACTGGTCTCCTTTGGCCTCGGCTACAATTTCATACCTAAAATCGAGCAGCTCAGCGGCCTTACCGTCACCATCGGGTTGAATTTCGAGGTAGGTAACCAATCAAAAAAAGAGATGGAACGCTGGGAACGGAAGTGACTGGCCGGTGACCGAAGGGATTAGACTTCGGTGGCGGCGTCGAATTCTTTGAGGAAGCGAAGGTCGTTCTCGAAATAGTGGCGAAGGTCGTTGACCTGCCATTTGAGCATTGCGATGCGCTCCAGACCCATTCCGAAGGCGAAACCGCTGTACTTTTTACTGTCGATGCCCGAGGCCTCGAGCACGTTAGGGTCCACCATTCCGCAGCCGAGAATTTCAAGCCAGCCTGTTCCTTTGCAGATGTTGCAACCTTTGCCGTGGCAGATGTTGCAGCTGACGTCGACTTCGGAAGACGGTTCGGTGAAAGGGAAGTAGGAAGGTCTCATTCTTATCTTTGTGTCAGGGCCGAACATCTCGCGCACAAACAGAAGAATTGCCTGTTTCAGATCGGCGAAAGTGACGTGCTCGTCTATATATAACCCCTCGCATTGATGGAATATGCAGTGGGCGCGGGCTGAAATCGCCTCGTTTCTGAACACTCTTCCCGGGCATATAACCCTGATCGGCAGCGGCATTGTCTCCATACATCTGACCTGAACGCAGGACGTGTGGGTCCTCAGAAGGATTGGGTCTTTGTGACCGGCGGAAACGAAAAATGTGTCCTGCATGTCTCTGGCAGGGTGATTCGGAGGAAAATTCAATGCCTCGAAAACGTGGTAGTCGTCTTCGATTTCAGGACCTTCCGCCACGTCGTAGCCGAATTTGCGGAATATGTCCACGATTTCTTGTCTTACTATGGAGACCGGATGGCGGGAGCCGAGTTCGAAAGGATAGCCGGGCATAGTCAAGTCGTCTGACTTGGCGGCTGAGTTGCCTGAAGACGCGGTGCTGTTCTTGAGTTCTTCGATCTTGGCGGCAGCCTGATTTTTCAATTCGTTGAGGCTTTTGCCGAATTCTTTCTTCAACTCGGGCGCTACTGTCCTGAATTCTTCGAAAAGTTTTGTGATTTCACCTTTCTTTCCCAGCAGACGCACGCGAGCGTCCTCAACATCCTGTTGAGTCTTGCACTTTATCTCGCTCAGTTCGGCAATGATTTTCTCAATTTCTTCTTTCATTTCTCAAAAATATTTGACAATCTGCAAATTTAACAAAAAATCAGTAATTATCTCTGTTTCTTCTTGATGTGTTCGAGTGAATATTCATTGCGAAAAAATAATCGTTTTAAAAATGATTATTATATTTGAGGGGGCTCTTGCCAAGGGAACGTATTTGCGATTTGTCTAAACCTTAAAATAAACTGTAATTATGCGACCTAAGATTCTAATTATCGTTCTGCTTTTTTTCGGCATACTTACTAAGATGAAAAAGTTATTATTACTGTCTTTTGTTCTTACGCTGTCCTTCAATGCGTTCGCACAGGATGTGGAAGGTATGTGCGTGGATCAGAATATGACTTATGATCAGATGGTCGCTAAATTCGGCAAGACTGATAACTATCGAAAACATTATGACGAATTCGGTGTTAGTGAGGACTATGATTATGGAAAAACCTGGTTCTATTTTGAAGAGACGTGAAAGCTCAAGAATTTTTTGTCAAAGACAGACGATTTGCGGTCTTGACGTTAGAAATAGATGGCGGCATCAGGGTCGGGGACCCGTTATCGAAACTTGACAATTTCAAATCGGGCAAGCCTCTGTATGTCAAAGAAGGGATAATCATCGCAATTTTCTACGATTATCCGGTATAGCAAGATTCTTCTGTCTCTGCTCATCCGTCTCGCGGATGAGCCTAAAGGGAGAAGACATCGAATCATTCAACAATTATAGGTCTGACAAATCAGATGTCGCAAACAATGACCTGATGCAATCCGGTCTGCGGTGACTGCATTCAAGACGCTGCGAGCTCTTTTGAAGGCTATCTCGCGCTTGATTGCTGCTTTCGGGAGGCTATGTGTCAAGGATTAAGTGCAAATGATGGGTGTTTTGCACTTTATTAAGCAACTGGCCACTCTTTTAGCGTGGATGCTGATTTCGGAAAAGTGGCCTTGGGGGTTTGACAGCTAAAATGCACAGAATGGCGTTCATATTATTCCGTTGGCTTGTCTGAAACCGTAAACATTAAGTAGGTTCTCAGCGAAGCGCTCTGCGGCTGAACTTCTTGGACAGCTTCAAGGCTTTCTCAATCACAGGCAGCGCCGCGGCCTCCATAACCTTGAAACCTGCCGGAAGAGGATGCACACCGTCGAAGGTGTATTCAGCTTTGATTCCGGACTCGCCTCCGAGCATCGGAGTGAAATAATCCACCAGAGGGAAACCCTGCTCGGAAGCATATCCCTCAATCATGGCGTTCAGCTCCTTGATCAGCGGGAAAGGCTTCACCTCTTTTCTCCATTTGATTGTGTCCGAAGGCAGAACCTTGCACAGAATAGGCACGATGCCGTTGGCCTGAGCAAGTTCGGCCATAGACTTTATGTTGTCGAAAATGTGTGGAACGGTTATGTAACCGTTGTTGAGCGCGATGTCATTGATACCGCACAAAATGATCACGGCTTTCGGATGGAGATCAATCACGTCCGGACGGAACCTGCTTAGCATCTGCGAACTGACCTGCCCGCTAATGCCGCGCCCCACGAAATTATGCTCTTTGAAAAACTCTTTTTCCTGTCCCTGCCACATCTCTGTAATGGAGTTGCCCATAAACACTACGTCCGGCGACTCGGTTATCTCTGTGTTAGCTTTTTCAAAAACATTGAATCTGGCCCAGTCCACATCTGTCTGAGCATTAATTGATGAGGCGGTCAAAAGTGCCGCCAGAAAAAGAAATGATTGTTTCATCAGTAATGAGGTGTTATTAAATACATCGTAAAATTAAACATATTTTTTTGAATATATCGAAGCGGAATTGCTAATTTTGAGAATCACAAGACAGATTGCAATGGAAAATTATGATTTTGACAAAATCGTTGACAGGACTCAAAGCAACGATGTAAAACACGGCGCACTGAAAGAGAAATTCGGCAGAGACGATCTTCTGCCCTTATGGGTTGCGGATATGGATTTCGAGACCCCCTCATTCATCACTCAGGCGCTTGAAAAGAGACTCGCTCACTCTCTGTTCGGCTACACTTGTCTGCCGAAAGAGTTCTGGCCAACGATAATCAAGTGGATAGACGACCATCATCAGTGGAAAGTCAAACAGGACTGGCTTGCCTTTATTCCCGGAATAGTCAAAGGAATCGGACTCGTGGTCAACTTCTTCGTAAAGCCAGACGAGAAAGTGATCATCCAGCCTCCTGTCTACCACCCGTTCCGTCTAACGCCATTGGGCAACGGCAGGGAAGTGGCCTACAACCCGCTGATTCTCAACGATAACGGGTCCTACTCGATGAATTTCGACAATCTTGAGAAAGTTGCGAGTGACCCCAAGTGCAGGTTGCTGATTCTAAGCAATCCACACAATCCCGCGGGGATAGTCTGGAGCGAAGAGACACTGAGAAGACTTGCGGAGATCTGCTTCCGCCGCCATATTCTTGTTATTTCTGACGAGATTCATTGCGATATGACTCTTTTCGGGCACAAACACATCCCTTTCGCAAGCGTGAGCAAGGAAGCCGCCGATTGCAGCATCACTTTTCAAGCGCCCTCCAAGACGTTCAACATAGCCGGAATAGTCAGCTCGTATTGCATAATCCCCAATGAGAAGATAAGATTGCCTTTCTTCAAGTGGCTGGAGGCTAATGAATTGGATTCACCTCATCTGTTCGCCCCGATTGCCACCATAGCAGCCTATTCTCAGGGAGAGCAGTGGCGCAGAAGTATGCTTTCCTACATCGAGAAGAACATTCTTTTCGTGGAAGAATTCTGTCGTCAGAACATCCCTTCAATCAAGCCTCTGCGCCCTGAGGCCTCGTTTCTTGTGTGGCTTGACTGCCGCGGTCTCGGGCTTGCTCACGATGACCTGATAGACCTTTTCGTCAACAAAGCCCATCTGGCCCTCAATGACGGGGCTATGTTCGGAGAGGAAGGCTCCGGCTTTATGCGTCTTAACGTGGCCTCGCCGCTTTCCGTGATTCGCCGGGGGATGGAGCAGCTAAAGGATGCTGTCTCTTGTTAAAAGTTTTTGGATTGCTAATCCAAAAACTTTGCAAAACCACATAGTTTTTGGATTCAATTCCCAAAACTTGTATATTTGAAGCGAATTCAAATATTTAAATTATGGCGTTAATCAACAGAGACAATTATCTCGACAAATTGAAGTCTTTGCGAGATAAGCATATAATCAAAATCATAACCGGCGTAAGACGTTGCGGCAAGTCTACCTTGTTGGAATTGTTCCGGGATTATCTTGTGTCCACAGGAGTCCCTTCCGATAGAATCCTGGCAATCAACTTTGAGGATTTTGACAATTACAAATACCGCGACCCGTCTGTTTTGTACGAGCATATCAAGAAATCCATATCAGAGAGTGGCGAAATGCACTACCTGCTCTTAGACGAGATTCAGCAGGTCCAAAATTTTTCCGAAGTGATAGACAGTCTGTTTCTCAAGAATAACGTGGATTTGTATGTCACGGGTTCTAACGCCAATCTGCTCTCAAGTGAGATTGCCACCTTAATATCAGGAAGATACATTGAGATAGAGATGCTGCCGCTGTCTTTTAAAGAATTTGTCCGCGCTTCCGGAAATGGCGAGTCTGATTTGCAGAAAAAGTACTCTGATTACATAACATTCGGCTCATTCCCGTTCGTCAACGAACTAAATGGAGACGAGGCTCTTGTTAAAGATTACCTCACGGGGATCTATAACACGATTGTTCTTAAGGACGTTATGTTCAGAAAGAACATAAGTGACAATATGATGCTTGAAAGCGTCGTGGGCTTTCTTTTTGACAACATCGGCAATGCGCTTTCCACCAAGAGGATAGCTGACATTATGACATCAAGCGGGAGAAAAATCGATGTCAAGACTTTAGAGAAATACATATCGGCCTTAGTCGATAGTTTCGTTCTTTACAAAGCACGTCGTTACAATGTCAAGGGCGGGCAGATCCTCAAGACGATGGAAAAGTACTATGGCGTGGATGTCGGCCTTAGAAATCTCCTGCTCTCTTCAAGATCTTTTGACGCCGGACGCATTCTTGAAAATGTAGTATATCTCGAATTGCTTCGCCGGGGCAATAAGGTCTTTGTGGGCAAAATCAATAATCTTGAAGTTGACTTCGTCTGCATCAATCAAGAAGGCGTCAGTTATTATCAGGTGGCGGCCACGGGCAGAGACGAGACTACTTTGTCAAGAGAACTATCTTCTTTGGAAGCTATAAGAGACCATTATCCAAAGACTATTCTCACTCTTGACGAAGATCCCGATGCCGATTATAACGGCATCAGGAGGGTAAACGCACTGAAATGGTTACTTTCTAAGTAACTTCTTGAGAGTCGGGAGGATGTAGTCGGTGTAACGCTCCATTCCGAGGTCAGTGAAATGGATTCCGTCCACTGTGGCGTCAAGATCGTGGCCGATTTCGTCCTCTGAGGACATAAAATAAATCTTCTTCTCACCGCTGTCCTTCAGTTTCTTGAACAGAGCCCTTTGCGCATCGTTCTTTTTTGTTATTTCTGTCAGAATCTTTTTGTCATAGTTGGAGAACGGGAAAATCGGGTCCTCAAGGAATAAGATAGGGACATCAGGATGTTTGTCTCTTATTATTCTGACGAATTTCTCTCCTCTTTCGTTAATCTGCTGAACATTGGCATTGGGGACATAGTCAAGCACGAACACACCGGGATCAGAAACTCCGGCCATTAATTCTGCTATTTCATAATCCAGAAGACCGTTGCCGCTGAACCCGAGATTAATCACAACCTTGTCAAGACGTCTTCCGATAATGTTGGTGAAAGCCATTCCCGGACGTGAAGCACATCCTCCCTGAAGAATGCTTGTGCCGTACATCACGACAGGCTTTTCTGTGGAAGGGCTGCTGACGGCGGGAGCCTCCAGCTTATAGCCTTTCTCCACGCCGATCTCAAGCGACTGAACTCCGTCATAAAGAGACAGGTACAGCATATATTCCCTCATCCCCGGCTCCATATTCCCGATTATCTGTCTTGTCGTTACCTTCTCTCTCGAAGGAAGACCGCTTCTCACGAACAACCATTTCCCTTCCACGAGAGTGTACAAATCAAGGCCTCGGATGCCGGTGTCAGTCATATGATTCATCGCATTTTTGAAAAGGGACTCCCATCTTGCGCAAATCTGAGGCGAGTCACTTCTGAAGCGGATGAAAATCCCGGCCGAATTGAGCCCGAGATTCCACAAAGGGGCGCGCGAGATTGTTTTGAACGATTGCGGAAGCCTCTGGTATCTGATTGTGTCCGCCGGACTTTCCTCGAATGCCTTGCCGAAAACCGGAAACTCGGAGGCGTCAGTGTAGACGATTTGGGTTTCGTTCTTGCTCTGTGCGGAGGCGAAACTGCCCGTCAAAGGGAAAAGTAAAGTTGCGGCTATGATAATAGTCAAGGTTGATTTGATCATCTGATTAGTGTTTTTCGTTAATTCAATATGTAAAAATACGTCTTTTTAGCCGAAAGACCGCATTATTTGCAACGATTTGCAGGAATTTTTGTTTCGGAAACGGATTTAATTTTTATATTTGTATTCCGAAACCCAATGCTTTTGTTGCGAAAGCATAAAACGTTACTTACAATTTCGTTTAATAATAAACATTCAAAATTATGAATTTGCTATTCTACATCGTGCCGGCGGCGTCGATTATCGCGCTATTCTTCGCATGGTTTTTCTTTCATCAGATGATGAAGGAAAGTGAGGGCACAGTAACAATGAAAGAGATTGCCAAATACGTTAGGGACGGCGCTATGGCCTATCTGAAGCAGCAGTACAAAGTCGTAACGATCGTGTTCCTCGTGCTGGCTGTCATTTTTGCAATCCTCGCTTACGGTTTTCACATTCAGAACCCATGGGTGCCTTTCGCTTTCCTGACGGGAGGCTTTTTCTCCGGTCTCGCCGGATTCGTAGGAATGAAGACTGCCACTTACGCTTCGGCCAGAACCGCCAACGCAGTGTCTCGGAGTCTTAATTCCGGATTGAAACTGGCTTTCAGATCCGGAGCCGTTATGGGTCTGACAGTCGTTGGACTCGGACTTCTTGACATCTCGCTATGGTACATAATTCTTAAGATATTTATCAACGAACCGACAGAGAGTCAGACGCTTGTGACCATCACGACCACTATGCTGACCTTCGGAATGGGTGCGTCCACCCAGGCTCTTTTCGCAAGAGTCGGAGGAGGTATCTACACCAAGGCTGCCGACGTGGGAGCGGATCTGGTGGGCAAATGCGAAGCCGAAATTCCGGAGGATGACCCTCGTAATCCGGCTACTATTGCCGACAATGTTGGAGACAATGTAGGTGACGTGGCCGGTATGGGAGCGGACTTGTACGAATCTTATTGCGGTTCCATTCTGGCGACGATGGCGCTGGGCGCCTCGGCGTTCTTCGGTGACGTTGGCGCGCAGAGCAGGGCTATTCTCGCCCCTATGTGCATTGCGGCCATAGGCGTAGTGCTTTCCATTATAGGCATTTTCGCAGTAAGGACCAAAGAAGGCGCGGGGCTAAAGCAACTCCTCGGCTCGCTTAGTGTCGGCACTAATTTAAGCGCTTGTTTCATAGCGGTCTGTACTTTTGTGATCTTCTGGTTCCTCGGATTCGAGAACTGGTGGCAGCTCTCTCTGTCTGTCCTTTCCGGACTGCTTGCCGGAGTGGTGATAGGCAAGGCCACGGAGTACTACACCTCACATTCTTTCAAACCGACTCAGAAACTTGCGGAAAGTTCTCAGACAGGGCCTGCCACAGTGATAATCAGCGGAATAGGTCTTGGAATGGTCTCTACGGCCATCCCTGTCATCACCATTGCCGCTGCCATAATCCTGTCTTACTTCTTCGCTGCCGGTATGACCTTTGACTCCGCAAATCTTACTTTGGGACTCTACGGAATCAGCATTGCCGCAGTCGGAATGCTTTCCACTCTCGGAATTACACTTGCCACTGACGCTTACGGTCCGATTGCTGACAACGCCGGAGGTAACGCGCAGATGAGTGAGCTTGATCCGAAAGTCAGAGAGAGCACGGACATTCTTGATGCTTTGGGTAATACAACTGCCGCAACCGGCAAAGGTTTCGCAATCGGATCAGCTGCCTTGACAGCTCTCGCTCTTCTCGCTTCCTACATTGAGGAAATCAAGATAGGGCTGATTCACGTGGGTCAGACTGTCATTCAGATAGAGGACAGAGTCGTGGACGTTGCAAGCGCTAACATTACGGATATGATTGAGTACTACAATCTTAGCCTTATGAATCCACGCGCTCTCGCGGGTATATTCATAGGCGCTATGATGGCCTTCCTTTTCTGCGGGCTAACAATGAACGCAGTCGGCCGCGCCGCGCAGAAGATGGTTACCGAAGTGCGCAGGCAGTTTAGAGAAATCGCCGGTATTCTTGAGGGAAAAACCCGTCCTGATTACGCAAGATGTGTGGAAATTTCCACAAAAGCGGCTCAGCACGAGATGGTGTTCCCTTCGTTGCTCGCAATTGTCGTTCCTGTGCTCGTGGGTGTGATTCTCGGAGAGGCAGGAGTTGTCGGGCTGCTCACAGGCGCTCTGGGAGCCGGTTTTGTTCTTGCTATCTTCCTTGCCAATTCGGGAGGGGCATGGGATAACGCCAAGAAATACGTGGAGAATGGCAATTTCGGAGGAAAGAATTCGGATTGCCACAAGGCCACTATCGTGGGAGACACAGTCGGTGATCCATTCAAAGACACGTCAGGCCCTTCACTGAACATTCTCATCAAACTTATGAGTATGATTTCCATAGTGATGGCAGGTCTCACCGTGCTGATAAACGGATAATCGCTTTTATTTGTTTTTTTAGCCGACCGGGTGTTACAATCCGGTCGGCTGTTTGCGTTTTATACTTTCGGAGTGAAACGGGAATTAAAACGAAATGATTAAAAACGCATTGAATATTCGGAAAGAGTTGCTAACTTTACACAAATATTATCAAAAGGGCTTTTAATATGAAAAAAGTTACAATCAGAGATGTCGCCAGGGAAGCTGGCGTGTCTATCACGCTTGTCTCTTTCGTGATGAATGCCAAAAGAGACGAAAACGGAGATCCTGTTGATTGTTGTGTGAAAAAAGCCACAGCCAAAAGGGTTGACGAAGCGGCCAAAAAACTTGGTTACAGAAGAAATCAGGCAGCAGCCTCTTTGAGAAGCGGACGTTCCAAAACAATTGCGGTCATCACTTCGGACATTGCGAATCCTTTCTTTGCGGAGATTTGCAGGTACATCGAAAACACTGCATACAAATCCGATTACACAGTTATAATGGTCAGTTCCGATGAGAAGGCGGAAAAGATGAGTAAGCTCGTAGACACTGTCTTCGGGTACAATGTTGAGGGAATCATTGTCGCCCCTTGCCCTGAAAGCGAGAAGGTGCTCAAGAGAGTCGAGGATGCTAACGTACCGATGGTGCTGATTGACAGGGATGTGAAAGGCGATGCCTTCGGAAGGGTGATGGTTGATAATGTTAATGCGGGATATATGGCCGCCGAGTATCTCATCAAGAAAGGACACAAGAAAATCGAGATGATATCCTATAATCTCGGCATTTCCAGTTTCAAGGATCGCGAGGCAGGCTACAAGAATGCGATGGCTGACGCCGGGCTTTCAGAGATGGCTCACTTGCGCTGCGCTTCTTACAACAGTATGAAGGAAGACGTGGAGGCAATTATGAAGGATGCCGTGAAACGCAACGTTCACGCTTACATATTTCCTACGAAGAAACTTTCAGTCGCCGGTTTCGAAGCGGTGAAAGATCTCGGGATACGCTATCCTGAGGATATGGACATTGTTTGCTTTGATGAAAGCGACATTTATGAGATCAATTCCGTGCCTCACATCGTTCAGCCTACTCAGGAAATTGGCGAGAAAGCGTTCAAAGTACTGATTGATATGATTGAGGGCAAGAAGGACGGGAAAGATGTCACTCTTCAGGCAAAACTAATCACCGAATGATTCATAGTATGATCAAACATAAGTTTTTTAAAGCTCTGGCATTTTTGATAGGGCTTTTTTTAGCATTCTCACTTTCGGCTCAGACAGCCATTGAACAGATTGAGGAAGACCCTGTCAAGGCAGGCGGGGTGATGAATCTTTATGATTTTGACATCACTTCTCACGCTGTGGCCCCTGAAGGCTATAAACCTTTCTACGTCAGTCATTTCGGACGTCATGGAGCGAGGTATGCCAGCAGCAGCAAAGTTTATCCTATAATCTTCGAGTTGTTTGAAGATGCATCTAAAAAAGGGCTTCTGACAGCGCAGGGTGAAGCTTTTTGGAAGAAATACGAGGAGATGTACCCTTCTTTGGCTAACCGTGCCGGGGATCTGAGTGCCGTCGGGCAGGAACAGGAGCGACTTATTGCGGAGAGAATGTACAAGGCCTACCCCGAAGTTTTTGAGGACAGCGCAAAGGTTGATGCCAGATCCACTTACGTCCCAAGATGCGTTATGACAATGATTGCGTTCTGTGACAAACTTAAAGCCGAAAATCCGTCTCTTGACATAGTGAAGACGACGTCTTACACGGATATGGGTTTCATGAATCCGACTTCGATTTACAACCCTGACGTTAAGAAGACGGATGAGGGCCTTGAGAATTCGCACGCCGTGTGGAATGACGCCTTAAACAGTTTCAAGGCTGAAAAACTCCATCCCGAAAAGCTGTTTTCGCAGTTTTTCACGAATTTGGATTTCCTCAATGAGCACGGCTCTCCGGCAAAGTTGGAAAATTATTTCTACCTTATGGCGGTAAGTATGCCGTGTGTGGGCTATCCGAATGACTTTGCGAAAATGATTCCTTTTGACGAGTTGTCCGCTCTTTGGGAATGCAGCAATTATATGTACTATTTGTCCAAAGGTCCCGATGGCAGGCAAGGAGGCCGCCAATGGGCTTTCAGCTGGAGACTCCTGGACAACATCATTTCCTTGGCGGAGAGTGACATCAGTACAGGAAAGTACTGTGCGAGGCTTCGTTTCGGTCACGACATCACACTTATGAACATTATGGCGCTTATGGGGGTGAAAGGTTGGTGCGAACCGGTTTCCGATGCGGATAGCGTCAAAGACGTGTGGCAGGATTTCAGGGTACCTATGGCTTCAAATATACAATTTGTCTTCTATCGCAACTCTTCCGGCGATGTGATAGTCCGTCTTATGTACAACGATCAAGATGTGACTCTCCCGATAGAAAGCGTTTCCGCGCCATATTACTCTATGGCCGATTTTACAAGGTTCTGTGAGGGCCGTATAGCGGCGGCTAAAAACATCATCAAAAACACAAAGGCTCCGAAATAGCGTTATATGAAAAGATTTTTTATCACATTCTCAGCTCTTTTCTTTCTGTTGTCAGCGACTGTCGCTCAGACTGCTTTTGAGCAAATTGACGCGGACCCGGTGAAGGCCGGCGCCGAATACAATATGTATCCTAACTCCGTACCAGGCTCAGAGACTCCCCCTAACGGTTATAAGCCATTCTACATCAGCCACTTCGGGAGGCACGGAGCGAGGTTCTACTCTTCAAGCGAGCTGTACGACATTTTGTCGACACTTCTTGAGAACGCTCATTTCTCAGGCAATCTGACTCCTAAAGGAGAGGATTTGAGACTGCGTTATGCGAGGATCTATCCGTTAGTCCGGGGCCGCGGCGGGGAGCTTACGCAGAAAGGCCGCGAACAGCAGATTTCGATTGCCGGCAGGATGATCGGAAATTTCCCCTCGGTGTTCAAAGGCGATGTCCGTGTGGAGGCTCAGTCCTCGACAGTGCAGAGGTGCGTGATGAGTATGAGCGCGTTTTGCAGGGCGCTGGTGAGACATAATCCGAAACTTGACGTCAGGGAAGACGCAAGCGAGTCTTTTATGGCGTATATGTCTTGCTTCCGGAATTATAACCCCGATTATGTGAAACTGAACATGTTCGCGCCAAGTCCTGAAAGGACCATCTTGAAGGCCGATAAGGCTCTGATTGACAACAACCTCCATCCTGAGGAATTCCTTTCAAGGTTATTCAACGACGTTGGGAAGATTGACAATCCTCTTTCTAAGATGATGAGTTTCTATTTTCTGGCGATGAGCACCAATTGCATAGACAGCCCTGAGAATCTGATGGACATCTTCACTCCTGAGGAGTTGTGCGCTTTGTGGGAGGGCAGAAATTTCGATTTTTATTCCAACTTCGGACCTTCAAAGTATTTCAAGACCCACCCTTATGCGCTCAGCGACACTCTTTTGAGGAGGATCTTGCTTGATGCCGATTATGACATCTCTTCCGGATCCGTGGCCGCAAGGCTTCGTTTCGGACACGACACGGGGTTGATAGGCCTGCTTGCTCTGATGCAGGTGGACGGGTGGAGCCAGACTGCTTTCAGCCCTTTTGAGGTCAAGAACTTGTGGAAAGGGTACGACATTCCGATGGCGGCCAATCTTCAGATGATTTTCTACAGGAATCGCCATGGGAACATTCTCGTTAGGCTTATGCTGAATGAAAAGAATGTCACACTTCCGCTGCCTTCAGTGGACGGCCATTATTATTCGTGGTCTGTTTTGAGGCGGCATCTTGAAGACAGGCTTCTTTATGCATCCGAAATTCTGGCTTCCGTCAAAAAGGATCCTATCGCGATTGTAAAGAAGAATCCGCTTATGGCCGGAGGTGTCTATTACGTCAATCCGTATTCAAAAAGGGATTACACTCCTGCTCCCGATGGTTTCAAGCCGTTCTACATTTCGGATTACGGGCGTCATGGGGCCAGATATATCCTTGATGAGGTTCAGTACACTCACATTCACAAAGCATTGACCCTCAGTTCGGAAGCCGGTGCTTTGACCGCAGCCGGAGAGATGTTCCGAGACAAATTCGAGTCTGTCTATCCTTCAGTGAAAGGTCGTGCGGGGATATTGTCACGAAAGGGTGCGGAACAACTTAGGGATTTGGGGAAGAGGATGTGGTCAGCCTATCCGGAAATATTCAAGAATGAGCCTTCAATAGCGGCAGTCTCTTCTTATATTCCTCGTACAATGCTGAGTATGAGTTCATTTGCCGATGGCCTGAGAGAAAGGGATCCGAATGTCTATGTCACGATGGATTGCAGTAAGGCATATATGGGTTTTATGAATCCGTTTTCAAGGGATTGGCCGGATTTCAACATTTGGAACAGGTCTTTTCGGGGTGAAGAGGCATTGTGGAGGTCTTCTTACAATCATTTTTGTGACAGTTTGCTCAGCCCTGCCGAGTTTCTCGGGCGGTATTTCAAGGATATGAAACTTCTTGAGTCAATAGCTCCGTTGAGGGATCTTGAGTTTGACATTTTCTTTATGGCCACAGGGATGCAGTGTCTTGATGAGGATGTGTCTTTTATTGAAATGTTCACACCTTCCGAACTTGCGGCTTTGTGGGAGGCAGACAATGCGTGCAACTATTCTGAGAAAGGGCCGGATCCTCGCAATTATGGCAGGGGCAGGGCTACATCATGCACTATGCTTCACGAGATAATCGAAAGAACTGACAGCGATTTGGCTGACGGCAAAGTGGATGTGAGACTTCGTTTCGGCCACGACGGCTGCATTATGAGTTTTCTTTCGCTTCTCGGAATAGATAACTGGGGCGTGGCCACAACTGATTATTCCAAGGTCAAAGACCTTTGGCAGACTTATGACGTGTCAATGGCTTCTAATCTCGTCTTCGTTTTCTATCGGAATCTTACCGGCGATGACGTGATTTTTAAATTGCTCTGGAATGAGAAGAACGTGACTCTTCCTTTCGAGGCTTATGACGGGCCTTATTACAAATGGTCCGCCTTCAAGGATTACTACAAGCCGTTGCTGGCAATTGCGGATTCCGTGATGAACACCAGTGATTCAAGCGGTGCGCCCATAGTCCTTTACGGCAAAGTGTCCTCGTCTGACGGACGGCCTCTGCCCGGCATTCAAGTCTCTGACGGAAAGACAGTTGTCACCACCGATGCTTCGGGCAGGTACGGAATGTTCAGCCTCAAAGAAAATGGTGTGCTCTATCTCCTCACCCCTGGCACCGGATCTGTTGCCTCTTCCGCCCCCGCTTCGGCCTCCAATTCCGTCACAAACTTCATCGCATCCTCGGCTGCGATGTCCGTCAAACTCACCGAAAAAGTCTGGATCCCCGAGCGCCACGACTTCGTCCTTGCCTTTTGATGCGAAAACGCCACTGGAATTTCCCCGTGACTGTCCGGGGAGTCTCAGTGGCATTGTCTCTGTCTGTGTCCATGCAGCGCTCGGAACGCTGGCCGCAAACGTCTATTTCGCTGCCTCGGCCTCTTCGATAGCCTTGAAGTAACGATAGGTGTTAACTTTCAACTCGCCCGCTGCGAAATCATCGGCAACGATGATCCCTGCAGGATGAACCTGAAGAGCGGACAATGTAACGACGTGTGTGTAAGGACCTTCCACTGCCATCTGAACAGCGTGAGCCTTCTTTCCGCCAAAGGCGAGAATCAAAATCTCCTTGCTGCCGAGAACAGTAGCCACGCCCACGGACATAGCCTGCTTAGGAACTTTGTTCACATCATTCTCGAAGAAACGGGAATTCACGACCCTTGTGTCGTAAGTAAGTGTCATAACCCTTGTCCTTGAAGACAAAGAGGAGAAAGGCTCGTTGAAAGCAAGATGTCCGTCCTCACCAACGCCGCCGAGGAACAAATCGAAACCGTCCGTAGCCGCAATCTTCTTCTCATACTCGTCACATTCCTTCTGAAGATCAGGAGCGTTTCCGTTGAGAATGTGAATGTTCTGAGCAGGAACGTCAACGTGATCGAAGAAATATTTGTGCATAAACGAATGGTAGCTTTCAGGATGTGACTCCGGAAGACCTACGTACTCGTCCATATTGAATGTGATCACATTCTTAAAAGAGATTTCGCCGGCTTTGTACATCCTGACGAGCTCATCATAAGTCTCGATAGGTGTGGAGCCTGTGGCAAGCCCGAGAACAAATGGCTTGCTGCTTATAGCTGCCTTCTCTTTAATCTTGGAAGCAATGTAATGGGCCGCCCAAATGGAAGCCTCGTGCTGAGTTTTTCTGATAATAACCTTCATAATATTTAGTCTAATAAAGTTTCAAGAACACCTCGATAGCCTGGTATTCAGCCATACCGAGTTGGTCATATTGTCTTGCAGTGTTTTGTGTCCTGTCCTCAGCCCTCTGCCAGAACTCCCTCGGGTCATCTCCGGGGAACGGAACGATGTCTTTCTGAGAGAGATGATGGAAAATTGCGTGACGTTTCCGGATAAGTTCGTCAGGACTAAGAGGGACTGCCATATCCACACGTCCAAGCTCCCATTCCATCCAAGCCCCTCTGTAGAGCCAGATGTGAGTCTCGTTGAGCCAAGTCTCGCCCTCTTCCTTTAGCTGCTCGATGGATTCGAGAGCGGCTTCCGTGCAGACCCTGTGAGTTCCGTGAGGGTCCGCAAGATCGCCTGCCATAAAAATCTGATCCGGTCTCACCTTCTTGATAAGAGCCTTGATGATGTCCAGATCCTGCTGTGTGCGCGGGAATTTCTTCACTCCTCCTGACTCGTAGAAAGGCAGATTCAGGAAGTGCACATTAGTGTTGTCATTCATCCCGAATGACCTGTCAGCAGCTCGCGCCTCGCTTCTGCGGATGGCTGCTTTGATGGCGAGAAGCTCCTTAGGCTCGGGAGCGCCGGGCTTCTTACTGGCTATGATTTCCTTAACCTTCTCATAATCATCAGTATAACCAAGCTGTCTGATGGCATCGAAGTGCTGAAGCACAACATCATCGTGGACAGCGAGGTCTCCCGAAGTCTCGTAAGCAACGTGAACATCGTGACCCTGTGCGACAAGTCTGATAAATGTGCCGCCCATAGAAATAACGTCATCGTCGGGATGAGGAGAGAATATAAGGACTTTCTTGGGGAAAGGTTTCGATGGAACAGGTCTCGTACTGTCGTCGGCATTAGGTTTTCCGCCCGGCCAGCCTGTGATAGTGTGCTGCAGATCATTGAAGACGTCAATGTTGATCTTGTCGTACGGACCGAACTGGTCAATCAGCTCACCAAGAGAATTCTCAAGATAGTCGGAAAGAGAAAGCTTCAAAATAGGCTTTTTAACTTTCTGGCATAGCCAGACCACCGCTGTCCTTATGAATTTTCTTGTCCAGTCGCAAGGACCCACCAGCCAAGGGGAAACGACTCTCGTCAGCTTGCAGGCTCCTGTCTCGTCAGTAAATAGAATGATGTTGTCGTGAGATTGGAGGAAGGAAGCAGGGCATTCCGATGTCGGATTCCCTTCGGCAACCGCTTTTACGGCATCCGCCTTGTCCTCGCCCCAAGCCATTAGAATGATCTTTTTCGCACTCATCATTGTGTCTATCCCGATAGTGATAGCCGACTTTGGAGTGTCTTTTATGGAACCGTTGAAATTCTTGGCCTGTCTTTTTCTTGAATTATAAGTAAGAAGGACCGTGCGAGTGCGGCTCTTCTCAGAAGTGCCCGCCTCGTTGAATCCTACCTGACCCTTCTCGCCTATGCCCATAACGAGAAGATCCAGTCCTCTCACCACCTTGTCGTACCGCGCACAGTACTCTGAGATTCTGTTTTGAGGAGTCGTCGCGTCAGGAATATGTATGTTCTCAGGTTTGATGTCTACTTTGCTCAGGAAATCCTCATGGAGCCGGTGATTGCGGCTTTGAGTTTCTTCTTTGCCGATAGGGTAGTATTCGTCAATTGAATAGACTTCCACATTTTTGAACGAAACCAAGCCTTCCTGATGTTTTTTTACCAGCCAGTTGAACAGAGACACGGGAGAAACCCCCGTGGTCAATCCCAATTTGAAAGTTGAGGCAGATGCTCCCGCCTCGTTCTCTTTAATTGAATTGATAATGATGTCTGCGATTCTTTCGCTGGCGATTGTGGAATCTTCTGAAATTTCAGTGTTGATTTTTTCGAAACTGTGAAGGATACCGAAAGGAATGTCCTTTTCGATAAGGCCTCCGTCTTTAGGAACTGTAAAATGCCTCATTATAATTATGTTTTGAAAGCCAGTCCCAAAGATAAGGTTTTTTAGTCGAAATTAAAATAGTTTTGTCGCCGCTTGTCCGATGTAGACAGCAATCAGCCCTATTGCGAAACTGACAATCGGATACACGGCTAAATGTAGAAAGTTGCTCTGATTCAACATTGTAACGTTCTCGTTGATAAAAGTGGAGAACGTTGTGAACCCTCCGCAGAACCCGACAATCAAAAATAATTGGAGATTACTGTCCATCATCTGATTCTTGTCCAGAATGCCGTAAAGGAAGCCAATCAGCAGGCATCCTACTATGTTGACGATGAAAGTGCCAATAGGGAATTGCGAATCCGAGCTTGCCTGAACGGCTTTGGCCACGAAATATCTTGCGACTCCGCCGGCGAAGCTGCCCGCGCCAATCCACAGAACGGTCTTAATCATAATACCTCTTGATAAATAAAAACAACTACTACTAAAATATTAATCAGGTATCATTAGCTCTCCCGAACGGGAGGCGATTGAAGGCAGATGCCATTGCCTTTTGCGAAAAAAATCTTGTGCCCAAAGCCGGGCTCGAACCGGCACGTCTTTAAAGGACATTGGATTTTGAGTCCAACGCGTCTACCAATTCCGCCATTCGGGCATAACCGACAGTTGGCAGTCCTAATCGGTTTGAGAATGCAAAAGTATTGAAATTATCATAATAATCCAATAATTTTGGTAAATTTGTCAACACGAGTCGCTGAAAGATGACAGAAAACATAGAAATAATAGAAGAAGGAAAGGTTCTGAGCAGAATCTATTCAGGTTCGGCGGTAGGAGATGTGCTGAAATATATCTCCGATTATCCGTCGGTGTTCATCGTCTATGACAGAAACGTCGGACACTTGCTCCCGGCCTTGTCCGGCAATCCCAAGCTCAAAGGTAGTTTTCCTATTAAAGCCACGGAAGACGGGAAAGTGATGGACACGGTTCTGTCAATCTGCAACTGGCTGCTTGAGAACAATGCGGACAGAAATGCCCTTCTGCTTGCTGTCGGAGGCGGTATTGTTACGGATATGGCAGGATTCTCAGCATCCATCTATAAAAGAGGTATCCGATTCGCCTACATTCCGACCACGCTTCTGTCTCAGGTTGATGCGGCGATAGGCGGAAAGACGGGAGTGAATTTTCATTCCTACAAGAATATGCTTGGAGTCATCCGGCAGCCGGTATTCACTTTTCTTTGTCCGCAACCTCTTTCGACCCTTCCTTTCAGAGACTTCGTCTCAGGCGAGGCTGAATTGCTTAAAACATTCATTATTAGTAATATACCCGAAAATAGCTATCAAAAATGCATTGCTCTTTTATCGGACATATTCTCAAGTCCGGACAGAGCGGAGGCAATAACCTCGCATCAGGATGAACTGCAAGACCTCATTCATCGAGCAGCCGCAATCAAAGCCGGAGTCGTAAGCCGAGACCAGTACGAGAAAGGAGAGAGGCGCAAATTGAATCTGGGCCACACTTTCGCGCACGCCATCGAAAGCATCGCCCGTTCAAGCGTGCCTGAAATAGACATCACACACGGTGAGGCAGTTGCTATGGGCATAGTCGCAGCCGCGAGATTGTCTGAGAGAATGGCCGAGGACGAAGCCGGGAGACGGCCTAAGTTAGAAACCGAAATTGCCGCCGATTTCGCGCGATGCGGACTTCCGGTGAAAATGCCGTTTCCGTTTGAGGACTTGGCGAAAGCGATGGCCAAAGACAAAAAAGCCGAAGGGGACAGAATCCATTTCGTGCTCATCAGAGCCATCGGAGACACGTGCGACCGCGAATTGACCATCGAAGAGGCAATGAGTAAACTGGTGCGCTAATTATTAACTAACATATTGACATAGAATGATTTGTGTTTCACTGCAAAATAAGAATTCTTCCCAGTTGCAAGACCTTCTTCTTGACAAATGCCCTTTCACCTTTGCGGAAATCAGACTTGACAGATGCAATCTGAATGAGAACGAAGTCGAGGATGTGATTGCCGGGAGTAACATTCCGTTGATAGCGACTTGCAGAATGACTGGAACTGACAGGCCGGAAGGATCTCTCAAGAAATCCGAGAGTCTTCTTCTCGCCGCAATTACCTCAGGAGCGACATACGTGGATCTTGAACTGGAAGCCCCCGCTTCCATCAGCAAGAGAATCAGCAGGGTAGCCCACACTTCCGATGTGGAAATGATTAGATCCTATCACGATTTTCAAGGCACCCCTGACTTTGAGACCTTGAAAGAAATAGCCCTCAAATGCAAGAGTTACGGTGCGGACATAATCAAAATAGTAACCACCGCGAACACACCTCGGGACGTGGAAACTGTCAGCAAGCTCTATGATTGTTTTCCGAAAGGAACACTGGTAGCCTTCTGTATGGGGGAGCATGGCCGTCAAAGCAGAATCGACTGCCTTCGTCTCGGAGCTCCTTTCACGTATGCGTGTCTGAATGAGAAAGAGGCCGCGGCTCCGGGGCAAATGCCTTACCAAGAGATGTTTGACAAGATATTCGGCGGGCATATTTTTCGAATAAGGTCAAAACGGATTTTTCCTTTGCCGGCTTCAAAAAGTTTTGCTCAGAGGTCTATTATCGCAGCTTCGCTTGCCAAAGGCAAATCCAACCTCTCAGGCTTGCTAATCGGTAGCGACATTGAGTCCGCTATGTCAGTCGCAATCCAGTTGGGAGCGGAAATTAAAGATGAGCCAAGAAGCCTTGAAATCAAAGGTGTGGCGGCGAGATGCGCTTCGAAAACCATCTCCGAACTATCAACAGGGGAATCAGGACTTCTAACCAGAATAATGATACCGGTACTATCTGCCATTAATAAGGTACCTGTGACTATTTTCGGGGTTAAAACGCTGCTTAACAGACCTCTGTCAGGAGCCAAGAACATAATGGCCTCTTTCGGAGTCTTGCTTAAAGACGAGGCCGAGCATCCGGGGGCGAAGCCTGAAGACTGCTATGTCCCTTTGTCTGTCAACGGTACCCTTACTCCCGGGAAGGCCGATGTTTCCGGCAAAAACGGCTCACAACTGATTTCGGGACTTCTGATGGCGTTGCCCTTGTGTAAAGAGGATTCCAAGCTTTTTGTCAGAAACCCCAAGAGCATACCTTACATCTTCATAACCTTGGATGTGATGAAGAAATTCGGGGTGAATGTCGACTGCGAGATGGAAGGGGGAGACGAGTTCCTTGAGACCCGCGACTGGGGCCTGTGTACCAAATTGACATTCAGAATCAAAGGCGGACAGTCTTATTCCGCTGCTAATCTCCGTATGGAATCTGACTGGAGCGCCGCTGCGAACATTCTTGTCGCTGGATCGGTGTTCGGTTCCGCCGGAGTGAACAATATGGATATGGGTTCGCTCCAGGCAGATCTCTCAATTCTGGACATACTGCAGGAAGCGGGAGCTCACGTGTTCGAGATGTCAGATGAAGGAGCGTTGCAGACTGACATTTATGCCTGTCAGGCGCCTTTGCGCGCATTTGAGGTCAACACTGAGAATTGCCCTGATCTGTTTCCGATTGTCTCAATCCTCGCAGCCTTCTGTGAGGGACAAAGCCGGATCGGTGGTGTGAGCAGGCTTGTCACCAAAGAAAGCAATAGGGCGGCAGCGGTCTCTGAGATGCTCAAGCAGATGAATGTAGATGCGCATATTGAGGATGACGAGTTGGTTGTCAACGGGATACCTTTGGCTCGCCGCGCGCTTGAAGGGCGTCTTCTCAAAGGCGGGAAATACAGCTCGCACTCGGATCACAGAATGGTTATGGCCTTGAAAGTTGCCGGTCTGGGCGCTGATTCTCCGATTGAGATCGACGACACCGCCTGCGTGACTAAATCTTTCCCCGGATTCGACATTCTCTTTGATGAGTTGTTGGAGAAATATTAGTAAATTAGCACAATATGAACAGTTTCGGAAGATTATTCAAGGTTTCGATTTTCGGAGAGTCCCACGGACTTCAGATAGGGGTCGTGATTGACGGCGTCCCTGCCGGAATAGCGCTTGCGCAAGATGATTTAGCAGCGGATATATGCAGAAGAAAAAGCGGCGCTCCCGGCACTACCCCTCGCATCGAAGCTGATTTTCCGCACATAGTCTCCGGTGTCTTCAACGGAATCACCACCGGTGCCCCGTTGACGATCCTCTTTGACAACGAGAACACCCATTCTTCTGACTATGAGCTGTTTGCAAAGCTGCCAAGACCCGGGCACGCGGATTATGTCGCATCAGTGAAATTCGGCGGTCACAATGATCCGCGGGGAGGCGGACATTTTTCCGGAAGGATCACGTTGCCCATCGTGGCCGCGGGGGTTGTGGCGAAAAAGATCATCGCGACAAAACTCGGCGGACAATTCTCTGTCTCCGCCGGTCTTGTGGAAATGGGAGGCGAAACCGATATGCTAAAATGGGATGAATTGCTCAAAACCACATCAAAAGAAGGCGATTCCCTCGGAGGAGTCGTGGAATGTAAGGCTGATGGGCTTCCTATCGGTCTCGGAGAACCTTTCTTCGACTCTGTGGAGTCTCTGATCTCGCACGCTGTTTTCTCGATTCCGGGAGTCAGGGGAGTGGAATTCGGAGACGGCTTCTGTGCCGCCCGTATGAAAGGCTCAGAGCATAATGATCCTATCGGCCCTCATTGTGTTCCTCTCAAGAACGGCTCCGGAGGGATAAACGGAGGACTCACAAATGGCAACCAAGTAGCCTTTCGTGTGGCTTTCAAGCCTACTTCCAGCATTAGAAAGGAACAGACCACTTTCGATTTGTCCGACGGAAAGATGGGATCTCTGACAGTCCCTGGCCGCCACGATGTCTGTTTCGCTCTGCGCACTCCTGTAATTGTCGAGGCGATGACGGCCATCGTTTTTGCCGACTTATTGAAAACCAATTAATTAATTACACTTTTATATGAAGAAAATTATCATTGCTATGTCTTTGTTATTAGCGGCAGCGGCTTACTCCAATGCTGCGACTATCTCTGAAGCGGACAAGGAAAGGGCTGCTTCTCTTGTCAAGCAGATGACGCTCGAAGAGAAAATCAGCCTTATAGGCGGGGCTGTGGATGGCTTTCACACCGCTGCCGTGGAAAGACTCGGTATTCCTTCCGTGAGAATGTGCGATGGCCCTCAGGGAGTACGCAACAACACCAACAGCACATATTACCCTTGCGGGATGTCCGCCGCTTCCTCTTGGAGCAGAGCGGCTGTCCGTGAGATGGGAGAGGGAATCGGGAGAGACGCCAAAGCGAGAGGCGTGGGTATAATGCTCGGCCCGGGAGTGAACATCTATCGCTCTGCTTTCAGCGGGAGGAATTTTGAGTATTACGGCGAGGATCCTTTCCTTGCGGGAGAGACTGCGGCCAATTACATTCAAGGCCTTCAATCCAAAGGCGTCATCTCCACTATCAAGCATTTCGCTTTGAACAATCAGGAATATGACCGCCACAACACCAGTTCAAATGCTGACGAAAGGACTATCAACGAAATTTATTTCCCGGCATTCAGGACAGCGGTTGAGAAAGGTCACGTTGGGGCTGTTATGACAAGTTACAATCCCATAAACGGAACTCACGCAGCCGAGAATCCTTGGCTGATCAAAGAGAATCTGCGCAAATGGGGATTCGACGGGATCGTGATGTCGGACTGGACTTCCACATATACCGTGCTCGGGTGCGTAAACGGGGGTCTGGACCTCGAGATGCCAAAGCCGTACGTGATGAATTACGAGACGATCAAGCCTCTTCTTGACAATGGGGTCCTCACAGTGAGCGAAATAGATGAGAAAGTTCAGCACATCCTTCAGACTTTCATCGCATTCGGCTTTCTTGATCACGAGATTAAGGATGCGTCGATTCCTGAGGACAATGATGAGTCTTGCAACAGTGCCTACAAGATTGCCCTTGAGGGTCCGGTGCTTCTGAAGAACAACGGCGCACTGCCGCTTAAGTCAGGAAAGAAGAACAAAGTAGTGCTTGTGGGTCCTTGCTCCGACATTACTCCTATGGGCGGAGGCAGCGGTACCGTTGATCCGTTTGATCATCGCAGAACCACATTGAAAATGGGACTGGAGTCTTATGCCAAGTCTTATCCTACTCGGTATTTTCCTCAGGATCAGCTTGATAGCCCTGAGGCGTTGAAAGCTGTAAAAGAGGCGAAAGCGGTTGTCGTGGCTGTGGGCTTTGACAAGAAGTTCGAATCGGAAGGCCGTGACAGAACTTTTGCTCTGCCTGAGGGCCAGCCTCAGCTGATCGAGAAGGTGGCTGCGCTCAATGGCAATGTCATTGTCGTACTTTATTCCGGCGGCGAGGCCGATCTTTCGGGATGGTCTGACAAAGTTTCGGCTATTCTTATGGCTTGGTATCCAGGTCAGGCGGGAGGTCAGGCAGTCGCTGATCTGCTTTCAGGCAAGGCTTCTCCTTCAGGCAAGCTGGCTTTTACTATGTGGGGTTCCGTGGACAACAATCCTGCTTCGAAGTACTATCATCCGGGCAAATCAGCGGTTAATGAGAAGAGATTCACGGCTTATTCGTTCACTGAGTATAAAGAAGGAATATTCCTTGGTTACAGGGGAGTGGAACATTTCGGGTTGAAGCCGCTCTATCCGTTCGGCTATGGCCTTTCGTACACTTCTTTCGAGTACTCTGGGCTTAAGGTCGCTCCTGCGGCCGGAGGTTATGACATTTCGTTCACGATTTCCAACACAGGCAAAGTGGATGCCGAGGAGGTGGCCGAGGTCTATGTGGCTCCGGTCAATCCGACTGTACTGCGTCCTGCGAAGGAGTTAAAGGGATATGAGAAGGTGCGTGTCGCGAAGGGGAAGGATGTGTCGGTGACCGTTCATCTGCCTTACAGTTCGTTCTCTCATTATGATGTGGCTTCTCACGACTGGGTCGTTGACCCCGGCGAGTATCATATTCAGGTAGGCGCCTCCTCAGCGGACATCCGCCTTCAGACCAAAGTCACCCGGTAAGGTCGGGCAGGCTGAATATTTCTTCCTTTTGTGTATATTTGCAGGCTGACAGCGAAAAATGCTCCGGCAAAGGTAAACGATTATGGACAGTAAGGAAGAGAAACAAATACTGGAAGGTATTACCAGAAGTGAGTACAAAGAAGGCTTCGTGACGGATGTCGAGCAAGAATATGTGCCCAAAGGACTGAACGAAGACATTGTAAAGACCATTTCGGCTCTGAAAGAAGAGCCGGAATGGCTTCTTGATTTCAGGCTGGACGCATTCCGGAAATGGAAGAAAATGACAATGCCCCGATGGGGACAGCTCGACTTGCCTGAAATTGATTTCCAGAACATAATATATTACGCTGCTCCGAAAAAAGACGCGGACAGGCCCAAAGAAATAGATCCGAAACTCGAGGAAACCTTCGAAAAGCTCGGAATCCCCATCAGGGAGCGCGAGGCCCTTGCCGGAGTGGTCGCCGTGGATGCGGTCTTCGACTCGGTCTCTGTCAAGACCACTTTCCGCAAGACATTGGCCGACAAAGGAATCATCTTCTCGTCATTCTCGGAAGCCGTAAAGGATCACCCCGAACTCGTGAGAAAATATCTCTCAAGCGTGGTTCCTTCGGGAGACAACTTCTTCGCGGCCCTCAACTCCGCCGTGTTCAGCGACGGCTCATTCTGCTACATTCCCAAAGGCGTGAAGTGCCCTATGGCACTTTCAAGCTATTTCAGAATCAACGCCAGCGGCACAGGACAATTCGAACGCACCCTGATTGTGGCCGATGAGGGCTCCAGCCTTGACTATATGGAAGGATGCACCGCCCCAATGAGAGACGAAAACCAACTTCACGCAGCAGTCGTGGAGATAGTGGTGGAGAAAGATGCCGACGTCAGATATTCCACAGTTCAGAACTGGTACCCCGGTGATGCTGACGGCAAAGGCGGCATACTCAATCTCGTGACAAAGAGAGGGATATGCAAAGGCTCGGGCAGCCATCTGTCATGGACCCAGGTGGAGACAGGCTCGGCCATAACTTGGAAATACCCGAGTACCATCCTTAAAGGTGACGACTCCTCATCCGAATTCTACTCCGTGGCGGTCACCAACAACTGTCAACAGGCCGACACCGGCACCAAGATGATCCACATCGGTAGAAATACCCGAAGCAGAATCATCAGCAAAGGAATATCGGCAGGCCGCAGCCAAAACAGTTACCGAGGACTTGTCAGAATCAATCCCAAGGCGTACAATGCGAGAAACTATTCTCAATGCGACAGCCTTCTGATCGGCTCAAAATGCGGGGCCCACACATTCCCGCACATACAGAACCTCAACAAAACGGCCACGCTTGAACACGAGGCCACCACTTCCAAGATCAGCGACGACCAGCTCTTCTACTGCAATCAGAGAGGGATAGATCCCGAAGACGCTGTCGGCCTGATAGTCAACGGCTATGCCAGGGAAGTGCTTTCCCGCCTGCCTATGGAATTCGCGGTGGAGGCACACAAATTGCTCCAAGTCTCGCTTGAGGGCTCAATCGGTTAGAACATAAATGATTATGAACATTTTCAGTATAGATTTCACACTTTTCTCATTAGGCGGCACAGGTGTCAGCCTTCTCGAATTCATTTCCGTGATCGCCGGCCTGACTTGCGTAGTGATGGCGGGAAGAAACAACAAGTACAATTTCTGGGTAGGCTACCTTTACAACATCCTGCTCTTTCTGCTTTTCTACCAGCAACATCTTTACTCTGCGATGCTTTTGCAGCCTATCGCGTTCGCCATCAACGGATTCGGACATTGGAGGTGGACGCATCCGAGAGAGAACGAGAAGAGTTCGGAGGACAGCAATGCCCTGAAAGTGTCGAGACTCACGTCAAGACAATGGCTATTCGGAATCGGATTGATCGCGGTCTTCGGGCTTGCGTGGGGCTTCGTCCTCAGCAAATTGGGCTCGGACTGGTTCCAGGGGATATTCGCTCAGGACCCGACCCCGTACCTGGACTCTTACGTGTTGATGCTCACCTTGTTCGCACAATTCCTCTCAGCTCAGAAAAAGTGGGACTGCTGGATTGTGTGGCTTGTGGTCAATGTCGCCAACATCACGTTGTACATCAGTGCGGGTTTAGTGTTTATGCCTATTGTAAGCGCTTTGTATCTGGTGAACGGGATCTGGTCGCTGATCACATGGTACAGGTTATATAAAAAGGAGAATTAAAGTATGGATAAGGATATTCTATTGCAGATTAACGACTTGCACGCATCCGCCGGAGACAGGGAGATTCTGAAGGGCATCAATCTGACCATCCGCCGCGGAGAGATTCATGCGGTTATGGGGCCGAACGGAGCGGGTAAAAGCACGCTTTCGTCTGTACTGACCGGCAAACCTGATTATGTCGTTACTTCAGGATCGGTGGTTTATGACGGGAAAGACCTTCTGGCGATGAAACCGGAAGAAAGATCATGGGCAGGGCTGTTTATGTCGTTCCAGTATCCGGTTGAGATTCCCGGTGTCACGATTACGAGTTTTATGAAGACAGCGATCAACGCCAGGCGGAAGGCAAATGGTGAGGAGCCGATCAAAGCAGCTGACTTTCTTAAGCTTATGCGAGACAAGATGGCTTTCGTCAAGATGAAGTCTGAATTTGCCAAAAGAGAAGTGAATGTGGGATTCTCAGGAGGTGAGAAGAAGCGCAACGAGATTTTCCAGATGGCGATGCTTGACCCTTCTCTGTCGATTCTCGACGAGACGGACAGTGGGCTTGACGTGGATGCGCTCAAGATTGTGGCTGACGGCGTCAATTCTCTCCGCACTCCGGAAAAATCCGCGATCATAATAACGCACTATCAGAAGTTGCTGGAGTACATTGTCCCGGACTTCGTCCACGTGCTTAAGGACGGGCGCATTGTCAAGACGGCAGGAAAAGAACTTGTGGGTCAGATTGAGGCGTCCGGTTTCGATAATTTTTAGGAGGAAGTATGGAAGGAAATCTCAGCGCCATACACGATCGCAAGCCGGTAATCGGTCACGGCAAATACGTAGACATTCCTGTTGTCAAGGATGCCAAGACGCTTGTTGTACGTTCCGGAGAGAAGATGAGCAGGATTGTCGTGCTCGACGGGCCTTCGATGCCTTTTGATCGCATTATTGTGGAAGAGAACGCAAGCGCGGAGTTGTGTCTTGTAGTAAGACCGGGCGTAAGCGCGGATCTGCCTGTAACTGTGGATATGGTCGGGGAGGGATCGAGCGTCTATCTTTCGGGGATATATATTTGCGGCGGTGACGAAAGGGTGTCTCTCAGAACGGACATCATCCACAGAGCAGCGCACTGCTCTTCGGATCAGTTGTTCAACGGAATAGTCTCCGGAAGAGCCGGAGTGGAGTTTTTCGGCAAGATAATTGTCGCTCCCGAAGCACAGAAAATCGAGGCCTATCAGGTCAATCACAACATTATGCTCTCAGATGACGCAAGAATAGACGCCAAACCTCAGCTTGAGATATATGCGGACGACGTGAAATGCTCTCACGGAGCCACTATAGGCAGACTTGACGAGAGTTCTCAATTCTATATGCGGTCTCGTGGCATTCCGCTTGACGAAGCCAGGGTTCTCCAGATGATTTCTTTCATATCCCCGGTGCTCTCCCGTGTTCGGAATCCGCTTGAGAGAGAGTCTCTGGCTGCGAGACTGGAAGCTGACATAAGGTCTTTACTGTAAGGTATGATCACTAATCCCAATGTCAAGGTCAATCTCGGTCTGAATGTTCTCGGTGAGCGTCCGGACGGGTATCACGACATAGAGACCTTGTTCTACCCTTATTTTGACATAAAGGATGTGCTGGAGATTACTTCCGGAGAAGACTTCAGCCACACTTCCGCAAGTCTTTTCGCAAGATATTCCGCTGATGAAGGCACTTTGGCTCAGGCTATTACGGATGACGGCAAACTTATGATCACAATAGCGAGGGAAGAAGGCGTGGATTGGGATCCTCTGACGGATTTGTGCGCCAATGCTTACCGGTTGTTGTCCGATGATTTCAATCTTCCCGTCATCAGGATTTTTCTGGAAAAGCTCGCTCCTGTCGGAGCGGGGCTTGGAGGCGGCTCTGCTGACGCCGCTTTTACTCTTAAAATGCTAAATGAGATGTGCGCCTTGGGATTGTCTGAAAAGAGGTTGTGCGATTATGCCTCAAGACTTGGCAGCGATTGCTCGTTCTTCATTTACGACAAGCCGATGCTCGGCATCGGGAGAGGGGAAATCCTGACATCCTATCCGCTGGATCTGCCGTCAAAAGGATATGATCTGAAAGTTATTGTCCCTGAGGGGATCGCGGTCTCAACGGCTGAGGCTTACAAAGGGCTATCCCCACAGCCTCCGACTTCCGCTCTGAGCGATGTGCTCGCAATGCCCGTGGATGAGTGGAAACAATCTCTTAAAAACGACTTTGAGCCTACGGTGTTCGCTAAGCATCCTGAGCTTTCTGCCATAAAACAGTCTCTTTACGATTCCGGAGCGGCTTATGCCTCAATGTCAGGCAGCGGTTCCGCTCTTTTCGCCATTTACAAAGCATAAAAGTTATGAAATCATCAAGACCAACCATTATCGATTTCGTCGAGAATTATGTGGATCAATTCTCCTCCAATCCCTTTTTGTGGGAAAAGACTGACGGACAGTGGAATTCTGTCTCTTACTCCCGGACCAGGCAGGAGGCCTACCGTATAGGTGCCGGTCTGATGGTTCTCGGAGTGGAAAAAGGGGACAAAGTAGCCCTGCTTTCCGAGGGAAGGAATATGTGGGTTCTGGGCGAATTGGGTATCCTCTACGCAGGAGCCGTCAATGTACCTCTCTCAATCAAACTTGAAGAGAGCAACGACTTGCTGTTCAGGCTCAAACACTCTGAGTCCAAGTACATTATGGTGTCCGAACTGCAACTTCCCAAGATTAGAAAGATTGTTGCTGAGCTGCCTTTGGTGAAGAAAGTCATAGTGTTCGACCCGCAGCCTGATTTTAGAGCGAACGAGATTCCAATTTCCGAGATATGCTCAATGGGTGACGAGTTCCTTAAAACTTCGTTCCATGAATTTGAGAAACGGTTCAAGTCAGTTGGTCCCGATGACTATGCCAACATTAGTTACACTTCCGGCACCACGGCTGACCCGAAAGGCATATTGCTTACTCACCGCAACTACACGGCTAACGTGGAGCAGGCCCATTCTGTGATAGGTCTGGAGCCTAAGGACCGAATGCTCATCATTCTGCCGCTCGACCATTGTTTCGCTCACGTGGCCGGTTTCTACACAATGATGTCCTATGGCGCATCCATCGGCACAGTCCCTTCGGGCAAGACTCCTGTCGCCACTTTGAAGAACATCCCCATCAGCATCAATGAGTTCAGGCCTGAGGTTATGCTCTCGGTCCCGGCTCTCGCAAAGAGTTTCAAGAAAAGCATTGAAGGCGGAGTCAAGGCAAAAGGGCCGACAGTGCAGAGACTGTATGATTTCGCATTGAATATGGCCATAAGCTACAACAAGGAAGGCTTCAACAAAGGCGGTCTCAAACAGTGCTGGAAGAAACCTTTGATCTCGCTTTTCGACAAAATCATTTTCAAAAGCGTAAGGCAGGGCCTCGGCGGGAATATGAAGTTCTTTGTCGGCGGCGGTGCGTTGCTGGACATTGATTTGCAGAAATATTACTATGCCATCGGCATCCCGATGCTTCAGGGTTACGGCCTTTCCGAGGCGACGCCAATAATCTCGGCCAATTCTCCATCAAGGCACATTCTCGGCTCTTCCGGTTGCGTGGTCAAGCCGATGGACATCAAGATCTGTGATGCTGACGGCCGCTCTCTCGGTTTCGGCGAGAAAGGAGAGATCGTGATTCGCGGCGAGAATGTGATGGCTGGCTACTGGAAGAACCCGAAGGCAACCCAAGAGACCGTGATCGACGGCTGGCTGCACACTGGTGATATGGGCTATATGGCTGACGCTCAGTTTCTTTACGTGGTCGGCAGATTCAAGTCTCTGCTCATCGGAGCGGACGGTGAGAAGTACAGTCCCGAAGGAATTGAGGAATCAATGGTTGAGAATTCCAAATTTATCGACAGCATCCTGATGCACAACAATCAGGACCCTTACACTATCGCTCTTCTCGTTCCCAACAAGGACAATCTGAAGGCCTATCTGAAAGAGACATCTCCTGAGACAGACCCTGCTTCATTGGAGGGTAAGACGTTGATGCTCAACAAGCTGTCTGACGAGTTGGGCGAGTACCGCAAAGGCGGAAGCCATTATGGTGCGTTCCCTGAGAGATGGCTTCCTGCGGCTATTTGCGTGCTGCCGGAGCCTTTTACAGAGCAGAACCGTATGGTCAACAGTACAATGAAGATTGTGCGCGGCAATGTGGAGAAGGCTTATGCGGATCGCATTGAGTTTGCTTACACTCCGGAAGGCAAGAATGTCGCCAATGACCTCAACCTGTCATCGATGTAGACTCATCACATAGTGCGGAGCCAAAGCTCCGGATTCTGAGGATTCTTGTCCTGCCAGATCTGGAAATGGAGTTGTGTCTCTCCGTTGATCGTGTCCACGGTCCCGAGAACCTGTCCTGTCTTCACTTTGTCTCCGGCCTTGACGTTCACATTCTCCAGTTTGCAGTAGAAAGAGAAGTACTTTCCGTGCTGGACGAGTACGCATTTGTTGTACCCCGGCACCACCACAATCTGGCTTACGACCCCGTCGAACACGGCTTTTATGACAGAATTTTTGTTCAAAGCTATAGTGACCCCGTTGTTGAACGGCATTTTTACGCGGGTGAACACCGGATGAAAGTGCTGTCCGAAGTGATCCACCACCGGACCGATGGCCGGCCACGGCAGTTTCCCTTTGTTGGAGGCGAATTCTCCTGATAGTTTGTAGTCGAGTGGCTCGCTCTTCTTCGATGAGCCGGCGCCTCTAATGATTCGCTGAATCTCTCTGTTGAGGGCGTCAACCTGCTGTTGTTTGGCGGAAAGCTGTCTTTGGAAAAGGGAACGGTTCCGTTTCAGGCTGCCTGCCATCTGTCTCGACTCTTGTTGTTCCGCCTCAAGCATCCCGAGTTCCGCAAGTCTGGATTTGCGAAGAGATTCGGCTTTCTTCTTAAGCACTGTGAGCTTTTCGGTCTCTGCCGCGAGTTCAGCTTGCGTCTCTTTGATTTTTTTCGCCTGTTCGTTCATCATCTGCGAGAAATCTCTCAGATAGCTGATTCGTCTGATGGCCTGTCCGAGATTGTCGCTTGCGAGCATATACATATACCAGATCTTGGCGTCTCTGTTCTTGTAGGCGTTTTTTACCAATCTTGAATAGTACACAGAAAGCGTGTCCAGACGGTTCTGAATTGCTTTTACCTCTCCCTGTTTTTTTCGTATCTGCGAGTCGTAGCCTGCAATTTCCTTTTCCCCTTCGGCAATCAGCGCCTGTCTGCTGGATATCTTCTTCTGAATCAGAGACAGATTGGACAGAACGCTGTTGCTCTTGGCCGAATTTTCTTTGATCTGATTGTCCAGAATTGCTATCTCGTTTTCCAGCCTTGCCTTTTCCGACTCCTGTTTTTTGGTGTTCTGTGCAAAAGACGTCGTCGCGCAAGCCAGAAACAGGACGATGGCTCCGGGCAAAAGTGAGAAACGTATTTTTACGATAGGAGAGGCCATAGTGTTTATTTGATTTTTTTCAGCCTTCTCGAGACTCTCTCGTCAAGGTCTGTTATCTTTCCGTTGTTCTTTGCCTTGGCCTGATTCCAGTAGACCTTGGCAAGATCATATTCACCCAAGGCGTACAGCACTTCAGCATAGTGGTCCATAATCACAACGCTTTCTTTGCCTCCGTAAAGCATCGCATGCTTGAACACAGGCTTCGCCTCAGCGTCATTTCCCATCAAATGGAGAATCCATCCGTAAGTGTCCAGGTAGGTCGGATTGTCAGGTTCCAGATCCGCAGTCTTCTTGGACATCTTCAGCGCAGTTTTGAGATTGCGACCCTCCTCGCTCAGATAGTAGGCGTAGTTGTTGAGCACCGGAGCATAGTTCGGATTGATCTTAAGGGCAGTTTCATAAGCCTTGTAGGCCTTTTTCGTCTCTCCGATTTCGTGATAGACATCTCCCATCGTAGAGAATGCCGGCAGAGTTCTGGAAGTGTCGGTCCGGGCGATCGTGATGATCTTTTCGCAATTCGAGATTATGCTTTTGTAGTCTTTGAGATTGTAGCAAGCGATGGTCTTCAGCTCCAGAAAACCTGTTTCATTCGGAAACTCGGCCGATGCTTTGTCACACTCCTTCACGGCTTCCTGCCATTTGCCCGAGTAGACCAGCATCTGAACGTAAGTTGCCGCAGCCGAACCGCTTGTCGGATTCTTCTCGACAGCGGTCTTCAGATAGTCCTCCGCTTTGTCCTGACGCTCTGTCGAATAGTAGTAGAGGCCAGCCATCTGAAGTGCGGAGCTGTCTGTGGGAGCGGTACTTACGCATTGCTCAACCACAGAGTCTATGTCGGAACGGAAGGTCTTGAGGAACGAGTTCGGGCTTCTCTGAAGCAAGGCGGAAAGGTACTGGCATTTGGGCACAATGGCAATGTCCTCGTTACCGACGAATGTGCGCAATGTGGAGAAAAACGACTCGTAATTTCTTTGGGTTCTGAAGACTTCCGCCTTTCCCAAAAGGGCAGGGGCGTAATCCTGAGCCAGTGAGAGCGCCTCATCGTAGTAGCGCAGGGCGGCGGTGTCCTTGTACTCCGACATCTCGCAATCCCCGAGTCTTGCCAATATGGAAGGGGAGGAATAGTCTTTGTTGTAGTCTTTCAGCGCGTTCACGGCTTCTGTCGGCTTCTGCTGAGCCATATAGATTTGATAGCGGGTCGTTGCCGCGGCCTCGCTTTTTCCGAAGATCACGTCAATGCAGTCAAGTGTGGAGAGCGCGTTGTCGTACTGTCCCTGTTGAAGATAGAGGTCGCACAAGCTGTAGTAAATCTCATTTTTCTTGGGATAGTCTTTCAGAAGATTCTCGTAAGTGTTTTGTGCGAGTTCTTCGTTCTTGGTGGCTGCATACACGGTGGCGAGACGCTGCTTGTACCAGAAATTGCCCGGATCGAGTTCCGAGGCTTTCTTGAAATTGGCTATGGCCGACTCAATGTCCCCCAAATCCGCGTTGCAGAGTCCGAGATAGTAAAAAGCCGCGTCATTGCCCCGGGCCGCCGAGGTGATGCTCCGTAGGACGTTCCTGGCATCTATGGTGTTGCCGTTCTCATAGAGAAGCACGGCATCGGCGATCTTGTTCTCAATGTTTTTCTGTGCTGTGGACTGTCCATTCACAATGGAAGTGGCGATGGTCATGCACGCTATGGTTATCGTTAAAAACTTTTTCATTGTTGTCTTCTTTTCGGTATCGGACTACGATATTATACAAAAATAGTACAAATTCATCTTTTTTAGCGAAATTTGTGAAGTTTAAGGGGATATTATTGCCAAATGCAACATTCTGAGCCAAAAAAGCATCTTACTATACAGAGCGATCTGATTAATTCCTGTGTATGCGGGGACAGACGCGCTCAGCGGAAGCTGTTTGAAGCTTTGTCCCCGAAAATGTTCTCATTGTGTCTCCGCTATATGGGTAACAGAGAGCTTGCGGAAGATGTTCTGCAGGACGGTTTCGTGACTTTGTTCACGAAGCTCTCGGATTACGGAGGAACCGGTTCTTTCGAAGGGTGGGCGAGGAAAATTTTCATCACTACTGCGCTTATGGCTCTACGCAAAAATGACGTGTTGAAGATCAGTGATGACATTGACACGGCCTGGGAGGTGAGCAGCCAGGAGGCGGGGCCTGTCCGGCAGATCGGTTACAAGGAGCTACTTTTGCTGATTGCTGAATTGCCGCCGGGGTACAGGATAGTGTTCAATATGTTTGCGGTCGAGGGGTACACTCACAAGGAGATCGCACAAATTTTGGGAGTGACGGAGGCGACATCGAGATCCCGGTTTCACAGAGCGCGAAAGATGTTGCAGGAAAAGATAAAGGAAATGGATGATGCAGGATAAAGAGTTCGACAAATATATAAAGTCAGTTTTGCAGGACGCGGAGGAAGAGGTGCCCGATGGCATCTGGAAAGCTGTTTCCGACAAACTTGACGAGCTTGCTCCCGTGGCGAAGCCTAAAGTGGTCACCTTCAGGCGAGTGGCTTTGGCGGCTGCTCTGATTGCGGCGGCAGTTTGCTCATTGTTCCTGCTTATGCCTTTTGTCTCAAATGACAAACAGATTGGCTCAAAGCAGCCTTTGATAACGGTCCGGGGCACTGCTTCATCTGAAAAGACTGATGAGGGACTTTTAGACGAGCGTATTGCCCAGGCTGTGGAGCCGGTGGGAGCCGCTGATGACGTTTCGAGTAAAAAGACCGGTCATGAGGAGGCCTACCCTGTAAAGGTGATTATTGCCGAGGAAGTGACAGAAAAAAAAGCAACCATTACTAAAAAAACAACAATACCTGGAGAAACTATTTCAGACAAGACAGCCGTTTCGGAAAAGGACTCTTCTGAGGAACAGTCTTTTTCCGGGGAGGCGTCTGTCGAAAAAAAACAATCGGGGGATGGCTACAATCCGGATCCTTTCGCATTGATGGAGGCTCAGGACAGGCTGGAAGAAGAAGCCGGATCTTTAAGATCATCCTTGTTTTTTACCGGGGATCTGGAAAGAAACGCATCCCAGATGAGCGCCTCTTCGCGCGGCCCTCTCAAGGTGAACGGTAACAGAGCTCCGTCTAAGACCACTCTCAAGGAGATCAGCGAGTCTTCTTACGGAATTCCGTTCTCTGTCGGTGTCGGTGTCAGAATAGGTTTGTCCAGAAGATTGTCAGTTGGCGCCGGGCTGGATTATTCTTATTTGACCAGAAAGTTCACAGGTACTTACATTGAAGTTAACAAAGACGGGGACATAGTAAGAACTGTGTCCGCGGACGTAAGTAATCGTCAGCATTATTTCGGGATTCCTGTCAATGTCTATTACAAAGTGTTCGACGGTGCCTTTGCGAATGCTTACGTCTTTGGAGGCGGAACCATAGAGAAATGCCTTTCCAACAACAATCACATCAACTGTGAGCCTAAGAGCATCAATTTCAAAAAGTCGGTGTCAGGATTTCAGGTCTCCACGGCCGTGGGGCTCGGGATCCAGCTCAATGTTACCAAACGTATCGGTGTGTTCATCGATCCGAGCGTCAGGTATTATTTTGACTGCGATCAGCCGAAAAGCATCAGGACACAGCAACAGTTTATGGTCGGTTTGGAAGCCGGCTGCCGTCTGGATTTGTAAAACCTTAAACCTTACATAAATGAGACATTCAATCATTATCAAGGATCTGAATGACCTGGACAGAGCTGCCGAGGATTTCCTGAAAGAAATCGGTGACCGCAGGATAATCGCTTTCTATGCTCCGATGGGGGCGGGAAAGACGACTTTCACCACGGCGATCTGTCATCGTCTGGGAGTCAAGGAAGACGCAGTGTCCTCTCCCACATTCGCCATCATCAACGAGTACAAGACAAAGTCAGGGGAGCCTATGTACCATTTCGACTTCTACCGCATCAACAAAGAGTCCGAGGCTCTGGATATCGGTTTTTATGACTACATAGACAGCGGCAGCCTCTGCATTATGGAATGGCCGGAGAACATTGAGAAGCTGCTTCCTGAAGAGACTTTGCGGGTTTTCATAAGAGTGAACCCTGATGAATCACGAACCGTTTCTTGGGAGGACGACTGAAACCCCGGTAACGAATCCGTTTTTTATCTCTGAGATTTCTTTTCCGATTCCGTTGAACCAAAGCACCGGACTCTTCCCTATTTCGGAAGGAGTGAGAGCGAGAAACAGTCTACCCCCGCTGTAGGCGGCGCAGTTTCTTGTCATCAGTGCGTAATCGCCCTCAATGCTGAAAGACTTGTCGCCGCAAGAGGCTTTCCTGACCTTGCCGTCCGCGTTCTTTTCCATTGCGCACACGGTTCCGTTTGCGATTAGTATCTCCGTCTTGCCCGGGAACGTCTTTTCTCCTTCGTCCTCACGCCACACACTCGTGTAATAATGTCTGCTATTTTTGGACACAAGGTCGCTAACCACGTAAATCACCGTGCCGTCAGCAACAATTCTCGCATTGCTTGCCGATGCCACGCTGTTGGGAACGATGTCTTTGTAGTCTTTCCCGCATACCAGGGCCAGCGTGGAAAAGTCCGAGTACCTGTTGAGCAAGAAGTACAATTCGTCTTTGATGACCTGAATGTCATATAATCCCACGCTTTTCATCGGAAACTCGATTTCAGTCTCATTCGCATCTTCGACCGTGTAATAGTGCCGAATTGTCCTTCCGGCGCTTCTGAACACAGTGTAGTAGGTAAAATACAGATGCCCGTTCTCTTCATAAAGGGCTCCTGTCGGGCGCGAGATGCCGTACATCCCTCCGTACACTATCCCGGTGTCTTTTTTCATAATGACCTGTCCGTCTTTTCTGTAAGAAAAGCCGTTCCCGTCTCTGTCGCTTCCGAGAGTGTACACTCCGTCCGGCCTTACCATTAAACCGGAGATCATTTCTCTGCCCCGGTAAGAGAACAGCGTTCTGCCGTCTTTGCCGATCAGAGTGACACTGTCGGAGGAAAACTCCGTGTAGAGATGCCCGTCCACAATTCTGTGCATATCTGGATCGGAACTGACCTGCCTGTCGAGTCTTGCAGGCAAATCCACAATCCTCTTCCCGTTTCGCAGCAGCACGAGCCGACAGTCAATCTCTCCGTGCAACGTGTCTCTTTTCCAGTCGTATCCGTCAGGGAACGCAACGCCTGACACGTAGATTGTGGTGTCGTTGCTTTCTTCTTTCTCGTTCTCTCCTCGCCCTCCGGCAGTCTGCCACCTGTTCTTGCCGAAACTGTTGTCAGTCTTGTCACAAGCTCCTGAAAGCCACAGAATGCTTGCGAGAGTTGCTGAAATCAGCATTATTCTTTCTTTGTTTTTCATACCCCTCATTATTCTATCATCGTTTTGTCTAAGAAACGGAAACCTGCCGCTTCTGAAATGTTTGCCGGGGAGAGAGTCTCCCGACCTTGAAGATCGGCTATCGTCCTTGCAAGCCTCACAATTCTGAAGAAAGCCCTCGCCGACAGCCCTTTGCCCTCCACTATCTTGGTTATAAGTACTTTGCACTCTTTCGACAGAGGACAGTATTGTCTTATCAACTTGTTGCTCATCTCGGAATTGGAGAAGATGCCCTCGCCTGCGAAACGCTCCGTCTGAATGTTTCTTGCTCTGATCACTCTTTCCCTGATCTCGGAACTGGTTTCATTGCTGAGTTTCGAGACAAGCCGTTCGGGATCAACCGGATGAAGCCACAAGTGAATGTCAATTCTGTCCATAACAGGTCCCGACAGTTTAGAGATGTAGGACGCTCTTTGGCCGGGGGTGCACGAGCACCTGTCCGATTCGCCGTAATAGCCGCATGGACAGGGGTTTGCGGCGGCAACCAGCATAAATGAAGCGGGGTACTCTATTTTGGACCGCAGTCTTGAAATTGTGACTTTTCTGTCTTCCAAAGGGCCCCTCAACGCCTCCGCGGATGCCTTTTTCAGTTCGCAGAACTCATCCAGAAACAGAATCCCGTTCTGTGCCAGAGACACTTCCCCCGGCAGAATGTTGTCTCCGGACCCTCCTCCCACCAGTGCTGCTATCGAGGCGCTGTAATGAGGCGCTCTGAACGGTCTTTTTGACAGCAGGCCGTATCTCATCAACCCTTTTCCCGCCACAGAATAGATTTTGCTGGTTATAATGCTCTCCTCTTTAGTCATTGGAGGCAGGATCCCGGCAAGCGCCTTTGCCAGAGAACTTTTCCCGGATCCCGGCGGCCCTATCATGATCACGTTGTGGCCTCCTGCGGCGGCAATCTCAAGGCCCCTTTTCGCCCCGTCCTGACCGATTATTTCCGAAAAATCCATATAGACCTCAGGCTTGGGGCCGCCGGTCATGCAAGCGGAAGTCTCTTTGTTCCATATCAGAAATCTTTCTTTTTCAAGCCCGTTACCCAATATTTCAAGCGCGTCTGTGAGAGAGTCCACTGCGAATATGTCCGTTTCCGCGAAATCAGTCACCTCACGGGCTGATTCCGTCGGGAATATGCAGCCCTTCAGTCCGAGCGAGATCGCAAGTTCGGTATAAGGAAGGGCACCTGCAATGCTTTTCACGGACCCGTCCAGACCCAATTCCCCCATAATCAGGTACTTGTCCACATCCGGAAGAGCGATTTGCCCTGAGGCGGCGAGTATCCCTATGGCTATGGGCAGATCGTAGCCGCTTCCTCTTTTGTGTAAGTCGGCAGGCGCAAGATTGATGACTATCTTTTTCCCCGGAATCCTGAAGCCGAGGCTCTGCAAGGCTGTCACGGTTCTGAGAAGACTCTCTTTCACCGCGATGTCGGCAAGACCGACAAGGTGGATCCCGATGCCTGAGCAGATGTTCACCTCAATGGTGACAGGAACCGCATCAATGCCGATGCACTTGGCCCCGATTATTTTCACGATCATATATCTGAGTGTTTTGGTCGAGACAAAGATTGTCATTAACCCTCAGAGTGTCTTTAAGAAACGTAAAAAGATTTATAAGAAACAGAAAAACTTTTCCGCTTCTTATAAATCCGAGACATAAATATTATTTTAAGAGTACTGTGTTACTTATCCTACGACCCACACGAGAACGTGCCTGTCGAATGTCATATACTGAAGCTCGAATTCTTCCTCGAATCCGTCTTTGTGGATGAATGTCGCGTCAAGCTCGCCTTCCCCTTTAGGTCGGAATTTCTCCACTTCGATCTGCTCTGCATAATCAACGTTGTACATAGACAGTCTCTTGAAGATGGCTTCCTTCGCGCACCAGTAAATCGCGAGCTGCTCGTTTTTCTTGTCATCATCGTCAAGATCCTCGATTTCGTCTTCCGACAGGGCTTTGAGTTCCACCGCCTTGAAATCGCGGTCAAGAGACTCTATGTCTATTCCGACGTCTTCCGTTTCGTGAAGAATCACGGCCACGAAGTCGCAGGTGTGAGTTATGCTTATGTTGGTGGCACTGTTCTCAATGTACGGCTTGCCGTTGTCGTGATGGCTCAAATACACTTTCTCATCAAACAGCTGATTGAGTAAAGCTCTTACCGCCAGTCTCTGCTTGCGCAGCGATTCGCTTCCGATTAATGAGATTTCCTCCATTTCGTCCATAGGAGTGGAACTGAGTTTCTTCAATTCTTCCTCGGATTCCGTAATTTGCCAGACCCCGATTTCCGCTTTGTTTTCAAGGATTTTCCTTAAATAAAGTGCCATATAGTTTTCTATTCTTTTTTAACGCCTTTCAGTCCCGATCCTCTTCTTCCGACAATGACAACGCATTTACCTCCCGACAGGTTTGGTCCCGCGGGATTCGTTGATCGAATGTTACAATGCCGACAGCGGATCGTCAGATTTCGGATCCGTCTTACAATTAGAATCAGATGTTACAGAACTGGGAGGCTCCATATAAATGTTTTATTTTGCTGCAAATATAACTATTTTTTGAAATGTAAAAAAATATACCGATAGCCTTTTCCGTTGAGCCGTGCGTGAATCGCAAGAAATGAAACTAAATGGCTTACGAAATGACATTATATAAATTAAATTAGTATCTTTGCGGACAATATAAAAGAAAAATTGCAGATAACTTTTAAATATCTTTTATTATGAAATTTTTGACAGATGAGAAGTTGACCATTGTCGGTGCTGCCGGTATGATCGGCTCAAACATGGCCCAGACAGCTTTGCTTCTTAGACTTACACCTAATCTTTGCTTGTACGATGTGTATGAGCCGGGTCTTAAGGGTGTCGTGGCTGAGATCAAGCATTGCGCTTTCGAAGGTGTTAACGTCACTTACACCACTGATCCCGCGGTTGCGTTCAAAGATGCAAAATACATCATTTCTTCAGGCGGAGCTCCTCGCAAAGAGGGTATGACCCGTGAGGATCTGCTGAAGGGCAATTGCCAGATAGCTGAGGATTTCGGAAAGAACGTTAAGCAGTATTGCCCTGACGTTAAGCACGTTGTCGTTATTTTCAACCCTGCTGACCTTACCGGTCTCGTAGTCCTTCTTCATTCAGGACTGAAACCTTCTCAGGTCACGACTCTCGCGGCATTGGACTCAACACGTCTACAGACAGCTCTTTCAGAAGAGTTCGGAGTACAGCAGAGCAAAGTCACCGGTTGCCACACTTACGGCGGCCACGGTGAGCAGATGGCTGTCTTCGCTTCCAAAGTCAAGATCGACGGAAAGCCTCTTTCCGAGACCGGACTTTCAGCTGAAAGATTCGCGGAAATCAAACAGAATGTCATTCAGGGTGGTTCGGCCATCATTAAATTGCGCGGTCGCTCTTCATTCCAGAGTCCTGCCGTCAATGCTGTCGAGATGATCGCGGCTGCAATGGGCGGTGACGAATTCACATGGCCTGCCGGCACTTATGTCAACGAGGGCAAGTTCCACAATGTTATGATGGCGATGCCTACTGTCATTGACAAGACCGGTGTTCATTTCGGAAAGATTGAAGGCGCTGCCGAGGAAATGGCCGCACTTGACAAGTCTTACGAGCATCTCTGCGCAATGCGTGACGAGATTGTTGATCTCGGAATCATTCCGGCTGTTAAGGATTGGAAGAAAGCTAATCCGAACCTGTAGTACGCTCAAAAAGATAGCAAAGTGGCCTCTCGGTTTCCGAGGGGCTATTTTTTTAAGGTGGGGGTACAAATAAAAAGTCGGCTTAATTAAATAAGTCAACTTTTTCTGGGGATACCTATTAGTAATTCGTTTCGTTCGTTGTCGGGGTACTGTGACTCGAACACAGGACCCTCTGGTCCCAAACCAGATGCGCTAGCCAACTGCGCCACACCCCGATTCCCATTCGCTTTTTGCGTTTGAGCGTACAAATGTACGACTAAATTTTTAGAAATCAAAATTTTTTTAAGAAATTTTAGTAATGGTCTTCTTTATCTCAAAGTTTTTTCGAATGTCTGAACATACTTGCGAATTTATGGTCATATTGAGTATCAAGTGATTTTTTCCTATCTTTGAGGATTGTTTAATAAGCTGATATGATCATACAGGCAAAAGGAATAGAGAAATCTTTCGGGGCATTGAAAGTCTTGAAGGGAGTGGATTTTCAAGCGGAGAAGTCAGAGGTCGTCTCAATAATGGGCGCCTCAGGAGCCGGAAAGTCCACATTGCTGCAGATTCTCGGCACACTTATGACCCCTGACACCGGCAGTCTCGACATCGACGGCATCGATGTACTTCATCTGAGCAGCAAAGAATTGTCCGCATTCCGCAATCACAAAATAGGCTTCGTCTTTCAATTTCACCATTTGCTTCCGGAGTTCACCTCTCTTGAGAACGTGATGATTCCGGCCTTCATCGCAGGCCGTTCGGAAAAGGTTGCCAAACCTGTTGCTTTGGAACTGCTTGACACTCTTGGTCTTAAGGACAGAGCCACCCACAAGCCATCCGAACTTTCCGGAGGAGAGCAGCAGAGAGTCGCCATAGCCAGAGCTCTGATGAACAATCCCTCAATCCTTTTTGCGGACGAGCCTTCAGGCAATCTGGACAGCAAGACCAAGGCCGAACTGCACAAACTTTTTTTCTCGCTAAGGGACAAATTCGGTCAGACCATAATCATAGTTACCCACGATCCGGATTTGGCTGCGATGTGCGACAGGACGCTTTACATCAAAGACGGGCTATTTCAAGAACAGGGCTGATGAGTGTCTTCCGGTTCAAACACTTTTCGATAAGGAACGAGCTTTCGTCAATGAAAGTCAACACGGACGGAGTCCTTCTCGGGGCTGCGGCCAAAGTGACAAGAGATGACAAATTCATACTTGACGCAGGCACGGGAACCGGCACAATAGCCTTGATGATAGCCCAGAGGCTCTCGGCTCTCGGACAAAAAGATTGCGAGATTACGGGCATAGATTCCGACGAACCTTCGGTGAGAGAGGCCGGGACCAATTTCGAGGCATCCCCTTGGACCCGAAATTTAAAAGCGAGTCTGACTCCTCTGGAGGCGTATCGTCCGGCACATAAATTTGATCTGATAGTGTCCAATCCTCCTTACTTTGAAAGCGACCTGAAGTCTCCGGATCCAAGACGGTCAAACGCAAGACATTCGACGGGCAGTATGTCCTATAAGGATCTTGTGTGTTTCGCCGCAGCCCATCTGACTCCAACGGGCAGGATGTCGCTGATACTGCCTTCGGAGCAGGAAACGCCTTTGAGAAGATGCGCGGGGGGCGCGGGACTGAATCTCTTCCACATATTGAGAATACGCACCACGCCTTCGAAAACCCCTTCAAGAATTGTTGCGGAATTCACCGGGGCCATCAAATCCGTTCCTTTGATAGAGGAACTTGTCATTCAGGAAAATGGAAGCTACACAAAGGAATATGCGGAATTGACCGGAGAATTCTATTTATAATTCGCTTTAGCTCGTCTTATTTTTTGTTAGAGTCAGGGCTCTTGCCGTTGAAACGATGAATCTGGCTCCGACGGAAAGACTCCTCTCCTACGAACATTCGCGCCACTTTTTCCACGGAAATGATTTTCTCGAACTGAGGCACGTACTTGCTTTCCACACTGTGTGAGTTCTTCACCGCAAGAGTGTATTTGTCCAGCAGAACGGAAATCTCCCTTTCACTTTTCCCGTTCTCCAGCCCATCGCTGAGATTTTTGTAAGAGTCCATCACTCGTTTGAAAGACTCTTTTCTCTCATCTTCCATTTTGTTGTACAAAGGCCAGAAATCCTGAGCTTCCTTTGAGGAAAGGCCCATCGTAGACGTGAGATATGCGATTTTCTGTGTCTGAATTTTTTCTTGCCAATCCTTGCTTCCCCTTTGCGCGGAAGAGACATAGCTGCAAGACAGCAACAACAAGGTTGTTGCGATGATTGTTTTAATAGTCGCTTTCATAAGCAGTGTATCCTAAAAGTTCAACAGAAGTACCCGAAGCAATCAGATACTTCTCAATGTCGTTATCAGTCAATTCTTCAGAAGCGGAAGTCGATGAGTCTCCGTAAATCAGGTATGGCTCCGTCACCGGAATCAGATCCGAGAGCAGCAACTCTTCATACGAGTTCTCCGGAACGGTGTCTTTCAATGAAAGGTTGATAATGAAAGACCCGACCACGATGGCTGCTGCGAAACTTGCGGCAAGAGCGACGTATGGCCTGAATTTCTGCCAGAATGAGATGGCCATAGCCTTACCCTGAGCTCCTTCGTATTCCGAAAGAGGAGAACCGGACTCAACCTCGCGTACAGGCTTGACGGACTCTTGCGGGATCTTGCTCAATCTCGCATTTAGTGTGTCAAAATAGCCTTCCGGAACGGAGTAGGGCATCTTATTCGTTATACTGTTTTCTGTCATAATCAGTTATTAGACAAATTCCAATTCAAAAAGTTAAAAGTCATTCCGAAATTTTTTCAAGTTCCGCTTTAATCTTTTCATAAGCGAAGTGGTAGGAAGCCTTGAGCGTCCCTACGGATTTATTGAGGATTTTGGCTATGTCTTCATATTTAAGGTTCTCGTAATACCTCATAATGAACACAATACGCTGTTTTTCAGGCAGTTTTTGTATGGCTTTGCCGAGCGTCCTCTCAGCCTGAGGGCCGTTGAAATAGGGATCATCGTCAACCTTTTTCTCAAGCAATCCGGAAAGGCTTTCCAGAGAAAGCGCCGCTCTGACTTTCTGCTTGTGGAGAAAATTGAGGGCTTCGTTTGTCGCTATCCTGTAAATCCAAGTAAAAAGGAGGGCATCGCCCCTGAACGTGGGCAATGCTCCCCAGACTTTTACGAAAATTTCTTGCAGCAGATCGTCAGTGTCCTCATGAGAGCACACGAAACCTCGGACATGCCAGTATAGTCTTTCGCTGTAGCTTTTGACTATCTCATTGAATGCCTGTTCGTGCTTTCCCGCGTTATATAGCTGAATGATCTCCTGATCAGTCATTTATTTACGTTTGAGCACTTTATGAACCGCCTCCGCAATGTGGGCCGCGTCAAGACCGTAGGCCGCCATCAATTCGGAAGGCGTTCCCGTCTGACCGAATCTGTCGCCGCCGTTGATGAACTCAACAGGTGTGGGCATCGTCTCTGCAAGAGTGCCCGCAATCAATTCTCCGAGACCTCCTGCCATATTGTGCTCTTCAGCGACCACTACGGCCTTCGTCTTGACGACGGATTCAAGCACCGTCTTCCTGTCAAGAGGTTTGATTGTGGCTATGTCGATAACCTCGGCGCAAACTCCTTCTCCTTCAAGAACTTCCGCAGCTTGAAGCGCTTCCCAGACCAGATGGCCGGTGGCTATGACAGTGACGTCTTTCCCTTCGTTGAAAACGTAAGCCTTGCCTATCTCGAATTCCTGATCCTCAGGTGTGAAGTTCGCGACTTTAGGTCTGCCGAATCTTAGATAAACCGGCCCGACGAATTCTGCAGCGGCGATGGTGGCCGCCTTTGTCTGATTGTAGTCGCAAGGATTGATGACTACCATCCCCGGCAGCGCTCTCATAAGGGCGATGTCTTCCATAGTCTGGTGTGTCGCTCCGTCTTCTCCGAGTGTGATTCCCGCGTGGGAAGAGGCAATCTTCACGTTAGTCTCGCCGTAAGCGATTTCCTGTCTGATCTGATCGTAGACTCTTCCGGTGACGAATTCTGCAAAAGAACCTGCAAAAGGGATTTTTCCTGTAATGGCCAGCCCTGCGGCCGCCCCCATCATATTAGCCTCCGCTATGCCGCATTGAATGAATCTTTCAGGAAAAGCGGCGGCGAATTCGTCCATTTTAAGAGACCCTTTCAAGTCGGCGGTCAGCGCGACCACTGAGGGATTTCTCTTGCCTGCTTCAAGAAGACCGGCTCCGAAACCGCTTCTGGTGTCTTTCTTGCCTGTGTCAGTGTATCTTTTCATATTAATAATCTCCTAATGTTTCTTCAAGTTGTTTGAGAGCCTCATCGCACTGCTCCTGAGATGGGGCTTTGCCGTGCCACTTGTTAGTCCCGGCCATAAAATCCACGCCTTTCCCCATCACTGTCCTGAACAGAATCATAGTCGGGGAGGATGCGCTCTTTGCTTTCTCGAACGCACCGGATATGGCATCGAAATCGTGACCGTCGGCCACTATCACGTTCCATCCGAAAGCAGTCCATTTTGCCTGAAGGTCGCCTTCTCCGGCTACTTGCTCAACAGGACCGTCAATCTGTTGTCCGTTCCAGTCTGTAATTGCAATGAGATTGTCAAGGTTGTGGTGAACCGCAAACATCCCGCTTTCCCAAATTTCGCCTTCCTCACTTTCTCCGTCTCCGCAAAGAACGTAGACCTTGCTCTCGTCCTTGTCAAGTTTCTTGCCCAAAGCAAGACCTGCCGCCGCTGCAAGACCCTGTCCGAGAGATCCTGAGGCCTGAGCGACTCCCGGAAGCCCTTTTTCTATCGATGGGTGTCCCTGAAGTCTGGATCCGAATTTCCTGAACGTAGAGAGTTCCGAAACGGGGAAATAGCCCGCGCGCGCAAGAATCGAGTAATAAACGGGAGTCATATGACCTGCCGACAGGATGAACATATCCTCTCCTTTTCCGTCTCTCGTCCAAGTTGCGGGATTATGATTCATTTCTTTGAAATAGAGAGAGGTAAGTATGTCAGTGCTGCTCAAAGAGCCACCCGGATGTCCCGATTGCGCCCCTGTGACCATTCTGACGATGTCTCTTCTTACCTGAGATGCGATTTTGCTTAAATCAGAGTTAGTTACCATAGTCTACTAAAATTGTTTATAATCTTAACATCGCTAAGTTACGGTTTTTTGTCGGATTTCCACTATTTGCGTAATTGAATTATATTTGCAGAAAGGATTACAGATATGAAACATATAAGGAATTTCTGCATAATAGCTCACATCGACCATGGGAAAAGTACCTTGGCCGACAGAATGCTCGAATTTACCAAGACTCTCAACGCGCGAGAGATGGATAATCAGGTTCTGGACAATATGGCTTTAGAGAAGGAGAAGGGGATTACTATAAAGAGTCACGCCATCCAGATGGAGTACTCCAGAGACGGGGAAACGTATCTTCTGAATCTGATTGACACTCCCGGCCACGTCGATTTTTCTTACGAAGTCTCCAGATCCATCGCCTCTTGCGAAGGTGCTCTTCTGGTGGTGGATGCAACACAAGGCATTCAGGCTCAGACCATTTCCAACCTTTATCTTGCGGTAGAGCACGGACTTGAGATAATTCCTGTGCTCAACAAGATAGATATGGATTCGGCTCAGGTAGAGGTGGTTACGGATCAGGTCTGCGAGCTTATAGGCTGCGCTCCGGAGGATGTCTTCAAAGTGTCCGCAAAGACTGGCGAGGGCGTCCCTCCTCTTTTTGATGCCATAGTGGACAAGATTCCGGCTCCAAAAGGTGACCCGGAGGCTCCGCTTCAGGCCTTGATTTTCGATTCTGTGTTCAATTCGTTCAGGGGCGTAATCGCTTACTACAAAGTTCTTAACGGGACGATCCATACAGGGGACAAAGTAAAATTCTTCAACACGGGTATGGAATACGAAGCCGATGAGGTGGGAGTGCTGAAAATGCAGCTGTCTCCCCGCCCTCAGGTCTCTTGCGGAGATGTCGGCTACATCATATCCGGAATCAAGAGTGCTGTTGAGGTGAAAGTCGGAGACACCATTACTCACGTCGAGGACCCTTGCGCCAATGCTATTGCCGGATTCGAGGAGGTGAAACCGATGGTCTTCGCGGGAATGTACCCGGTGCAGGCTGACAAATTCGAGGAACTGCGCACAACATTGGAGAAGTTCCAGCTTAACGACGCCTCATTCGTCTATGAGCCTGAATCCTCGCTTGCCTTGGGATTCGGTTTCCGTTGCGGCTTTCTCGGGCTTCTTCATCTGGAGATTGTGCAGGAGAGGCTTTTCAGAGAATTCGCAATGGATGTCATCACGACGGTACCTAACGTTTCTTACAAAGTGTACACGACCAAGGGCGAGATCGTGGATGTGCACAACCCTTCCGGACTGCCGGCTCCGACTCTGATAGATCACATTGAGGAGCCTTACATCAGGGCGCAGATAATCTCCAAGACTGATTACTACGGTCCTATAATGAAACTTTGTATGGACAAACGCGGCACTTTGATAGGGGAGCACTACATTACTTCGGACAGGGTGGAACTGACTTACGATATGCCTCTTTCGGAGATTGTCTTCGATTTCTACGACAAATTGAAGTCCGTTTCCAAGGGATATGCATCATTCGACTATCACGTGATTGACTACAGGGCAGCGCGCTTGGTGAAACTTGACATCCTTCTGAACGGGGAGCCGGCCGATGCGCTTTCCACGTTGATCCACGAGGACCACGCTTACGATTTCGGACGTAAAATTTGCGTCAAGCTAAAGGAACTAATTCCGAGACAGCAGTTCGACATCGCGGTTCAGGCGGCCATAGGAGCCAAGATCATAGCCAGGGAGACTGTCAGACAGGTCCGTAAGGATGTTATCGCCAAATGCTACGGCGGTGACGTGTCCAGAAAGAGAAAACTTCTTGAAAAACAGAAGGAAGGAAAGAAGAGAATGCGTCAGATTGGCACTGTGCAGGTACCTCAGAGTGCGTTTATGGCTGTTCTTAAACTTGATTAGGCGATGAAGACTGTTGCGTTGCTGATGACTGTTCATCATAGAAAAGAGAAAACTCTTTCCATTATAGAGGAGTGTTACAGGCAGATTGACGCTCTGTCCTCCGGTGAGAAATGGTCATTTTCTTTTTTTCTCAATGATGACGGAAGCGCTGACGGTCTGTCGACTGACGTGGCGGAGAAATATCCACAGGTCAGACTATTCAGAACGGAAGGGGACAAGTTTTGGTGCGGCGGGCTAAGAACAGTCTGGGAAGCGGCCGCTAAGGAGGATTTTGATTTCTATATATGGCTGGATTACGATCTGGATCTGCGTGAGAACGCGCTTGCATCTTTGCTTGACAATTCCGCTTTTCTTGCGGACAAGGCAATCATCGTGGGATCAGTGGACAATCCTGACGGCAAATTGATATATGGGGGCAGGACTCGCTCAGGCAAATTGATTGAGCCTGATGCGGTTATCCCGATTCCTTGCGTGATTTTGGACGGAAATCTGACCTTGATTCCCAAATATGTCTTCAAGACTCTGGGCTATATAGACGAACGGTACAAGCAATATCTATGGGACTATGACTACGGCGTGAGGGCCTTCAAGGCTGGGGTCACCAGGGTGATCGCTCCGGGAATTCTTGCGGGATGCTCGCGAAAAAGAGACGTGCCTATATGGCGGAATCCTGACTATTCCCTTGCCCAAAGGTACATGGAGCTGCTCAGCCCGAAAGGAAGGCCTTTCAAACAGGAATTTCTGTACGATGTCCGCAGTTCAGGTCTGTTGATGGCCGTGTGGCATTTCCTTCAGACCAATCTTATGATATTATTTCCAAAACGAAGAAGAATATGACGAAAACCATTGCTGCTGTCAGATCGATGAGACTCAGAACTTTGCCGCTTTCCCTCTCAGGAGTCCTGCTTGGGATTCTGCTTGCGGTAGCCGACTATCACGTCAAGCCGCTCACGATTGTGTTCATTGTCCTGACCACACTCTCTCTTCAGATTCTGTCTAATCTGTCCAATGAGTTGGGGGACGTGCTTCACGGGACGGACAGGGATGACAGACAGGGGCCTCAGTACGGCGGGCTCGACAAAGGGGTGCTGACTGTGAGTGAGATGAAAATGATTATTGGCGCTTTCATCTTTTTGTCTGTGGTCTTCGGACTGCTTATGATTTGGGTGTCGTTCGGGACCTTCCTAAGTTACGAGGCTATGTTCCTGATGATTCTCGGCGCTGCTGCGATCATTGCTTCGATGAAATACACTTTAGGCAAGAGTCCTTATGGCTATCGAGGTTTGGGCGACCTGTTTGTCTTTACTTTTTTCGGAATAGTTTCGGTGCTGGGGGCCTATTTCGTGTCCGCACACACGATTCACGGCTTTCTATTGCTGCTTCCTGCCGTGTCAATCGGATGTTTCAGTGTGGGAGTACTGAATGTCAACAACATAAGGGATATGAAGTCGGACAGCGTGACCAGGGTCACCGTGGCCATTAAACTGGGATTGAAGAAGGCGAGAATCTATCAGACGGCTTTGATCGTCATCGGCTGGGCGGCTGCCATAACCTATTGTTTTCTAAGGGTTTGGGATCCTTGGCATTATCTTTTTCTGCTGACTCTGCCGCTATTCGTCATTCACTTGCGCGGGGTGTGGACTCGTCAAGACAAAAGTCTGGATCCGATGCTGCCGCTTCTTGTTATGTCTTCTCTCGCATTCTCCCTACTTTTCGGCCTCGGCTTTCTCGTCTATCTGATGTAGGGGGGGGGAAGGCTACTTCTCGCCGATATACATCCGGCAGATGCCGAGCGAAAGGGCTTTGTGGCGGACATTGCGGAAGCCGCACGCCGAGAGCGTGGCCTTGAATTCCCGTTTTCGCGGGAAAGCCTTTACGGAAGCCGGAAGATAATTGTAAGCCGCCGTGTCGCCTGACACTTTCCCTCCAATCAGAGGAACTATGTGGAAAAAATAAAGGTTGAAAAGCCAGCTCATAAATTTGTTGCTCGGAAGCGATAACTCCAATATAACAAGTCTGCCTCCTTTCTTAAGAACTCGCTGCATTTCCCTGAGCCCTTGTTCCCTGTTCTCGAAATTTCTTACTCCGAAGGCCACGGAGACTCTGTCGAAACTCTCGTCATAGAAAGGGAGCGCCTCGCAATCCCCGACTTTGAGGCTGATTTTTTCACCCAGTCCTGCTTTGATGACTTTGGCTCTCATCACTTCAAGCATCCCTTCCGACAAATCGAGACCGGTGACGTGGCTGCCCTTTGCCATTTCTTTGGCTATGGCTATTGAGAAATCCCCTGTTCCGCAGGCCACGTCGAGGATGGACTGAACCTGTCTGCTGACAATTCTTCTCACGGCTCTCTTTCTCCATAATCTGTCTATGTTGAGGGACAGAATATGGTTCAGTTTGTCATATTCCGGAGAGATGTCGTTGAATAACCGGCGGATTTTTTCTTTTTTAGGCATAAGGTCTATGGTACTGGGTCATAGCCGCTTCCGCCCCAAGGATGGCAGCGGAGAAGCCGTCTGACGGTTAGGTACAAGCCTTTGAAAGGTCCGTGTTTCCTGAATGCCTCAATTGCGTATTGCGAGCAGGTCGGAGTGAAACGGCAGGCAGACGGGGTGTAAGGTGAGATGAACCGCTGATAGAAACGGATCATAATCACGAACGGGAATATCGCGACTTTTCGTATCTTATTTTTCAGTTCCTGTTCCATTGATTTTCCTTATTATGTCTCCGACAGTTTTGTAGACTGTCTGAAAATCAAGTATTTCAGACGTGTCGTACAAGAACATCACATCCATTCCGCTCTGTCTGGTCAGGTCGTGTTTCTGGAGCCTGTAGCTCTCTCGTATTCTGCGTTTCAGAAGGTTCCTTTTTACGGCTCTTTTGAAGAGTCTTTTGGGCACGCTCACCAGAACTCTGTTGCAGGGGTGCTCCGTCTCAAGGCGAATGCAGTATTTCATCACTCCAACATTGCCGAATTTTCCTTTGGACATAAGAGCGGATATGCCGTTCTTGCCCGAAAGTCTTTCGTCTTTGGAAAGGGTGTTGTGAGACAGAGATTCGCTCATTATTGTTTGTCGGTGCTCAGGTACTTGTCGATAGCGCTCGCAACGGAAGGGCAGTCGTCAGTCGGTACCTGAATCGCAACGTTCAGGCCGGCTTCTTTCATAGCGCCCACAATGGCTTTGCCGTAGGAAATGAATTTCAAGTTTTTCTGCTTGAAGTCAGGGAAGTTCGCGAAAAGAGAGTTTACGTCATTGGGATTGTAGAACACTATCATATCGAAGGTGCTCAGATTCAAGTCTTTAAGTTCTTGGATAACAGGTTTGATGTACATCCCTGATGCGTATTTCAGATTGTTGTCATCGAACAGTTTGGTTATCACCTCGCTGTTGGATGTCTCTGTGCTCATAGTGATGAGAAAATTGTCTCCTTTGTGCTTCTGGCCTATCTGGTCTATGATTGAGTGAGGAGTGCCGTCACCGAAGAATATCTTTCTTTTACGGTAGACAATGTGTTTCTGAAGATAGGTGGCGACCAGTTCCGTTGTGCAGAAATACTTCATCGTCTCCGGGATCTTGATTCTTAGCTCTTCGCTTAGGCTGAAGAAGGCGTCGATGGCGAGTCTTGACGAGAACACTATAGCCGTGAAATCGAGCGGGCTGATTCTCTGTGCTCTGAATTCTCTCGAAGTGAGAGGTTCGATCATAAAGAACGGTCTGAATGTGAAGGAAACTCCATATTTATCAGTCAGCGCGTTGAAGGGCGCCATATTCATCGGCTGTTTCTGGGATATCAATATTTTTTTAACTGACATTTTACGCTTACAATAATGTTCCTGTTGCTACTAATATTCCTGTAGGGAAAATTTCAAGAATGCAAAGGTACAAAATTGTAACCAAAGGATTGCAAGAAGATAGCAATATTTGGCTTTTTCTGAACAAAAACAGGCAGTAAATTGCAGCTAACACGTATAAATTCAACATTTTAGCCGTGTGCCTGTCCGCACCGAACAAAGATGTGACACCGATGGAAAGAATAAGCATGAGCGTGGATATGATGAAGAAGTTCCTTTCTGACATCCATGCCACCTTATAGGCCTCCTTTCCTCTGTTCTTGGGTACGAATTGCCACGAGAGCAGGTCTCTAAGCAGGATGTAGGCCATCAGCACTCCCGCCGTGGCGACTGTCATCCATCCTCCTTGAAAGTAGTCCATAAAAGATGGGGAATACAAGCCCAGCCCACTGGCTATCAATGTGATTGGCAGGAAGCAAGTCAGTGCTATCAAGTTGCGGTCGCGGCTTAGCTGAACGCTGGCTTCGATGTCTGTGTTGCCTTTCCATCTGTTAATGCAATCAAGAAGATGGGGGATGATGTTGAGCAGGTTTCTGAAAATCAGCAGGAAGAGGATTGTCGTGACGAATCCGAGTGTTGTGTTCAACGGGTTGTCAGTCCAGACTTTAGGGGCGGTGTGGACTTCTACTGTAGGCGTCATGGACATGTTCAGCGAGCCTGATTTAAACGCTTTTTTGGCAGGCAACGCCTCTTTTTCTTCCACCGAGCCGGCCCAATCTTTCCGAGAGCTTCTTCCCATCACGGAATCCGCCCAATTGATCTGCCGCTCCGTCCGCGCCTGGTCATAAAACTGGTGTGCCGACGTCGAATCCTTCCAAGCGGGCATAGCGGACAAATCCTCAGTCTCATTTGTCGGGCCATACTTCTTTGGCATCCCGGTCAAACTTTCTGTCTCTGCAGATTGTAAAAAATATGTTGAAATACTATCCGGCATCAGTTGCCCCTTTTAGCGTTATAACCCATTTCTTGCAGCAGAGCGGCAACCTTGTCCCTCAAATCACCTTGAATAGTGATTTCGCCGTCCTTGGCAGTTCCTCCTACGCCACATTTCACTTTCAATGCTCTGCCCAATTCGCTCAGATCATCACCGGCACCGGTGAAGCCTGTCACCAGAGTGACTTTCTTCCCAGCGCGATTCCTTTTGTCCAAAGTCACGAAAAGCCGTTGCTTCTGTGGTGGGAGAGTCTCCTCCTCCACCTCTTTGCCTTTCTGAAAGTTGAAATCCGGATTAGTGGAATACACCACTCCCAATCTGCTTTTCCAATCATTCTGTCCCATAACCTTTTTCTTTAATGTAGGCCTTTTTTATTATATATCGCCCTTCTTCAAGCCGGCTCTTTTTTTAGTCTGCTCTATTTCTTTAATCTCGGTCCTTGTCAGGCCGTTTTTTTTCTTTAATGACGCGTCTTTTTCAAGCCGGCTCGGTGTTCCGTGGCGAATAACTCGTTGTGCCACAGTGTTTTAAGTAAAGTAACCTCTCCGAAACCGCCTGGGTCACTATGACTAATCGCCTATCCTTCAATAACTTGCGCATCACGCACGCACTCGATCTCTCAAGCGAGGACGAAGAAATAACTGTCATCCAGATGCAAACAGGAGCTATTTTCCAATTCGGTGAGCAAAAGGCCCCTGTTTTCTCACGGAATAATGCACTCGAGTCGTTATAGCAACATCATTCCATTGTATTTTTACCGAAAACCGACTTGCGATACTTGAACTCGGTCTTTTTATCCCTTGTCTTTTTTCTTGTCACAAGCCATCATCCTCATTCTCCGTCGTTCTCCTCCTCCACCCCAATCTATCATCCTTTCCGAAAATCTATCATTGCTCTTAAAAATCTATCATTCCTCGTCAAAATCTATCAACTCTCTTTCAAACAGCAATCTCCTAATTATTGGCAAAAATACGCAAAACCTCTTGTATTTGACAATTCCGAACAAATCAAATTGATCAAAGATTATTATACGGCGAAGTTTGACGAGATGCCCTATTCCCCAAAAATGAATTTTTTGCAAGTTTGGGGCATAGAAAGCAGAATTTTTTGAAAGGGAATGTTTGTTCCGACTCTTTGACGCAAAAATGGCCGCTGATGCGTTCTGGCTGTCAACGTCATAGGATAATATGACGACCTGTACAGGTCAATGTGCCTCTCGTGTCGTGAGTGGCACTTCGGGTTCGCGGTTGGTGATTGGCTTAGGGCAGATGGAATTGAGAGGCTGAGTGATTCTCAATCCTTCTGAGTTAGTTTTCAGTCTGAATGAAGTGTTCAATGATCGAGCTGAGTTCGAGCCAAGTAGAGGAGTGGTTGATGGGATAGCGGTGTCTTTTCTTTAGCGGGGCTTCTGAACGTCCGCCGCTGATGATTTGGTCTGCGTCTTTGATTCGGCCTCCGCTGCCGAAGCGAAGTATGAAGTCGTCAGCCATTTGGTAATCAATTGCTAAGACATTTTTGTTTTCCCCTATTGTGCTGATGTCTCGGGCTTGATATGGCTCAAAGTGAACAATCACGTCTGTGACAAAGCCGGAATCGGCGAGACAGCGCGCCATTCCCTCACCGAAGGCCGCGCCCATACTGTGGGTCACAAAGCGGAAGCGAAGGTGACAGGGGGTTGTGTCCGGGGCGACAGTCGGACCAATGATTTCGCTGAGGTGAGCTGCGGCGTAGACATAGCCGTCTTTTTCTCTATTTGCGGCACTCGAAAGACTTTTGTACTGCACATTAGTTGTAATATGGTGTCACAGTGCCGTGGAGAGCTTTCAGTGTCACGCCGATGAAAGATGTGTCTTTCTGCCAATACACCTTTCCGCCCTCCGGAGAGCCCAAACCGATGTGCCCGTTCACGAACACGACCCTCACTTGAGCAAACGAACTTAGGCATATCATATAAAAAAGTATGGATAGTAGAAGGCGTTTCATTCTTTGTTCTTTGTGTCCATACATATTGTCACCGGCCCGTCATTAAGCAGTTCCACTTTCATATCGGCCCCGAATTCTCCTGTCCCGACCTCTTTGCCGATGGCGGACGTCAGTTTTTTGCAAAAACATTCGTACATCGGAACCGCTATTTCGTGTCGGGCGGCATTGATGTACGAAGGTCTGTTGCCCTTTTTGTATGAGGCAAGCAGCGTGAACTGACTTACCGCGAGCACCTCGCCTCCGACCTCGGTGACAGAACGGTTCATCACCCCGCTCTCATCATCGAACACTCGGAGCATAGCGATTTTACGTGCAAGCCAGTCGGCATCCTCCTCGTTGTCATCATTGACCACACCGAGAAGCACCAGCAGTCCTTTGCCGATTTTTGATTTCACTTTGCCGTCAATCGTGACCGACGCCATCGACACCCTTTGAATAACAGCTCTCATTTACATTTATCTTTTTGCGTCCGTAAAATTAATCTTTTTTCACGACAATCAATCGCATCAGCAGGCCTCAATGAGAAAACGGCCATCTGGCAGCCGATCAGCCGTCGCGACTTGGGTTCTAAAGTTTTTTTAGTATTTTTACCGCTCATATAATATTTAAGAGATGTCTTTGTATATACCCAAGAACTACAGGAATCTGCTCGGTGACGTGGAAAACACCGAGAAGGCCATCAAATCCGTAAAGGATATGTTCCAGTTGAATCTTTCCGCTCAACTGGCGCTTTTGAGAGTCACTGCCCCGATGGTCGTGATGAGCGGGACAGGAATCAACGATGACCTGAGCGGAGTGGAGAGGCCCGTCTCTTTTCCAATCAAGTCTATGTCCGACCGAAAAGCCGAAGTCGTGCATTCCCTCGCAAAGTGGAAAAGGCTGAAACTCGCTGAATTGGGGACGCCCCCTGGTAGAGGAATATACACGGATATGAATGCGTTGCGTCCGGATGAGGATTTGGATAACATCCATTCCATCTATGTGGATCAGTGGGATTGGGAGAAAGTCATAACGGCAGGGCAAAGGAACATCAGTTTTCTGAAAAGCACGGTCAGACGCATATACGAGGCTATAAAAGTGACCGAGAACAAGATGTTCGTGGAGTTCCCCCAATTGGAATCCATCCTGCCCGACGAGATATTCTTTATCCATTCCGAAGACCTTTTGCGGAAATATCCCGCCCTCAGTCCCAAGGAACGTGAGAACGAGATAACCCGCATACATAAAGCTGTGTTCATAATCGGTATCGGAGGTGCGTTGTCGGACGGGACGATTCACGATTCGAGGGCGGCCGACTATGACGACTGGAGCACTCCCGACGGAGAGGGATACGAGGGTCTGAACGGGGATATACTTTTGTGGAATCCGATTTTGGAAAGCGCTTTCGAGGTGTCGAGTATGGGTGTCAGAGTCGATGAGGTGGCTCTGCTTCGACAGCTGAAGATTCGCGGTCAGGAGTACAAGGCCGGTCTTTATTTTCACAAAAAACTTCTTGCCGGAGAACTTCCGTACACAATTGGAGGCGGCATCGGACAGTCCCGTCTCTGTATGTTCCTTCTGAGAAAAGCCCACATAGGCGAGATCCAGAGCAGCATCTGGCCAGATGAAATGATTGAAGCCTGCCACGCCGCCGGCATCGAGCTTGCCTGAGGAGTGAAGAAAGCAAATCGGGTGCAAAAGGGTGGTGTTTTGCACCCCGGTCGGGGAAACTCCGGACAATAGTCGGCTTTGGAGGGCCCGAGCTTGAGTGCGCCATAATGCAGGCTGCTGGAGCGAGAATTCTATGGCAGAAGCCTCCCGGAGACGGAAAGTTCGGAGTTGGAGACTTGTCGTGAAAGGAATTCCGAGGCGAATTATGGCAAATCGACAATGAATTCGTATATTTGCCCGATGTTGGGGGTCGGAAGTAGAATCTCGATGATGGTGCTCGAAACTTGAAGCTAAAACCAGCGCCCGGAGTCAAATTCAGGAGGAGGCCGGAAGTCGGAGGCTGAGGTTGTAGCCGGAAGTCGGAGCCGGGAAGTCGGAGACCGGAGCCGAATCCTTGAGGATCCCGAATTTGAAAAACGGATAGCGAAAAAACAAATATGGACAATAAGAAATTTACATTGTGGAACAGGCTTGTCGCAGGAATAGTGTTCGTGGTCGCGGCCTTTACCTACCTTTCGACAATTGAGCCCACGGCATCCTATTGGGATTGCGGAGAATTCATTGCGTCATCCTACAAACTTGAAGTAGGACACCCTCCCGGAAACCCTGTGTTCCAGCTGATTGCGAGATTCTTCACAATGTTCGGAGACGCCTCACACGCCGCAATCCTCGTCAATGCGATGAGCGCGTTGTGCTCAGCTCTCACGATATTCTTCCTCTATCTGACCCTTGCGTTCCTCGTAAAGAGAATCGTAAAACCTGGTGAGGACGGACAATATTCGACAGCTCAGACCATAGCGATCTTCGGAAGCAGCGCAGTCGGAGCGTTAGTCTATTGCTTCTCCGACACATTCTGGTTCTCGGCAGTCGAAGGTGAGGTCTACGCAATGTCATCCCTGTTCACCGCAATGGTCTTCTGGGCAATGACCAAGTGGTACGAACAGGCCGATGAGCGTTATGCCAACAGGTGGATAGTGCTGATATCACTGCTTATGGGTCTTTCCATCGGCGTACATCTGCTGAACCTGCTCACTATTCCGGCCATCGTGTTTATGTACTATTACAAAAAACGCGAGGACGGACATTACTCATTCTGGGAGTACGTCAAGATTTTCCTTATATCATGCGTCATACTGGCGGTGATTCTGTTCCTGATCATCCCTTATCTCCCTAAGATTGCGGCCTACGCAGACCTTTTCTTCGTCAACGTTCTCGGCTGCCCTTACAACGTCGGAGCCGCCGTGTTTATGCTCGCCCTGATTGGTCTGTGCTTCTGGGGACTGTTCAAATCACTGAAGACCGACAGAATGTTCCTGAACACCGCGCTGCTCTGCTTCACGATGATTGTGATAGGCTTCTCCATATTCAGTGTGGAAATCATTCGCTCCTCAGTCAAGACCCCTACCAATGAGTACCAGCCAGATAATCCGTTCACTCTGGTGCGTTACCTCGCCCGTGAGCAGTACGGAAGCTCGCCTCTTGTCTACGGACAGTACTTTGATGCGCCTTACGATCTTCAGACCAAGAAATACTGGGCTCCGATGGATGGCAAGTACAAGCACGTGGACGGACCCGCGGATGCGAAATACTCCTCATCCGGGAAAATGCTATTTCCTCGTATGTGGTCTCCTGACGAAAGAGCCATTGGTTTTTACGAAGCTTATATGCACGGGAAGGGGACAACTGTCGAAGGCGCCACCCACAAAAAGCCGACTATGGGACAGAATCTGGCTTTCTTCTTCGATTTTCAGGTCAACTGGATGTACTGGAGGTACTTTATGTGGAACTTCGCGGGAAGACAGAACGACATACACAGCCCGTCTCCGGGTGACATTTTCCACGGAAACTGGGAATGCGGCATCACTCCTATTGACAATATGCGTCTTGGGGATCAGTTAGATGCGCCTAAAAGTCTGAACGAGAACAAGGCTAAGAATCATTATTACCTACTGCCTCTGCTTCTGGGGATATTGGGACTTGTGTTCCAGTTCGACAAAGACAAGAGAGGCTGCTGGCTTACGTTCCTGTTCTTCTTTATGACCGGAATAGCCGTGGTTATGTACCTCAATCAGCCACCGTACCAAGTGCGTGAGAGGGACTATGCCTACGCTGCGTCTTTCTATGCGTTCTCGATTTGGGTAGGGCTCGGCGTCCTCGCCATAATCACTTGGATGTCAAGCCTCCTCAAAGGCAAAGCCGCCGTGGCCACAGCTGCGGTCAGTGTGGCCGCCTGTCTTTTCGTGCCCGCTTTGATGGCGGAAGAGAATTGGGATGACCACGACAGAAGCAACAGAAGGACATCTACCGAGATGGCCAAGAACTATCTCAATTCAGTCGGCAAAGACGGAATACTGATAACTCACGGAGACAACGACACCTTCCCTCTCTGGTATGCCCAGGAGGTCGAAAGCTGCCGCACGGACGTGAGGATCTGCAACACCTCCCTTCTCGGGACCGACTGGCACATCGATCAGATGAAATATGCCTGCAATCAGTCCAAGCCTCTTAAATTGTCGGTCGGGATGGACCAGTACCTTTACGGGACCAATGAATATGTCATAGTCAACGATTTGGAAAACAAGCCAATGCTGCTGTCCGACGTTATGCGCATATTCAGGCATCCTCAGGCCAAAGTCACTCTAACCAGCGGCAAGCAGGTCAATTTCATAATGGCCCGCAAACTCCTGATTCCGGTCAACAAGGAGAACGTGATCAAGTACGGGATTCTGGACAAGAAATTCGCGGATATGATTCCGGATCAGATTGAGATAGACATCCCTGCCGGCCGTGACTATATCACCAAACCCGAACTGTTTGTTCTGGATTTGCTTTCCACTTATGAGTGGGACAGACCTATCAACATGCTCAATCAGGGCGGAGACCTGAACATCGGCGTCAAAGATTATCTGATGTACAACGGCTATTCCTATAAGTTTGTGCCTGTCAAGAACAAGATTTCCATTTATGATCCGGGCTTCGTAGACACCGAAGAACTGTACAATATGATGAAGAATGTCTACAAGTGGGATGCCATCAAGAGGACGGACTATTATGTTGACTACCAGAATTTGTACACTCACGTGGGAGTCCTTCCGATTAGAGGGCTTTTCAACAGTTTCGCTCAGGCGTTTATGGCCGCAGGCCAGAATGACAGAGCCGTTGAGGCTTTGGATATGTGCCAGAGCGTGATGCTTGATCGGAACTATCCTTACGAGACAGTGCCTCTCGGATTCACGACCAACGATTATTATGTTATGGACATTGTGTCGAAGTACTATGCTTTGGGGCAGAAAGACAAGGCTGACGCATTGGCCGGCGCTTTCGCGGACGAACTTCAGACCGCGGCTAATTTCTACTTGCAGTTCTACGACGTGGCCGAGGAAGATTTCGGCACTGTGGCAAGCTACATCTATTCATTGGCTGACGTGGTTAAGAAAGGCGGCAACGCCAAACTTTCAGACTCGATAGAGAACAGGTTCTTGGCTCTTGTGGGTAAGGCTTCGGGCACATCCGAGCCATCTCCTAAAGACACCACGGAAAGTGCTCCTCAAGACACCGCGTCAGGCACCGTAATCAATTGATTATGACGATAGAGTACCCTCAGAACAATTGGAAAGACTATGAGCTTGTGGATTGCGGAGACTTCGAGAAACTCGAGAGGTTCGGCAAGTACTATCTGGCTCGTCCCGAGCCTAAGGCTTTGTGGAACAAGACCCTGAACGTGTCCGAATGGGAATCTCTGATTCACACTCGGTTCTCTCCAGGGGCCGGTTTCGCAAAGGCGGGCAAAGAGGACAGCGGTTCATGGGACAGGCTCAAGAAGATGGACGACCAGTGGTTCATCCGATATGGGGGGCTGCAATCGGGCCTGGATTTTTCTTTGAGACTGGGGCTGACCGCTTTCAAGCACGTAGGAGTCTTCCCTGAGCAAGCGCCGAATTGGGAATATATTTATGCTCAGACCCGCTCCCTGGTGAAAGCCGATCCGGCGAACAAGCCTAAAGTACTGAATCTTTTCGCCTACACCGGAGCCGCTTCTCTCGCCGCGAAAGCCGCTGGAGCTGATGTGACCCATCTGGATTCGGTTCGTCAGGTAATCACATGGGCAAGAGAGAATATGGAGCATAGTGATATGGACGGGATACGCTGGGTTGCCGAAGATGCTATGAAATTCGCGCGCAGGGAAGCCAAAAGGGGGAATCTCTATCAAGGGATAATCCTTGATCCTCCGGCTTACGGGCACGGGCCCGACGGAGAGAGATGGAAACTTGACGAATGTCTTTTCGACCTTTTGAAGTGCGTGTCTAAGATACTTGCTCCGAAGAACAGCTTTGCGGTCCTCAATCTCTATTCAAACGGCTATTCCGCCGTGCTGGGCGAGACATTGGTGAAAGAGGCGTTTGGCATTTCCTCGAAAGAAGCCGTCCCTGGCGCGGAGATAGACTCGGGCGAGCTTGTGCTCCGGGACAGATTCGGAAAGAATCTTCCCCTGAGCATATTTGTGAGACTTAGAATGTAATTGAGCCTGCGGACGTTGCGGATAATCAGTTTTTTTTCGTACCTTTGCCGACTGAGTTTTGTACGAATATTTTAATAATCATAGTATTATGAACCTTAGAGACATTAAGAAAGACATTGAATATGTCATCGGAGCATTTATTGACGATTGCTCTATGTTCATTTATGTCAATTCAGGCAAAGGTAACGATGAGGTTGCCGGATTGATAAACAATGCCGTAGATCTTTTCAATGAGCTGAAAGACAAAGCGAACAATCCTGTTGCAAGCGACGGGACATCTTTTAAGGATGCCAAAAGCGAGAATATCCTCAGGAAAGAAGCCAAACACAGCGCAAACAGACGTAGCAGCGAGTACCGCGCCTTCTATCTTTCCCTTCGTCAGGAATTGCTTGAGAAGACTGACGCACTTTACGCAAAGCTGAGCGATTTCGTGAAAGAATCTGCTACGGCGGAAGAGGCTCCGGCTGCGGAAAAACCGGCTGCCAAGAAGCCGGCTGCCAAAAAGGCTCCGGCAAAGAAAGCTGACTCGGAGAAGAAACCTGCCGCAAAGAAAGCGCCTGCCAAAAAGGCTGCCGCTAAGGAAACTGCGGAATAACGGTTTTGTCGTAGAAATAATCTCTCTCCTGAATCATTTTGTGACTCAGGAGGGTTTTTTGCAATATGTATAGGATGGGAAAAGCACCGCAGACAGCACTCCAAGAGACAAAACGCTACAACACTTTCGCCGGTTATTTCAAGAAGAAATATGGCGAGAGATTGCAGAAACTTGTGATTGACGCGGGCTTCACTTGTCCCAACAGAGACGGATCCAAGGGAATAGGAGGCTGCTCGTTCTGTGACAATGCCGCTTTCCATCCTGGTTACAGCACTTCCGAAAAAACAATCGGGGAGCAGATGCGGGAGGGAATCGAATTCCATAACGTAAGGTATCGCGGAGCGACGCATTATCTCGCCTATTTCCAGTCATTCTCAAACACTTACGCTCCGTTGGAGCGCCTTAAAAGTCTGTATGAGGAAGCCTTGAGGCATCCTTCCGTTGTGGGAGTGGTCATAGGCACGAGACCTGATTGCGTGGACGAGGAGAAACTGGACTATCTTCAGGCTCTTCAGGATGGCAGAGTGCTGACAGGCTGGGAGAGAGGGCAATTCAATGCGCCTTTGGTCATAGTGGAATACGGAGTGGAATCTTGTTATGATTCGACGCTTAAGAGGATAAACAGATGCCACGATTTCGCGACCGCCGCCAAAGCCGTCGAGATGACCGCGTCAAGAGGAATAGAGACCGGCGCTCACTTCATCCTCGGACTGCCAGGGGAGACTCGTGAGATGATGATTGACGAGTGCGCAATCATAAACAGTCTTCCACTGACTTCAGTCAAGTTCCATCAGTTGCAATTCATCAAGGGCACGAGAATGGAGAAGGAGTTTGCGGCTCATCCTGAGGATTTTCTGAGGCTGAGTCTGGACGACTATCTGGATTTAATCACTGATATGCTTCAGCGTCTGCGTCCGGACCTTTTCATCGAAAGAGTGGCGGGAGAAGTGCCTCCGCGATTTGTAAACGACACCCAGTGGGGACTTGTCCGTAATTTTCAGATTCTTCATCTTCTTGACAAAAAGCTCGCTGCCCGTAACGCCTTCCAGGGAGAACTATTACCGAAAGAATGATTTTTTTGTTTTATATTTGTAAATTAAAATAAACGCAATGCAGAAATTTGTTAGTTCAAATATTCCCGAAGGTCTTACCTTCGATGATGTTTTGCTAATCCCGGCACGCTCGGAAGTCCTTCCAAGAGAGGTCGATGTAGCCACAAAGTTCACACGTAAGATTTCTTTGCACACCCCTATTGTCTCATCGGCGATGGACACTGTCACCGAGTCAGACCTCGCGATAGCGATGGCCCGTTCCGGCGGAATAGGAGTCATACACAAGAATATGACCATCGAGCAGCAGTGTGATCAGGTCCGCAGAGTGAAGAGAGCCGAGAACGGGATGATCTATGATCCTGTCACGATTCACGCTGACGCTACCGTTGGAGACGTGCTGAATATGATGTCCAAGCACCACATCGGCGGGATTCCGGTCGTGGACAGCAACAATTTTCTGATAGGTATAGTGACTAACCGCGATTTGCGTTTTCAGGAGAACAAAAAGATGCCTGTGACTCAGGTTATGACGTCGGAGAATCTCATAACCGCCAAAAAAGGCACCACTCTTGTCGAGGCCACCGCTATTCTTCGTCAGACGAAGGTTGAGAAACTGCCCGTAGTGGATGCCGACGGCAAACTTGTAGGGTTGATCACGTACAAGGATTTGATGAAGATCAAGGACAATCCTATCGCATCCAAAGATGACAAAGGCCGTCTTTTAGTGTCAGCGGCAGTGGGGGTCAAATCCGACACTTTGGACAGAATTGAGATGCTCTCAGGAGCGGGAGCTGACGCTGTGGTGATTGACACCGCGCACGGGCATTCCGTCTCGGTGCTTGAGGTTATCCACAAGGCTTGCGCCGCATTCAATAACATACAGATTATAGCGGGTAATGTTGCGACGGCCGAGGGAGCGAAAGCTCTCGCGGATGCCGGAGTAGATGCGGTGAAAGTGGGTATAGGCCCGGGCTCAATCTGCACCACGCGTATCATTGCGGGAGTCGGAATGCCTCAGTTGACGGCAGTGATGCTGGCCGCCGAAGCTCTGGAGGGGACCGGAGTCCCAGTCATAGCTGACGGAGGCATAAGATATTCCGGTGACGTGACCAAGGCGCTGGCCGCGGGAGCAAGTACGGTTATGGCCGGCTCTCTGTTCGCAGGCACCGAGGAGTCTCCAGGGGAGACTATTATTCTCAACGGTAGGAAATTCAAGGCCTACAGAGGAATGGGCTCCATCGAAGCGATGGAGAGAGGCTCCAAAGACAGGTATTTCCAGGATATGGAAGATGACATCAAGAAACTTGTCCCTGAAGGCATTGTGGCCCAGGTCCCTTTCAAAGGTACCGTGGCGGAAGTCGTCTATCAGCTTATCGGTGGCCTACGCTCAGGAATGGGTTACGTGGGAGCCGGGAACATCGAGGCTCTTCAGAAGGCCAAGTTCGTGAGAATCACTCACGCCGGATTCCTTGAGAGCCATCCTCACGACGTGACCATCACCAAGGAAGCCCCGAATTACTCACGATGAGAAGCGCTGCCAAATTTCTTTCGGTTCTGATTCTGCTGTCCGGACTGTGTTCCTGTAGAGCAATTTCGTCTTTTATGCACAAAGATGACGCAGTCGCTTCTGTGGGTAGGCACAGATTGTACCGTTCACAGCTCAATCAGTTCCTGCCGAAAGGGGTTTCCGCGGAAGATAGCACCAAACTCGCCTTGCAGTACATCAATTCTTGGGCAAGCGAGCAGCTTTTTCTGGATGTGGCCGAAAAGCAGTTGTCCAAAGAAGAGAAGGATGTGACCACCGAACTGGAGGATTACAAGAAATCGCTTCTGAAGTACCGATACGAGCAGCGTTACATCAACGAGCGTCTCGACACCTCGGTGACTGAGGCTCAGATTGAGGAGTACTACGACAACAACAGATCCAAATTCAGGCTTGAGACCCCCGTGGTCAAAGCGTCTTTCTTGAAGATATCCAAAGATTCTCCGAATCTTGACATTCTTCGCCACCTTATGACCTCAAGGGACGAGGACGATGTGCATCTCGCTGACAGCCTGGCGTATATGTCCGCTCGGGATTACACTGATTTCGACTATAGATGGGTTGAGGCATCGAGACTTGCGGAGAAATTCGGGATAGACTATGTGTCTATGTTATCAAGAATGAGCCATTCCTTCATAGAGGGTTCTGATTCTGAGGGAAATCTCAATCTAGCCTACGTTTTTCAAATGATCGGAGAAGGGGAGTACGCGCCTGTCGAGTACAGCAGCGCAAGGATAAAAGATATTATCTTGAGCGCAAGAAAACATTCCCTTGTTTCGACTTTGGAACAAGACTTGATAGAGAAAGCGCGAGATGAGGAAAATTTTGTAATTTATTAGCAACAAATGAGGAATATATTTAGACTTGCATCAGCTGCGGCCTTGATTGCCGTGTCGATTTCCGTTAATGCCCAGATTTACCCAAAGGGCGTCATTGACAAATCAGTAGCCGTGGTTGGCAATGAGATGATTTCGATTTCTGACATTGAGCAGGAATTGCAGATGATGAAGGCTCAGGGTATGTCTTCGGATCAGAATGCCAGATGCGAGCTTCTTGAGAGAATGATGGAGTCCAGATTGTTCCTTATGCAGGCGCGTCTCGACTCTCTTTCCATCAATCAGGACATGGTGACGGGTGAATTGAGCCAGCGTCTTGATCAGATCAGAACCCAGCTCGGCGGTGATGAGGAAGTGGAGAAGTATTTCGGCAAGCCTCTTTTCAAACTCCGTCAGGAATGGAACACTCAGTTGGAGGAGAGCAGTCTAATTCAGCAGGAGCAGAGCAAAATAGCGTCCGCAGTGCCTGAAATTACTCCGAAAGACGTCAAGCATTACCTCGACACCGCAGACAAAGCGGATTTGCCGATGGTCCCTATCAAGTACCAGCTTAGTCAGATTTGTATTTATCCTGACCGCGAGGCGGCCAATATGGCAGTGAAAGAGAAACTTCTCAATCTGCGCGAAAGGATTATCAATGGGGAGAAGTTTTCCACTTTGGCGAGAATATATTCAGAGGATGAGGGAAGCGCGAGAAAAGGCGGAGAACTCGGGATGGCTTCAAAGTCCATTTTCTGGCCTGCTTTCTCCGATGCGGCTATGGCTCTGAAACCGGGCGTTATTTCTCAGATAGTCGAGACTCCCGACGGGTTCCACATTATCGAAGTCCTTGAGAAAAAAGGCGATATGTTCAATGCGCGGCACATTCTGATGAAGCCTCAGTACACCGATGATGATCGCACCAAATCTTTCAGGACGCTGGACAGTCTAAGGAGCGAGGTTTTGAACAATGCGGTCACATTCCCTCTCGCGGCAAAGTTCTATTCTCAGGATCCCGCAACCAGGACTAACGGAGGCCAGATGGCGGACCCTAACAGCGGTTCATCTTATTTTGAGATCGATCAGCTCAAACCTCAGGATTATGCTGCCATCAGTTCTCTGAAAGAGGGCGAGATTTCGGAGCCTATCGAATCTCTTGACAACGAGGGACGTTCCGGCAACACAGTCTACAAAATTGTGAGAGTGGACAAAATCATTCCGGCACATCCGGCTACTTTCGAACACGACTACAGCCAGTTGATGGAACAGGTAAAGTCGGAAAAACAGATGCAGGCTATTAACGCTTTCGTGAACAGCAAGATAAAAGTTACCTACATCGTTATCGACCCTATATTCAAAGATTGCAATTTCACCCGCGAAGGCTGGGCTACCAAATTCTCATCAGTTGATGAATGACAATGTCGTTTCTTAGACGATTGACATATTTTCTCATAGCTTTTCTAACCGCTATTCCTTCTTTTGCCCAGCAAACTGAGCAGAATGACAGTATCGTGCGCCTGGTCAAAGGCGAGTCAGTCCAACTCATCGAGCAGTTCGGAAGAGTCTACCGTAAGGTTGTGGGCAATCCGGCGACGTTCTTCCACAACAACACTTATCTGAATTGCGACACGGCTATGTGGGATGTGGATTTGAGGGTGATTTACGGCATCGGCCACGTGGAGATCATTCAGGACCGCACAGTACTTCAGAGTGACAAGTTGGACTATTACATAGATCAGGATCTGGCTCAGTTCAGAGGAGGGGTGGTTCAGTTGAGGGACAAGGACAAGAACACCCTGCGCACCAGGTATCTTGATTTCAACACTAAGGACAGCGTGGGAGTCTTCCACAACGGCGGCAGTATGAAGGACAAAGACGGGCAGATTATCGAGAGTCTGAACGGTACGTATGATTCCAAGATAAAACTTTTCACGTTCGTGGATAACGTGAATATGTTCACTGATTCCATATTTGTGAAAACGACCCGGCTGTCTTATCACAGCACTCCGGGAGTGGCGGAGTTCGGCAGAGGCACAAATGCGTGGAGGGACGATAACATGCTCTCTTCAGACGCCGGCTGGTACAACCGGCCTAAAGAGGTGTTTCTCTTCAACGGCAATGTTCACGTTCTGACCAAAGACCAGGAGGGATGGTCCGACTCGTTGTATTATTACAGAACTCCGAATGATGTTGAGATGCTCGGCAATGCGCAGGTCGTGGATTCTCTCCACGATGCGGGGGCTTTGGGAGGTCGTCTTTTCTATCAGGACACTGTTTCCACGGTCACTATGACCAGGAAGCCCGCTATCGTGATGAAGACTAAAAGCGGGGATCAGGTGGACACTGTCTATTTCGGGGCGGATTCGTTGATTTACAAGACCATAAAGAAGTGTGACATAGACTCTTCAGTGGTGGCGGCTGCCAAAAAGAGGACGGATGACCTGAGCGGTGACCCTGTCTCGGAATATCGTAGAAAGGCTGCTTCGGCTGCGGCTGAAGAAGCGAAAAAGGCTGCCGATGAGGCTGACGAAGCTTCAAGAGGCGGGGCGCCGCGTAAAGGAAGGATTCCGAACCGCGGCAATTCAGGAGGCCCTCAGTCCTCACAGAACGCACAATCTCCTCAGACACCACCAAAGCAGGAGCAGACAGCGCCTCCGAAATCCGATCATAATGCTCCGCCAAAACAAGATCAGATCGCACCGCCTGCATCAGACCTTGCAGCGCCTCCGAAACCGGATGCCGTCTCGGAAATGGCGAAAGACAGTCTTGGCATCGGACCGGAAAATCCTCCGGATGCCGGCGACAGTACGGCAATGGCACCGGACGACATATCTCCTGACGGTCTCGGGACAAACAACGTAGGTCTTTCGGCCGCACTTGACAGCCTTGGCGGCAAAACGCCCGCTATGTCAAAAAAGAGTCCCGCTCTTTCTGCCAAAACGGATTCTCTTTCAGCAAAACAAGACAGCCTTTCAGTCGCCAAAGACACTGCGGTGATTGCGAAAGACACTTCAAAACTGGGCTTTCTGACTGCTCTTCGAAATGTAAAAGTGTTCAGAAAAGATATGCAGGTAGTCTGTGACTCTCTGGAGTACTGTGATTTGGACTCTCTCGCAAGATTGTTCAAGAAGCCGGTGGTCTGGAATGAGGTCAAAAGACAGTACACTGCCGACAGTATTTATGTGGTCGTCAGGAATAAGGCAGTCGACAGAGCCAATTTGATGTCGAACGCCTTCATCATAACTCAGGAAGACTCCATCTGTTTCGATCAGATTAAAAGCACCGAGGTTGTGGCCTATTTCGACTCCACCGGTACGCTGAAGAGATTCGACGCACTCGGAGACGCTTCCGCCATTTTCTATCTCAAGGAGCACGATGCACTGGCCACTGTCAATAAAGTGGCGTCCAAGATGCTCTATGCTGAATTCAAGAACGGGGACGTTGAAAGAATCTACTATTTTGACGCCGCAAAGAATGACGCCTATCCGACAGTGCAGTTGTCCGAAAAGGATCGCGTTCTCAAAGGCTTCGACTGGCAGAGCAAGGCACGTCCAAAGAGCAAAGACGACATAACCCCGATAGTTTTCAGATCAAGTGAGAGAGCTCAATATCTCTCAAGACCGAAAACCACGTTCAAAGAGACTGACACGTATTTTCCGGGCTATATGAAAGGAGTGTACAAATCTTTAGCTAAGGCCGATTCCCTGAAAAATGCTCGGCGTATTGCGAGAGAGCTTGCCAAGAGTCAGGCGAGGATTGATTCTCTTAATGCCAAAGACAGTCTGAAAGTGAGAGATCCTCTTTCCGTACGAGACTCTCTCTCCATTAAGGACAGCCTGAAAGTGGCAGCCGACAGCTTGAAGGCTTCTTCTGACAGTCTGAAGGTTCCTTCTGACAGTCTGAAGATGACGGGTGACAGCCTCAAGGTCTCCTCCGACAGCCTTCAGGTCAATCAGGACACTCTTTCAAAAGCGTATCTCAAGGCAAAGGCCCAAGCCGAGAAACAGAAAAAGAAAGAGGCCAAAATCGCTCAGCGCGACACTCTGATTGCCTCGATTCTGAAGAAAGATAAGGACAAGGAGAAGCTTAAGGCTGACAAGAAACTCGCCAAGCAGCGCAAGAACACGGCGCGTCTTGTGATTCAGGAAAGACAGACAGAAGCGAAACAGGCTGCCAAAATCGCCAGATTCAAGGCGAGATTCGAAAAACGCAAAGCCCGCCTTGACGCCCGGAAAGCCAAAAAGGTTAAAATAACGCCTGACAGCACTATTGTGGAGACGAAGAATGTTAAAGACAGCATTCTCGTGAAGACGAAAAAAATGCCTGACACCACTTTAGTGAAGCCAGGCAAGAGAATCGACAAATTTGAGGCTAAGCCTATCGCGCAACCGGCTGAAAAGCCTACTGGGCAAACAACTTTATTATATTCAAAACCACTTCGGAGGCCTTCTCAATACTCTGAAGAGGCACGAATTCCATTTTTCCGTGGAAATTCAGACCGCCGGCGAACAAGTTAGGGCAAGGAAGGTTCCTGAATGACAGGTTGGCCCCGTCCGTGCCGCCTCTGATCGGCTGAATCTTCGGCTTCACTCCTGCGAGTTCCATAGCCTTGACAGCCTTCTCCACAATGAAGTAGAAAGGTTCTACTTCTTTCTTCATGTTGTAGTACTGGTCCTTGATTGTGGCCGTGGCAGAGCCTTCACCGTATTTCTTGTTGATTTCGCTGACGCACTTCTCCATCAGAGCTTTTTTCTGCTCGAAAAGCGCCCTGTCGTGATCTCTTATTATATAGCTAATCTCCGCTTCCTCCACGCTGCCTTTGATGCCTATTACGTGGAAAAATCCCTCATAACCCTCAGTCTTTTCCGGAATTTCGTCCGCCGGAAGAAGGCCGTTCAGTTCCATAGCGATACGGATTGCATTCTTCATTTTGCCTTTTGCATAGCCCGGATGCACGTTTCTGCCCTGAATCTTGACGGAGGCTGACGCGGCGTTGAAGTTCTCATATTCCAGTTCTCCTGTTTCGCCACCGTCCACCGTGTAAGCATATTCGGCTCCGAAAGCCGGCACGTCGAATTTGACCACTCCTCTGCCTATCTCCTCGTCAGGAGTGAATCCGATGCAGATTTTTCCGTGTTTAAGTTCAGGATGCTCAATAACGTACTGGGCTGCGTTCATTATCGCCGCGACACCGGCCTTGTCGTCAGCCCCGAGCAGAGTGGTGCCGTCGGTAGTGATGAGAGTCTGACCTTTGTACTTTGTCATCTCAGGGAACTCTGAAGGCTTCAAAGCCAATCCTTTCACACCTTTGAGGGCAATCTCGCCACCGTCGTAATTCTCAATGATTTGAGGTTTTATGTCGTTGCCGGGTGCGTCAGGAGACGTGTCCACGTGCGAGATGAATCCGATTGCAGGGATCTTCTTGTCCGTGTTAGCCGGGATTGAGGCCATCACGTAGCCGTATTGGTCGAGTTTTGAGTCAATGCCCATTGCCGCAAGCTCATTTCTAAGCATTTTCAGCAGATTAAGCTGCTTTTCGGTGCTGGGCTGGCTCTCGGAATTCTCGTCCGACTGAGTGTCCACGCCCACGTACCTAAGGAATCTTTCAGATATTTTTTCCATTGTATTTAATGTTTATTGTCTCGCGCTTTGTTTTGTGTGCATCGAAGCGTAGATTAGATAAATGATAATAGCTGCGTAAGGGATTATCGCCACCGGTTCGGCGAATTTGGCGTTCCATCCGGAAAGGAACCAGTCCACCTCGGCGAATTTGAGGAATGCGCTGACGACTCCCATAAGAGCACCTCCGGCTATGAAACCCGATGCGATTAGAGTACCTTTCTCCTGACGTTCCTGATTCAGAGTCTTGTCTTTCGAGCGGCTGCCCACGAACCACGAAATCGCACCTCCCACAAGGAGAGGAAGGTTTAGATCTATAGGGATGAACATTCCGAGGGCGAACGCAAGGGCCGGAACCTTGAAAATGGTCAGTGCTATGGCAATCGCCGCTCCTATTCCGTACATGAGCCATGGGGCGCCTCCGCCATTCATCATCGGCTCAATGACAGCCGCCATCGCATTGGCCTGAGGAGCCACAAGAGCATTGTCCCCGGTGAATCCGTAGGTCTTGTTGAGGATAAGCATAACCCCGCAGACGGTAGCTGCCGCGACAATGGTACCGGCAAATTTCCATATTTCCTGTTTCTTAGGCGTGCTGCCTATCCAATATCCTATCTTTAAGTCAGTTATGAACGAGCCTGACATCGAGAGAGCCGTGCAGACCACGCCTCCGATGACAAGTGAGGCGGCCATTCCTGTGTTGCCTTTCAGCCCCACTGCCACCAGCACAAGGGAAGCTATGATCAATGTCATCAAAGTCATTCCGCTCACAGGATTGGTGCCGACGATTGCTATTGCGTTTGCCGCCACGGTGGTGAATAGGAACGAAATCACGGCCACGATCAGCAGGCCGACGAGAGCCTGCCAGATGTTGCTGACAACTCCGCCGAACGCAAAGAATGCGAAGACCACGAGAAGGGTTATGATGATCCCGCTCACCACCACTCTCATACTCAGGTCTTTATCAGTCCTTTTGACATCGGAGTCCGCCGCTTTCTTTTTGGAAAACTCTCCCGCGGCAAGCCCCACCGCTGACTTGATGACGCCGAAAGATTTTATGATTCCGATGATTCCGGCTGTGGCGATGCCTCCGATGCCGATGTGTCTGGCGTACTCTCTGAAGATCTGGTCAGCGCTCATATCCCCGACCAGCGTCGTGATTCCGCTGCCCATAAGGTCGATTACCTGTCCGCCCCAGAAGAAGTTGATCAGAGGAATGATGATAAGCCAAACCAAAAGGCTGCCGCAGCAGATTATGAATGAATATTTCAGCCCGACAATATACCCGAGTCCCAGAACCGCGGCTCCGGTGTTCAATTTCAGCATCACTTTTGCTTTGTCCGCAATGACCTGTCCGAAATGGACCACTGTGGTGGAGACAGTCTCTGCCCAAAGCCCGAACGTGGACACTATGAAATCGTAGGCTCCTCCTATCAGACCGCTGATTAGCAGCGTCTTGGCCCCTGTCCCGCTGCCTTCTCCGCTGACCAGTACCTGTGTGGTGGCCGTGGCCTCGGGGAAAGGATATTTCCCGTGCATCTCTTTCACGAAGTACTTTCTGAAAGGGATAAGGAACAGAATTCCGAGGAATCCTCCGAGTAGAGAGGAAAGGAACATTTGCATAAAATTCACATTGAGTCCAGGATATAGCAGCGCTCCGCTTGCGTCTGTCTTGCCCTGAAGGATGTAAAGAGCGGGGAGCGTGAATATGGCACCGGCCACGATGGCACCGGAGCATCCGCCTATTGACTGGATAATGACATTCTGACCCAGACCGTTCTTTTTGCCGAGTGAGGTCGTGAGTCCCACCGCTATGATTGCTATGGGTATGGCTGCTTCGAAGACCTGCCCCACTTTAAGGCCGAGGAATGCCGCGGCAGCCGAGAAAATGACCACCATAAGCAGTCCCGTTATCACTGAATACGGTGTGACTTCAGGATAATTTTTGCCCGAAGAGAGTAACGGCTTGTACTCTTCCCCCGGTTTCAGCTCGCGATGAGCGTTCTCCGGGAGCGATTGTTTCTGATTCTCCATTTGAATATTATATGTATATGTGAACAAACTTACGTAAAAAAATGAACATATCCTCACAAAAAAGGGCCGGAACTTAAGTCCCGACCCTCAAAGAGTGCTATTTACCACAGTAGGCGGCTATTTTCCCCAGCCCGGGTTCTGAGTCAGAGCCTCGTTGAGCTTAATCTGACTTGTAGGGATAGGGTAGAAATAGAACTTGCTTTCGTAAGTGCGGACCTTGCCACTTGAAGCGTCAATGTAGCCGTTCTTGACAACAGTGCTCGAAGAGAAGTTCGAATCATTCGTCACATTCGCTCCCAGCATAATATCAGGATACTTCTGAGTGTCCAGTTTGTCAAGCTGGTGCCATCTGTTCAGATCCCAGAATCGGAAATCATTGTCGAACATAAGCTCCACACGGCGCTCGCGTCGGATTTCCCAGATTAAATTGCTGACATTCATATTGTTTGCTGGATCGGCCTCAGGGCTCACGCTCATATCATTCATCCCCACTCTCTCCCTGAGCAGATTCACGGAAATGTCCAGATCATTCTGATTGCAAGCGCCAAGTTCAGCGCAAGCCTCTGCATATTCCAAAAGCACCACAGAGTACCAGTACAGAGGAGCGTCAGTGTAGTTGTAACTAGTCTGAACACGGTACGGAGCCGGCAACTCGTTAGTGTCGAACTTGTTGACGCTATATCCCGTGGAAGATGTCATAGGAGTGGCATCCGTACGGTTCTTGTCGAAGAAACGGATGTAAGTGTGATTGTCGTCATAATCGACGCCACGGTCAATGCAGACTGCGAGTCGAGGATCCCTCACGCTCAGAAGCGGTCCGAGATCAAGCAATTTCACTGCTCCTTGAGTGAGGAATGTCGAAGCAGCGTCCGTCTTCACTTCCGAAGTCGTGGCCTTAGGCTTCCCGTCAATGAACAGAAATGCGTCAAAGGCATCTTTAGTCATTCCGTTCTGCTGACTTGAGGAACAAGTGTAGTCCACAAGAGAATGGTCAAAAACATCCTTGACATAATGCTTGTAAAGAATCATCTCCGTGTTCGACTTCAAATCCAGAGAATTGTAGTTGGACTGATAGCTTTTGCTCAGAGAATAGCCGCTTCCCATCAAGGCCAAGCAGGCCTCCTTGGCTGCTTTCAAGTAAGCCGTTGCCCTTGTAGCGTCAGGCGCCTTCTGCCCGTCAGCCGCAACCCGGTACTTGCAATAGGTGCCTTCAAACAGGCATATCTCCGCCTTCATCGCATTCGCGAGATCGACGCTCCAACCCGTCTTGTTCGACTTGGTCGTGATGTTTGCGACCGCATAATTAATGTCAGCAAGAGCGGAATCGATGACCACGTCCCTGTCTATCCTCTCACCGAAAAGCGATTTGTCCTCATTGTTCAACTCGCTGAGTACCAGAGGCACATCTCCGAACTCGCGCACAAGCCAATAGTACTGAAGAGCGCGGTTCATACGAGCGACCCCTTTCCAGTTAGCCTTCTGTTTGCTTGAAAGAGAAGACATTCCCGAAACCCTGTTGATCAGAATGCAGGCCCTGCGGATTTCCTCGTAGGCGCTGTCCCAGTCTCCGTTGGAAACAAGATTGTCCGAATAGTTCCAATCTCTGAAGCCGCTGCCGGCCTGATTGTCATTCAAAGTAGGGAAGTAGAAAGTCCCTCCGCCTCCGCCGTTCCCATATCCCGAAAAATTGTTGAAGAAGGTGTTGGCATACGACTCCACATTTCCTTCGCCTGTCCAGAAGTTCTCATCCGCGAAAGTGTCCAGCGGGGATTTGTCCAGAATCTCGTCGCAAGAAGTGAACGCCATCAGACTTGCGGCCAAAATGTAAATATATTTTTTCATATTCATTTCGTATTTAATGAGTTATAGCGTGATTTGGACGCCGAATGAATAGGTGCGGTACATCGGGTCTATACGACCGAACACTCCATACCCCAGATTCCCGTTGCCGGAATTGATCTCTGGATCGAAAGGCGCGTCGCAATTGTTGATCACCTCAAGCAGATTCTCGCCGCTGAAATAGACGCGCACTTTCTCAAGATAGATCTTCCTCGTGATGTTCTGAGGAAGGGTGTAGCCCACAGTCAGGTTCTTCAGACGAAGATAGGACATCTGAGACACGAACTTGGACTGAGGATAGTAGTTGTGATTGCCCGCTGCTATGCCGTCCACGGTGCCGACACCGCTGTTGTCCGGCCATAGTCTCGGGTACTTGGCGTCAGCGTTGGTGACTGTCCATGACGAGTTCTGGAATGTGCCCTGCCAGTAATCCATTTCGTTGGAGTAAATCGCATCCGCGCCGCGGAAGAATGGCATCGTGAATGCCGATCTTGTCCAGATGTCGCGTTTGCCGACTCCCTGGAAGAAGGCGTCGATGTCAATCCCTTTCCAAGAAGCTCCGAGACGGAAGCTGTACTGATAGCGCGGCTGAGTGTTGCCTATGACCTTGAGGTCTCCGTGATCGTTCGCGGTTCCGGAACCTCCGTCAATCACACCGCTGCCGTCCAGATCCTTGAACTTGATGTCACCGGGACCATAGACGAATGAGCCTTGCTGAAGGCCTGTCTGATCAGCTATTCCGCTTGCGTAGGCCGTAGGTTTACCGTTTTCGTCGTATCCCGCAAAGTCATCAGGAGTGAAGAGTCTGTCCGTCTCGAATCCCCAGATGTCTCCGTAAGTCATCCCCTCGTAAGTGCTGTCAAGAGATTTGGTTTCATTGTCCCATTTGGTGACCTTGGATTTGAAATCGCCGATTGAGGCATTTGCGTAGACGTGCACATCGCTGAACGTGTGATTCCAGTCAATCGCAAGTTCCCAGCCGCGTGTGCGCAGCGTTCCGTTGTTGGTGTAAGGTGCGGAATCACCAAGCACAGCCGGTAATGAGGCAGCCGGAGCGAGCATATCCAATGTGTTCCTCTGGTACCAGTCAAATGTGAGATTCAGCTCATTCTTCAGAGCGCTCAAGTCAAGACCTATGTCGAGAGTCTGAATCCTTTCCCAAGACAGTGATGAGGACACGAGGTCAGGAAGATTGTACATCGTCACTTTCTGCGTGCCGTTTCCTACCCAGTTGATGGAGCCGTAGTCGTCATCATCTCTTCTGGTGAGAGTGGACACGAATCTGTTGCTGCCGATGGCCTCATTTCCGATTTCTCCGAAAGAAGCGCGGAGTTTGCCGGCCGTGATATACTGTCTCAAAGGCTCGAAGTAAGGCTCCTCGCTGAAACGGTAGCCCGCAGATGCTGAAGGGAAAAATGCCCAGTGCTCGTCAGACGGGAATTTGGAAGAACCGTCGTAACGCCCGTTCAATTCAAGCAGGTATATACCCTTGTAATCGTAGTTGATTCGTCCGAAGTACCCGGCCGTGCCCCAATGAGTGTGAGAGCCTTCTGCTGTCATATCTCCTGTTGCAAGATTGAATTCAGGGAGGTTTTCGTCAAGCAGGTCTTTACGGTAGCCGTCGTGGTACATCATTTCTCCCTCTTCGGCGTTCACTCCGACCATGGCGTGGAGATGATGAGCGTCTTTCCAAGTCTTGTTGTAGTCAACGTAGGCGTTGAATGCGTAGGAGACATCGCGGGTGGATGACTCTCCGACTCCTGTGGATGTGCTGATGTAGCCTGGAGCGGTTATCGTCGACCAGTTGTTGTAGCCGTAGATCTTCGTTGAATTGTACTTATTCTCGATTTCATTGACCATATAAGTGTAGTCGGCATTGACGGTGAGGCCCGGCAATATGGTCGCTTTCGCGAATCCGCCTATACGGGTGTAGTCATAGTAGTACTTGTCTGTACCGGCTTGTTTGCGATAGGACAGCGGTCTGAAATCCTCTCCGTTGTAAGTTCCGTAGGGACCGAAGAATGATGGCCAGCGCCACAGGTACTGGAAGGCTCCTTGTCCGATGTTGTTGGCCGTGGAGTAGTCTTTCTTGCTGTAATTGAACCGTACTCCCATCTGAAGCCAGTCAGTCGGGTTGGTGGTTATGTTTGAAGTTACGTTCCACTTTTTCAGCTGGTCGGCTCCGAATCTCATAGTGCCTTCCTCTTTGTTGTAGCCGAATGACATGTAGTAGGATGTCTTTCCGCTTGTTCCCTGGACGGCGAAATTGTGGGTCTGCGTAGGCGTGGTCTTCTTGAAGAAAATCTTCTGTACGTCCCAGTCGGTGTAGTAGTTGCCCTTGCCGTTTTCCTGGATGTCGAAGTCGTCTCCGAGGATCATTTCTCTGTAGTCGCTCTTCTTCCAGTTGTGTCTCTCTTCCCAAGCGGTTATGTTCTTGAGATAATCATCGTCGAAATTCATTCCGAACAGTTCTGCGGCAAGTCCCGCGCGTGAGTTGGTCTCCATCAAAGCTTTGACTTGCTCCACTCCGTTCGGATAGTTAGGGAGTACCGTCGGGGTCTCGAATCCGAAGTTGTTGGAGTAGGTGATTGAGACTTTGTCTGTCTTTTGTGCCGCTTTTGTGGTTATCAGCAGCACTCCGAACGCGGCGCGAGTTCCGTAAATGGATGTGGATGCTGCATCCTTAAGGACAGAGATGTTCTCAATGTCGTTGGGGTTGACGTAGGACAGGTCGTCCATTACTACTCCGTCCACAACTATCAGCGGATTGGAGGTGGCGCTGTTGCTCAAAGTGCCCAGACCCCTGATAGTGATTGACGGCGAGTTGTTTATCTTACCGTTGGTGTTCAGGACCGTGAGACCCGGAACTGCCCCCTGAAGAGCTTTCCCGACATTGGCCAGCGGTCTGTTTTCCAGCGTTTTGCCCACATCAACCGTTGAGACGGCCCCCGTAAGGTTGGCCTTCTTCTGAGTGCCGTAGCCTACCACTACGACTTCATCAAGGAATTCGTTGTCCACGGCCAGAACAATTTTGAGATTGTTAGCTGCGAGGATTTCCTGGGTTGTGAAACCGATGAATGACACAACCAGTTTGGAATTCGTCTTAACCTCAATTGAGAATCGTCCGTTCTCATCGGTCATAATTCCGTTGGTGGTTCCTTTTTCCACGATGCTGGCGCCAACAACAGGCTGCCCTGAAGCATCAATTACAGTTCCTGAAATAAGTTTTTGAGATTGTTGTTGTGATGCCGCACCGGCGTTCTCGGTGCCGGAGGCATAGACAGTAGGGACATTTGTCGCGCAAATTAATGCGGTGGCTAATGAGATGACTGCCAAAGACTTGCGCAAACAAGTCTTACCGATCCTTTTAGATCTGTCCATAAATGATAGAAGTTTTAGAGTTAATTTTTGCTTTCATTCCACTTGGAATAGTGTATCAAATATAACGTTTTATTATTTATTATCAAAATTTTCTTACACACCGTAAGTGTCAAGAAATCTCGCCAACTTTTCGGACCCGTCACTATGTGGTCATCTTTCCTGACAGTTGAAATATGAAAACTATTTGTGTTATCATAGTACAATCTTCCTCTTCTGGTGTCTTTGTTAGTAACAACTTAATTAATTTTAAAACCAATAATTTATGGCTCATTTTAAGGGAGCCCTCTTGCTTCATTCTCCAGTGGGGTTCTCATCGGAAATCCACTTGAGAGGCTTGAGATATTTTTGTGGATGATGAAATTATTAATAACTTTGAAATTGCGAAATTGAATTTTTTAAAGTTTATGATAATGAAAAAGTTACTCGTAATTATGATTGTGGCCATCGCCGCAGTGTCGTGCGGAGGCAGATTTGCCGGCAACCGCTATGTTAAACCGTTTCTCAAAAACTACTACCGCGAAGACATCCACATCGTCTCCGCAACGCGTTTGGACAGCCTTTACTGGCCTGCCGAAGACTATAGACAGATTGGACAGGCCTACTCGAATCTAAATCTCGCAGACACTGTTTGGGAGAGAGAACTCTATGGCCTTTACCAAAAGGCGAGCATAGGGAAGAAAAACGAAAAAGGTCTCACTGTCAAATACCGCAGAGGCGATGACCCGGCAGTTCTTGAAGACACGTTCATCATCGACTCCGCAGGCGTCAGCAGCTGGGGGCCTGACGTGGCATTCCTGAAGCAGAGAATTGAGTCCAAGCATACGAGATATCTAAACGGCAAATAGAGGGTTTGAGTTGTCGTTTTTTAAGAGTATATTTGCATACACAAAATAGTCAAATTATAATAAATCAAAGATAACTCATTGATATGCACATCGCTATAGCAGGAAATATAGGGAGCGGGAAGACCACGCTGACGAAGATGTTAGCCGCCCATTATGGTTGGACACCTAAATTCGAATCCGTAGATTACAATCCGTATCTGTCTGACTTCTATGAGGATATGGAAAGATGGTCATTCAACCTCCAGATTTATTTTCTGAACAAGCGATTTAAGGATGTTGTGGACATCTCCAAATGCAACGATGTCGTGATTCAGGACAGGACGATTTACGAGGACGCGAGGATATTCGCGCCCAACCTCCATTCGATGGGCCTGATGAGTTCCCGTGACTTCGAGAATTATTCCGATTTGTTCGACTTGATGATGTCCCTTGTCAAGGCACCTGATCTGTTGATTTATCTTCGTTCGACTATTCCAAATCTCGTTTCTCAGATCCAGAAAAGAGGCAGAGAGTACGAAAAGAGCATTCGAATTGACTATCTTACAGGCCTTAACAAAAGATATGAGGACTGGATCAAAGACTACAGCCATCATCTTCTTGTGATTGATGTCGACAAAATCAAGTTTGAGAATCGTCCGGAAGATTTCCAGACAGTGACCGACAAGATTGACGCTGAATTGTTCGGATTGTTCCCTGTTCAGGACGAGGAAAAGTAAAAGTAAAACGGAAAAGCCGGCCGATAACATCTATCGGCCGGCTTTTTTATGGCAATTGGTGAGGATTATTCAACTGGTTTGAAATCCTCTTTTCCTACTCCGCACAGCGGGCAGACCCAATCCTCAGGAAGGCTTTCGAAAGCCGTTCCCGCTTCTATTCCGTTGTCCGGATCACCGACTTCGGGATCATAGACATAACCGCAAATTGTACAAACGTATTTTTTCATCTTATTTTTATTTTTTCAAATATACTTATTATCTTCCAAAACGCAAGCGTAAAAATCACTCTCCGGCGATAATTCTCCTGTCCTCATCCTCATCGATTCCGGCACGTGAGGCAAGTTCTGCTTTTCTGGCCTTCAGCACTTCCTTGTGCTTGAGAATCCAATTCTCGATGTGCACCGCAATGGTGGCGAGGCAGTAGTAGCTGATCGTCTGGATGAACAACCCCGCGAACTGAGTCTGAGCCTCCGCGAAACTACCTCCTGCCGCATTCATATTCAGAAACGCCTGACATCCGAATGTCGTAGGGAACAGGTACGAGAACCATTTCCAGAACTTAGGGAACTCTGAAGTAGGCCAAGAAGATCCGCTCAGGAAAACGCAGAGCACTGACACGAAGAGAAACAGTATGAACACAGACTCCCTTCTTGTGATGACCGAGCTCCAAGCCTCGCAGAAGAACACACAGTCAGTCACAAACACCATCAGAAGCACCATTACCTGAAAGAAATCGCCCCTTTGAGGCAATCCGAAGATTGCAGGAACTATGAAAGTGATGTAGATGCCGATAATCATAAAGACGATCCAGTAGGCCATCCCTCTGCCCAGCACAATCCTCCCGATGCCGAGACCCTCGAAACTGTCAGGCATAGTAGCGAAACTCCTGTTCTCCTCTCTCGCAGTCCCCACCAGCAGCGACATTCCGTAGAACATAAGCTGCTGAATGATCACGAACAAAATCACGGTCACGAGAAAGAATCGGTAGGAAAACGCATTGTTGTAAGGATTGTTGGCCTCGTAAGGCACGGGCTCAATCATCTCCCAAGCATTCTCGGAACCCATCCCCATACTGCTGAACCGCTCAAGCTGAATCTGGTGAATCTCGTCAAGCATAACCAGATTGCTCGCCACCATAGCGTTCTTGTAGTAAAGGAACGTGCCCATATCCGCATACACGGACACGTGAGCTGTCTGCTTGTTGTTGATCACCTGATCGAAATCACTCGGGAAATA
>Ga0172377_10000073_pt1 | contig 80652 bp, 66 predicted proteins | sample Pumphouse3metaG_FD_119749 | JGI IMG/M metagenome (GOLD analysis project Ga0172377, IMG submission 119749) | Leachate microbial communities from a municipal landfill in Southern Ontario, Canada - Pumphouse #3 metaG | ecosystem: Engineered > Solid waste > Landfill > Unclassified | place: Canada...
GTCCGGACAGGGCTGTCGCCACCTACTGTTCACGAGCGAGACAGGCCTATGGACGGAATATCCCGCTGGTCATCGGAGGGCTGGAAGCCTCGCTTCGCAGGCTCAGCCACTACGATTGCTGGTCCGACACGGTCCGTCGCCCCATCCTCGTCGATTCGAAAGCCGACCTGCTGGTATACGGGATGGGGGAACTACAGACCGTGGAGATCGTCTCCCGCCTTGCGTCCGGAGCTTCGATCCAAGATATGACCGATATCAGGGGCACTGTATGCTCCATCCCCTCCAGAACCGCGGATGCCAGCATCAGGACCTCGCCATGGCCGGTCATAACGCTTCCTTCCTATGAGCAGGCAAGCGAACGGGATCCTCGATCGAACATTCCCACGGAATCCGGGAAATGGGCGTATGCGCACATGTTCCGGATCGCTATGGAAAACGAGAACCCGATGGCGCCGAAACGGCTTATGCAAGCCTGCGGGGACAGAGTCGTGATACAGAACCCGCCGGCATCCCCGCTGACGTCCAGACAGTTCGACGAACTCTACGAATTCCCCTATACCAGAAACCAGCATCCCAGCTACGACGACGCGGGTGGAATTCCGGGGCTGGAAGAAGTCAGATTCAGCATTACCAGCAACAGGGGATGCTACGGAGCCTGTTCATTCTGCGCCATCACCAGCCACCAAGGAAGGATGATCCAGATCCGCACCAAGCAGTCACTTGTCAAGGAAGCGCGCACCATCGCCGCACATCCTGACTTCAAAGGCTATATCCACGATCTCGGGGGGCCGACGGCGAACTTTCAGGAGATCGCCTGTGACCGGCAGTCGGAAACCGGGCCCTGCCAAGGACGGCAGTGTCTGTTCCCCTCCCCGTGTCCGAATCTACAGGACTCCCATGAACGATATCTCGACATCCTCGACGCAGTGCAGGCCGTCGAAGGGGTAAAGAAAGTGTTCATTCGCTCCGGCATCAGATACGACTATCTCATGGAAACCGCCGCCGAGAGGACCCGCAGGCGGTTCCTCGAACATATGGTTCTCAACAATATCAGCGGCCAGCTGAAGATAGCCCCGGAGCACGTGGCGCCGGAAGTGCTCGATGCCATGGGCAAGCCGGATATCTCGGTATACGAAGCGTTCCGGCAGGCTTTCTTCCAGACCAATGAACGACTGCACATGAAACAATACGTGATCCCGTACTTCATTGCCGCGCACCCCGGCTCGACGCTCGATTCGGCGATCGCGCTGGCGCTCCATCTGCATGAGGCAGGCTTCGTTCCCGATCAAGCCCAGGAATTCTATCCCACGCCGGGAACCGTAGCCACGTGCATGTATTATACCGGGCTCGACCCTCGTCCAGGCAGGAACTTCACCCCTATCTTTGTTCCGAAAGGACGGGAAAAACGCCTGCAACGAGCATTGCTCCAATTCCACAAACCGGAGAACCGTGCGCTGGTCATGGAAGCGCTACGTACGGCTGGTCGCCAGGATCTGATCCCTGTGCTCCTCGGAGGAAATTCAGGATCCGCCCGAAGCAGAGGACGGATTCCGTCGAGCTTTCGCAGAACGGCCGGAGGAACTTCCGCGAATCTCTTCGGAAAGGCTTGACTTGCCGACTGAGAACCTATAGAGATATCAGCATGTCCAGCGACCAACGGCTTCGGCCGACCAGCATCGAATCTCAGAAAGATTTCTACCGACGCATGATCGCGATCGCATTGCCGATCGTATTGCAGAACCTGTTGATATCTTCACTTTCCTTCGTAGACACGCTGATGATCGGCCAATTAGGAAGCGACGAAATCGCGGCGGTCGGACTGGCGAACCAGATGTTCTTCCTGATCAATCTCTTCTATTTCGGAATCAGCAGCGGCGCGAGCATCTTCATTTCCCAGTACTGGGGAGCGGGGAATCGGGAACAGATCCAGAAAGTGATGGGCATCGCTCTTACGCTGGGCATCGCGGGGGCGATGATCTTTTCGGCGGTCTCGATCCTGTTCCCGCAACAGGTGATGCATATTTTCACCTATGACCAGTCGGTCGTCGAGCGGGGCTGCCAGTACCTCCGGTATGTCGGGATCAGCTATATATTCTCGGCGGTGACGGCCGTCTATTCAACGACGCTCCGCGCCACGGGCGATGCGAAGACTCCGCTTGTGATCGCATGCTTCGCACTCACGTTCAATGCGGTATTCAACTGGCTGCTGATCTTCGGCGTCGGCCCGTTTCCCCGGATGGAAGTTGCAGGTGCTGCGCTGGCAACAACCGGCAGCCGATTCATAGAGATGATCGCATTGATCGTTCTGTCGCAGAAAAAAAAGACTCCCGCCGCAATGAACCTTCGCAATGCGCTGCGATGGGACCGCCCGTTCATCAAAGTCTTCTTCGCCACCTGCCTGCCGGTCATCGTCAACGAAGTATTCTGGTCGCTTGGCATGACCACCTATAAAATTGCCTTCAGCCGGATGGGTATCGATGTCATCGCCTCGGTCAACGTCACGGAAGCGATCAATAGCCTGTTCTTCGTGGCAATGATGGGGGTCAGCAGCGCTACTTCGATCATGATCGGCGTCAAGATCGGGGAAGGGGACCATGAAACCGCGGCCAGATACGGGAAAAAGTTCGTCAAGATCGGATTCCTGCTCGGCATGGCGGTCGGAGCGTGCATGGCGGTCGCCGCCCCGTTCATCCCACGCCTGTTCAATGTCCCCCGGAATATCTACATCATGACATCGCGTTCGCTGCTGGTCGGAGCCTGCCTTGTCCCGATCAAATCGGTCAACATGAACATCATCGTCGGAATCCTGCGAAGCGGCGGGGACACGAAGTTCTCCATGTTCACCGAAATGCTCGGAGTATGGGGCGTCGGCGTTCCCTGCGCCTTCATCGGAGCTCTGCTGCTCAATCTTCCGATCTGGTGGCTCTATCTGCTGCTCGGGCTCGAAGAACTGAGCAAGTTCGTCGTCGGAACGTTGCGCGTCCGCTCCGGCAGATGGCTCAACGATCTGGCGCGGAACCCAGCATAGCGGAATCGAACGCGGCGGTCGTGAATTGACCTTTGAAAGTTTCGTACGTATAGTTGAATCATAGACCCAGGATATCACAGACTCCGAAGGAGGTTCCTTCTCCGCAGGAGGTCTGGAAGGAGCATTGGGATGAACAACCGGACGGTTTTGGTCAACGGTACGATCATCACGGGTTTCGCGAAACTGCCGAATTGCGGACTATACATCGAAGAAGACGGAACGATCGGCGACATCTTCAACATGAAACGACTAGCGGAGAAGAACTTCCCCCCCGAGACCGTCATGATCGACGTCGGAGGCGCATACATCACGCCAGGACTGATCGACACACATATCCATGGGATCGGAGGCTACGGCACGGAAGACTGCAAGGCGGAGTCCATTCTCAACATGTCGGAACGGCTCGCCGATTTCGGAGTGACGGCGTTCCTGCCGACCGTCTATACCGACGTACTGGACAAGATGATCGCTTCGACCGAAGCAATCGTCGATGCGATGGGACAGGAAAAGGGAGCGAAGATTCTGGGGGTCAATCTGGAGGGGCCGTTCATTTCTCCCGCTCGGATCGGCGCTCAGAATCCCGCCGGACTGCAGAACGTGGACATCGATGTATTCAACACGCTGATCGCCGCAGGTAGGGGGCACGTGGTCTGCATGACAGTAGCCCCAGAGCTCAAGCATATGCGAGAACTTGCCCTTGCAGCCCGGAAAGAGGGCATCACGCTTCTGGCTGGTCATACCGACGCCACGTACGAGAACATCCTCGAGGGGATGCAGTGCGGAATCCTTCATTCCACCCATTTCTTCAATGCCATGAGCCGGCTCCACCACAGGAACCCCGGAACCGTAGGGGCCATCATGATTCAGCGGGATATGCAGTGCGAGATCATCTGCGACGGCGTGCATGTGCATCCAGAGCTGGTAAAGCTGCTGCTGAGGGAAAAGCCGCTGGGCAACGTAGTCATGATCACCGACGCCCTCAAACCGACGAAGCAACGAACCGGCAAGCTGCTCGCCAACGGAGAGCCTTGCGTACCAGGTCCGGAAGGCGGATTCATCAGCGCCGCGAATCCCGACTTGTTCATGGGCTCTTCGCTTACGTTGCTTCAGGCCGTCCGCAATATGGTCGACTGGGAGGTTCCGATCGAACAGGTCATCCAGATGTCCAGCACCAACCCAGCCAGAATATATGACTTTAGCAAGATCGGAAGTCTTGTCCCCGGCTATCAAGCCGACGTCGTCGTATTCGACGACAATTTCCAGCTCAAGGGGGTGTTCATCGACGGCGATCTGGTCCGGGACCGCTTTGCCTGAAAGGAACCCCCCTCGCAGGAAATTCACGCAGATTAGGAGGAATTCATCATGTCATCATCTTTGGATGCGATCAAAGGCCTGCGGCCGGCAAATCTTTGGACCTATTTCTACCAGCTTTCCCAGATTCCGCGGGAATCCGGCAACGAGGCGGGAGTACGTCACTGGCTGGTCGCTTTCGCGCAAGAGCATGGGCTTCGGCATGCCGTAGATTCCGTCGGGAACGTCATCATCTACAAGGAAGCCTCAAAAGGGTATGAGGCAGTCCCTCCCGTGGCCCTGCAGGGACATATGGACATGGTCTGCGTCAAGACGCAGGAAAGCACCCACGACTTTCTCAAGGATCCGATCGAATTGGTCCGCGACGGGGACTTCATCCGTGCAAAAGACACGTCGCTCGGCGGAGACAACGGCATCGCCGTGGCGATGATTCTCGACATCTTCACCGACCCATCGGTCAAGCACGGCCCGTTGGAAGCTATTTTCACAGTCAGCGAAGAGACCGGGCTGACCGGTGCTTTCGGGCTTGATGAATCATTGATCTCCAGCCGCAGAATGCTGAATCTCGACAGCGAGGAAGAAGGCATCATCTACATCGGTTGCGCCGGAGGAATCGAAGTTGACGCGACGCTGAAAGCGACGCTTGTCCAGGCCCCCTCTCGATGGGAATCATGGTCGCTGCGCGTCGATGGACTGCTTGGAGGACATAGCGGAGCGGAAATCCACAAGCAACGGGCGAATGCCATCAAACTCGCCGCACGCACGCTCCATGTCATCCAGCAGGACAGCCCGATCATGCTCGCCTCCCTGCAGGGCGGCACGAAACGCAACGTGATACCCTCCCTCTGCGACGCCGTATTCTTCGCACCGAAGGAGGCCCATGCCGATATCGAGGCGCACGTAGCCTCGCTTCAGAAAGCGTTCGCCAAAGAATATGGCGTATCCGATCCTCATGCGTCGGTCACGGTATCCTGTCAGGGAACCGCGAAAGGACTGGCGATGGAAGTGGAGCGGACCGAGCGTTTCGTCGATTCCCTGTACATCGCCCCCCATGGCGTGGATGCGATGAGCATGACCATTCCGGGTATCGTTGAGACGTCATCGAACCTCGCCATCGTCACGCTCGAAGACGGAGCGTACCATGTGGTGAGCAGCCATAGATCATCGGTCATGTCGGCTCGGGACGATGTCGCGGCCCGCATGGGCGTGGCACTGGCGACAAGCGGCGCGAATCTCCGTTTCAGCGGTGCGTATCCGTCCTGGACGCCTGACCCGTCTTCCAAGATGGCCAGTTTCTGCGCCAAGGCCTATGAACGGATCGAGGGAAAGAAGCCCGTCGTCACCGCGATCCACGCAGGATTGGAGTGCGGCATCATCAACAGCAAGATTCCGGGAATGGATTCCGTATCGCTCGGTCCGGATCTGTTCGGCGTGCATTCGGTGAACGAGCGGCTTTCCATCCCCTCCACCGAACGGACGTCATCGCTTGTGAAACAGTTGCTCGCCATCATCAGATAGCATGACTGACGGATATGATAGGCCTGTCATCGGTATCGCGGGAACGCTGGATGCTCCGCCACAAAGTACGCCGTTTTCCGATATCCGAAGGGATATCACCAACGAAGCCTATACCCGTTCCATCAGGCTGGCGGGAGGGGTTCCGGTTCTGTTGACCGTCCCGTGCGAAGAGCCGATCGTCGGAATCGAGGAATTCGTCTCTCTGTGCGATGGCATACTCTTCCCCGGAGGATACGACATCGATCCTTCGTACTACGGGCAACGGAGGCATGAGCTGCTCGGTCCGACGGACGTGGTGACCGACAGGTTCCAGTTCGCGCTTTACCATGCGGCGAGAATCCGCCGCACGCCGATCCTCGGCATCTGCAGAGGATGCCAGGTGATCAATGTGGCGCAAGGAGGAACGCTCTGGCAGGATCAAAGTCTGCGCCCCGTCGAAGGAACGAGAATCGAGCATCGACAGTATGCCCATCCGACGGAAGGCTGTCACCAGGCATTTCTGGAACCGGGTTCGCAGGTCGCCTCGCTGTTTCCGGGGCCGCACCTGCTGGTCAACAGCCTGCATCATCAACAGCTGGACGAGATCGGTACCGGGCTTGCCGTATCGGCTCGCTCGGAAGACGGCGGCGTCGAAGCGATCGAATCGATCGACGACGGGAGATGGACAGTCGGAATCCAGTGGCATCCCGAAGCGATGATGATGCGCAACGACATGATGCTTCCGATTTTCTTACAGTTCGTTCTTCAAGCGAAGAACCGCGGCAGGACATCCTATGGACACTAGCATCGACCTAGTCGTCGTCGGAGGAGGTCCTGCGGGACTGTTCGCCGCGATCAGGACGAAGGAACTGAATCCCGGCATCACCGTAATGGTTCTGGAAAAGATGGACCGATGCGGTCGCAAGCTCCTGCTCACCGGCGCGGGGCAGTGCAATCTGACGAGAGCGGAAACAAGCAGGGAGATGATTTCAGGCTACGGGCGGCAAGGCCGCTTTCTTGGCACTGCGCTTGCGACGCTGTCGCCGCAAGCTACCTGTTCATGGTTCGAAACCTGCGGACTGCCGTTGACTACACGTTCCGACAAAAAGATTTTCCCCGCGTCGTTTCGTGCCATGGATGTCCTGGATGTACTGATGGGACGCTGTGAAGCGCTAGGCATCGACATACAGTACCATACTGCCTGCATGTCGATCGATACGGACGGCTCCGCCTTCTCGGTCGGGACATCGGACGGACGGTCGATCGTAGCGCACGCGGTACTGATCGCAACCGGCGGCATGAGCTGTCCCGGAACGGGGTCGACCGGAGACGGCTATGCATTGGCAAAGACATTCGGACATAGAATCATCCCTCCCCGCCCGGCCCTCGCATCGGCTCGCGTCCTGAACGAAGACCTTGCGGATCTCGAAGGAGTCTCTCTCGAAACCGTGGAGCTTTCCGCCAGCCATGGCCGCTGGAAAGGGCCGCTGGTCTTTACCCGGAACGGCATCTCGGGACCGGTGGTCATCGACAACAGCAGAGACCTCGCCACAGGAGAGACCGTCCGTCTCCGTCTTGTCTTCCGCGATGAAGGAAAGCCGATGTCCCGGGAACAGTTCGCTGCCGTCCTGCTGCGGCAGGCGCATAGCATGCCGGCCAAACGAATCGATACGATGCTCCATCTTGCGACCGGCCTCCCGAAACGCCTGGTCGCGCACAAGATGTCCATGCTACGGATATCGCAGGACATCCCATGCGCCGACATGTCGGGATCTCTGGCCGCGAAAATCGCATCAGGGCTCTGCCAATGGCCGCTGGTCGTTTCGTTCGAAGGTGCGTTCAAGACCTGCATGGCGACAGCGGGAGGCGTCTCGCTCGAGGAGATCGATTCGAAGACGATGATGTCGACCCACGCCGCGGGCTTGTATTTCGCAGGGGAGACGATCGATGCCGACGGGAAAAGCGGCGGATACAACCTCCAGGCGGCATGGTCGACGGCCGAGCTGGCCGCACGATCGATCGCCTCCCGTTCTTATCGGCGGACCGAACCATAGTACAGCCCGTCGGGCAATCCCAGCGGAAACAGGGAACGCACTACCGCGCGCACCATCCCTTGACCTGTCTTGCGAGCTCGGCGGCCATCTCTCGGGCTTTTTGCCGGTCCACGTCCGACGGAGCGCCCTGATATTCGACATTGCCGACGCAGTCCCACTTGAGGCTTTCCACGAACGGATCGAACTGTTTCTGCGCACCACCCGACCAACCGAACGAGCCGAAGCGCATCACCTTGCGGTTGTTCACATGGCTTCGTTCCAAGACATCCAGTACATGATACATCGGCGGAAACATCTTGTATTCGTAAGTCGGCATGCCGATGATCAAACCGCTTGAACGCCATGCTTTTTCCAGAACGAACGATTCATGGGTCTGAGGAACCTGCAGTTCATACAGTTTCACGCCCTCGGAAGCCACGCCTTCACGAACCGCCGACAGCAGGGAGGCGGTATTGCCGTACATGCTGCTCCAGACCAACGTGATTTCCGGCTCCGCAGGACCGTTCATATACGAAGCAAGAAGGCCATACCAGTCGATCACTTTCTGCGGCTCCCTGCGCCAGACGACGCCATGGCTCGGAGCGACGATTTTCACCGGCAGTTCGGCAAGTTTGGCGATCCCCCGCTGAACGAACAGAGAGAAGGAGGAAACGATGTTCGCGTAGTAGCGTTCCAGCTCGGTGGACAGCAGCTCGCGTTCCTCCCGTGTCAGCTCATCGTCGAAACAATGGTCGTATTGTCCATATGCGCCGAAGCCGTCGCAAGAGAACAACGTCCCGCTTTCCGGTTCAAACGTCATCATCGTCTCGGGCCAGTGGATGTTCGGCGTCTCCACGAACTGTAGCGTCTTGCCGCCAAGGTCGATGGAATCGCCGGTCTTCACCGCGCGTACATTGTCGTACACTCCGTAGAAAGTCTGCACCAACGGAACGGCTTTCGCCGTACAGAGAATCTCCATGCGCGGGTTCTTCTTCCTAAAATCGGCGAGCGATCCGGTATGGTCGGGCTCCATATGGTTGAGGATCAGGTAGTCGATGTCGGAGACCTTGATCCCCAGTTCGGCCATCTGCCGGGTCACTTCCCCTTCGGCTCCTTCCCAATCCTTGACCAGATCGATCAAGGCGATCTTGTCGGTTCCTTTCACGATATACGAATTAAGCAGAACTCCCTGAGGGATTGGCCAGATACCTTCGAACAAATCGCGGCTTCCGATTTTGGCATGGACACGCCAAACACCGTCGGCGATGATATCAGGATGCATAACAACCTCCATATACAGCTTCAATAATGATACCGATAAAAATATAGCAGAATGTCCGAGCCTCGTACAGGGTCGGTGTCCTGGCGGAGAGGCTATCGCACGCTGGATCCGGACTGCGATGCATATAAGCGGAGATCGGAAAGCGCCTGCATCTCGTACAACTCCTTCTGTCGCTTCCGCCAGTCGGGCATCCGGGAGCTGAGCAACGCCTTGAACTCAGAGCCATGATTGAAATGCACCAGATGAGCCAGTTCGTGCAACACCAGATATTCGATCAATCGGACCGGAAGCGTGGCGATCCTGACGGCGAACGACAGTTTCTTCGACGAACTGCAACTTCCCCACCTCCCGTAGCAGTCGATCACGGAAAAGGAGGGAACCGGCAACCCCAGCTCCGATGCACGCCGAGGTATTTCGTCCGAAAGGATGGACAGCGCACGCTCACGGTAAAAAGCGATAACCAGATCATGGACTTTTTTCTGATCGATGTCCTGAGATGCCGTCATAATGATCATTTCATTATCCTGAACGATGATTGAAGATGTCTTTCTTCCGAGCCACACATCTCGTTCGATGCGTAATGGCACAAGATTTCCGAAGAACGGGAAGACGTCGCCGTCGGTCCAGGTATGCTGCGGAAGCTGAGGACGGGAACGCATCAACGCTACCTTCTTCATGATCCATTCCTGCTTCAGAAGGAGAAAAGCCTCGATATTCGCAATCGGTTCTCTCGAGGAAGCGGACACGACGACACTCCCGTCGGCGAAGATTCTGATGGTGATTCCCCGTTTTCCGTTTCTCCGTTTCAGCGTATACGGCATCGTCTGTACTTTGCCATCGCTTTCCAGTACAATGTTCCCCATGCAACATGCTCCTAGACAGATGATACTTCATTTGTATCAGGCGATTCCATATCTCTTTCACAACCTTGTTCCTACCGACGACCTCGGCCGAACGTATGGCATCCTGCTCGACCACATCGATGCGGCACCCGCTGGCAGCGAGGCTTGCCTAGCATGCAGGTACGGAGCCTCCGACGATGGAATTCTCTTTTCCGTCCAGACGGCAGGCTGGTCGAATCCTCCCGACGAGGCGATACGAAAGGCCGTTGAACAAGGAGAAACCGTTCCGGTTCCCGAAGCGTCGAGGATCGCCTTCTCTATTCCTGCATCCGACTATCGTTTCACACAGTTGCCATGGACGCCGGAACGAACCTCGCTTGTCCAGGCGCTGCTCCCGTTCTTTGCGGCACCGGAGGGGGCGAGCCCAGGTTCCGGCCCGTTCTATATCAGGATGATCAAGGAGAAGGAATTCGAGACCACTGTCCAGCTGCTGATTCCATTGGACTAAACGACACAAGACGATCAGAAAAACAGCGGAATGAGCAACGGAACCGAAAGAGAGATCACGAACCCATGGTAGACCGCCGCTCCGACGCATCCGACATGGAACGTTCCGGCGATCAACGCAAGTGTCACATCCATGCTCGTCGCCCCGGCGATGCAGATCGACGGAAACAGGTACCGCTCTCCCAATCGGGCGAAAAGCGGAACAAGGAAGAACGTCAGGCTTTCCCGAAACAGATTACTGAGAAATGAGACAGAACCCAACAGCGGGTACCCGAGATCGGAGATCAGAACTCCGCTGAGCGTATACCAGCCGAACCCGCTGACCAATCCGAGCGATTGCTTGACGGTACATTCGGTAAACAGAGGCAGGACAAGCGCGCCAAGCCATGAACCGAGGATCGTGCATACGGGAAGCAACAACACGACAGGTGTCGAGAACATTCCTTTGAAATCAACGCGCTGCTGCACCATCGACATACCGACGAACATCAGCAAGCCATACAGCAGATATGTGACCAACGACGGGTCGAACCAATCGAACAGGGGGGTCCGAAGCCGCAGCAGCAACCCCATGGCGACGATCCCGACAAGTACGAGCGGCTCCTTAAGGATATCCCATACCATCCGAAGTCCTCCTCCGTCGCGCCGCTGCGTCACCGGCGCGACGGAGGAGGCAGGATCGGCCCGGGAAACGAACCAGCCCAAAGGATACGCGAGGACGAAGGTCCCGAGCATGGCGACCACGGCGCTGAAAAATGCCAGAGCTCCGATCGACGACATCTCCTGCATGATATTCGGAATACCGCCGGTATTCACACCCATGAAGAAAAGCAGCGCCCATAACACGATCGAACGCATCAAGGAAGTGATCCTTACAAACCTATCCCGTCCCACTACACGGGCAAGGAGCATTCCAGCGAACAAAAAGGAAAAAAGCTTGGCCAAGTACAGCAACGTATGCATAGCAACCCAGTGTACAGGCAAAAGAAGGAGGACATCAAGTTCGCTAGGCTTACTTTCCCCTTGTACCTTTGTCTGTTCGTAGGTATAGTTTCCTCTATGACAGTTGAACAGGTGAGCGATACGATACATAAGCTCCATATGGCGGATGGAAGGGAAATCATTCTCGTGGGGACGGCGCATGTCTCGAAGGACAGCGTCGACGAAGTTTCTTCGACGATCGAGACCGAACAGCCCGACCACATCTGCCTGGAACTCGATGCAGGTCGATATCAGACGAAGACCGAAGGGAAGTCCTGGTCGAACATGGATATCTCGAAGGTGCTCAAAGAAGGAAAAGGATTTCTTCTGCTGGCGAACATGGCGCTCGCCTCTTTCCAGAAACGAATGGGAGCTCAGACCGGCAGCGCTCCGGGCGAGGAAATCATCGGCGCCGCTCGCATCGCGGAAAAAAAAGGAATCCCGTTCTCCTTCTGCGACAGGGAAATCCAGATCACGCTCAAACGCGCATGGCGAAAATCGAACCTCTGGAACAAAGCGAAACTGCTCGCCACATTGATTTCCGCAGCATTCAGCAAGGAAGAGATATCGGAGGAAGAGCTCGCGAAGCTCAAGCAGTCGGACATCCTGCAGACGATGATGGATGAAATGGCCAAGGAACTTCCGATGGTCAAGGAAGTCCTGATCGACGAGCGGGACCGGTATCTTGCGACCAGCATCTTCGGGGCGCCCGGCAAGAAAATCGTCGCCGTCATCGGAGCGGGGCATGCGAATGGCATCGTCTCAACCATGCAGGAACTCGAACAAGGCACGCTCAGCACCGATCTGACACAAATTTCAGAGACTCCCCCGCCAGGAAAAGTCGGCAAAGTCGTGGCATGGCTCATTCCCGCGATCATCGTCGCGATCATCATATACGGATTCATACACGCAGGATGGTCGCAAGGGCTGAAGATGTTCCTCTATTGGGTCGCCGTCAACGCCACGTTCACCGGAATAGCCGCCGTATTGAGTTGGGCGCATCCGCTGAACTGGCTGGTATCCATGGTCGCCGCACCGTTCACGAGCCTCAATCCCACGATCGGAGTAGGCATCGTCAGCGGCATATTGGAAGCGAATCTGAGGAAACCGCAGGTCAAGGATTTCGAAAGCCTTTCCGATGACGCCCTTACGATCAAAGGTTGGTATAGGAACCGGGTATTGCATGCTCTACTGGTCTTTTTTTTGACAAGCATCGGCAGCATGCTGGGCACTTTTGTCGGATTTCCGGTACTCGTAGGCATATTGGCAAGTTAGTAATAGACACTTACAAATATATTCATTTCATTTGAGAACAAGCGGTTATCGCATCCTTTACTGCTGTACATCTGCAAATGGCCAGTTGCTTGCCCATCGTCATGTTCGTAGGGGCAAGAACCCGCTTGAAGCCCATGTCGGCTGCGGCTTTCTCCCGTTTGTCGCCGAATCCCACAGACCTGACCTCCCCGGCAAGACTCAGCTCTCCGAAGCTCACCAGTTTTTCCGGCAGACTTTTTCCGGTCACGGCGGACCAGAGCGCCAATGCGAGAGGAAGCTCGATCGAGACTTCCGACAGCTTCATTCCACCGGCGACATTCACATAGATGTCCTGGTCGTTCAATCGAACCGCAGCATGTCGCTCCAGAACCGCAGCAACGCGAGTGACGCGCGCTGTATCGATCCGGTCGGAATAGACGCGGGAGAATCCACCTTTCGCAGGAACGCACAATGCTTGTATTTCCACAAGAAACGTCCTCGTGCCTTCTACTACGGCGGTATATGCGATTCCCGGAGGAAGCGCTCCGGCAGGACGCTCCGAAATAAAGAAGCCCGCCGGATCCCGAACCGCTTCCAACCCTGTGGCGGTCATCAGGAAAATTCCGATCTCGTCCACTGACCCGAACCGGTTCTTCGCAGCCCTGATCAGTCTGACTCCCGTCCCCGCTTGATCGAAGTACAGGACAGTATCGACCATATGTTCTATCACTTTCGGGCCGGCGATCATCCCTTCTTTCGTAACATGCCCGATCAGGAACAAAGCGATACCCAGCTGTTTTGCGATACTGACCAATTCCATGCTGCACGCCCTGATCTGATTCACGGAACCAGCCACGGAAGGGATATCGGCGGCGGAAAGAGTCTGCAAGGAATCGATGACGACTACGGACGGTTTCTCCTCCTGCAGAATCTTAGTCAGTTCTTCCAGTCGCGTATCGCAGAAGATCATGATCGAATCGAGCGCAAGCCCCAGCCGTTCCGCCCGAAGTCGTACCTGGCCTGGAGATTCTTCTCCAGAAACATACAGCGTCTTTCTCGCCGAAGGGCCGCCCCCGCATGTGGCAAGAACCTGGAGCATCAATGTAGACTTTCCGATGCCAGGCTCTCCTCCGAGAAGGATTGCGCTTCCACGCATCACGCCACCCCCAAGGACGCGATCCAATTCGGTGATTCCGGTTTTGAATCTGAATTCAGGTTCCACGACGACGGAAGACAATGAACGAGGTTTCTGCACATTCTCGACGCCACCGGTCGCGGAGGGGGAGCCTTTCCCGCTTTTTCTGGAGGACTGGCGCACCACCTCCTCGGTAAAAGAATTCCACGAACCACAATCGGGGCATCGCCCGAGCCACTTTGACTCAACCCGTCCGCACTGGGAGCAGACGAATCGGGCAACGAGCTCTTTCATACAAACAACCTCTTATAATATATATAATTATTTAAAAATCAAGCAACTCGACATCAAAAATGAGATAGGCATTCGGCGGAATGATGCCGGGATATCCCTGTACGCCGTATCCCAGTTCGGGAGGAATGATCAACGTACGCTTCTCTCCTTTCGTCATTTGCTTCAGCGCTTCGTTCCACCCCTCGATCACCTGTCCTACGGAGAACTGGGCCGGAGCTCCGCGATGCACAGAACTGTCGAACATCCGTCCGTCCATCAATGTCCCGGTATAATGGACGGTCACAAGCTGTCCCTGCTTCGGGCTTTTCCCTCCCTTGCCAGGCTTCAGAACCACATAGCGCAGTCCGGAGGGAGTACCGACTGCTTCTGGCCAGCGGTTCTTGATTTCCGCATCAAGCGAAGCCTTCGCAACCGCATCCCGTTCTTCAGCGGCTTTTTCAGCTCGTTCGACATATTTCGCAAACGACTCGCGACTGACAATGAATTTCTGAGCATCGTCCCCGATCCGACGAATTTCTACTGAATTGAGTACATCATCCTGTTCAATGGCATTGACGACATCCTGTCCCTCGACGACATGGCCGAAAACGGAATGCTTGCCGTCCAGCCATGGAGTAGCGACATGGGTAATAAAGAACTGGCTTCCGTTCGTTCCCGGACCGGCATTCGCCATCGAAAGAACGCCAGGCCCCGTATGCTTCAAAGAATCATCGAATTCGTCGGGAAACGTATAGCCGGGACCTCCAGTGCCATTTCCTTTCGGGCAACCGCCTTGAATCATGAAGTCTTTGATCACCCTATGGAATTTCAGACCATCATAATACGGTTTTCCTTCGGTTTTGAGATTCAAAACCCCCTCTGCAAGACCTATGAAGTTCGCTACGGTCATGGGAACTTTCTGATATTCAAGGGAGACGACGATGTCACCCTTGCTCGTGTGCAGGATAGCATAGAGGCCGTCCGGTAGTTTCTTTTCCATTTTATTCATTCCTGTTATTCAAATTCGTACAAATCATGACCGGGGGCCAAGAGTTGATATAATCGTTGCAGATCTTCCTGCGAATGATATGTGATTTCAATTTTTCCGCGATCCATCGTTCCTTTGATCTCAACGCGGGTTCCGCAAGCCTCGAGGAACTTCTCTTCCACTGCCAGCATATCCGCGGACTTCATGGGAATCATTTCATCGGAAGATCCGGCGCCTCGCTTCTTCTGGAGCGTGGCACGCTTGCCCCTGTTCAGATCCGATGCGAGCTGTTCCGTCGCGCGTACTGACAAATCCTGTTCCAGCATTCTTCGATAGAGAATCTCCTGGTCCGCCGGGTTGACGACGGACAGAACCGCACGGGCGTGCCCGGCAGTGAACTTTCCTCTCAGCAAGGCGTCCTGCATCGGTTCTGGCAACTGAAGCAATCTGATGCTGTTGCTGATCGTTGAGCGGTTCTTGCCAACTCGCTGCGCCAGTTCCTCTTGCTTGATACCCGCTTCTTGCAGAAGATACGAGTAGGCTTTCGCCTCTTCGATCGGATTGAGGTTCTCGCGCTGGATATTTTCGATCAAGGAAACTTCGAGCCGCTGCAAATCGGTGAAATCCTTGACTATGACTGGTACCTTTTCCAATCCAGCAAGCTTGGACGCTCTATAACGACGCTCTCCGGCGATGATGCTATACTCATCGTCGGCAATCTTCTCCACAAGAATCGGTTGAAGCACGCCCTGTTCCTTGATCGACTGAGCCAATTCCATCAATGCTGTTTCATCGAATGTTTTTCGAGGCTGGCGGGGATTCGGCCGGATATGAGAGATCTCCACCTCAAGAACTACGGACTGCTTCGTCGAAGATTCGGTCGAAGCTCCATCCTTGGTGGCAGCGGCGACGCCGAGAGCATTTTCAAATACGGCGTCAAAGGAATAGTCGTCCATCAAGGAACTGATGCCTTTCCCCAATCCATGATGCTTTTTATTCAGATTACTTTCTGACACGGCTGACAACCTCCTCGGCAAGGCTCTGATAACTCTTTGTTCCTGCGCTACTTGCATCATACACGTTGATTGGCAGGCCATGAGAAGGAGCCTCAGAAAGGCGAACATTGCGTGGAATGATCGTCTTGAACACCAAATCCGGGAAAAAGGATGAGATATCCTCGACGACATCGTTCGCCAATTTCGTACGCTTGCTATACATGGTAAATAGGATCCCCAGGATAGCAAGATCAGGATTCAAGGACTTCTTAATATTCGCAATCGTCCTCATCAACATATTGAGCCCTTCCATGGCAAGGTATTCGCACTGCAGTGGGATTATGACATATTTCGCCCAGCACATTGCATTCATGGTCACCAAACCCAAGGAAGGAGGACAGTCGACAAGGATATAGTCCCAATCGTCTTCGATCGGAGCGATCGCATTCTTAAAGAAAAATTCCCTTGATTCCTCATTGACAAGTTCAATGTTCAACCCAGCAAGATTAATATTGCCAGCCATGGCAAAGAGATTTTTCACTGGTGTCGGCTGACAAGCATCACGAGGGGAACATTGACCGACGATAACCTCATAAGTCCCAGGAAGGCGACTGTCAGCAGACACGGCGCTTGTCATGTTGCTTTGCGAATCAATATCGACGAGAAGAACGCGCTTGCCCATCTGAGCAAGAGCAGAACCAACATTGACAGCCGTCGTAGTCTTTCCGACTCCACCTTTCTGATTCAAAAAGATAATTTTCTCTGCGCTCATGTCTCTACTATAAAGAATAACAGAGCAAATGTCACCAGAAAAAGAACATAACTCGTCGAGTCCTTGACCTGTAGCACAGGGTGATGTATCTTCTGAATACCGATAAGGAGAAAAACATGGAAGATAAAGTCAAAGCAGCCATCGAAGCGATCCGCCCAGCATTACAGAACGATGGGGGAGATATCGAATTCATCAAGCTCGATGATAAAAAAGTATATGTTCGCCTGGATGGCGCATGTGCAGGATGCCCTATGTCACAGATGACACTCAAGAGTGGAGTTGAACGGTATTTGAAGGAAACGGTTGACAGCGGTCTTGAGGTTGTGAACGACACCTTCTAACGCAAAGCCCTCAGACATTCGTATTTATGTTTCACGTGAAACACAACATTCAATCGGAGCCAGTTTCACGTGAAACTTTTTTTATACACAGCACATTTCCATCTCATTGGCTTACCATATAAAGAACCTTCCAAGATCCAACAACGAACACCAAGCACAAATGAAAGAATCAAGGTACTGAATATCAAATTGTTTTCAAGTAAGCTGCACGGCAAATCGGGACGCAAACTCACTGGTTGGTTCAAATCAAAAAGATTTCTCGAAAACACAAAAAACCGCGAAAACAATACCAAAATTGTCGTTTTTTCAGCAATTGTTTCTATGTATCAATACAGAATCGTGTAAGGAAAAACCTATATTCTAGTAAAAAAATGAATAAGGGCAATGAATCTCCTCGGGGCAAGCCGAGGCATCTCTCCCAAGGCGACTCATGGGTGCAAGTACAACTGCCTGTACTCACCCTGTCCATCTTGGTTCCTTATACAGTTCGCTATCACGTCTTCACTCGTATACTTGCCGACGCTCGATACGAAATATCCGTCGCTCCAGAACTCCCCGCCCCATAGTCGTTTCTTAACTATGGTCCCCGTCCGTCCCGATCTCAAGAAATCGTATCCGGTCCCACATCAGCTCGATACCCTCGCATATCTGCCACAGGCTTACATCCACCTCTTCATTAATCGCAATGCGACGATATTTCGCAGGGCATACATACTGGTAGACAAGGTTCGATACATTGAGACTTCCATGCACATATTCACTGTCAGACATCTCCTTTGCCGCCCCCTCAGCCTGATTATATCAGTCTTCTGGCTTCTCCGCAGCAAGCTGCGGGGTATTCATCATCCCATCGCTACAGACAACGCGCCGTGTCGTCTGTAGTGAATAAAAAAACGACTCCACACATTCTCAAGCTGAACACTGCTGTTTCACGTGAAACATGCTCATACAGCAAACAAAGAGCATGCGTCATTTGGTATGCTATTGGACACAGAATACTATCCAGAAGGGAAAAACAATGTCTTTCTGTTGTGCGACCAGACATCAGACAAACAGAATAGAGAAGACTCTAAAACTTCTCTCAGGATTGCTACCGTCGAGTACGCACCGTCAGACAACAAAAAATTGGCCGGGAGATAATCCCGGCCATTCATAAAAATCACGAATTTAGATTATTCTTCAGAATTCATTTCTACTTCTGCCGCATCAGATACTTCTTGCTGTGTTTCACGTGAAACATCCGACTCGTCTCCGTTCTCCGAAATCTCAGAATCCTCTTCGTCTTCATCCTTCGCATATTCTGTAACAGCCATTGCAACGATGCGCTCTTTCGCGGTACGAAGCTTGACGACACAAACACCGCTTGCATTTCGCCCTTGAATAGAAATCGTATTGACATGCACACGAATCGTCTGCCCATTCAAAGTGATGCAGACAAGATCATTGTCATCATTCACCGCCAAAGCATTGACAATCTGACTTGTCTTTTCTCCAATTCTATATATCTTCTGACCTTGCGTGCCTCTGCCATGCCGATTGAACTGATCGAATTCAACCTGCTTGCCTTGTCCGAGCTCTGTAACCATCAAAATACGTCTGGAAGGATCGACCTTCACCAAACCCGCTACCGTATCATCTCCAATCAGTTTGATACCTCGCACCCCTCTGGAGGCCCGTCCCATCGCCCGAACATCTGACTCGGCGAATCGTAAACCCTGACCCTTTCTGGTAACCAACATGGCATCGTCCCCGTTCGAGACAAATTCACACTGCATCAACACGTCGTCCTCATCGAGGATTATCGCCTTGACACCTCGTGCTTTTGCATTTCGGAAGGCATCCAAACAAACCTTCTTTATCACTCCAAGTTTAGTTACCATAAGAAGATAGATATCTGAAGAAAAATCTTTAAAATTAATAATCGAAGAAATTTCCTCTCCGTCTTCCAGCTGAAGCAACGTTTTGATACTGCTTCCTTTCGCCGTTTTTGACCCTTCGGGAAGCTCATGGACCTTGATCCAATACGCCTTTCCGAGATTTGTCACGAACATGACGTACTCGTGAGTCGAAGCCACGAACAAATGCTCGACAAAGTCTTCATCGCGCAATGCCGCCCCACGAACCCCCTTGCCTCCACGACCTTGCGAACGATACTCGTCGACCGGAACTCGCTTGACGAAGCCTTTATGGCTGATCACGACGACGACATCCTCTTCCTTGATGAAATCTTCGATCGACGATTCCCCGATTTCTTCATACCGGATTTCAGTGCGTCGCTTATCGCCGTACTTGCCGGCAAGTTCACGAGTTTCCTGTTCAACGACACCGAGAATCTTCTTTTCATCGGAAAGCAAATCCTTATAATAGGCGATCTTGACTTCAAGATCGGCCAACTCTTCAAGAATCTTCTCCGTTTCCAGATGGGAAAGCCTCCCCAGTTTCATGTCGATGATCGCCTGCGCCTGGATCTGCGTCAGCGAGAACCGCTTCATCAGATGATCGACCGCGACATCGTTGTTCTCCGACTCCTTGATCACCTTGATCACTTCGTCGATATTCTCCAGACCGATCTTCAACCCAAGCAAGATATGGGCTCGTTCCTCGGCTTTCCTGAGATCATACCGGGTACGTCGCTCGACGACCACCTCCCGATGGTGGATGAAATGGACCAACATGTCCTTCAACGAAAGCAACTGGGGCTTACCGTTTACCAACGCGAGATTGTTGACGTTGAAATTGCTTTGCAACGGCGTGCGGAGGAACAGCAGGTTCACTACGACACGAGCTACCGCTCCTTTCTTCAGTTCGACGACCACTCGCATCCCGTCACGGTCAGATTCATCTCGGACCGCGGCGATCGCAGGAATGTCGGTCTTCCGAAGCTCGTCGATCTTCTTGACCAGTTCCGCTTTGTTCACCTGGTACGGAATCTCTGTATAGACGATCTGGCTGTGGTTCGCATGTTCCTCGATCTCGTACCGCGCCCTGATCACGATCTTGCCACGACCAGTCGAGAACGCATCCCGGATTCCCCTCCTTCCACAGATGACTCCATAAGTGGGGAAATCAGGTCCTTTGATGCAGTTCATCAATTCGTCGATGCTGATCTCGGGATTCTCGATGACCGCGCAAATCGCATCGCAGATTTCCGTGAGATTATGAGGAGCCATGTTCGTCGCCATACCGACCGCGATACCGCTGCTGCCGTTTGCCAGCAGATAGGGGAACGCGGCGGGAAGGACCTGCGGCTCTTGCAACGAATCGTCGTAGTTCGGTCCGAAGTCCACCGTCTCCTTCTGGATATCGGCGAGCATCTCCTCCCCGATACGACTCATCTTCGCTTCGGTATATCGCATCGCCGCCGCAGGATCGCCGTCGACGGAGCCAAAGTTGCCCTGAGGCTTGATCACCGGATACCGAAGGGAGAAATCCTGTGCGAGACGGACCAATGCATCATAGACGGAAGCATCGCCGTGCGGATGGTATTTTCCGAGCACATCACCGACGATTCTCGCCGCCTTCTTGAACGGAGTATTCGCGCGAAGCCCCATCTCGAACATATCGAAGAGAATTCTCCGATGGACAGGCTTCAAACCGTCCCGGACGTCAGGGAGCGCTCGACTGACTATGACGGACATGGCGTAGTTGAGATAGGATTCCTTCATCTCCTTCGACACGTCCACTCTGATTATCTTGTTGGTTGATTCTTCCACGTGACTATCCTCTGCTAAATATCCAAGTTGGAGACATATACCGCGTTGTTTTCGATGAATTCCTTACGAGGCTCGACCTCTTCTCCCATCAACATGGTAAAGACCTTGTCGGCTTCCACGGCGTCCTCGAGACAAACCTGCGTGATCATTCTGGTGTCGGGATTCATGGTGGTTTCCCACAGCTGGTCAGGATTCATTTCACCGAGACCCTTGTACCGCTGGATCGGAACCTTGCTGTCGTCGTTTCCGAGACCGTTCTCCGCCAATATCCGCTTCCTCGCATCCTCATCATACGCATAGAAAAGCTTTTTCCCGATCGTGATCTTGTACAGGGGAGGCATTGCGAAATACACATATCCAGCCTCGATAAGAGGCCGCATATATCGGAAGAAGAATGTCAGCAACAAGGTCCGAATATGCGAACCATCGACATCGGCATCGGCCATGATGATCACTTTATGATATCGGACCCTATCAACGTCAAAATGTACGCCAAGTCCGGCCCCGATGCTGGAAATGACCGGCTGAAGCTTATCGTTTCCCATGACTTTCTCTTCCCGGGATTTCTCGACATTAAGCATTTTTCCCCAGAGAGGAAGAATCGCCTGGTACTGTCGGTCACGTCCTTGCTTGGCGCTGCCGCCGGCAGAATCACCCTCAACGATGAAGATCTCACACTTCGCTGGATCCTTTTCGCTGCAATCGGCGAGCTTCCCGGGCAGACCGCCGCCTTCGCTGGATTTACGGATCCGCATCCTTGCGTCCCGAGCGGCGAATCTGGCCTTCGCAGCCAGAATCGACTTCTCAAGGATCGCTTCGGTGATGGCGGGAAATTCATCGAAATAGTTTGTAAGCTTTTCATACACCATCGACGAAACGATGCCCATCACCTTCGGGTTGCCAAGCTTCATCTTCGTCTGGCCCTCGAACTGAGGATCGGGAATCTTCACCGAAATGACAGCGGTCAAGCCCTCCCTCAGATCGTCGCCTGTCAGCTGTTCGTCGAATTTCTTCGACAACTTGGCGTTCTTCTTCAGCTGTTCGTTCACCGCCCTGGTCAAGCCCGCACGGAAACCGGACAAATGAGTACCGCCTTCCCGCGTATTGATATTGTTGACGAAGGTATAGAGCACCTCGTCGTATCGATCGTTGTATTGGACGGCCACCTCGACCTTCACGGAGTCTTTCTCGCCCTCGAAGGAGATCGGCTCTTCATGGATCACCTTCTTGTTGTCGTTGAGGTGCTGTACGAAGCTTTTGATCCCGCCTTCGAAATGGAAAGACCGGCTTCGCTTCTCCTCGCCGCGATTGTCGGTGATGGAAATCGTGATGCCTTTATTGAGGAACGCCAGCTCGCGGAACCGCTCGGAAAGCACACCGTAGCTAAAATCGTCCGTCTCCATGATGGTCGTGTCCGGCTTGAACCTGACGATGGTTCCAGAACGATCGGTTTCACCGATGATCTTGACCGGTTCGTCGGGAACCCCGCGATGATACACCTGCCGGAACACGTTCGGGGCGCGGAATACGGTCACTTCCATCCACTCGGACAGAGCGTTCACGACGGAGACCCCCACTCCGTGCAGACCGCCGGACACCTTGTAGGAATTCTTATCGAACTTACCTCCGGCATGAAGCTGGGTCAGAACGACCTCCAGCGTGCTCTTCTTTTCGGTAGGATGGATATCCACAGGAATACCGCGGCCATTATCGTCGACAGATACTATCTGTCCTGGATCAATGGTGACGTCGATCGTATCGCAATACCCGGCCATGGCCTCGTCGATACTATTGTCAACCACCTCGTAGACCAGATGATGCAACCCGTCGATGCCGGTGGAGCCGACATACATACCGGGCCTCACGCGGACAGCTTCAAGCCCTTTGAGAACCTGAATGTTGTTTGCGGTATAGGTCTCCGTACCCTCGGCCTGATGCGCCAGATCATGGTGCGGCGCCGGCTTCAGGGAAGCTTCGTCATAATTGGCTTCGTTCATGCTTTATATCCTTGTGTACAAATAAAAAGTAGTCCTAGGAACATCTCTATCAGAATACCATTTTTCATCCCAAATAGCAACCCTACCAGTAAAAAAATAGGGAATATTAAATTTTTATATTATAAAAAAATATATACAATTTAAAGAAGAGGGGCGAACGGAATGTCGACAACTATTGCAAGGAGCGGTCCGACAAGGTAATATAGGGGCATGTCGAAGAACAATCTGAACTACTTGCTTTTCTGGCAGGAGACCGATTCACGGATGAAGGACACCCTGCCCGAACAGGATTATAGCTTCTGGTTCACACGGATTTCCTACGATTCCTCCAAGGATCGGAGACTCGTTCTATCCGTTCCTTCACAGTTTATTCTCGACAAGGTTTCAGCACAGTTCAAAAGCCCGATCGAAAACATGATGAGCGAACTGACCGGGGAAGATATCAAAGTCGAATTCATCGTCAAGAAACTGAATCCGGATCAGAAAGAAGCCCTTGAGAAGCAGGCCAAGGAAGCTGATGAAAAACAGACCGTCCAAGCTGGAAAAACCATCGGTTCATCGGAAAAGCAAAAAACCCAAACAGTGTCCGCTTCCGTGAGACAGGCTAGCAATTTAAACCCTGCATATCGTTTTGAGACCTTCGTTACCGGAGATAACAGTTCGTTCGCCTACAACGCATGCTATGCAATTTCGAAGAATCCGGGCACGAACTACAACCCGTGTCTGATCTATGGAGGAGTAGGTCTTGGAAAAACCCACCTGCTGCAATCCATCGGCAACTATATCCTCGACCACACGCCGATGCTCAAGGTCGTGTATGTAACGGCCGAGATGTTCACCAACGAGTTCATACAGGCCATCAGCGACAAGAAGACCAATTCATTCAAGAACAAATATCGGAAAGTGGACGTACTGCTGATCGACGATATTCATTTTCTGCAAGGCAAGGATTCGACGCAGGAGGAACTCTTCCATACTTTCAACAATCTCTATGATACGAACAAGCAGCTTGTCTTTACCTGCGACCGGCCCATCAGCGAACTGAAAGATCTTACTGCGCGGCTGAGAAGCCGCTTCGAGCGCGGTCTGAACGTAGATCTCCAACCGCCGAACTACGAAACCAGGATGGCGATCCTCAGATTGAAATGCGAGGAAAAGAACAGCTACATGTCGGACGACGTACTCGACTACATCAGTCGGAACATCAATACGAACGTCAGGGATCTTGAGGCTTCGCTGACGAAATTGATAGCATATAGCGATCTTCTCGGTCAGGAAATTACGCTGGATATCGCCAAGGAGCAATTGAAGACGTCGTATCCGATCATCAACGCAAACCAGGCCCTGTCCATCGACACCATCATCAAGGTGGTCGCGGAATACTTCAACATCTCCCCCTATGATATTCGCGGAAAAAAGAGGACGAAATCCCTTGTCCAGCCGAGGCAGATCGCTATGTATATAGCGCGCCATATTACCGATTTCTCCACGACGGAAATCGGTAATGATTTCGGAGGAAGGGATCATACCACCGTCATGCACGCCATACAGCGCATCGAGGGGTTGATCAAAAGCGATTCCGGCATGAGCAACACGATACAGAAGCTCGAACGAGAAATACAGAACTACAAGAAAAATTAGTAAGGACTCCATAACAACTGGGAAACCTTCATTTTTCTTACTGTCAGACAAGTTGTTGAGAACCATAGGACAAACGGTGGAAAAAGTGAGGAACCTGTGGATAGTATAATTAACCTGTGGATGGAATGTGGAAAAACCATTCGTTTCATCCACAGGTTAGAAAAGGATTAATGAAAAACGGTGTAACGAATTAGTATCTTTATCCACAGAAAATGTGCTATTATTACTACCATTACTACAAGATATAATAACATAGGAGTAATCCGAAATGAAATTCGTCTGCGAAAAAAACAACCTGCTGAAAGAAATCACTCTTGCATTGGATTTCACCAGCCAGCGCAATTCTCTGTCGATCGTTTCCAACGTTCTGCTCGAGAACTACGACGACAAGCTGACCATCAAAGCTACCGACCAAAAAATAGGTTTCTCCGCCGAAATCCAAGTCAAGACGGTAGAAGCCGGTTCTACGACCGTATTCTGCGACAAACTCCTCGGAGTTCTGCGTACCTTACCAGACGGGGATGTCCAATTCGAAGAAAAAGATATGAAGCTTGTGATTCGTCCTATCGGACAGACCATTGATTTTCAGCTCAGAACGATCGAGGCGGATAAATTTCCTCAATTGCAGATCGCCGATGAAAGCAAATACTTCTCCATCCCTCAAAGCGACTTCATGGAAATGATCAATCAGACAATCTTCGCTATCAGCGAGGACGAGACCAGATACTTCATGAACGGAGTTTTCTTTGAACATGCTCCGGACTGCCTGACAATGGTAGCCACCGACGGCAGACGTCTTTCCATCATCAGAAGGAAAATGATGGAGCAGACAGCTCAGTTTCCATCGGTCATCATCCCTGCTAAATTTCTTAATCTTGTCAAAAAAATGGGTACAGGAGAAGGGACATTCGAGCTTGCAGTAACGGAAACAATGATATTCGCGCGTTTCGAGGGACATTGCATCTACTCTACGCTGATCAACGGACAATTTCCAAACTACAAACGAGTCATCCCTGAAAGCCAGTCTTTCTCTTGCCGTGTCTCCATCCAGGAGATGCTTGATGCACTGAAGAGAGTGTCCCTATTTGTGGAGAATAAATCGAAAAGGCTGATCATGGACATCGAATCTACGGGAATCATGCTCAGTTCCGAAGAAAGCGACTTCGGCGCCGCAAAGGAAATCATTCCATGCGAATACGAGGGAGAACCCTGCAAGCTTTCGTTGAACTACACGTATCTGCTCAGCCCGCTGCGCGTCATGGAAGGAGACCATTTCTTCCTACAGTTCAGTGGACCTACGAAGGCTATGACCGTCAAGCCCGATCCTGAACGGGACTATTTCCACATTGTCATGCCGATGCAACCCCAATCAAACTGATGAGATTTACTTCCGTTCGATTCGATCGGTTCAGAAATATTTCGAATTCCTCCGTTTCCGTCGATGCGAAGCAGGTGATGCTCATAGGTCCCAACGGTCAGGGCAAGACGAATTTTATCGAGGCGCTCTATACGCTTTGCTATGGTTCGTCGTTCAAGGCTGTCAACAGTCGTGAAATGATTCGGCACGGAGAAAAAGACTTCTCCTTATCCGCCACGCTGAAGAATGACGAAGGGTTCGATCAGACTATCGAATATCGGTTCTTCGACGGCAAACGGTCTATGTCCATCGACGGACGCGAAGTCAGGGACAGAAAGGAACTCATCTACAACGTTCCCTGCATCGTGTTCAGTCATGACGATATTTCGTTTGTCAGAGGGGAGCCGGAATTCCGCCGAAGATTCTTCGATCAGACAATGTCGATGTACAATCCACTTTTTTTCGACGATATGCGTCGATACAAGGCGATACTCAAGCAACGGAACGCCGCCATCAAGGATGAAAGAACCGACCTGATCCCCATCTATGATGGACAGCTTGCCCGATACGGGATTGAAATACAACGCGAGAGAATCAAGGCTGTGTACGAATTCAATAAGATTTTTCCTAGAATGTACGGACAGGTATCATGCACCGGAACGGAAATCAGCATTGAATATGTTCCGTCTTGGGGAGACTGCGCTACAGTACAGGATGTCGAGGAAAAATTGGCGAGAACGCTACAGCGAGACATCAAGCTTCAGACGACGGCTAGCGGAGTCCATCGAGACCGGTTCGTTGTTGTCGATGAAAACGGTCCTTTTACGCTTTCTGGCTCCACCGGACAACTGCGGCTCGCTTCACTGATCTTCAGAATGGCTCAGACATCTTTCTACAGGATGAAGACGGGAAAGGAGCCTGTGTTGCTCGTGGACGACGTGCTGCTGGAACTCGACGTGAAACGCCGCGGCGCGTTTCTTGAAATGATGGAAGGCTACAGCCAGGCGTTCTTCACGTTTCTTCCCGAGGAACGGTATTTTTCCGCTCTTGCGGATGATGATTGCCTCATATATGATGTCGATGACGGGAGGCTTTCCGTTCATGAGGGATGACAGACCCCATAGAAGTCCGGACGAACCAATTGATATCAAGGAGTTGCTGGACGCCACGTTGATCAGGCTCAATATCACGGACGATGATCCGTACGTCTCCTTCTGCAGGAACTGGCAGGGGCTGATCGGTTCCAGACTGTATCCGCATATCACTCCCATCGATGTGAAGAACGGCACACTGATTGTGAAAAGCGATCATCCCAGCTGGTCGTCAATTCTTCAGATGCAGAAAAAACAGATTCTCGCGCGTATCAACGCAAAATATCCGTCGCTTGGCATATTCACGCTACAGGTTGTGTCCCGCTAAGGGAAAACCTTGTTTACCTACGCCATTCAACAGAGTTTTTTCCTGCGCGCTATCTAGTTGTCGTCCGTATACATACTTGACTGTCATCGACTTGCTCATTATACTGCAAAACTCGGTGGCCTATGCCCGATACTATGAAAAAATCCCGCGTAAAGCGATGAATATTTGGAGAATGATCCCATGAGCAACAAAGGAAAGAGAACGTACCAGCCTAGCAAGATGAAACGAAATAGAAGCTTTGGATTCCGTGCCCGCATGGCTACCAAGGGAGGCCGTCTTGTGCTTGCTAGAAGAAGAGCCAAAGGTAGATACAAACTCACGGCCAGTGATGAGAAGAAGCCTTACTAAGCAAGAAATCGTCAAGAAACAACCGGAGATCGACAGGATCTTCAAGACCGGGCAGGAAAATTCCTGCCGAGGTCTGCGGTTGATAGTTTCCAAGAACCAGTTCCAGTATAATCGTATCATCGTCATTCCTGTGCGTCATTATGGCACGGCCGTACAGCGTAACAGGATCCGGCGGCAGATCAAGGAGATCTGGAGAAACGAAAAGCCAAAGATGGTTCCTGGTTATGATTTCGCGTTCGTGGTGTATCCAGGAAAGGCTCTTGATCATGAAAAGCAAGCGAAGCAGATAGTGTCTCTTTGTAAAAGAGCCGGTGTGTATGGTCCTGATGAAGGATGATCGCCGGTTCGGTGGTTCCATATCCGGTTGAAATAGATCTTCGATTCTTGTCTTTCCGATACATCATTGCCTCTTCCGCAAGGCGGAAACATATCAAAGTCAGCAAGACGTTGCGTTTTGTCGATGAGGAGTAGAGATGGACAAGAATACCATTATCGCCATTGTTTTGTCCGTCATTGTCATTACCGTGGCAATGACGATCCAGACCACGTTTTTCGCACCGAACCCCGTAGCGACCGAACCTACCGAAACAACGACCATCGTACCCGCTGAAGCTCCTTCGGTTTCTTCAGAACTCCTGACGACGGGAGCCGGGCTGGCCTGGGATTCCGGATTGCCCGGGTCGTTCACAAGTATAGGTGAACCAGGCGACACGTCTCCGTTCAAGTATCAGACAGAAGTGTTCGATATAGAATTTGATCCTATAGGAGCCTCTGTCGCGAGTATCAGACTGAAGGACCACCTTGACGGGAGTGAACCTGTCGAACTGCTTTTCAAAGGTCAGAACGACAACAACGCTTTCATGATGTATGCCGGCGATGACAGGACCAATCCGATAGACGCTGCCTTTACCTATGATATCCGTGGCAATGAAGTCGTTTTCTCTCGGACGTTCGCTCCCATTCTTACGGATGGAACTGTCTCTGACGAGACATTCACCATCACCAAGACGTATCATTTCGGTGAGAAAGACTATCTGTTCGAAATCGTCGTGGATATACGCAATAGCGTCAACAAGTCGATTCCTCTTTCCTACAATAATTTTGCCTATACGCTTGCGTTCGAACCTCAGATTGGTCCTGCGTTCGACGAAATGCCGAACAACAACTACAACTATCGAAGATTCTATGTTCAGGCCGACGGCGGAAAGAAGAGCACTCCGAAACTTTCCAACGGGATGTACCAGACGTCCGACTATCTGACCTGGGCGGCATTGTGCGGGAAATACTTCTCCTTGATCGGCATTCCCGACGCCACCCGTTACACTACTACGCTGACGGAAAGCACTGCCGGCGATATCGCGCTTTCTTCGAAGCTGTATTTCTCCCGTCCCGCGGTCAGGAGCGCTTCCAATACGGATACGTTTCGTTTCTACTGCGGTCCCCAGATCAAAAGCCAGATGACAATCTACAACGAATCCGCCCACAATGGGTTCGGCCTCGCCAATCTGCATCTGGAAAAAGCGTTGGACAGCAGTTCCTGGCTGGGATGGCTGGAGAACGTGCTGAAATGGTTGCTTCAGTTGTTCTACAAGATTATCCCGAACTATGGAGTCGCGATCATCCTGCTGACAGTATTCATCAAGTTGATTCTGTATCCATTGACGAAGAAAAGCATGGATTCGACCGCCAAGATGAGTACCCTTGGCCCGAAGATGGAGGAGATGAAGGTCAAGTACCAGGATAATCCGCAGAAGCTCAACGAGGAGATGGCCAAACTCTATCAGCAGGAGAAAATCAATCCGCTGGGAGGATGTCTGCCGATGCTTTTGCAGTTCCCTATCTTCATAGCGCTATATGGGCTGCTGAACAAGCATTTCGAACTTCGCGGAGCCATGTTTATCCCCGGCTGGATCACCGATCTGTCGATGCCTGATACCGTTTTCACATTCCCGTTCAATATTCCGTTCCTCGGCAACGGCCTCCACATTCTTCCGATCATCTACACGGCCAGCATGATCTATTCGATGAAGTTCACCCAGACAGGAGGAACTCCGCAGAACAACAGCACCATGAAGTTCATGACTTGGGGGATGCCGTTGATATTCTTCTTCGTATTGTATGATGCCCCTTCCGGGCTGATTCTCTACTGGACGGTGCAGAACTTCCTTTCCATCGTTCAGCAGTACTATATGAACAAGAAGAAACAGAAGGAGATGGCTTCGGAATCTTCGTCCGTCGCCAACGTATCGAAGTTCCCGCAGAGGACGGATCAGAAGACATCGAAGAAACAAGGCAAAGGGCCGCGCAAATAATACTAAAATACCTATGAGGACACCCTGCGAAGGGTGTCCGTGGAGTGATATATGACGAAAGAGTTTGAAGGACGAACCGAACAGGAGGCCATTGCGAAAGCTATCGATGAACTGCATATAGAACGCGAAGATTTCGATGTGGAGATAGTTGATTCCGGCCGCAAGGGGCTTTTTAAGAAAAATATGGTCAAGATTCGCGTCCATATCGGCGAAGACGAAGAGGATCAGGAAGATCTTCCGTTCATCGATGACTCGTATGATGATCATTTCGACGATGTCGTGGTATCTTCCCAGCCGCTCGCTCCGGAAGGGGAACTGGAAGAACAAGTGGTGGAGTTCGTTGCCACATTGCTTTCCAAGATGGGATATCCGGGGACCGTGACGATCAACTTTCGCAAGGATCATAAGCTTGGGTTGAACATCGACAGCGAGTTCTCCAGCATCATCATCGGCAGGAAAGGCAAGAACCTCGATGCGATCCAGCTGTTGGCCAATGTCTATGCCGGCCAGATCGATCCTGACCAAAAGATCATCGTTGATAGCGAGAACTATCGGATGCGCCACGAAGAGCAATTGATCCGTCTTGCATATAAAACCGCCGAACAAGTCAAGCGTACCGGCCGCAGCAAGCTGCTGGAGCCGATGAATCCGTTTGAACGCCGACTCATTCATTCCGCACTAAACGATGTAGACGGAGTGGACACTAAGAGCGAAGGAGACGGGCTGTATAAACAGGTCCGCATCTCCTGCACAAGAAGATAAAAGAGGTCCAGGGCATGGTAGGGTTCGTTTCGCAACCCTACCAACACCCTCTCTGACCTTACATTGCAACTATCCTGCAATGACCCTGCAATGACCCTGCAATGACCCTGCAATGACCCTTACTTATAGGCTCCAGTTGGAACTGATTTCCTGAAGATCGAGCATGTGCTTGAATACGCCGCCAGCTTCCAATAGCTGTTCCGGAGCTCCTTGTTGTACGACATTTCCGTTTTCAAGCACAACGATGTGATCCGCCTTCGTGATAGTTCTGAGCCGGTGTGCGATGACCAGGACGGTCTTGCCTTCGAGCAACCGGGAAAGAGCCGTCTGTATCTGCGATTCGTTCTCGGCATCTAGGGAAGCCGTGGCTTCGTCCAGAAGGACGACCGGCGCGTTTTTCAACAACGCACGGGCGATCGAAATCCTTTGCCGTTCGCCGCCGGACAGTTTCTGCCCATTCTCGCCGATCAGACTCTGGTATCCTTCGGGAAGGCGAGATACGAATTCATCGCAGCAAGCCTCTTTCGCCGCTTTCAACACCTCTTTGTCAGACGCACCGCGCCTTCCGAGCCGGATATTCTCCATGACCGTATCGTTGAACAGAACGACATCCTGGAATACGATGGAATAGGAAGTCAGCAGCGTTTCGGGATCCACAGAACTGATATCGATCCCGCCAAGCCGGATCGTACCGCTTGTCGCATCCCAGAATCTGGCGGCTAGTTTCGCAACGGTGCTTTTTCCTCCTCCCGAAGGGCCGACCAAGGCGGTCACCTCTCCCTGTTTCGCCGTGAACGACACCTTCGACAGTACCTGTTCATCGGCATGGTACGAGAACCCGACATCATTGAATTCGATATCGAAGTGCGTAGGAGCGAACGATGTCGTTCCGCTCTGTTCGGGTTCCGAGTCCAATCGCTTCATCCTGTCGATCTTCGTCTGCGCCGAAAGCATCTCCACCAGATTCTGCAACGTCATGGAAAGCGGATCGTACATTCTAGTAGCCGCCAACAGGAAAACCAAAAATTCCAGCAAGGAAAGAGCTCCATTGGAGATCATGATGGAACCGACGAGCACAACGGTCGCGATGCCCAGCTTGAGAATCATCTGCGCCGATGTGACGATGATCCCCGTGCCAAGTTCCCCTTTCACGATATGGCGCTCAGTATGTTCAAGCGTATCGTCGAGCCGAGAAAGATACTGATCGGTTTTGTGCAGCGCCTTGAGATCCCGTACGTTCTCCAACGATTCCTGGATCAGCTCGGTACCTTTCCGCTTTTCCTCGAGATTCCTGATATTCAGCTTCTGGATGAAACGTTTTCCAAGCAGGATGAGAAGGAATGACACGGGAATCACCCAAATGAGCGCAAGACCCATCCTCCAATCATATGCAAGGATGCCGACCGCGACTACTAAGGTGGAGATGACGGCTCCCCAGAACGTCGGCACGGCATGGGAGAACGTATGCTCGAGTGCCGTACAGTCACTCATGATCGTACTCGTCAGATCGGAAAGATCTTTCTTTCCGAAAAAGGAGAGGGGAAGCCTTCTTAGTTTTTCCGCAAGATTGATTCTCCTGTTTCCACTCTCATCATACGTCGTGTTGTACAGATATTTGTATTGGATGAAATGGGCCAGGAACATTGCCGCAAGTGTAACGATGATCCCGATGAGATAGAACGTGAAGTCTGGATGGATCTGCTGACCGTACAGGCCGGGCAGAACATCCCTGAGGAAAAGAAAAATCAAGGAAATCGGCAGAAACAGCGTGAAATTGAAAATGGCCGACCAGACGATGCCTTTTACCAGATCCTTCGCCCCTTGATGCGTCAAGCTGAACTTGTTTTCGAGATAGGTATACACGTCAGGCCTCCTTCGCGACTTTCCAGCTGAGGGATGTGGTGAATTCCTCATAGAGCCGCGCATATTCTTGTTTCTTCCGCATCAGTTCGTCGTGGGTTCCCGATTCGACGAGTCTTCCATGGTCGAGGACGAATATCCTATCCGCATGCTTCACCGAAGACAGGCGATGGGCGATCATCAGGACAGTCTTTCCTGTGACAAGCCGTTCGAACGCTTTCTGTATCCTGGCTTCGTTCTCCGGATCGGCGAACGCCGTAGCTTCGTCGAGGATGACGATCGGAGCGTCCTTCAAAATGGCCCGGGCCAGCGCAAGCCGCTGCATCTCGCCTCCTGACAAATATGTTCCTTTCGTTCCGAGCGTCGTATCGACTCCCGCCGGAAGATTCGCGATGATGTCGTCGCATTGCGCCGCGGAAAGCGCTGCTTGTAGCTCATGTTCCGTCGCATCTGGCTTTGCCATCAGCAAATTCTCCCGGATCGTCGTCTTGAACAGACGGTTGTCCTGGAATACGAAGGATATCCGGTCGAGCAAGGTCTTTTCATCCATATCCTTCAAATCGATTCCTCCGATCGTGATGCGACCGGAATCTGGATCCCAGAATCTGGGTATCATCGTCGCCACCGTGGTCTTTCCGCTGCCGGAGGCCCCTACGAGAGCGTAGGTATGGCCGGCTTCCAGGTCCAGCGAGACATCGACGAGCGCTTTGTCCGTCGTCCCCGGATAGGCGAACGTGACATGTTCGAAGCGGATCGACGTGTCCCGGGGGGTGAGCGGCTTGCGGGGTTGGGACAACGGCTTGCAGTCCGTCAGCTGGTCGAATTTCGTCAGTACCATCTGTACCTGCTGGATGCTTTCCGATGCATACATGATCTTGTTCATCATGACTGCGCATACAGGAGTAAAGAGAATATAGAATACGATATCCGATAGCTTGGAAGAGAAATCGACTCCGTTGCGCAGCATCAGGATCCCGACAGGAATCAGGAGCGCAAAGAAACCGTTGATCGATACGGAAAAGATCGTATACGGAATTCTGAAGCTATGGGAATACTCTGTAGCCCATTTCCCGTACGATGCGATCGCTTCATGGAAATCCTTGAAGGAATAGACGGTCTGCTGGAAGGTCTTGACCACAGGAATCCCTCTGACATATTCGACCGCCGAACTGCTCATCCGTTCCAGACACGCTTGGTATCGGATCATGCTCTTCGCATTGTCTCCGCCTGTCATCCGGCCGAGGATCAGGAACGCCAGGGCGAACGGGACCAGGCAGAGGAGTCCGAGTTTCCAGTCGAATATGGCGAGAAACACAAGGACCGCTATCGGCGTCGTCAACGCCCCCACCATGTCGGGGAGATTATGGGCCAGCAGCGTTTCCGTCATGTCCACGTTGTCATCGATCTGTTTCCGAAGCCTTCCCGTGTCCTTTCCCTCGAAATATCCGAGCGGGAAGTCCATGATCGCATGCATCGCTTTGCTTTTCATGTTGCGAGAAACGCGGAACGCGCTCAGATGCGTACACATCAGCGCACCGAAATAGAGAAGGATGCTCAGAATCGTCAGAGCGAGCGCCCAAAGCCCGTACCCGACGATTCCCTGTGCCCCGGATATCTCCGGTACTGCGGCGAATAGCGATCTGACGCACAACCATATGAAAATGTAGGGCAGCAACCCGGCGATCGCGCTGAGACCTGACAACAGGCAGCCCAGATAGGACAGATACCTGTAGGATCCCGCGAACCCGAACAAACGAGTTAATGAAATATTGTTCTTGCTCATATCTCCCTCTGTGAAAAGTTTTGACCGAAGTATAGGAATGCTCGATGCGAAGCCGCTACTCCATGCGGACGGGAATCCGATCCGATCGGGCGGCATTCCGTACATTCAGGGCATCGTTCTGCGGAAGTTCGAACGGGACGACTTCCGAACCCAGAAACATCTGCTTCTGATATTCCAGCGGTGCTTTTCCCGTCTCCGTCCGGAAAACAGCGGCGAACTTGCTCGGGTTCTCATATCCGACGGACAGGGCCACTTCCAGCACGGACATCTCCCCCGCGGAGAGCCTCCCTGCGGCGACATGCATTCTGTATGTTCGAAGATAGCTTCCGATGCTGGTGCCATAGAGGCTCTTGAATCCTGTCTTGATCGAAGTTTCCGAGAGAGAGAACTGTTGCGAAAGCTGTCTGACGGTGATGTGTCTGTCGATATGCTCCGTGATATATTCCTGGATACGTTTGATTTTCTGCACATGCTTGCGCTGGATATTCGGACTCCTGAGCTGGAACAACGTGTCTTCGCATGCGTGGTAGATGAAATAGAACAGTTCCAGCACTTTGATTTTGAGATATGTCTGTCGATACGCATCCTGTATCTCATAGATTTCGGAAAAAATGTGCTCGATCCGTTCCGTCGCCCGAAAAAGGAACGGTGCATCGTCGAGGCGCAGAATGCGCGGAAGTTTGTCCAGGTCGATGCCGAGTTCGGTCAATTGCCGTCTGAGTTTCTTTTCGACCTTGGGAAGATCTACCAGAACGGATATCCCATGGTAGTAGCCGAACGGGAAACTCGGATGCTGCGGACATAGACTCCGTCTGTGGACGCTGAGATCTCCTTTGCCGATATAGCATATGCGTCCGTCCGGGAGTTGGCATTCGTATCTCCCTTCTCTGCAATGATTGATTTCGATCAGATCCTCATGGGGCTGGCTGTCGCACATGGCCCATTTCATCGCAAATTCGTTGTAACAGAGCATGATTCCGGGAAACACCTTGTAGCTGGTCATATACCCCGCTTCGCTTTGGCCGTTCAGAAAACGGTAGACCGTGCAGGAGCCTTTCTGTCCGATGACGCTCACAGAGGCCTCAAGTCTACGAACTTCCTCGGCCGTCGGCTTTCGCACGGTTTGCGAGGTTTCCGCATCGAACGACGAACCGAATACCTGTCGAGGATAGCGTGGAGCGAAAAGAGAAGCCGGCTGCTGGCATCTGTTAATTTCAGCTAACATATCATGTATCAATTCCTTCCCGATTATGCCGGTTGTTATTGCGAGTGCCGTCTTGAGGTTTTTGGAGCTATTTTGTTCGATATATGTAAGTTACATGACAACGGCATGCCTGAACTTATCAAGTAGCAAACAAGTTTCGTATCGCTAATATTTTACTGGTGAAACAGATGTATTGCAATACCATGGGCTTTATCCGTCTGTTTGCGTACCTGTCGGAACAAAAAGCGAGAGCCGGCATCGCTGCCGGCTCCGGTGCAAGAAAGTGGATCCCTCCACCGATTATTGTTACCCCCGAGGGAATCGTACGGTTTTGAATCAGACTGCCATCACGTTGAAGACCAGCTTCTGCCCGGCTTCCGCGACGACTTTCCCGTCTTCGACTTCGACCTGTCTCCCGAACTGGTCGTGCACCGAAACTTGGAACGCATCGTTGTTCGCCGCGATCGACAGCTGTCCGTTGTCGGCGTCGGCATAAAAGGAAGCTTGAGGAGCCACGACAGCCCGCAGTCTCAAGACAGTGACGTTGGAATCGGAAGCGGCGAATGCGAGAGAAGCGACCAGGACCAGCAATGCCAGAACCAGAACTTTTTTCAGATTGTTATGTATGTTGTATAGGTTGTTCCTATTCATATTGTCCTTCTTCATCAAACATCTTACTGTTTGATATAAGTAATATACTTTGAACAAATGTATGAAGTCAATATGAATATGTATATTAATTATTATAATATAATGAGTTATCAAATGTCAGAAGTAGTAGCTTTCTTTGTACGACTTCTTACATCTAACATATTCTTCGTACATGTTTGCCGAAGTCTCAGTCGCTATGCCGGGGACATCTGACAAGGAATAACCCCGGTTTTTCCTTGGAGTTTTGTACTTCAGGTCGTGACAAGGTTGTTTTTAGGTACCCATGGCGATATGACAGTTGCCCGCTTGTGACATTGGACAGTCTCATGGTGGACGGAATTCGCCTGTCAGAAGTTTTTCTGCTCAAATGAAGCGAAAAAATAAGAGCAATAATTTTCTCATGGATGAAGTTTGAAGGCGACTTGCGGCAAAATTCCTATTTAATTGATATGAAAAATAGAAAACCGCCCTTGGAGCGGGCGGTCGAGGAGAAGCTAGCGGTGCGTGATCGGTCTAGAGCGCGACAGTGGTTTCCCAGGGAACGCTATCCTTTCCGAAGTGACCGTAGTTCATGCTTGCCCGATAGATCGGCCGCAGCAGATCGAGATCTCCGATGATTCCTGCGGGGGAGAGATCGAATTTCTCCTGTACGATGCGTTCCAGTTCTCCGTCATCCCGGTTTCCGGTTCCGAACGTATCGACAAGAACCGAAATAGGGAACGGAACTCCGATCGCATAGGAGAACTGGATTTCGCAACGGCGGCACAGTCCCGATGCGACAAGGCTTTTTGCGACATGACGCGCCATATAGGCGGCGGAACGATCTACTTTCGACGGATCCTTGCCGCTGAACGCCCCGCCCCCGTGGCGGCCCATCCCTCCGTAGGTATCCACGATGATCTTCCTGCCTGTCAATCCTGTATCGCCATCCGGCCCTCCGATGACGAACCTTCCCGTCGGATTGATGAAGAATCTCGTATCGGCATCGAGCATGCCTGTCGGTTCAAGTACCGGCTTGACGACCGATTCGATAAGAAATTCCTCCACTTGCCGACGGGATGCCTGCGGCGCATGCTGGTGCGAAACCACCACGGAGTCGATCCTGGTCGGGCGTCCGTCCCGATAGACCACTGAAACCTGGCTTTTTGCATCAGGTCTGAGCCAGCTGACGATCTGGCTCTTGCGGAGTTCTGCGGCTTTCTTCAGCAACGCATGGGCATACATGATCGGAGCCGGCATCAGCTGCGGTGTTTCGTCGCATGCATAGCCGAACATCATTCCTTGGTCGCCGGCCCCTTGCGCGCCGAACAGACTGCTGTCGGCGGTGACGCCAAGCGAAATGTCAGGGGACTGCCTCTTGACCAGATTCTCGACGGTCAGACCGGCGGCGTCGAATCCGCAGTCAGGATCCGTATACCCGATATCCGCCACGACGGAACGGACGATCCGTTCGATGTCGATTTTCGCATTCGTCGTGATTTCTCCTCCGACGACCACCCGTTGCGTCGTAGCGAATACTTCGCAGGCGACCCGGCTGTTCCTGTCCTGCGCAAGGCAAGCGTCAAGCACTGCGTCGGAAATCTGATCGCAGACCTTGTCGGGATGGCCCTCGCTGACCGATTCCGACGTAAAAACGTGCATTCCTGTTTCGAGCATGATTCTCGATCCTTTCCCCCAGAGATCTATCTTCAACGATATGAATTCGAAAAAGACATACAGACATCATCGACTGTACCGCGATGAAACCGAATAGACAAACACTGTTTGGAAAATCAACTGCCGGAACCGGCAAGCGTGGGATCCTTTCTGAGGATCAGTACCAATGCGTTCATCGACGCACCTCCCTTTTAGCTATTTTGTTTTGCGACGTCTGCAAGCTGGGGGGCTTTCAAATCGACGTCGTTGATGTTGCCATCATAGCATTCCTATGTGACCTGCTCAAGCGGACTTTGTACAGATTCCTGGATATGTAGGAAAGATTTCGTGCTTGCTACGATCAGACTTCCGACCGCCATGCGTCCGTGGCCAGCAGCCGCTTCAATTCCTCCGTGGTGTCGGAAGAGAACTGCGCTCCGCGCTGGGTAATGATCCGTCCTGCGAGGATCGATGCGATCGTTCCGGATTCCTCGATATCCATTCCTTTGCACTGTCCGTACAGAAAGCCCGCGGCGTACACGTCGCCGGCTCCTGTGGTATCGACGGGAACGACCGGTCCTTTCACCGGGATGGTCATGATTTCTCCGCGATAGGAGATGAACGAACCCCGTTTTCCGTTCTTTACGATGGCCGTTTCACATAATTTTCCCATGCTCTTGCAGCATTCGTATGCATCGTAGTTGTCGAACAGGATGCGCGCTTCCTCGCTGTTGGCGAATACGACGTCGCAATCGTGCTTGATCAGGCTGAGGAACGACTCCCGGTACCGGCCTACGGCGAACGGATCGGCTACGTCGAATGTGACTTTCGTGCCATTCATCTTTGCTTCGAACAGCGCTTTCTTGATCGCCCGCTGCTGGCTGGCCGTATCCCACATGTAGCCGGTGAAGTGAAAGAAGTCGGCCTTTCTGACGGAATCGAGGACCACGTCCTGTTCGTCGTATTCGCGGTTCGCCCCGAGGTACGTGTTCATCGTCCGTTCCGAATCTGGAGTGACAAGGATGATCGAGGAGCCGGTAGGCTCTTTGCAGACGGCCAGTTCGTTGTGGACGCGAAGCTGGTCGAGGTTCTTCTTGTAGATCATGCCGAATTCATCGTCGCCTACTTTGCCGGCGATCGTCGCTTCGATCCCGAGCGCCGCGAGAGCGATGATCGTATTCGGACAGGAGCCTCCGCAGGAATAGGTTGTCTTCTTTCCGTGGATGAATGAAACGAGTTCTTTCCGCCGTTCCTTCGAAATCAGGTGCATCGTCCCTTTGTGGATGCCCAGTTCGACGAGATCGTGGTTTTCTATATCGACGATGATGTCTATCAGCGGATTCCCGATTCCGTAGACGCGTGCGGCTTCATCTTTCATATGGATATCATAGTATACGCAAATCGGTGTCATTTCAATGTTCTGTCTGCGATAATAACGATGTTGTAAATTCATCGGTTCGCGGATAGGATATGGGTAGCATCCACTGTCGGCGGCAAGCCGGCGAAGGGAGGGGACGATGAGCATCTATCGTATCAACGGCGGGTCTCCTGTGGCTGGCACGATACGGGTCGGCGGAAACAAGAACGCCGCATTGCCGTGCATCGCCGCGACATTGCTGACCGACGAACCTGTCGTCCTCCGCAACGTTCCTGCGATTGAAGATGTATCGGTGATGCTGTCGTTGCTTGCCTGCCTCGGCTCATCTGTCCAGTATCTGGATGACCATTCGGTCCGGATTACCTCCGGGAGCCGTCATGGAACGCTACCCGCGGAACTTGTCGATGCCGTACGAGGGTCCATTCTGCTCGCCGGGCCTTTGGCTGCGTCGACCGAAGGCATCAGGCTTCCTCCTCCCGGGGGCGATGTGATCGGACTGCGCCGTCTGGATACCCATTTCCTCGGGCTGACCGCATTGGGAGCCTCCTGCACCGTCGAAGACGGAGGCATCCTCCATATCCATGCTCCGGGACGGCTGCGGGGAGCTGCCGTGTTCCTCGATGAGTCGTCGGTCACCGCGACCGAGAACGTCGTCATGGCCGCAGTGACCGCTCGTGGGAGGACGACGATTCTCAATGCCGCAAGCGAACCCCATGTCCAGGATCTGTGCCGGATGCTCAATCTCATGGGAGCTTCCGTCTCTGGAATCGGATCCAACCTTCTTTCGATCGACGGTGTCGATGACCTGCACGGTTGCGAGTTTTCCCTTGGCTGCGACTTCATGGAGGTCGGCTCGTTCATCGGTCTGGCGGCGGCGACGAAAGGGGACATCACCATAGAAGGTGTCGATACTTCCCAGCTGCCGATGATCCGTCTGGGCTTTTCCAAGATCGGTATCCGATGGGAAGATGTATCTCCGTCAGTCCTCCATGTTCCGTCCGAGCAGGAGCGGAGACTCGCCAAGGATCTGGGGGGGAAGACCGCGAAGATCGACGATGCGCCTTGGCCAGGATTTCCCGCCGATCTGCTGAGCATCATGACGGTGGCGGCGACCCAGATGGAGGGATCGATCCTCATTCACGAGAAGATGTTCGAGTCGAGGATGTTCTTCGTCGACTGGTTGATCCGCATGGGGGCGGATATCGTCCTGTGCGACCCGCATCGCGCCGTCGTGAACGGTCCGTGCAGGCTGCACGGCGCGATCGTCACCAGTCCGGATGTCCGCGCCGGCATGGCGTTGGTCATTGCCGCTCTATGCGCAGAAGGAAGGACCGAGATCCAGAATATCTATCAGATCGAGCGTGGCTATGAGCGTCTTGCAGACAAGCTGCTGGCCCTTGGCGCTGATATCGAGAGGTTCGACTGATCGTTGGTTTCGCATGAGCTTCCACAAGATCCGCTACAAGTTATCCAACACTATTGCACAAGTTATCCACAACCTTTCCTAAGGGTTGTGGACAGCTATGTGAGAAGGGGTGTGAGATGTTGGAGGTATCCGGATTCTTGACAATGTTTCATATTGTGTATTAATATTTATATTATAACAAAATAAATAGAATTATATAGTTCTATTTTAATGTAATTCTTATATAATTTTTACCATGAAATAGGTTCGTGATGCCTCAGAGTTCCTTTCTATTCGAAAAATGAATTGCACAAGTTATCCACAAGAAGCGAGAAATGCATTTTTCCATTCAACTCCCATATAATACAAGAATTATCGATGTTTTCCAGGCGGTTCCTCACACATCGGCTCCCCATGCTCGGAGCTGGTATTCGTTTGCGTTTCGAGCCTGTATGTAGTGTTTGTCCTACGATGGAGTAGGAAATGGAAGAGGGGCGGTTTGAAAGTTTTTACGTCAATCTCGACCGGGATGCGATCAGGTTTCTGAGCCAAGCAGGAAGTCCGATTCCCGAAGCGCTATTTCGGACGCTGTTCGCCCGCACCTGATGCGACCTCTGTTGATGACCGAGAACAGCTGTCGGACATTGCCCGGCCAATCGAATTGCAACAGGAGCCGCAGACTCTCGTCTGTGAATGGCCGTGCGTCGTGCATCCTATGCTGAAAGCATGCGATCAATTCCGGAATGTCTTCCGGATGTTCTCGAAGCGGAGGCATGAAGATCGGATATCCCGACAAACGAAACCGAAAATCCTTCCGGACTCTGTTTTCCTGTTCCATCGCTTCCAGTGATTCGTTTGAGGCCGTCAGCAACCGGAATGACGATCGTTTCGTCTCCGAGGAGCCAAGCGGGGAATATTCCCCGCTTTCCAGTAGCCGGAGCATCTTCGCCTGGGTGGAAAGCGGCAGCGTTTCGACTTCATCGAGGAAGAGGATTCCGCCGTTCGCTCTGGATACGAGTCCATCGCGATCCTTGTCCGCTCCGGTATACGCCCCCTTTTCATGGCCGAATAGCGTCGTTTCCGCCAACGGACCTTCCAGCAGCGAACAGTTTTCCGCTACGAACGGTCCGTTGGGAACGCTGAGTTCATGGATCATCCGCACCGCAAGCTCCTTGCCCGTTCCTGTTTCTCCGTAGATATGTACGGGACAGTTCTCTGCGCTGACGATCCTGATTTTTTCCCGGACCTCCTGCATGCGGAAACTTGAACCGATGAGATTCGTATGATAGGCGGGTTGCGCTTCCTGCGCTATGTCGCTTTCGTGTATCCTAAGTCTCCCGTCCGATTCCGCCATCCGCATCGCGGTACGGAATTCAGAATCGCAGAACGGCTTCGCAAGCAGGACGACGGATCCTAGGAGCGCAGGGTTCTGTTCCTGATGATGCTCTTCCGGGGAAAAGAGCTGGATGATCGATCCGGCCGTCTTTCTCGCCGCAAGTGCATGGAGCAGCTCCATCTGCGTTCCTTTCTTGAGTTTTTCGTCGATGATGACGACCATGTGTTCGTTCTTCGGCGCTTTTTCCATGGCGGCGATTGCGTCATCCACATTTCCGATCGTCCTGCATGCATGGGGGAGCAGTTTGTTGATCCGGGTACGAAGGTGGGTATCCGAAGTGACAAGTAGATACTTCATGGTCATGGTTCCTGTCGTGTATCGTGGTCTTGATGCACAGCGATTGAGGTACAACGATGTCTCCGATGATACAGGATGGTTGTGAAACAGGACACTCTCGTTTTGAGAGGGTCCTTCAGGCTTCCGTCATGATCGTCTGTACCGCGGCCAGCGCATAGACGGCGGCGGTCTCGGCACGGAGGATGTTCGTCTTGAGCAGGATCGGTTTGAAACCTGCCTGTTCAAGCAGTGTCGTTTCCTCGGGGGCGAGTCCTCCTTCCGGGCCGATGACGACGGCCACCGGGGCTTCCTGCCCATGTTCCCTGCGATATGCGGCGACGGTTTCTGTCAGGGCGAGCTGCCCCTCCACGATGCTCTGATGGAAGAACAGGCCGAGACCGCGGTTCCCCCAGTATGAGGGAATATCGGAAAATGCGATGGGTGGCTCCACTTTCGTCGGGATTCTGGAACCGCTTTGCTGGACGGCTTCCTTGACCATCGCCTCCAATCTGGCCGTCCGGTCCTCCACCGCATCCTTCCGTTTTGCAAAGATATCCACAACGCAATGCTTGCTTTGGACAGGGACGATCCGACAAGCGCCGATTTCGGTGGCCTGACGGACGATCTGTTCGAGCTTTTTCCCCTTGCACAGGCATTGGAACAGGACTATGCGGGGAAGCGGACCGCCGTAGTCGGGAAGAGCGTCCGTGGTAGCTTCCATGTGTTCGGCGGGTTCGCAGTGCAGGACGCAACGATCTCTGCCGATCTCCTGGATCGTCAGATGCCACAGTGCGCCGTCGGCATCCCTCCCTGTCAGACGTTGCCCCTGTTTCAGGCGGAGCACCCGGGTCAGGTACTGGGCGTCCTTGCCAGATACGGCCAGCGATGGCTGCCCGTGGAAAGAAGGAGGAAGAAGATACAGGCGCATGTCATTTCCCCGTCTTGAGGAATTCCAAAGCCCGGATCAGTTGCGTGTCGTATACGGTATCGGCCACCGGACGGTCGTTGTAATCCATTCTGGAGATGTATTCGTTGCGCATCAGAAGAGCCAGAACATGGTCGTTGAGTCCATAGCCGGCATGGGTTTGCACGAACAGCCGAATGTTTTCGTCGGTATATTCGGGATGTTCGTCGGCGAACGCATAGACCGCTTGTTCCTCCATCAGCTTTTCCAGTGCGGGAAGCTGTTCGTCGGGTATCTGCATGTCCTCCACGACGATATCCGGTTCAATGCCGACTTTGTGGATGTCTGTGCCGTTGGGCAGCAGATATTTTGCATTGGTTACCTGGACGACACCCCCTGCGAATGGAGTGGCGATCTGGGTGATCCCCTTTCCGAAGGTCTTTTCTCCAATCAGCGTCGCCCGTCCGTTTTCTTCAAGGATCCCCGCGAGGATCTCGGACGATGACGCCGAGCCGTTGTTGACGAGGACCGCCAGCGGGATGTCGTCGCCCACTTTCGTGACATCGCTGGCAATGTATCGGACATCCCCGACATGGTTCTTGTGGGAGATGGTGATCAGCGGTTTGTCGCTGATGAACATGTCTGCGATCGACAGAGCCGAGTCGATGATCCCCCCTCCGTTATTGCGCAGGTCGATGATGATGCCTTCGACGTTCGCCGCAAGAAACGAATCGATCGCCTGGGAAGTCTGCTGGGCTGTTCTGTTCGAAAATTCATAGATGCGAAGGTATCCGTATTTCCCCTCGAGGATTCCGTCCGCGGTAGTCGGCGTGGTGATGATCTCCCGCTTGAGGGTCAGGTCGAACATGTTCGCACCTCTATGGACAGTTACGGTCACGGTGGTGCCCGGCGTACCTTTGAGGGCTCTGGAACTTTCGGTCGCCGTCATGTCGTCCACCGGGTTTCCGTCGATATGGCTGATCAGATCTCCGGAACGAAGTCCCGCCCGTTCGGCGGGGGCTCCCGGAAACGGGGATACGATCTTTACCATCCACGTCTCTGGGTCTTCCTGATCCCTCTTGTCCGGAGCGTATTTCGTCAGATACGTTCCGATGCCGCCATAGGTTCCGCTTGTCTCCTCGATGAAATCCTCGGCGTATTCGCTGGTGATGTAATAGGAATAATCATCGTCCAAGGAATCCAGCAGAGCCTTCGCCATGTTGTCGAACGCTTTCTGCCGGTCGATGTCGTGGAGGTACTGGCTATCCACGTATCGATACAACCGTTCCAGCGTCGCCATATCCGTCGCGATGTCGTCGTTCAAAGCGCTTGCCGTCGTCGAAGGGGCGGAGGATGCCGTTCCGTTTATCAGGAACGCCGGTACGGCGAGCCCGGAGGACTGTTCCGCTCCGCCGCCGGCGAAAACCGCGGGGGATATCATCAGGAGGGACAGGCAGAGCAAGATGCCCAGCCCCTTGGCCATATGGTGCATTTTCATATCACCATAGTACTGAAAAAACAGCAGGTTGACCACTGCCGGACTCCATGGAAAACAGAGGTTGTCCGAACCTGGTCCGAAGCGGGCGTCTCTTGACCATGCTTCGGTTGCTGATTACACTTTCCCCATGTCGCTGTTCATAGATTTTCCTGCCTGGATCTCTCCGGAAATCGTTCCCGGACTTCCCGTACGATGGTACGGATTGATGTACATCGTGGCGTTTTTCATTACGTACGCGCTGTTCCGATATCAGGCGAGGCGGGGGGAGATCGACATCGATTCCGACGATTCCCTCAGCCTCTTCCTGTGGACCATCGGCGGGCTGCTGATCGGGGCGCGGTTGTTTTCCGTATTGTTCTATGACGGGACGACGTATTACTGGACCCACCCTTGGATGATCTTCTGGCCATGGAGAAACGGACGGTTCGTCGGATTGCCCGGAATGAGCTACCACGGAGGGCTCGTCGGTGCGGTCGCCGGAGCCTTGATTTTCTGCCGTCTCCATAAAAAATCCTTTTTCGTCATGGCCGATGCAATGGTCGCGGGCATTCCGTTGGGCTACACATTCGGTCGCATCGGGAATTTCATCAACGGCGAGCTGTGGGGAAGGGTGACGACCAAGAGCTGGGGCATCGTGTTTCCCGATGCCCCGTCGTACTCGACGAACTATCAATGGGTACGGGATATCGCCGATCTGGTGGGGATCCCATACGGCCCCGGCGCGATGGTCAATCTTCCGCGACACCCTTCGCAGTTGTATGAAGCGCTGTTCGAAGGAATCGTGCTCTGGCTTGTGGTCTGGTTCATCCTTCGTCCGATGCTGAAGAAACGGTTCCCCGGATTCCTGCTCAGCTGCTATCTGATCGGTTATGGCCTGATACGGTTCGTCATCGAATATTTCCGGGAACCGGACGGCAACCTAGGGTTCATCATTTCTCTGGGGAGCGTTTCGGAACCGACGGCTCTGTTCCAGTCGTTCCTCAATATATCGATGGGGCAGATCTTCTGTTTTCTGATGATTCTTGGAGGGATTCTGCTCTATACTGTGGCCCGGCATCGGTTCCGGATGTCAGGCTCGCCGGCGGCAGGGGACGGCAAAGTCGTCCGCGCCGATGCGAAACGTACCGGAAACGGGTACGGAAGACAAGGAAACCATACAAGGAAGCGAGGTCATTGACATGATGGAACAAATAGACGGACGCGTGGACGCGTTGCGGGGGATTCTCAAGCGCGAGGGACTGGATGCATGGATCATCAACGGTACAGATCCTCATGAAAGCGAATATGTCTGCCCCAGATGGCGGACGCGGGCGTGGATCAGCGGTTTTACCGGAAGCGCCGGTACTGTAGTCGTTACGCGCGACAAGGCGTTGCTCTGGGTCGACTCCCGGTATTTCATCCAAGGGGCGAAGGAGATCGAAGGCTCCTGCTTCTCGTTGATGAAACTCGATACTCCGGCGGTGGTCGATCCCGTGACTTGGCTGGCGGAAAACATGAAGCCGGGTTCCCGCGTGGGAATCGACGCCGCTACGCTGACGATTTCTGCGGGCAAGAAGATGGAGGCGGCGTTCTCGGCCGGCCGTATCGAGCTCGTCGGAACCGCCGACTTCCTCGATGAATTGTGGAATGATCGCCCTCCGGTTCCTGCGTCTTCCGTCCTGCAACTGGACGATAGCCTGGTAGGGTATGATAGAGCTATAAAATTCAAGTTCTTGCGTGAAAAATGCCATCAAGTCGGATGCAAGTATACGTTGATCTCCAGTCTGGACGACATTGCTTGGGTGACGAACCTACGGGGCGATGACGTAGCGTACAATCCTGTGTTTCTTGCGTATCTGCTGGTCGGAGAAGATCGTGCATGGCTGTTCACTTCGCCTTCGAGGTTCTCCGGTCAACTGTTGGAAAGCGTTTCGCAGGATATGGCGGTACTGCCATATGAAGCGGTGTTCGAGACGCTGGCTTCCACGCTGAAACGTGGCGATCGCCTATATATCAGCCCCGAACGGACCAATACCCGGATCGCCGCAGCGATTCCCGCCGGCGTGGAGATCGTCGAAGGCCGGGACTTCACCACCGACATGAAGGCGGCGAAGAATCCTGTGGAACTGGAAGGGATGCGTCGCGCCCACTTGCTTGACGGCGTCGCGCTGGTGAACTTCCTCGCCCGGGTGCCCCGGGATGGAGGCGGATACGATGAACTGACCATCGCGCAGGAGTTGGCCGACCAGCGGGCGAGGAGCAAGGAATATCTCGGTCCTTCGTTCGGTCCGATCGCCGGGTTCCGCGAGCATGGGGCGATGTGTCATTATTCGGCGACCGACGAAAGTTCCCTGAAGATCGAGGGGGACGGCCTGCTGGTCCTTGATACCGGCGGCATGTACGAGTCCGGGATGACCGACGTGACTAGGACGCTGCTGTTCGGAACGGCGACCGACGAACAGCGGCGGGACTACACGCTGGTTCTGAAAGGGAACCTTGCGCTGGCCAGCCAGCGGTTCCCCGAGGGAACCTGCGGGTATCAGCTTGACGTTCTTGCCCGCCAGTTCCTGTGGCAGACGGGAATGACGTTCTATCATGGAACCGGACATGGGATCGGATTTCGGCTGAACGTCCATGAAGGTCCCCAGCGCATCGGACCGAACCCGCTTGCCGTTTCGCTCGTACCGGGAATGGTCGTCAGCGATGAGCCGGGAGTGTACAAGGAAGGGCGCCACGGCATCCGTATCGAGAATGTCGTATGCGTCGTTCCGGATGCGAAGACCGAGTTCGGCCAGTTCCTGTCGTTCGAGACGTTGACGCTCTGTCCGTTCGAACGCGATCTGATCGTCAAGGAAATGCTCACGGAACGGGAAGTGGCCATGGTGGACGGATACCATGCCTGGGTGTACGAGGAACTGAAGGATCTGGTCGACGCCGAAGCTCTGCCGTGGTTGGAGACTGCCACCCGTCCGCTGTAGTTTGCGCCGTATCGACGACATCTATTATCCGAGAAGGAGTTGTGACAATATGGTTGATGCATTGAAGAAGTCCGGGAAGATATCCCGGAAAGGACCCGTCGTCCTGGTGATCATGGATGGCGTCGGATTTGGAAAATATCAGGAAGGAGATGCGGTATCTTCCGCCATGACCAGGAACCTCGATACGCTCTATGGTTCCTGTCCGTGGACGAAACTGAAGGCTCATGGTACGGCGGTCGGTCTTCCTTCCGACGATGATATGGGCAATAGCGAGGTCGGTCATAATGCCATGGGATGCGGCAGGGTCTTTTCCCAAGGGGCGAAGCTGGTCGCCAATTCCATCGACAGCAAGGCGATGTTCGCCGGAGAAACGTGGAAGAAGCTGATCGGAAACGTCAAGGCAAAAGGGTCGACGCTCCACTTCATCGGCCTGCTTTCCGACGGGAACGTCCATTCCCATATCGACAATCTGAAGAAGATGATCCTTGAGGCGAAGGCCGAGGGCGTGAAGAAGGTCCGTGTCCATGCGTTGCTCGACGGGCGCGATGTCGGTGAGGTTTCCGCATTGGAGTATTTCGATCCGTTCTCCGAGTTCCTCGCATCTCTTTCTGGTCCTGATTTCGATGCAAAGATCGCAAGCGGCGGCGGGCGCATGGTCATTACCATGGACCGGTACAACGCCAACTGGGATATGGTGAGGAAAGGATGGGAGACTCATGTGCTTGGGGAAGGCCGCCAGTTCCCTTCCGCTCATGACGCGATCGTCACGCTACGCGAGGAAACTCATGCGATCGACCAGGATCTTCCTCCGTTCGTCATTGCCAAGGACGGCAAGCCGGTGGGAACGATCGAGGATGGAGATAGCGTGATCCTGTTCAATTTCCGCGGAGATCGCGCTCTGGAAATCACCAAGGCGTTCGAAGCCGAGACGCTGACGGAGTTCGACCGCAGGCGACGGCCCGTCGTCGAGTATGCCGGGATGATGGAGTATGATGGGGATCTCCATGTTCCCCATCAGTACCTGGTCAGCCCTCCTGCGATCGACCGGACGATGGCCGAGTATCTGTGCGCAAGCGGAGTGAGGCAGTTCTCTATCAGCGAGACGCAGAAGTTCGGTCACGTCACCTACTTCTTCAACGGGAACAAGAGCGGAAAGTTCGATGAAAAACTGGAAGAATATGTCGAGATCCCTTCCGACATCGTTCCGTTTGAACAGCGTCCGTGGATGAAGTGCGCCGAGATTGCCGACCGGGTCGTTTCTGAGGTCGGATCTGGCAAATGGGACTTCATCAAGCTGAACTTTCCCAACGGCGACATGGTCGGACATACCGGTGTCTATGAGGCGGTCGTCTGTTCCATGGAGGCGATGGATTTGCAGCTCGGACGGATCCGCGAGGCAGTTGAAAAGGCCGGAGGCGTCATGGTGGTCACCGCCGATCATGGAAACGCCGACGATATGTTCGAACACGACAAGAAGACAGGATCCGTCAAGCGCAAGGAAAACGGGGATCCGAAGGCGAAGACTTCCCATTCGCTGAACCCGGTACCGTGCATCATCTATGATCCCGCCTATGGTGGCGAGTACGACAGGCAGCTCAGGACGGGCCTCGGCATCAGTTCGATTCCCGCCACCTGCATGACGTTGATGGGTTTCTTCCCCCCCGCCGACTACGATACGAGCGTCGTAACGTTGCTGTAGTTCGGATTTCCGTATGATTGTGAAACCGCCGTGCGTTCTGCCGGCGGTTTCATTTTTGTTTGATAAAAACCAGATTCGGTGTTCTAATGTATATATAGGCCGAAACTTCATGGCCTTGAGGTTCCTGGATGTCCGCACCGTTTTACTCGGATCCTGCGCATCGTCGGACTCATCGTTTGCTGTCGGGGGTAAGGAGCGGAACTCGCTTCTTCAAGGGAGAACAAGAGAGAAAGGGATTTTGAGTAGTTCTATTTCCTGATTGTTCGTTCGTTGTTTTGTGTACTCGTGTACATTGCATGGGGGAACGATACTCGGGAATGCGGTTTTCGGACGCTCCTTGTGGGGGTCCCCCATGAAAACGCAGAAGGAGGTATCTATGCGTTCAAGTCATAGGTTGGTCGGCATTCTGCTGATCATGTCGTTGTCGATGGGTCTCATATTCGCTCAAGGTGGAGCGGAATCTTCCGGTAGCGTAGTCCTGAACAAGGACAAGCCGCTCGTGTTCTTCAACAGGCAACCTTCAGATCCGACTACGGGTGTGATCGACATGGATTCCATGAACTGGAATTCGAAGACTTACTATGTCGGATTCGACGCCGCAGGCGGCGGTGCCGTGCAAGGAAAGCTGATCACCGACTATCTTGCTTCCGCCGATCCCGCCAAGATCGACCGCAATGGCGACGGAGTCATCGGCTATGTGCTGTGCATCGGTGATGTCGGGCACAACGATTCCAAAGCGAGGACAGAAGGGATCAGAAAAGCGCTGGGTACATGGAATGGCTCCACCGATCCTGGTCAGTCGAAGGCCGGTTCCGCGGTCGTCGGTGGCAAGACCTTGAAAGTAGTGGAACTGGAAGGCAAGGCGATGACCGGTACCGATGGTTCTACGTGGAACGCCAATGCCGCGACCGAGGCGATGGGCGGCTGGGCAACGAAGTTCGGGACGCAGATCGACATGGTCGTTTCCAATAACGACGGCATGGCGATGGGATGTCTGCAGGCTTCGAACTATCCTGTGGGAGTACCGATTTTCGGCTACGACGCCAATGCGGATGCGATCGAAGCGATCGGTGCGGGACGGCTGACAGGAACTGTGTCGCAGAACGTCGACGCACAGGCCGCTGGAACCTTGCAGGTGCTGAGGAACCTGCTTGACGGACTGTCCGGCTCCGATATCTATACCAAGGGCATTTCCGAACCCGACCAGTGGGGCAACAAGATCACGGCTCCGCTCGATTACTGGGCGGATCAGAAAGCGGTCATGGCGGCGAACTCCGGCGTAGACAAGTCGAACTGGAACCAGTATACCGCTGGATCCCGCGATCAGGGGATCAAGCAGAGCGCGGCGCCGAAGAAGAAAGTCCTGCTGACCATCTACAACTCTGCGGACAATTTCCTGTCGTCTTCCTATGTACCGGCGCTGCAGTACTATGCTCCGCTGATCGGCATCAATCTTACGATCGTTCAGGGTGACGGACAGAACGAATCGAGTTGTCTCGACAAGTTCACCAATCTCAACAATTTCGATGCGTACGCTATCAACATGGTCAAGACGAACTCGGGTAGAGACTATACCGACAAGCTGAGGTACTGATGCCTGCGGCTTGATGACCGAAGCATGCGGGAGCGAAAGTTCTCGCATGCTTTTTCTGCAATCGGGTCGGAAGTTTCTTCCTGAAGCTGTTCGACGAGTAGACGAGGAAGCATATGGACGATGTAGTGCTCGAAATCAAGAACCTGTCGAAATCCTTTGCGAAGAACAAAGTCCTTGACGGCATCAATCTTTCGGTTGAGAAAGGTCGTGTCCTTGGGCTGATGGGAGAGAACGGCGCTGGAAAATCGACGATGATGAAGTGTCTGTTCGGCATTTATTCCAAGGATGAGGGGCAGATGTTCCTCTCGGGCAAACCGATCGACTTCAAGAATCCGAAAGAAGCTCTGGAAAATGGCGTGGCGATGGTCCACCAGGAGTTGAACCAGTGCCTTGATCGGACTGTCACCGACAATTTGTTCCTCGGCCGCTATCCGTTGCGCTTCGGCGTTGTGGATGAAGCGCGGATGTTCAAGGAAAGCAATCGGCTTTTCGCGTCCCTGAATATGAATGTGAATCCACGGACCATCATGAGAACTATGTCGGTCTCTCAACGGCAGATGGTGGAGATTGCGAAGGCGGTCTCCTACGATGCGAAGATCATCGTGCTCGATGAACCGACATCTTCCTTGACGGAGCGGGAGGTCAAGAAGCTGTTCTCGATCGTCGACAAGCTTCGGAGGAAGGGTGTCTCGTTCGTATATATCTCCCATAAGATGGACGAGGTGTTCGACATCTGTGATGACGTCGCCGTCTTGCGGGATGGAAAGATGATTCTTCACAAGCCTGTGAAAGAGACTACGATGAACGAAATCATCTCCGCCATGGTAGGCAGGTCCCTGGACAAGCGGTATCCCGATGTCGACAACGTACCAGGAGCAGAGTACCTGGAGGTGAGGAACCTGACCACGAAATTCGATCCGGTTCTCGAGGATATTTCCTTTACGGTCCGCAAAGGGGAGATATTCGGCCTGTACGGCCTGGTGGGAGCCGGAAGAAGCGAGCTGCTCGAATCGTTGTTCGGAGTCCGGACGGTCGCTTCCGGAGAAATCATCCTCAACGGCAGGAAGCTGAGGTTCCGTAGCAGCAAGGAAGCCATGGACTACGATTTCGCCATGGTCACCGAAGAACGAAAATTGAACGGAATGTTTTCCAAGGATACGATCAAGTTCAATACGACGATCACGAATTTGGAAAGCTACAAGACGATGCATGTCCTGTCCAATCATAAGATGCTGGATGCCGCGAACCGGCAGATCAAGCAGATGAAGACCAAGTGCGTATCGGCGGAAGAGTTGATTTCCTCCCTCAGCGGCGGAAACCAGCAGAAAGTCATTATCGGCAAATGGCTCGAACGGGAACCGGATGTGTTCCTGATGGACGAACCGACCAGAGGCATCGATGTCGGAGCGAAATATGAAATCTACCAGTTGATCATCCGTATGGCGAAGGAGGGGAAGACGATCATCGTCGTCTCAAGCGAGATGCCTGAGATACTCGGAATCACCAATCGGATCGCGGTAATGTCGAATCATCGGCTGGCAGGCATCGTCGATACGGCGAAGACTGACCAGGAAGAGCTGATGCGTCTATCAGCCAAATATCTGTGATGAGGTGAAAGGGTATGACCAATGAAATCAAGGACATCCGGTCGTTGGACGAGGACCGCAAGATAGCCGAATATATTGAACGGCTCAATGTGCTGAGAAGTACCGGCATCAACCGCATCACGGAACTTAGGCAGGAACTTTCCGCATTGCGAAAAAGCAAGATGATCGATCCGGCGACGAAACGTCAGCGGATCTCCGAACTTCACGCCCGGATTCTCGCCGCGAAGCAGGATGCGCTTTCGCACAAAGCCGAAATCGAAGCCTTGACGAAAGAGGCTGTCGCCTATGCGAATTCCGTTTCGGACGCATATGTCAGGCAGGTGACCGAGCAGGAGAACGCCGCGATCGTCACCGCCAGGGAAGCGTACCGCGACGATATCGTGAACATCAGGAAAGATGGAGAGGCGCGGGAACGGGAGATCGTTTCCCGGTTCGCAGGAAAAAAGGCGAAATCGGATCGGAAGGATCTGAAAGATGAATTGGAAACCTGTCGGTACGAGACGAAATCGGCCTTGTTCGATGCGAAAAGCCGGTACCAGACAAGCGTAGACAAGAGTCAGGCGGCGAAAAACCAGGCGTTCGTCGATCATGTGCAGACGAACAGGACGTTGCGTAACGGCCGGACGAAGTTTTCCGAAAACACGGAACTACGGTTCAAGAACTATATCTTCAACTTCAAGCTATCGAAATTCCTCCTGAACAACGGGTTGTATATCGCGATTCTGATTTTCTTTATCGTATGCATCATCATCGCTCCGCTGTCCGGGAGCGGGAACCTTCTGTCACTGCCCAACATACTGACAATTCTTGAGCAGGCTTCTACCAGAATGTTCTATGCGCTTGGCGTAGCGGGGTTGATCCTGCTCGCCGGCACCGACCTGAGTGTCGGACGCATGGTCGCGCTGGGCGCCGTAACTACCGGTCTGGTTCTCCATCCAGGAATGAACATCGTCACAGTCTTCGGACTCGAACCATGGGACTTCTCTCCGATGCCGATGTTCTGGCGGGTGATGATGGCGCTGGTCATTTCGGTATTCCTCTGCGTGGTATTCAGTGCGTTCGCCGGCGTGTTTTCCGCGAAGCTGAAGATCCATCCGTTCATTTCCACGTTGGCGACGCAGCTGATCATCTACGGTCTGCTGTTCTTCGGCACGAGCGGAACTCCTGTCGGATCCATCAATAGCCAGATCAAGGACTTGATCGGCGGCCGGTGGATCCTCGGAATGGTCGACGGTCAGTTGGTCACCTTCCCCAAACTGATCATACCCGCCGTAATCGCTATCGTAGTTGCCTGGTTCATCTGGAACAAGACGACGTTCGGCAAGAACATGTATGCGGTAGGCGGCAATTCGGAAGCCGCCAGCGTAAGCGGCATCAGCGTATTCAAGGTTACGATGGGCGTGTTCATCATGGCCGGCATTTTCTATGGATGCGGGGCGTTCCTCGAGGCGTTCAAGGCGAACGCCAGTGCGGGGACGGGGCAGGGATATGAACTGGACGCCATCGCCGCATGCGTCGTCGGAGGCATCTCCTTCAACGGAGGCATCGGCAAGATCCGGGGCGCGGTCATCGGTGTCATCATCTTTACCGGATTGACCTACTGCCTCACGTTCCTCGGGATAGACACGAACCTGCAGTTCGTGTTCAAAGGTTTCATCATTATCGCAGCGGTCGCACTCGATAGCGTGAAGTATCTGAAGAAGAAATGACAGCGTATCCGTTGGGTTCATCGCAATCGCCGTTCCATCGGAAGTATGCTTGTAAAGGAGGGTAGTAATGATACTGCCACTAAAACAAGCATGGCGGCGGCTCATTTGCAGATGATTGGCGGCTTGCGGAAAGTAGGTGATAGATATGTGATTGAATGGGCAGGCATATCCCGCCCATTTTTTTCAAATAAAAAGAACTGGCAGCGGCACTCACCCCGGAAAGAGTAAACCGCCGCATAGCAGACAGGAGTGTCGAATCCTTCAGGAAAGAGCTTGATGTGCTTGAGAGGCAGCTTGGGCCGAGGCTCTTCCGCAAGCTGTTCAAGACGGTCACCGGGGACAACGGAGGAAAGTTTTCCGACATCGAGGGCATAGAGCGGTCGACACTATCGGGGAAACAACGGCTGACACTCTACTTCGCCCATCCATACAGCAGTTTCGAGCGGGGGACCAATGAAAACCACAACGGCATCATCAGGCGGCATACGGCAAAACCGTCTGCAGTACTGCAACGGTTATTGTCAGCTGTTGCAGGGCTACGCGCCCCGCACCCCCGACCTCTCCCAAAGAACAAAATAATGGTCAAGATTACTTGTTTGGTGCGCTTACAAAATCCATTTTCGATTAATATTGTAACGGCATATAGAAAACAGCCCAACCGCAAATGCCAACAACGCGAAAACGCATAACAACGGTGACATTATACTGGTACTCGTAATTGCGCCGCTCAAAATATCAGTCCCATAGGTAAGCGGCAAGCAGAAAGACACGGGGCGCAGAAAAGCCGGTAATGCTGAAAGTGGCATAAACAGTCCGCACAAAAACAGCATAGGAAAGCGGAAGAAGTTTGCGAAAGTCTGCGCTTCAAAAACCTGTTTTGCGGACACCGCAATCATAAGTCCAAGAAGTGTTGAAGTTATAGCAATCAGAAGCACGGCAACGAAAACCATACCCCAATTTACACCGCTGAGATTCGTAAAAAATGACACAAAAATAATTGGTACTATAGAGTTAAACATACCAAACAGTATTGCACCCATCGTCTTAGCAAGCACCATCAGGTTTAGGCTTATCGGGGCAAGGAGCAAGCGGTCAAATGACCTACCACTGCGCTCAAAGGTTATTGTAACTGCCAGCATTGAAGTTGTACCAAACAAAACACTCATGGCTATAAGACCGGGAAGAAGTTCAAGCATACTTCCTTCCGGCGAACGGATAAGCTGCATCAGCGTCCATGACAGGGGGAAAATGATGCCCCAGCTGATGTTGGGCGGCTTGAGATAATAATTTTGTATATCCTTTTTGAGTATGCTCCAAAAAGCTATCCATTGCATCATTATTTGCCACCCCCTTTTTCTTTTTCCTTGCCAAGCTTTCCTGCTTCTATGCCTGTCAGTTCAACAAAAACGTTCTCTAACGTTGGGCGAAGTTCTTTTGCCTCAAATACAGCAATTCCGTTATCGTCAAAGTATTTCATCACAGGCAAAAGTGGCAGCTGTTCCGCGGAGCGAAGTATTAAAGCAGAACCCTTCACCTCAACGCAGCTGCCCGCAAATCGCGCTTGCAATCCGGTGGTGAGGCTGTCTGCCGGTCGGTCGGTTATAAACTGGATTGAGTGTCCACTGGCGGCATTTTCCATAAGGTTTGAAACCGTATCGGTGACGACTATTCTGCCTCCAACAATAAAAGCAAGTCTGTCACAAATGCGTTGTGCCTCTTGGATATAGTGCGTGGTAATAAATACGGTTGTGCCTTTGCTTTTAAGCTTAAGTATCAACTCACGAATTTGCCGGGCGCTTTCCACATCAATACCCGTTGTGGGCTCGTCAAGAAACAAAATCCTCGGAGAGTGGATAATGGCGGCGGCAATCGTGAGTTTGCGGCGCATTCCTTTTGAGTAGGCTTTGAATAGGCGTTTTCCCGCTTGTTTTAAGTGAAACTGCTCCAAGAGCATATTTGCCTTTGCTTCACGGTCGACCTTACGCATGCCATAAAGCGCACCACAAAAACAGAGATTATCAAAACCGTCCATATCATCATAAAGATTGCTCTCATCCGGCACAATTCCCATAATGGCTTGCGCCCTTTTAATCTGTTTTTTGCATCAATACCGTCAATGGTAATTTCACCAGAGGTGGGGCGGGAAAGACCTATCATCATATTGATTGTAGATGTCTTTCCTGCACCATTGGGGCCAAGAAACCCAAAGACTTCACCCTCATTGATGGAGAAACTGACATCGTCTACCGCAGTAAAATCATCATACAATTTTTTAAGATTTGTGACCGTGACAATTTCCATGATGCCCACCCCCCTCAACGTTTTCTTTACCGTGGCAGAACTCTTTGACTTCATCAGAGCATTCAGCTTTTTTGTGGCAATGTTGTGTTTCACCAGCTGCACAGTTGCCATGTTCATCTGGTTCACAAGGCTTGCGTTCCATTTGTGCGGACACTTCTATTTCCTTTGCCAGTTCATGCAATACATCACGCTTGACATCATAATGCATAAAATAGCCACGTTTTTCACCCTCAAGCAATCCGGCTTCACGCAAGACTTTCAAGTGTTGAGATATTGTGGCTTCGGTTAGTGATAGCTTTTTGGCAAGCGCACGAACGCAATAATTATGCCGCAACAGCAGTTCTAAAATCTTTATTCTCGTATCGTCTGCGATTGCTTTTAGTACGATTGATTTATCCACTCGGTTATCCTCCTACAATCTAATTAGGTTTAAACCTAATTAGATTGTAGTGTATTGACTCGATTAAGTCGATACCTAATTAAACATTAATGGGCGGTCTAAATCGCAACGATTGATATACTGTAAGGATTCGCCTTTTGTAATACTTTAAAGTACCGCGATTTCTGCATTTTTGAGGCAGGCAAGGGTTAATACTACCTACCCCAAAACAGCTTGTAACCGTCACAAACGGCATTCTATACTTCCGTTTTGCATGCCTTTCCTTGTTTGTCTTTGCGAAAATATCATTTCACCCCTTGACAAATGAGGTTCTTGGAACGGCGATATTTGTCTTATGATATCCTAGGCCCAGATGTGATAGGTTCTGGTAACCATGATGAGCATCACGGTTCCCGCTGTATAGAAAATCAGGCCGAAGATGCTCATCGAGATGTGTTGTGAGATGCTGAGCAGCGCATTGCCCATGATCAGCAGGATGAATGCGATGCAACGTCCGGTGTTGTGTCTGTTCTTTTCCCGTGCAGCGACCACGATGAAGTTGATGACCGCCAGAAGCTCCATGATATAGACGATGTTCCTGAACATGTGGTCGGTTACCGTTATCTCGGTGAGGAATTGAACCGTGTTGAGGGATACCGGCGTCAATATCGTCAGAAAAACCGACAGGATGGCTCCGAGAACGATGTATTGGGAGAGTTTCGAACTACTGATTCCTTGCTGGAACAGACCGGAGCCTACCAGCAGATACGCAGTGAACAGTGTAGCGAAATGGTAGATCAGCGATAATGCATACGGGGAGAGGAGCATGATATGGGAGATCGAGGAATAGAGGGGCATGACCTTGATGTTCCCGAGCGTGATCATGAAGAACAGCGTGGGGAGCAGTTGGGCTTCCGCTCCGGTGTTCGCCCGATAGAATACGCATAGCAGGATCGCGGCGACTAGCGAAACAATGATATGGAGCGTGGCCGGGAGAAAATATTTCAAGGCCACGATGGTGGCCCCCTCTCCGTTGGGAAGCGTGGAGGGGCCTACCGGACCGGCAAGAACGATGACTCCGTGAAGCATGAAGCCAATGAAAATCGATGCGAGCACCGCCTGTGCGGCAAGCAGAATGTACCGAAGGGATTTGTCCATCTGATGTTATATGATATCCTTATACGGAGACGGGGCTGCGGTTCCCATGATCTCGCAGGAAGCGCTGGCGCCAAGTCCTCCTACGAGGACATCGATCAGAACTCCGGCTCCGTTGAGCAGCGGAAGCAGCCCCAGCAAGGTCATCTCCGCTCCGTAGAGGTTGAGGTCGAGGAAACGGACCGCTACGACGGAAATGAACAGGACTTCGTATCCGATATTCAGCGATGAGCCGAATGAGACTGCCGCGCACATCGCGGCTACCGCGAAGACGACGCTCCATTGCGGAGCCGTTCCCATGGCCGCTTGCAGTAGTGCGCAGACTGAGACGGTAGCGATCAAGGCGCTCCCGCCTCTCCCTATGAGCGTATACAGAGGAACTGCCGTTCCCGCAACTCGTTTTTGCGCTCCGAGATTATGCCTTGCGGAGGCTACCAGACTGGGGCCGGCGAACAGGAGATTTCCGCTGAACAGTCCTGCCAGCGCAGGGGATAAAAGCCGGTAGAGGTCCCGGTACGGATTTCGCTTGAACTTTGTAAAGAATGCATAGAGCAACGGCAGAATCACCAGGATGACGACCGCCACAGATGTCAGGAAGGTGATCATGAACGGTATTGCGACGAATACCGTTCCATCTTTCCAGAGCATGGCGAACCAGGAGGCGGAGAAGATAGCGATGAACAGATATCCGATCCTGGTAAAAATGTGGGCGAGCCGGAACATGACTTCGCTGAAGGAATTCATGACGACGTATGCCGGCCGGATCACTTCCACGTTTGGTTTGATCGCATAGCCGAAAATCGCCGCAATAAAAATGACCGGTAGCAGGAATCCATCGGATACGGCCAGTGTATAGAAAGGATTCTGTTGGAATACGCCGGAAATGATTCTGCTGAAACTTCCGATTCCGATGCCGCTCATCATGGAAGCGTTCGCACCGGCGGTGCTTGTCGCCGGGAACGCCGACGGCAGTAGTTTGAAAACGACGGCTCCGATGGCTGCAAGGAACGCCGTGGTGATCAAGCTCCAGAGGATGGTCGTGCCTACAAGGGTCCCTCCCATCCCGTCTTTCCGCAGCGACGCGGTCCCTGCCGCGAAGCCAAAGAACACGAGCGGGATAAAAATCAGACCGCCGAACTGCACAAGCAGTGTCGAAATGATGTACATCGCTTGCTGAAAAGCTACGGTTTCGCCGAACAATAACGTCGCGGACAAGCCCATGGCGGCCGCGGCCAAGTAGGTAATCCAAGTCTTCATATCGACAAGAGTATACCAATGCCATCCGCAAGTCAATGAATTCGGTTCGCCGTACAAACCGCAAATCTCTTACGATATTCGAAAAATGAGCAAAATGTTGGCTGATAGCGTTTTATTTGGCTGTTTCGAACAATGCTCCGATCTGATAACCCGCCATGGCTTCCCGTGCGAACATCTCGGTGGCGAACCGCACGACATGCTTCGGATCTACGGTTTCGGAAAATAGCGCGATGGACAGCGCCGTCAGAAACACGGCGTCCTGCAACGATTCCTTCGTATACCAGACGACATTTTGATATTCATTGCAACCGATATAGTCCCTGAATACCTTGTTCGCCATCAAGTCCTCGAACGCTTTCCTGACATCCCCTGCGTCGACCGATTCTTCTATGATCGATTGCGCGGCCATGAGCAGTCCCGCTCCATGGCAGACCTTTCTCGCCTCCGGTCCCGAGAACCCCTGTTCGGAAAGTTCCTGCCTGAAGAACTTCGCCAGCAGGAGCTTGTCGACGGCGGCCATCGTCTCCTGCAACGTATCCGATTTCTTGAAGAACGGCTTGAGGAACATGGCGGAGGCGAAAATGACCGGTAGCTCGTCCATGATCCTCCCTCCCTCGCAAAACAGATCCTCATAGAGATTTCCATCCTTGAAGAGCTTTGACAGTTTCTGCACTTCCTGCAGCATCGAGGATGGTTGGATTTCCTGTGGTGGACGGGGCAGGCATTCGGCCGCTACCGGATGCATCGTCTCAACGACGGCTCCAAGGTGCGTGTACGCCTCGCCGACGAGCAGCAGCAGCTTCTTCTCTTCTTGTCCGGAGGATTCTCCGGAAATGATCGACTTCAGAAGCTTGAACATCTGTTCGCTACGGAAATTCGCCATCGCTTTATAGACGGGTTGCAGGCGCAGGGCGAGCAGTTCATGGGCGAGATCTTCGACGCCTCTGCCTCCCAGCATTCCGTACAGGCGGGCATAGGAACCGTCCAAATCCTCCACTTCCCTGATGTCGAGCAGCACTTTGCTCTGATATCCGTCGAGATGGAACCACATTCCTTCGTCGAAAATCCGCATGGTCGGAACCAGATAGGTAAGTCCCGACGGAAAATCCTCATAGACCAGGAAACGCCTTCCGCCGAGCGTCAGATTGAGACTCTCTGCCAGCGATACGGTCTTGGTCACTCTGCTTCCGTCTTCCTGGCGGCAAAGTTTCGGCGCCGAAGTATGGATCGTTCCTTCCACCGGTTCATATTGGTTGTTATACAGCACCAGGGCGCTTTCATGATCGTCACCGTTGACATAGGCGAACGCCGATTCCTGGACGTGACCGTCCAGGTACATGTCGAACAGTTCGAAATGCTCTACGCCGGAAAAGAGATGGCGCTTGCGTAGCAACGGAAATATCTTCCGGTAATGCTCAGAGACCATGCGTTCGTCGGGTTTTTCATCCCAATACGCTCTTCGATATTCCATGCCGTACTTTTCTCGATATCCTTCCAGCTGTCCATGGCCGAACATCGGCAGACCGGGCATGGTGGCCAGTAGCGTACAGACGCCGAAATACTTGTCGCCGTCCCCGAATTGGGCGATAGCGGTTTCCTCGTCCGGATTGTTCATGAAATTGACGAACCGTTTGAGAATTTCAGGATCGAAGGAAATCGTGTTCTTGATCGTATCGCGGTACTTCTTGTTCTCCTGGTTTTTCAGCATGTTCATGAACGCGCTGTTATACACTCGGTGCATGCCAAGCGTGCGGACGAAGTACCCTTCCATCATCCAGAACGCTTCGGCGAGTAGCAACGTGTCGGGGAGTTCCGCGCCGACTCGATCCACGACTTCCCGCCAGAATTCCGTGGGAATCCTTCGGTTGAATTCTTCGTCGCTCATGCTGTATGCCGCCCGTCCGGCGATATCCCCGCCGCTACCCGGGCGGGGATACCACAGGCGCTGTATATGCTTCTTTGCAAGCGTCATCGCCGCATCGAACCTGATGATCGGAAAATTCCTTGCGACATGGAGAATCTGCTGAATGATAGCCTCTCGAGTATCCGTGTTTAGGAAATCAAGCTGTGCAGTGTCGTTCCATGGCATGGAAGTACCGTCGTTTCCATGGAAGATATACGACGTCTCTCCAGTCCTTCTGTCGATTCTTCGGAACGTGACGGCAGCATCGGTACGATTGTAGTAATGATCCTCCAGCTTGATTTCAATATTCGGATTGGTCGACAGATCCTGTCCGTTGTAACTGTATGACGGGAACGGAGGATGTTCCTGCCTGATGAAGTATTCGGGGTGGTCCATCACCCAGTCCCCGTCGATGCCGGTGTGGTTGGGGACCATGTCGCTGGCGAGTCTGATCTGCCGCTGCGCACAACGTTGCCTCAGATTCTCCAGCGCGGTCCAGCCACCGATGGATGCGGCAATCTCATAGCCTTTCAGCGAGTATGCCGAAGCTTCCGCGTCAGGGTTGCCGCAGAGGTTCTTGATCGTCTTCGATGCGGTGCTTCGTTCCCACAGTCCGATGAGCCAGAGGGCAGTGAACCCCCGTTCGTGCAACAGGTCGAGCTCACGGTCAGGAATCTGATCCAACGTGTTGATCGGGTACCCGTAGAGCTTGCTTAGCTGATCCAGCCAGACCAAGGTGCTTTTCGCCATCATGACCACGTTCGGCATCCAGTTCCTATCGGCGGTGAAGGCTTCGTATTCTCCGATGCCGAACTGGGACGCATAGTCAGGCACATAGGACGGTCCCGGGCCTCCTCCGACGAACCGTGGCTTGTCTTCTTCGGAAACGACGTCGATCGCTCTGAGCAGCAGGAGCTTCATGTCTTCAGGAAGCATGTCTGACCACGCATCGAGGATGTATCTGATCTGATCTATCAGCGAATCGGGGTGGAGTTTCGCCGGTCGGCTGAGAAACGAGAACAAGTCTTCGTCGCTGTTTCCTACCATCGGTGCGGTTTTCGTATATCCTCCCATCAGCGCCGTCAACGCCTGAGCGGCGGGTGGGAACGCGAGTCCCTCGGGGGCTATGAACGGTTTCGCCGCCTTGACGAGCGCAGGGTTCGTTGTCATGATCTGATGGACGAAGAACCCCCTGACGGTTTCTTCCATGAAGTAGGGCAGCGTCGGATCCTGTTCCATCAGCAGTGGGGACGGGAATTCCTTCGCGAAAAACGAAACGACATCCTGACATGCGTGATTCTTGGAAACCAGCGGACTGAGCCGGGAGAAGAAGTCATGGTCGCTGTCGACCAGATACCGCGAGATCACCGTCTGGTAGAGCAGATGGAGCACTCCCGTCGCATGGAGCTTGCCGCCGGAAACGAATGCCTTGCCATTGTGCTTGCGAATCATGGAATTATAGCGCTGGGCGAGCTCGTTCGCTTGATCGTGCATGGTTCGGAAATCTCCCCCAGATGGAAAGATCGGTGAGAAATAGTCCATGTCCGTTCTGGTCCGTACTGAAATTCGCAGGTCTCTGGCGCTCATTTGTTCCTCCGGGAATGGTTGTCAAGCGTTGCGTCCGCTTCCTGAAGAACGAGAGCGCGGACTGGTATGCGCTATAGCCGAAGTATACCATGCATGGGAGAGAAGAGAACATCAAAAAAGAGCGAAGAGCTTGCAATTCGACAGGGATCGGATATCTGTCGGCTTTTTTCTGTCCGTAGCTTCTCACTCCTTTTCGCTGTCACGACAAAGTCTCCGTGAGCGGTAGCTGAAGAGTTCCGTCTTCCAAGAAAGAAAGGAGCGATCGCGTCGCACTTTGCACGATCGATGGCAGGCGCATCTCTTCTTCCGGGGAGAACCTGGAAAGGACATGCGAGGCGATATCCCCCCTTGCCGGCCTTCCGATACCGATCCTCAGCCTGAAGAACTGGTCGGAAGCGAGATGCTGTCTGATGGACTTCAGCCCGTTGTGTCCCTGCAATCCTCCCCCCTCCTGCAGCCTGATCGTGCCGAACGGCAGTTCCAGATCATCATGGACGACGAGGATTTCTTCTGGTTCGATGCTAAAGAACCGGGAGGCCTGTGCGACGGACATCCCGCTTTCATTCATGAACGTCTCAGGCTTCAGCAATCGGAACGTCCTGCCGGACCGGTACATCTTCGTCCAGACGCCATGGAATTTTTTCTGCCACGGTTCGTCTGCGTCCAGCGACGCGCAGACCATCCATCCTGCATTGTGTCTTGTACGTTCATATTGCTTCCCGGGGTTGCCGAGAAATACAAGAAGTTTTACCATAACGCCAATCAGTATACGATGATCCCGATTACGCGACAATGGCGTCGCAGGAAGATGTGTTTTGCGGATCCTGTGCAAAGGGGGTGCGTTCCATGTATGTGCTGGTATGTTATGTGCCGGATTCCCACAAGGAAGCCGTGAAGCGGGCAATGTTTGAAGCCGGAGGCGGAGCGATCGGTGGCTACGCCTGCTGCAGTTGGGAGACCTTGGGTTCCGGGCAGTTCCTCCCGTTGGAGGGCAGCAGTCCGTACATCGGACGGGCAGGAGCCGTGGAGCGGGTCGAGGAATGGCGGGTGGAGATGGTCGTGGACGAGGCTCATGTCGCGGCCGTGGTGCATGCGATGCAAAGGGCGCATCCGTATGAGGTGTCTGCATACCATCTGATTCCCGTCATGACATTCGACGATGTTCCTGACGAAATAGAAACGTTTCCTGAAACGTGAATGAGCTGAAGCTCCGTGGAACGAACCATACGGAAAAAGCGGAATCAGGACGAAGGAGATGCCCATATGGCGAAGACGATTGCCCAGATCAATGAGAAGATCAAGGCCGGTTCGGTCGTTGTCGTGACGGCGGAGGAATTTACCGCGATGGCCAGGACGAAAGAGCCTGGACAGCTCGCCCAGGAGGTCGATGTCGTGACGACGGCCACTTTCGGTCCCATGTGCTCTTCCGGGGCGGTCATCAACTTCGGCCACTGGAACCCTGGAATCCGGATGGAGGATATCACGCTGAACGATGTTCCCGTCTATCAAGGGCTTGCGGCGGTGGACGGATATATCGGTGCGACGGCGGAATCGAAATACGACTGCCAATACGGTGGAGCGCATGTTATCGAGGATCTGATCGCAGGCAAGGAGCTTCGGCTCCATGCACGGGGCAAGGGAACGGACTGCTATCCCACGAAAGAGATCGACACGTACATCAACAAGGATGTCGTCAACGAATTCTATCTTTTCGATCCACGGAACGCCTACCAGAACTATGGTGCGGCGACGAATTCCACGAGCAAGATCAAATATACCTACATGGGATGCTTGCTTCCATCCTTCGGGAACGTGACCTATTCCACCAGCGGGGAGCTCAGCCCGTTGCTCAACGACCCGTATCTGCGGACGATCGGTCTCGGGACGAGGATTTTTCTCGGCGGAACCCAGGGCTATGTCGTCTGGAACGGCACGCAGTTCAATACCGCAAAGGAACGGAACAGCCACGGCATTCCGTTGGGAGGCGGTGCGACGCTGGCGGTCATCGGCGATGCAAAAGAGATGTCCACGGAATTCATCAGGGCCGCTTACTATGAGAAATACGGAGTGTCGATGTTCGTCGGGCTCGGGATTCCCATTCCTGTTCTGGACGATGACATGGCTGGTCGCCTCGCAATTTCGAACAGCGAGATCGAGACGTATGTATTCGACTACGGCGTGGATGGGCACCCTGCGGTCGGAAAAGTCAATTATGCCGAGCTTCAGAGCGGAAAGATCGAACTGAACGGGAAAAAAGTCAAGACCGCTCCGCTTTCCAGCCTGAGCGTCGCGCGCGATATCGCCGATACCCTTTGCGGCTGGATCAAAGACGGTCGGTTCCTGTTGTCGGAGCCTGTCGCACGGTTTCCAATGGACAGTTCCGTCGAACCGTTGCGACAAAGAAGAGCCGGGCAGGATGCGTCGGAAGGAGCAGAAAGATGAAGAAACGTTTTGCATTGCGGTTCGCGCCCGGTTTGGTCGAACAGCCGTTGGTATCCAAGCTTGTTCGGGCCTACGATGTCGATGTCAACATCCTCAACGCCGATGTTTCTTCGGGGCGTGGAGGGAAGCTGATCGTCGATCTGGTGGGCAGGACGGAAGCCATCAAGCAGTCGGTCTCCTGGCTGGGTGGGATCGGAGTGGTCGTTTCCGAGATCGTCAAGGAACTGGTCTTCAACCAGGATTCCTGTGTCAGCTGCGGCGGCTGTACCGCTGTCTGTTCTTCCGGCGCGTTGCAGATGGATCGGGAATGGAAACTGGTCTATGACGCTTCGAAGTGCGTCGTCTGCGGCCTGTGCGTGAATGCATGTCCGCTCCGGCTGTTCGAACTGTCGATGGAACGAGGCGCATAGTGGACGGCCCGTGGCTGAATCCGTCCTATGAGGCCCGCGTGTACCGGGCCGGTATGGGCGCGGGGCGTTTTCGCTCGTTCGAGCTGGAAATCGGAGAGACCGATCTCTGGCTGGGGTTCGACGCACGGTCTTCCGCCGACATTCCAGCCTCTGAGTTTCAGAAACCGATCGCACAATTCGTCCGGACACTACGGAATGAAATCATTGCCTATCATGGTGAACATACTGGCTTTTTTACGTCGCATGTTCCATTACCGGCTATCGATAGTGAAGCATCGGCACCAGTTGCGCCCATCGTACTGAGCATGCTGTCGGCATCCGCTGCGGCCGGCGTGGGGCCGATGGCCGCTGTCGCAGGAGCGATCGCGGAAGCCGTCGGCCGGTTCTGCAAGGAACGCTGGAATCTCGAAGAAGTCGTCGTTGAAAACGGAGGAGACCTGTATGTAGATGTTTCCCAGCCGCTGTCGGTACGGGTTTTTGCGCCGGCATCGCCGTTTGCGGATACGCTGGCAGTGAATATCCTCCCCGACATATGCCCGGCGGGAGTATGCACTTCGTCAGGAACGACGGGGCATTCGTTCAGCTATGGAAAAGCCGATGCGATGATGATCGTCTGTCGGAATGCCGCGCTTGCCGACGCTTGGGCTACCGCTTGGGGCAACCGGATCCACGAACCAGCCGATGTCGCTCAGGTCTGTGAACGGATCAGGGCTGTGAAGGACATCCTCGGTGCCGTGGCCATCGCCGGCGACCGTATGGGAGTCTGCGGATCCTTGGAGGTGACTGCGATATGACGCGTCAGGACTATCTGTATCGACTTGCGTCCGAGCGTGTGCTGGTTCTCGACGGCGCGATGGGGACGATGATCCAGCAATCCTCTCCGACTCCCGAAGATTTTTCCTTGTATCCGTTGGTGGAGGATGCGTCTACCGCCTCGCTCGCAGTCGGATGCAACGAGCTGCTTTCCGTCAACCGGCCGGACATGATCTACGATATCCATCTGGCATATCTGCGCTCCGGAGCCGACATCATCGAGACCAATACCTTCTGTGCGAACGCATTCTCGTTAGAGGAGTATGGACTTGCCGACTATGTGTACGACTTGAATCTTGCCGCCTGCGAGATCGCCCGACAGGCGGTCGAGACGATCGAGGAAGAGGATGAGCGCCGGTTCGCGTTCGTCGCCGGCATTCTCGGTCCTACGGGGAGAGCTCTGTCGTTTTCCTCTTCGGTCGAGGATCCTACATACCGGCAAAGCGATTTCACCGATTTCATGGAAATGTATCTTCAGCAGGTCAGGGCGTTGGTCCAAGGCGGTGTCGACCTGCTGATGGTGGAGACGATATTCGATACGCTGGCGGCGAAAGCGGCGCTGGCCGCCTGCCGGCGGGTGTTCGAGGAAACGGGGAAGGAACTGCCCGTCATGGTCAGCGTCACGTTCAGCGATAGAAGCGGCAGGACGCTCAGCGGACAGGATCTCGAGGCATTCGTCATCTCCCTGTCCCATGAACGGCTCTTTTCACTTGGAATGAACTGTTCCACCGGAGCGGCGGAGATGGTGCCGCTGATTCGCCGGCTCGCAGTATGTTCTCCGTTCCGGACCAGCGCGCATCCCAACGCCGGGTTCCCCGATCGTGAAGGACGGTATGAACAGACCCCGCGGCAGATGGGTGCGGCACTGTTGCCGGTATTGCAGGAAGGGCTTCTGAACATCGTCGGGGGGTGTTGCGGAACGACCCCCGCCCATATCGAAGAGATCGCCCGTCTGGCGGCGATCTCTTCGCCTCGCGGACCGGTCACTCCACTTCCGGCGTTGCGATTGTCCGGACTCGATCCTTTGGAGGCCCTGCCTGGACACCGGATGCTGGTGATCGGGGAGAGGACCAATGTCGCCGGTTCGAAGCGGTTCTCTCGATTGGTCAGCTCCGGCAAGTGGGACGAAGCTTTGTCTGTCGCCAGGACGCAGGTGGAGCAGGGTGCCCAGATCATCGATGTCTGCATGGATGCTTCTCTGATCGACGCTCCGAAGGCGATGGTGAAGTTCCTCCGGTATATCGCCAGCGATCCATCGGTTTCGAAGGTCCCGATCATGGTCGATTCCTCCGACTGGGCGGTGATCGAAGCCGCCCTTGGAGAATTGCAGGGCAGGGGGATCGTCAATTCCATCAGTTTGAAGGAAGGTGCGGAGAAGTTCCTTGCGCGGGCGAAGCGGATCGCCGGCGCCGGTTGTGCGATGGTCGTGATGTTGTTCGATGAGGCCGGCCAGGCGGATGTTCTCGCCCGGAAGATCGAAGTGGCCCGGCGAAGCTATGAACTGCTGACGAATGCGGGGATCCCCGCGACATCGATCATCTTCGATCCGAATGTCCTTGCGATCGCAACCGGTATCGACGAGCATGACGGATATGCCCGGGATTTCATCGAGGCTGTACGATGGATCAAGACAAACCTGCCCGGCGTATCGGTCAGCGGCGGTATCAGCAACCTATCGTTCTCCTTCCGAGGTAACGATCGGCTGCGTGAGGCGATGCATGCCGTCTTCCTCTATCACGCTTGCGCCGCAGGACTGGATATGGCGATCGTCAACCCTGCGTCCGATGTTTCCTATGAGCGGATTCCTGCGCATGCGCTGGCTGTGATCGAGGAAGCGATCCTGCTAACCGGGGAGAATGGACCGGCGGCAAGGGAGGCGTTGATCCAGCTGGCGGTTTCGGACGAACTGGGGGCCGGTGACGATTCCTCCGCGGCAGTGGTGGACGCATGGCGGTCGTCGCCGGTGGAAGATCGTCTGTCCGAAGCCGTTGTCCGTGGCGACGATGCGTTCCTTCGCGAGGATCTGGAGGCGATGCTCGAGGAAATCCAAGGGCGGGAAGGTTCTCCTGTGGAGATCGTCGAAGGGCCGTTGATGGCCGGAATGTCCCGCGTCGGAACGCTTTTCGGGGACGGCAAGCTGTTCCTTCCGCAGGTCGTTCGGAGCGCACGGACAATGAAGCATGCCGTCGATATCCTCCAGCCGCATATCGAGGCATATTTGCATTCCGCACATGCGGAATCTGGGCATCAAGGACCGAAAAAGATCGGCACGATCGTCATGGCGACCGTCAAAGGAGATGTCCATGATATCGGCAAGAATATCGTCGATCTCGTGCTGACATGCAACAATTTCGAGGTGATCGATCTCGGAGTGATGGTCCCTGCCGAGCGTATCCTGGAAGCTGCGCTATCCCATCGGGCCGATATCGTCGGCCTCAGCGGACTGATCACTCCATCGCTTTCCGAAATGGCGAATGTATGCAGTCTGTTCCAACGGCAAGGGATGAAGATTCCTATCATGGTAGGGGGCGCGACGACCAGCGAATTGCATACCGCATTGAAACTCGTTCCGTTGTACGACGGGCCTGTGATCCAAACCTCCGATGCTTCGGCGATGGCTTCCGCAGCGTTGAAGATCGTCGCGCCGGACGAGCCTCGCGCCCTGTTCCTCGAGCAGGTCGCCGACCGGTACCGCCGCCTTGCGCAAGAGGACGCCAAAGCCGACAAGACCCAGGACATCGTACGGTACCCCCGTTCGAAGACTCTCGGGCGCCGCCTTTCCTATGAAGATGCCCTTGTTCGACGATATGTCAAGGAGGGGGCCTCGGTCCTTCCCGCTTCGTTCGGTATCCGCGTGTTCGATGGTATCGCCCTCGACGACCTGATTCCGCTCGTCAACTGGGACATGCTGTCGGTCGGATGGAAGGTTCCGGTCCATTCTTCCGAAGCCAAGCGTCTGATCGATGATGCCAAATCGTTGCTGGAGATTCCTCGATACCGAACGGTCCTCGCCGACGGAATCCGTTCCATAGGAGGCTTGTTCGCCGCCGGCAGCGATGGGCTTTCCGTAACGCTTGCATTGCCTGACGACGCCGTTCCCGGTCGGTTCCGGCCGGTCGGGGAACTCTATTTCTTCCGCCGCCAGACTGTATTGGATGGCGGAAGTTCGTTGTCTCTTGCGGACTATGTGCTTCCTCCGGTTTCCGATGGGAAGTACCAGGATGCCGTAGGGTTGTTCGTCGTTACCGCGGGGATCGGACTGACATCGGTAGTGGAAGAGTTGCGCGACGAAGGGGACGGGTATCGAGCGATTCTGCTGCAGATGGTCGCCGACCGTCTTGCCGAAGCATGCGCCGAAGCGACGAACTCCCGGATAGAATCGTGGTGGGGTTTGTCCGGATCCGGGCTGGGAACGATCCGTCCCGCTCCGGGATATCCAACATGGCCTGATCATTCGGAGAAACGTACGGTATTCTCTGTGCTTGACGCCACTGCGAAAATCGGGGTGGAGCTGACCGATCGGTTCGCCATGTCCCCTGCGGCATCGGTCTGCGGCAGCGTCATGGCTGGAAAGGATCTGCGGTATTTTTCCGTCGGAGCCATCGGAGCCGACCAGATGTCCGTATATGCTCGACGCAAAAACTGCGATCCTGACAATCTTGCATCGGTGATACAAGGTATGGAATAATCGGGGGGCATATGAAAGTCGTCGATATCATCGCCCGGGCGAAACATCCGCTGTTCACTTTCGAGATCCTTCCTCCGTTGAAAGGGCATACGCTCGACGGTATTTTTTCTACCGTCGAGAAGCTTAGGGAATACGAACCTGCATATATCAATGTGACCAACCATCAGCAAGAGGTGGTATACATGGATCGTCCCGACGGGTTCGTGGAACGACGGACGGTGCGCAAGCGTCCCGGGACCGTGGCGCTTTCCGCGGCTTTGCAGTATCGGTTCGACATCCCCGTGGTTCCCCATCTAATCTGCGGGGGAATGAACGCGGAGGAATTGGAGAATACGCTTGTCGAACTGAACTTCCTTGGATTGGACAATGTGTTCGCATTGCGTGGCGACCCTCCGAAAGGTGAACGGCGGTTCGTCGCCTGCCGAGGAGGATGGGAGCATTCCGATGCGTTGGTCCGGCAGGTCAAGGCGTTGAACCGAGGCTCCTATCTGGATCCGGACCTCAAGGATCCTGTGTCCACCGATTTCTGCATAGGAGTCGCCGGGTATCCGGAAAAGCATGCCGAGGCTCCGAATTTCTCCATCGATATCGCGAATTTGAAGAAAAAGATCGAATCCGGAGCGGACTACATCGTTACGCAGATGTTTTTCATCAACGATCATTATTACCGGTTCGTGCAGGCATGCCGAGAGGCGGGGATCTCCGTCCCGATCGTGCCGGGGATCAAGCCGTTCAGTCGACTCAGCGATCTGGAACTGATTCCGCAGACGTTCCATATCGATCTGCCGGATGCTTTGGTCGATGCGGTTCTGCATGCATCTTCTCCCGCGGAGATCAGGGACATCGGCGTCTGGTGGTGCACCGAACAATCGAAGGATCTCCTTGCACACGGAGTGCCCGGCATCCATTACTATACTTTGGGGAAGGCCGAGTCCGTCGCCAAAGTCGTTCGCGCTGCGTTCTGATCCGGTATTCCGGAAAAGGATAGACATTGTACGGTCGGCATCGCCGGCCAATGGAGAGAAATCATGGGAGCAAAGAAATCCGCTGCGACTATCGCAGTGAAGGGCAAGGGTGTCGATTCCAGCTTCATCCTTCGCATCATTATCGGTCTGCTGTTCATCTGCTTGGGAATTCAGGGCTATGTCGGCGGGAGCAAAGGTTCCATGGGAGTCGGGGATCTGTACGATCTGTTCGATTCCGATGCGCTGGTCTATCTTCTGGCGACCATCGTGCTGCTCAGCGGGGTTATCCTGCTGGTGCCGATGTTCATCCGCGGTATTTCCGAGAAAATCGTCAAGGTCGGCATGATTGTCGTCCTGGTCATCTGGGTCGCTGTCATCGTCATCGCCGATTTCATCAACATGCCGAATAATCCCGATTGGTTGGAATGGTTCCAGATGCTGCTGTACCACCTGATCGTCCTGTTCGGAATCCTGCAGGTCACCGGAAAGGCGTTGAAATAGCGGTTTCGGCCGCTGGCCGACCGGACAAAAGGGGTGTCGCGATATCAGAAGGCTGTCGCGACATTTCTTTTTATGGTATACCTTCCGCATGGATATTACAGAAACTACGTTGGATTCGCAGCAACTGCTTTCTTTTCCCCCGTACGCTTTGGTCAGGGATACTGTGCGATTGCCCGATGGCAGGGCGGCGCAACGGACATACATGAAGCATCCCGGAGGGGTGGCTGTCCTTGCCTTGGGCGATGATGGCAGAATTTCGTTCGTCAGGCAGGTCCGGCATCCGATCGGTCAGGAGACGCTCGAGCTTCCAGCCGGGAAACTGGAATCCGGCGATGCAGGTGCAAAGAGCGTTGCTGCAAGAAGGGAGTTGCTTGAGGAAACGGGATTGTCGTGCGACAGGATCGTGGAACTCGGGTCGATCCATCCATCGCCTGCTATCGTCGATGAGGTCATCACGCTGTTCTTCGCCACAAGATTGCATTCAGGACATCAGGATCTGGATGATGATGAGTTCATCAACGCACAATGGCTGTCCGTCGCGCAAGTCCGGGAAAAGATCCGTACTGGAGAGATTACGGACGCCAAGACGATCTGTGCGTTCGCCATGGCCGCGATCGACGGGTATATCTGATTTGGAGGGGCTTGGATGCATAGCGGAGAGATGGAGTTCGATGAACGATATTGGGACGAGGTGTTCTCCTTGTTCAGCGAAGCGCTGGAGCGCGAGGGGGCCCTGCTGCCTTCCGTTTCGACAATCGCCGTGGAGAAGCAGGATCCGTTCCGGGTGCTCGTTTCCACGCTGATTTCCCTGCGGACGAAAGATGAGGTGACGCTTGCCGCCAGCCGGCGGCTGTTCGCGCTTGCCGATACGCCGCAGGCTATGCTTGCCCTTGCTCCGTCCAGCATCGAGGAGGCCATCTATCCTGCCGGGTTCTACCGTACGAAGGCCAGGAACATCCTGTCCATCTGTGAGATTCTCGTAGATCGATACGGCGGGAGCGTCCCCGCCTCCAAGGAGGAGTTGGTCGCCCTTCCCGGCGTGGGGATCAAGACTGCTAATCTGACGCTCAACCTCGGATTCGGGATCGAGGCGATTTGCGTCGATTGTCATGTGCATCAGATCGCCAACCGTATGGGGTGGATCGAGACATCGACGCCTGAACAAAGCGAAAAGGCGTTGCAGAAGATCATGCCTCGCAGATTCTGGATTCCATTGAACGAGCTTTTGGTTTCGTACGGTCAGCATATCTGTGTTCCTGTCAGCCCTTGGTGCGGCAAATGCCCGATGGACGGTCGATGTCCCAAAGTCGGGGTTCTTAAATTCCGCTAAGAAATGGCTCCGATTTGACATGCGCACCGGCAAAGGGTCCCCTGTGTGCTCCTGTTGAGGGTGCAGGTAAGGGTAATGGCAGGGTAATGGCAGGGTGATGGTAAGGTGATGTCGTACATTTTGTACTATCCATTACTCAGTCCCCAGCGCAACCCAGCGCAACCCAGCGCAATGACCCTGCAATGACCCTTACCTACTAGCGTAAATTCGCTATGTTTGATAGCCTGTCGGGCAGGGACGCAGGCATAAGAAGAACCGGAGGCACGACGATGATCATTGTATTGAAACAACAGGCTACGGACATCCAGAAAGACCGTATTCGCAGTTTTTTGAAAGAGCGAGGTTTCAAAGTCAAGGAAATCGTCGGCAAGGAAGACACCGTCATCGGAGCCGTGGGAGCCAAGCGAATCGACATCCGTGAAGTAGAAATCCTTGATGGCGTGGCAAGCGTCATCCCGATTAGCAAGCCGTACAAACTGGCCTCGCGAGAGCTGAAAAAAGAAGATACGATCGTCCAAGTCGGGAACGTGAAGATCGGCGGAAACCGAATCGCAGTCATGGCAGGACCCTGCGCAGTGGAATCCCGGGACCAGATTCTGTCGATCGCGGCGAAAGTCAGGGAGGCGGGAGCCGTCATCCTCCGCGGAGGAGCGTTCAAACCGAGAACTTCCCCCTATTCGTTCCAGGGATTGGGCGAGGAAGGGCTGAAGTATTTGAAGGAAGCCGGCGAGAAATTCGGCATGCCAGTCACTACCGAAGTCGTCAGTACTGCCGATGTGGAAATGATGAAAGACTACATCGACATGTACCAGATCGGAGCGCGCAATATGCAGAACTTCGAGTTGCTCAAGGCTGTCGGACACACCGGGATGCCTGTTCTGCTCAAACGAGGACTGTGCGCTACGATCGAAGAATGGCTGATGGCCGCCGAATACCTGATGGCCAACGGAACCGAACAGGTCGTTCTGTGCGAGCGCGGAATCCGTACGTTCGAACGGGCCACCCGCAATACGCTGGACTGCAGCGCGATTCCCGTGGTCCAGAAACTGACCCACCTGCCGGTAATCGGCGATCCCAGCCATGCCACAGGATTGCGCGACATGGTGGCTCCGATGTCGTTGGCGATCGTTGCTTCCGGGGCTTCCGGACTGATCGTCGAAGTGCACGACCATCCGGAAAAAGCGCTGAGCGACGGCCCCCAGTCCCTGTACCCCGACCAGTTCGAGAAACTCATGCGGGACATCCAGGCTCTCGGACCTGTAGTCGGAAAATCATTGGAACGCATTCCCCGTATCATTCCCGCTTCTCTTGGCTCCTCCGCTCCGGCGGCATCCGAAGAAATGATGGCCGGACCGTTGACGATAGCGTTCCAAGGAGAGTTCGGAGCATTCAGCGAACTTGCCGTCCGTCGGGTGTTCGACGAAAGTTCCGTTGCGTTGCCTTGCAAGAAGTTCTCCGATGTGTTCGAATCCGTGATGGACGGAACGGCGGCCTATGGAGTGGTGCCGGTTGAAAATACGCTGGGGGGAACGATCAATGATACCCTTGATCTGCTCAACAGCCATCCTGGAATCGAAGTAGTGGGGGAGCAACAGGTACGGATCATCCACAACCTGATCGCATTGCCCGGCGCTGAATTCGAGAAAATTACGAAAGTCTATTCCCATCCGCAAGGATTGGCTCAGTGCTCCGAATTCCTTGAAACGCAGATGCCGTGGGCTCAGGCGATGCCGTTCTTCGATACGGCCGGAGCGGTGGCTTTCGTCAAGAATCAGGGGGATCCGACCCTTGCCGCGATCGCAGGAGCACCTGCGGCGAAATGCTATTCGATGGAAATCCTCCGCGAAGGAATCGAAACCAATCCTCGAAACTATACGCGCTTTTATGTCATCAGCCGGGAGGAACGGGCCGCGGCATTCAGAAGTGCGGCTCCCGTAGACCGCGCATCCTTGGTTTTTTCTGTCGGCGATCAGCCCGGAGCCTTGTTCGCAGTCCTTGAGATACTATCCAAGCATGGCCTGAACATGAAGAAACTGGAATCACGTCCGATTCCGGGAAAACCGTGGGAGTATTCATTCTTCGTGGAGACGGAACTTGGCAAGGATGGAGCGTTCGAACAGGCGCTTGGCCAGCTAAAGACGGCCTGCACATCGATCCGGGTCCTCGGGACTTTTACGGCGGCTCATTGAAATGGGTGCCGTCCGTGCGTTCGACCCGGTATGCCTGGTCATGGGAGTGCTCTCGACCAGACCGGACAGGAATCAGGAGCTGTTCGACCTCTTGTCAGAACATTTCGGAAAAATCAGAGAAGTGACCGATGCCGTTCCGTTCACCTTCACGGGGTATTACGACGAAGAAATGGGAGGCCGCCCCCTGCGGTTCTTCATCGTATTCGAACATCTGTTCGATCCTTCCGTTCTGGCGAAGCTGAAGGCGGAGACCAACGACATGGAGAAACTGTTCGCTGAAGACGGGAAGAGGAAGATCAACCTCGATCCGGGAATCCTCAGCGCTGACAACTTCATCCTTGCCACGACGAAGGACCGTTCCCATCGGGTGCCTCTGTCAGACGGCATGTATGCGGAAGTGACGCTGATGTACGCCAACGGACAGTTCAATGCTTTGCCCTGGACATACGCCGACTACCGAAGCGATGCGTTTCGGGCATTGTTCAAGCGTTTCCGCCAGGAATATCTTCAGCAACTCAGGACCGTTTTGAAACAATAGCCGACCAGTATTTTTTCGGCGCTGAATCGGCGCGGCGGGGTTTCCATATGTCCGTAGCATATGAAACGACTTGGAAACGGCGCCCTCTTGATTCTGCTCATATGTTCGATCCTCTGTTCCATTTCCTGCCACGATGCCATGCGGACGGTGGAGGTTTCGCTTGAAGGTTCCCATCCATGGGAACAAGCATGTCGGATACCGATGTGGCATACCTTGGTCTGGACGGACGGGCACGGCGGATTCGTCCGTCTGCATCTGGAAGCGGGGACCCGTTCCGTCCGGGTGTCCGTCCCGTATGGAAAGGCCGTCGTGTTCTGCGCCTATCCGCTGGGAGAACTGAACCCTTGGGGCGGAGTATTGCATCCGCTCGGACGGGATGGACGCGTGGTTCTGACACTGCGCGAAGGGGGCGTCGCGAGGTTGCTGCAGTCGTTGTCGGGGACCGCTCCGGAACCGATCTCACGGCTTGTCTACCCCAATCTCCGCGCATTGCTTGACGAAATGCTGGGAGACGACTGGTCCTGTGTCGATTATACCCGCTTGGGAACCGCTATCTTGAACGGTAGCCTCGAGCGCGGTTCCATACGAAGTCTCGAGCCGTTTCCCGTGGTGCTTGAGGATCTTCCGACCGGACGCTGGGTATCGGAAGAGCGGGATGATCTCTCCTTCTGGTTTGACCGTGGATCGATGTCCGTGCAACGACTCTCCCTGTTTCCTGGATTGCATCGGTTCCTGAACCGCGAAAGCCACATGGAACTGCATATTCTCGTCGATACCGAAACGGAACAGGTGTTCGTATCGATGAGGGAGCCGCATATGGAGCTTCTGTAGGCTGGCGTCGAGGAGTGGAAACAGCTTCACTTTCCTCAGGAAACAAGATAGAGTGTGCCCATGGAATCACTGAGGGAACTTTACCGGATCGGCTTCGGTCCGTCGAGCAGCCATACCATGGGCCCCCGTTATGCGGCGACATTGTTTTTGTCGGAACATCCGGATGCGCAACGATTCGAGGCCGACCTGTTCGGCAGTCTCGCCGCGACTGGAAAAGGGCACTTGACCGATCGGGCGATTCGGGAAGTATTCGACGCCGCCGAAAAACCGGTGGAGATCGTCTGGTTTCCGGAAATCGAGAAACCGTTTCATCCCAATGCGTTGACGATCAGGGCGATGAATGGAGCGACGCTCGTCGCCGAACGGACCTATTACAGCGTCGGTGGCGGCCGTGTGGTAGTGGAAGGGGATTCCTCGAACGAACCTGCCCAGGTATATCCTCCTGAAGTGGGGACCATGAAGCAGATTCTGGCGTATTGCGAGCATGAAGGACTACAGATATGGGAACTTGCCCTCCAGTATGAAGGGAAGGAAATCCTCCTCTATATGGAGGAAATCTGGGATGTCATGTGCGCAGCCATCGACAACGGGCTGAATCAGGAAGGCGTGCTTCCCGGCGGTCTCAAACTCGCCCGCAAGGCATCGCAATGCTATGAGAAGGCCAAGGATGTTTCCGGAGCGCTGGACAATACTGCGATCGTGCTGAGCTACGCTCTTGCCGTAGCTGAGGAGAACGCTGCGGGAGGGAGGATCGTCACCGCACCTACCTGCGGGAGCTGCGGGGTGCTACCCGCTGTGCTGTTTTATCTGTACAACATGCACAAGTTTCCGAAAATCAAGATTTTCAGGGCGTTGCTGACTGCCGGGATCATCGGCAATATCGTCAAGTCGAACGGTTCCATCAGCGGAGCCGAAGTCGGTTGCCAGGGAGAGATCGGCGTGGCATGCGCAATGGCCAGCGGTGCGGCCGCCCAACTGATGGGAGGGTCCATCTACCAGGTGGAATATGCCGCCGAGATGGGGTTGGAGCACCATCTCGGACTTACCTGCGATCCCATGATGGGATTGGTTCAGATTCCGTGCATCGAACGGAACGCCATGGCGGCGATGCGCTCGATCGATCATTGCGTCTACGCCCTGTTTTCGGACGGCAGGCATAAGGTTCCGTTCGATGCGGTGGTTGAGGTGATGATGGAGACGGGTCATGCGCTGCCATCCCTGTACCGCGAAACTTCCCGGGGCGGGCTGGCTACGGTCAGGACCTGAAACCTCTGTCCACTCGACGTTCGCCGTCATGACCGGCGAAAGCGAGCGTGGGTATCCGTCAGTTCTTGATGATATAGAAATATATGTTCGTCGAATATCTGCCCGATGCAAGATCCTCTTTGTTCGTTCCTGTCACTGCGATCTGAGCTTTTCCTGTGTATTGGAATTCATTGAGATATTTGTTGCCGGCTATCTGCTGGTTGTTGATCGTATGTGTCGCCGGAAACTGGCTCCGTCCATCCGTAGGCTGTGACATGCTGCTTACCTGGTTGTTCTGGTTGACGAGCCGTGTCGTGTATTCGATGGTGTTCGCCGCGGATTCCTGCTGATATTCCGATCCGATCTTCCTGAATGTATATGGTTCTGCCGTCGCAGTCCATCCATGCGGGGAGGCGGAGACTCCGATGACGAACGGATAGTTCGGATACGATTGCGAAGAGCTGGATACTGAAGCATGAGAGAAATTGATGTTCGCTATGTCCACATATCCTGTATTGTTCGCGATGTCGAAATTGTAGGTGTATGCCGTGGGTGTGATCGACAGGTTGAAGTCGGTAAAGCCGTCCGCTCCGCTTTCGACGCTTGTCTTGTATTTCGCTTTCAAGGTGAGTTCCCGTGTCGAATGGACGGTCGAAACGCCTTGGCTGTTTTTCGCCGTGATGGTGAACAGCAGTTTCGTCGTATAGGTTCCGGATTGCAGATTCTGCGCGGCTGGAGGGATGTTGATGGAAAAGACCAGCAATGAGAAAGATTTGAGAGGCCCCCGTAGGATGTTCGTAGGATATACGGCGTTCGGCATCTGGATCGATATCTCGCCTGTATTCGAATACGTGACCTCGTTCGTAGGGGATGGGTTGTTCCATGACCCCGTGATCCATCCAAAAATCCACCAGACGTCGCGGCTATATTTCAATTCATGTTTCGTCAGGGAATAGCTATGTCTGGCCGTACTGTTTTCATCGTTGATGAATTGGAAATTGTATTGCGGTGATGTGATGGTGACCGTGACTGTTTGATTTATGAGCGTATTGCCGATCTGCAATATCTCGTCCTTGATGGTAGCGTCCGCAAGGTCGAAATAGAAGAAGGGATTGGTCGTATTCGTATTGGGAATGCTCCAAGCCTGGTCCTCAGGTGCTGCGTTCGCCCATATGGCGGCGGATGTCCCGAGCAGAGTCAGCACAAGGATAATGCATAGGGTCGTATGGTGTTTTGTCATCGGTTACTCCTGCATGCGACGGCGGTTGGATGCTTGGCTCGGTTGTTTCTGCGAAAAACGCAGGGTCAATTCGCCGTCAACGTAAAGATTATGTTCGAAATATATCGTCCGTCCTCCATCTGACTGATATATGTGCTGTCTTCGTTCATGCTGACGAACATGTGCTTGTTGATGATCTGGTAGGGACTTTGCGATCCCATGTCCGTCGCGACGATCGTGATATCCTGTTCTGAATATACCGATTTGAAATCGTTTTCGTTGTTGTAGAAGACATCGAGGCGATAGTCGATCGAGTTCGTGGAGGATAGCGACATCGCAGGAAGACCCGTGGTCTCGTCGATTTTCTTCAGTTTGTCGTGGGAAATCTGCAACGTGAAGGTATCCGTATTGGTGTTCATGAATATGCTTCCGATCTTCAGTCCGGTGACGATCGAATGATTCAAATTCCTAGCTACGTCGGAACCTTCCATATTGAACGGAAAGATTGAATCGTCGATATCCACGGTCAACATGTTCTGTGTCTGGACGAATCCGATGACCTGGTGCGCTACCGGTGCGCTCACTGTCGCCGCGAACAGCGCCTGGAAGGTATGGAAGCTGCAAAGCAAGATCGCAAGAACGATGCCATGTCTGATTTTCATGCCTTCCCCCTTCATGGCGCTATGATGCCCACGATCATCGTCGCCACGTAGGTGTCGTATGCCTGTGTCGCTGTCGGATGGAGCGATACGTATGCCGACCCCTTCCTGATCCAGTGGTCGACCGTTGATGCTGGATTGGGCGTGGTGATGAGCTGATAAGTCAGATCCAATATCGCGGACGATCCTTCGACCGTTGCTCCTGTTGTATATTGCGGCAATGTCGCCGAGACTTCTCCGAGCTTTGCCTCACGATACCTGTATTCAACGCCCCCATGATCGAATGGACCCACCGTACCGGTTCCCGTCTCAGGAATCGTTGTGCCGGCGATCGTGGTCGTCGCCGGATTGAGCCTGACGACATATGGTAGCCATTCCGGGTTCTGCGCCGTGGAGCGGACCATCGGGGTGAACGTGAATGACAGCGTCAACGTGCCGGGATGGTTGCCTGAGAACTCCCACGAGAAGGCGAACTGTTCGTTCAAGAGCGCGGATGTCGATATGGTGATAGTATCGTCCGGCAGGATGTCGTTTACCGACTGGTCCGTGATATTCAGTCTCACCTCAGATGCTGTGATGAAATCCGCATACTTATACGCAGATATCTGTTTCGATATCGTTTCGCCGAAAAGATTCGTTGAAATGAAACAGAGGAAGGCGAGCAGGCAGGTCCAGCTGATGATGTAGTTTCGTTTCGCCATCAACCCGCCCCCTCTGTAATAGTGACGATGATCGTGTCGACATATTGTCCGGCGGCGGCTTGCTGCGCAGCCTGTGCGTCGACAGAAACTTTCTGTGCGCGGTATGATGAATTTGCTAGCGCACAGTAGGCAAGTTTTCTAGACCGCAGTAAAGAGTTTTTTCAATCACATAGTAATCAAGTTTTTCGAACCAAC